>Ga0160460_100157_pt1 | contig 75948 bp, 63 predicted proteins | sample HID1973M_E6MG_FD_108238 | JGI IMG/M metagenome (GOLD analysis project Ga0160460, IMG submission 108238) | Enriched mosquito-associated microbial communities from UW Madison campus, WI, USA - HID1973M_E6 MG | ecosystem: Host-associated > Arthropoda: Insects > Digestive system > Unclassified ... | reverse complement strand
ACCAACAGCGGCGGCCTCTCTTACAGTTTTCGAGTTGCTGTTGATGTGTCGCGCAATTTTTGAAGCTGCCGTTGTTGGTGTGTCGGGCTGGTTAGTGTGTCTTAGCGCACCAACAACTGATTGAGTACGCAAGCTGTTGGTGAAGCTATCTCACAAGGCTCTTCACAACACCAACAGCGGCGGCCTCTCTTACGGTTTTCGAGTTGCTGTTGATATGTCGCGCAATTTTTGAAGCTGCCGTTGTTGGTGTGTCGGGCGGGTTAGTGTGTCTTAGCGCACCGACAACTGATTGTAGTACGCAAGCTGTTGGTGAAGCCATCTCACAAGGCTCTTCACAACACCAACAGCGGCGGCCTCACTTACAGTTTTCGAGTTGCTGTTGATGTGTCGTGCAATTTTTGAAGCTGCCGTTGTTGGTGTGTCGGGCGGGTTAGTGTGTCTTAGCGCACCAACAACTGATTGAGTACGCAAGCTGTTGGTGAAGCCATCTCACAAGGCTCTTCACAACACCAATAGCGGCGGCCTCCTTTACAGTTCTTAATTCGTCATTGATAATGTGTGCGCGTTTTTTTAAAAGTAGAAAACTTTCGCGATCTTTACTCCACTCCTGTTTTCATGATTTAAACAACTCTCCTATGGCATCGAACAACACAACCTTCTTCGCGCCGCAACTCTTCATCCCGGGCGGTGTTACGGATATCTCGTTTTATTCCAAAGCATTTGATGCTGTAGAGCTTCGCTCATGGCGAAACGATGACGGCAGCATTCACGTCGCTGAACTTTCCATTCATGGTGCTATTTTTCATTTGCATGAGGATCGCTCTGCAAAAGGACAGTTTGAACCAAATATGGTCAAAGGCGTTACAACACTCATAGGCTTGTTTGTGGAAGACGTAGATGCTGTAATGGAAAAGGCTTTGCAAGCCGGGGCCATACTTTTAAGCCCCACTCAAAGTTTTTTTTACGGCTACAGGCAAGGGAATATCCTTGACCCATTTGGGCATCAGTGGTTGATTGAAATGAAAATCTGATTAAACCGAAAAACATGGAGCGTCGTCCTATAACTGTTGTTATTGTTGGCATGCTGTTCATACTTGCAGGTTGTTTTGGCATTGCGGCCCATGTAAAAGATTTCTCTCAACCCGGACTCAAATTAGGTGAGTTGATCTGGGTATTCATTGTTCGCCTGCTGGCAATAATATGCGGCATTCTTTTATTCTTAAGAGTTGACTGGGCGAGATGGCTCGCAGTCATTTGGTTGCTTTATCATGTTATCATCGGTGCACTGCATTCAAGCTCAGAAATGATTATGCACATAGTCCTTTTGATCGTTGTTGCTATTTTACTTTTTGTGCCTGTGTCGTCGGCTTATTTTCGGTATAAAAGTCAAAAGTAAAAATTCAAAAAAGAAATAGTGCACTTTCGCGAACGTCTTTGACTTTTGAATTTTTACTTTTGACTTTTACGCAAGCTCATGAAACAAAAAAAAGCAATCATATTCGACTTAGACAATACCATTTATCCTGCTACTTCTATTGGCGGTAAACTATTTGATGGATTATTCAGGCTGATAGAAAATGACAAAAACTTTCATGGAAGTCTCGAAGAGGTTAAAGCTGCCATACAGCGCAAACCTTTTCAGGATGTAGCAAGAGATTTCCACTTTAGCGATGATCTTACAAAAGCCGGCCTGGAATTGTTATCCGACATTGAATACAATGATGTGATTAAACCCTTTGACGATTATTTGTTGACAAGACAGCTTGATTATTTAAAATTTCTGGTGACAAAAGGATTTAAAAAGTTGCAGGAAAGTAAAATAAAACAACTGAGTTTGCAAAATGATTTCGAAGCGTATTACATTGTTGACCCGGCGGTTTCTAACCTTTCGAAGAAAGATGTATTCAGCAATATTATGCAACAGTATCATTTAGCAGCCGAAGATATTCTTGTGGTAGGCGATGATATACATTCTGAAATACAGGCTGCGAGAGAATTAGGTATTGATGCTGTTGTCTATAATTTTAATGGCACTAACAGACCTGAAGGCTATAGTGTTATTTCGCATTATAATGAGTTGAAAAATTATCTGTAGACAATTCACTTATACAGGCTTTAGTAAACACATAGAAGGCTCGTGCCGCAAAAGATTTACCACTAAGGCACTAAGGACACAAAGCTGCACCAAGAGAGAGCCTTAGTGAAACTTAGTGTCCTTAGTGCCTTAGTGGTGAAGAAAAACTGCCCATCAATTTAAGTGCAATCAAATCAAATACTTTTTAAACCGTTTAATCAATTTCGTACAAACTAACGTTTTAGTGTGTACGAAAAATATATCTTTGAGGTTTCCCAACTAACCTAACCTCTATTGCCAGTTATGAAATTTCTCAGAAGATTTTTTCTGTATACCGTATTATTTGTGATTGCTGTTTCTTTGTACGCCAACTTCCTGCATCCGGCATTGTTCTTTTCCAAACAACCCGTCAAATGGTTAAATACTGCTGCATCGAACAGTGGAACAAAAATATCTTTCAAAAGCGGATCAAATATGTTGCGCGGCAGGTTGAAAGCTCCTGTAACTACCAATAAGAGATTGCCGGCAATTATTTTTTGTCCCGGCTCAGGTGGACAATCATCTTACGCGGACAATTACTACGCCTCATTTCTGGACACTTTGTATGAGCAGAATTTTGCGAAGGACGGCATGGCGTTTTTATATTTTGATAAACGCGGCGTTGGCGAATCTGAGGGCAATTGGTATTCAGCTTCCTTTGAAGACAGAGCGGCTGATGTAAAGGCTGCGGCTGACTATTTGCACTCACTTCCTTTTATAGATACGAACAAGATCATTGTTGTGGGACATAGCCAGGGCGGCTGGATCGCGCAGATATGCATCTCAAAATATCCGCAGAGCTTTGCGGGTGCAATTTCTATGGCAGGGCCAACTTTTGGTGTAAGGGATCAGGTGACTAATGATTATACGAGCAACTTTATGTGCCAGGAGAATCTATCTGAGCCAGATGCATACGTAAAAGCGGCTAGCCAGGTTCGTTTTGACTTTTGGTTCACCGGATTTTTTCCTTTTCAACCGGAATGGAAACAGCTCAGCGTTATCAAGGATTTTGAACCTGCTTATTATTTGAAAAATGTGAAGAAGCCTTTGTTCCTGATGTTTTGTGAAAATGATCCTCTCGTATCACCACAAAAAAGCATTAGGGCGCTTGACAAACTTTATGAAAACAATGTGCCGTCAAACATTCAGGTGACTACCATTAAAGGTGCCATACATCCATTTAAATTGGCTGACAGATGCTATCACGGAGCTTTTAATGACATACCACTTTCTATGCAGGCGAAGCAAGAGATCCATGATTGGGTGGCTGAACATTTTATGAATGCCGGGCCAATGATTACGATGCATTAGCAATCGATCAACCTCCTGTGATAATTTATTTGTCCTAAATGATAGGTCAAATGCGTGGTCAAATGCACCAACAAATATTCCGTTGATGTCATTTGATCAAATACCAGAATAGGATATTCGGCTTCCATTGCTTTTTCATCGAGCGATTCGAAAGTGTGGTTGATCATGGCAATGGTGTTGTCAATCTTTTCAAGCAACTCTTTTCTCGGCACATCCTTTAAAGAAAATTCGAGATCACGATTTCTTATATAACCTGTTTTGCCTAACTCCTTTCCAATGTAAGTGTTCAGGTTGCCAACAAGATGCAGGCAAAGATTGCCGGCGGAGTTTTTGATCTGGCCACCTACTCTCCAAATATCTGCTTCGTTTTTGTATTGTTCAATCTCGGAACGCAGGCGGGTTAGGTCTCTGTTGAACAATGTACGTAGTGTTTCTGTCAGCATGGTTATAAATTAAATTGTCCTTCCAATACGATTACGGCCTCACCAAGAATGCAAACTTTATCCTGCAATAACTCGGTGCTCATAGTGCCTGTTCTCAATGATGACTGGTATGCGTTGAGTTTTGTTTTGTTGAGTTTTGTTGCCCAATACTTGGTCAAAAAAGTTTGCACTCCACCCGTTACAGGATCTTCATTTGTGCCTGCCCATGGCCAGAAATAACGATAATGAAAATCAAAATCTTTATTGTTAGAAATGGCTGTGACCAACACGCCGTTAATGCCTTGGTGTGATTTAACAAGCGCGGTAAAATCCGGTGCAAGGTTTGCAAGATCATCGGCGCTTTCAATTTCCAACTGGATGATCTTGTTGTTGCGGCTGTATTTTTTGTCAATGATATTTTTAATTCCTAATGCATCGAGCATCGCTTGCGGAACATTGTCTATTTCCTCTGTTTCATAAACTGGGAACTGCATTTTAATCTTGTCTCCCATTTTATCAATTGCCAGCTCAACATTATTGCAATTGATAAATTTTATTGTTTCCAGCGGAGTCGTGTTGAAAATGATCTTCGCAGAAGCAAGTGTCGCATGGCCGCATAAAGGGATTTCAATCTTTGGCGTAAAAAATCTTACAGTGTAAGTGTTATCTGAAACATGTTTGATAAAAGCAGTTTCTGAAAATCCGATTTCTGTGGCGATATGCTGCATGGTAACGTCCTCAAGATCGCTGGATAAAATGCAAACTGCAGCCGGGTTTCCTTTGAATTTTTCTTTAGTAAATGAATCAACAAAATATGTCTTCATTGTTTTGATTGGATTGTTTGCAAAAGAAAATTAATAGCAAGATTAATATTTGGAATGGCTATCCTGACGCTTTCATTTCCATGTCCAATTCAAATCTTCGATAAATGGAATGTTTAATTTACCACAAAGTAATTTCAGCTCGTTTCGAAACTCATTGACATCGACCTCCTTATTCTTTAGAATAATTAAAGCTCCGCCGCTTTTCAGTTTCGGAAAAAAATATTCGCCTGTTTCTGAAATGCTTTCAAGTTCCGAAAGGTTGATTTTTGTTTCGCCTGCATCGGTGATTTGTTCAATGGTGTTATCTGTAAACGTAACCTTTACGATTCGGCCGAACCTGTTTTTGTAGATGTCCGCGACAAAGCGCTTGTAGTGCTTTTTATAATATGACCGTTGATAGAAGGGATAGAAAAACAATGCTAGCAATCCAAGAATTAAAAAATAGTAGAAAAGTGCTTTGTTGCCACTTTGATAAAACATAAAGCTCAAGAGAAACGAAGAACCAAATACGATGAGCCATGATCTTGTGCGCTGTCGCTTGATTCTAGGAGTTTTGGATGCGAGATACAGCTGATTTTGTAGATAATCGTTTTGCTCTAGTTTGTAAGTTAAGGTCATGGGTAAAAATTAAAAAAGTGATTCTAAAGATAAATATTAATTAGCAGCAATTGACGTAGCAATATAATTACAAATAAGATAACTGCTAAGATAACTGCATACGCCGGGCCGCCATTAGGAATTCAAGGTTGCTTAGTTAAGGAGCTAGAAGAATTAAAAGCATCTCGCTTGTCATCCCGACGAAGGAGGGATCTGAGTCTAACCCTATTGGACACTTTGCATAAACAATCACGCAGATCCCTCCTTCGTCGGGATGACAAGCAAACTTTTCTGACGATCATAACCGCCATTAGAGAAAAAATTGCTTAGCTAAACGGCATTGAATTTGAAATTAGAAATTCAATGTTGTTAGTTAACGATATTTCGCAGAGAGTGTTTCTGTTCGGTGAGGCTTCGACAAGCTCAGCCTGACAGCGCTAACGGAGTGTCAGGCTGAGCTTGTCGAAGCCTCACGCAGCCCCTTTCGCCCTCCCTCCCGTTAATTATTCTTTATTAATTGTCAACGCCCCTTGACGCGATCTGTAATTTTTTGTACTTTTTATCATCCTGCCCTAAACCATTGCCTTTCTTGTTTGTAAGACATTGATATTTTCTGATTCGCTAACAACACACATATGGAGCAAAATGAAGTGCACATTGTAGAATGGCCGAAACAGGAAGCTCTTCTGCAGCACGACTTTCCGAAGCCTGTTCAGTTAGAAATGATGAATACGGAAAAAACGCCTTTGTTTATCAATATGAACATGGCTATTCCGGAGGGAAAGATGGTTCCGTTCTGTATAAAGTTATGTGAACCCATTTGTGCAGAAAGCAGTTATCGTGTGGCTATCAATTTATTGGGGCAGCCATTTGCCGAAATTGTCGTAAAAGGCATCACAAGGTTGTTTAATTGCAGAGACAACAAGGATAATAATGTTGTAAAGGACAATATGGTAGATACAAAGCCAACAACCGATACGCCCAGTTAATTTTCGTTAGCCTCTCCACAACAAACCAATTATGGCAGCAAGCAAAACACCTAAAGCAACCGCGGCAACCACTTCTTCAAACGAAAAAACTGAAGAAAAGAAGGTCGAAGAAATCGCGTCGAAAATAAAAACCGAGTCCAAGGGCGTTATCAACAGCGCATCTAAGATCGTATTCAAGGCCGTAAATATTCTTGAAGAAGAAATTGCAAAAGGAATTGTTGCCGCACGCCAGGTAGAAGATAAACTGGTAGATGTGCCAAAGCTGCGCAATCCTTCGCTGAAAATAAACAGCACGCAAAATGAAGAGCTTATAAGCCGGTTTAGAAAAGATGTCCATGACATTATTGACCTATTCATTGATTTTACGACGATCGCAATTAACAGAGTTGAAAAAATATCTTCCAACCTCATCAGTATCAAACAAGAAAATGGTACAACGATTACCAAGCCGGCGCAGCAAACACATATTCCATTGATCCAGGTGCCACAGGATATAAAGCCAGGTGAATCACTGGAAATACCGGTGAAGCTGGAGAATGACGACAAAACCAATTCGAAAAGCTTGTTCTTTACAGCAACGCCTTTAACCAATGAAAACGGTAACACACTGGCAGCTTCTGCCCTTTCGTTCTCACCGAATCCACTTGCAATAGAACCAAACACTTCGGGTATTGTTAACGTAAAGATTGTTGTACCTGCATCTGCCAAAACAGGAAACTATACTTCCTTTGTGCAGGCGAAGGACCTTGATAATGTGAAGGCTACACTGCTGGTAAAAATTGTATAATGAATGGATAAACTCATCGAGGAAAAATTCTTAAGCAAGTTGTCGCGCTACCGCGAGTTAAGCATAGATTATTTATTAAAGAACATACCGGACAAAGAGCCCAAGCAATACCTCTACGATCTTGTAACTATCTATCCCAAAAGAGCCGGCAAAGGTTTCAGACCGAGCTTATGCATTGCGGCCTGCAAGATATTTGGTGGCAGCGAAGAGCAGGCCATGAATTCTGCCATTGCGCTCGAACTGTATCACAATGCATTTTTGGTGCATGACGATGTGGAGGATGAAAGTGACGACCGGCGCGGTTTTCCCACCTTGCATACACAATACGGAATACCCATTGCGGTAAACGTGGGCGATGCGATGAATGTGCTTAGCATCAGACCATTAATGAATAACTTAACTACACTTGGCCCTGAACTTACCTGGCAAATATTTCTCGAGATTGAACACATGGTAACCGAAAGCGTGGAAGGGCAAGCTTTAGAATTAGGCTGGCGCAAAGACAATATCTGCGAAATGACAGAGGATGATTATTTAAGAATGATACTAAAGAAAACCTGCTGGTACACCTGTATTCATCCTATTCGCATCGGTGCCATTATTGGTTCAGAAGGTAAAATAAAGGCAGATGTTTTCAACAGGTTCGGTTATTATATTGGCGCGGCATTCCAGATACAGGATGACTTGCTGAATCTTGAAGGAGATAAAGAAAAATATGGCAAGGAAATTTGTGGTGACATACTTGAAGGCAAGCGAACGCTAATGCTGATCTATCTTTTGAACAGTGTCAATAAAAAAGAAAAAAAGTTTTTGAGCACTTACTTAAACAAGCCTCGCATAGAAAGAGCTGCTGATGAAACAGAATACATTATGGGTCTGATGAGAAAATACAAGTCAATTGAAAAAGGAAGAATAGCGGCCAAAAACCTTGCCGGTGCAGGGTTAAAAGAATTCTACACTTTGTTCAGCGCATTTCCCGAAACGGAAGAAAAGGCGTTTTTGGAAAACATGATTTTATATATGATCAACCGAGATAAATGAAATTGAAAATTGAAAGTTGAAAATTGAAAATGACCTTTAGTGTATCGGCCAGCTATTTCATCAAACATCCCTCATTTTCAACTTTCAACTTTCAATTTTCAATTGTTTAATGGCGTGCTTCACCACATGCCCTGATAAATGAATCGATTGTTCCGCAATGCCTCTTATCCAGTGCATGTACTCACTCCGCTGATCTATTGCTCCCACAAAACTTTTCATGGCAAATCTTGCTTTGTCAAAAGCAAAGGCCGTTAGCGTGGAAGGGCCATTGAACATTGCATTGGTTGTATCTCTCACAGTTGTGCTGAATGCCTGCAAAACTGTTTTGCCAACAAACGAAATATTTACTGCTTTGTTTGCAGGCATCAAACCAGCGAGAATGCCACCAGCAGTATCTGCATATGCTTGGTCGTGTTCAGCAGTTTCAGCCATTATTTGCAAGAGTTTCAGCCAGAAGTCGTTCAGGTTGCGGTTGCGAATGAATTGTATTACAAGGTTAGAAAGGCTCATGTCGTAACCAAGCTCATCTTTTATTTTCTTGTCGTAGGCCAATAATGCGTTTGCCGAGAAATCATTTGGTTTTGCAAGACGAATGATCGTTTCTGCAGCCCATCTCCCACTCAGCATGGCGTATTGTATGCCTTCACCGTTTAACGAGTTGATCAAACCCGCTGCATCACCGATCAATACAACTCTATCGCTGGAAATCTGTGCCTTTGGATTATACGTTGATAGCGGCCATCCCACAACTTTATCGGCTACACTATCTTTCCCAATTCTTTCTTTCAAGCAGTCGTCGTTCTGTATCAGTTCGTTCAGTAAGTCTTTCAGACTGATGTCTTCTTTGGGGAAGTTTTCAAGTACCATCCCGATGCCCACATTGGCCTCATTTTTTGCCGTAGGAAAAAACCAATAGTAACCGGGAAAACTCTTGCTGCTGAAATATAGCTCAGCCTGTTGCGGCGTGCAACTGATGTTTTTGTAATACGCCCTTACTGCCACAATGCGATTTTCGCCATCAGGTTTTTTACCACTTAGTAAACGTGCACATGTACTGCTACTGCCATCTGCGCCAATAATGAGCTTTGCGGTGTAACTGACCTGTTTTTTATTTTGGGTACAATTGCACACTACTGCGTTATCATACACTGTATAATCATTGACGCGGCATTGTGGTATGAACCTTGCGCCCGCTTGTATTGCGGCCTGTAGCAACCAGTTGTCAAATATTTCTCGTGGAATAACACGTCCGTAAGATGGCAAATCATCTACTTCGGGAATTGATTTTGTAAGTAACTTTTTTCCATCTAAAAAAACGGCCGCCTGTGTAATGATATTTGTTTGCTGAAAGTCCGAATGACCGCTTATTCCCATTCGTTCACACTCTCTGATGGCAACGGGCCCAACAAAATCGCCACACACTTTATCTCTTGGAAAACGCTGATAATCTGCCAGTATCACCTTCAGTCCGCTTTTGCAAAGATGATAAGCACATGCAGCACCGGCGGGACCGGCACCTACAATGAAAACATCTGCGTCATAGTTTAACGGCGAAGCCCATTTCATATTAACAAATATCTTTCGTTGATAAATGTACAATTATTAAAAACATTTTCTAACTTTCGTAACAGTTACAGTTCTTCAAATCATTTTTTATGGCAACAATATCTTCTGTGCATGATATGCAAATGCTGATGCCACGGTTGCTGGAAAAATATGGGAGTGATACGGACCTCGCGTATATAGCACTTGCAAATCCACTCGCTGCACTTGAAAAATTAGGATACACCATTACTGATGAAGCAAAAACAGAGCTTGAAACTTATGCTCGCTTTGGCAGGCAGGATATGGAGCGTTACAATGAACTGAAAGCAAAAATATTTTCTCTCACAGGTTCAACATTTAACCTGCAAGACGATAACGAAACCGCTGCTGTTTTTGAAAAACTGATGGATAAAAATGCTAAAGCCTCTGCGCCCGCTGCGAAAAAAGAATCTACATCAGTGAAGATCAAAGATCTTATTTTATCTGCGCCACAATTTGTGAAAGACAAATGGACAGATAAACTTGAAGACGCAAAAGACATCCATCCCGCTATCCCTGCATTGTTAGAATTCCGCAAAATTGAAAACTCCGTACCAAGATTTGCTGATGCTGCAACACTTGAAATCATTCAGCAAAAGAAACAATCTACTCCCCTAACGAAGATCGCCTTTCGCTTAAGCAGAAAATAAATGAGTGCAATTTGAAAATTTGAAAATTCTTTCTGCCCACCAATCGGTGAAGTGTTCAAATAATATTCAATCTGCTACACCTATTAATTCTTAATTCTTAATTCTTAATTTTTTATGGCAGATACTCACGGCTTTGAAGTCGTTGCCGAATTAAGAGAAAGCTCTCTTAAAGAATTGCTGAAAGCTGCATGGAAAAGCGGCGGCGACGACAGTAACGAAGGTGTAATCCCAGAGCAGATAAGTATTCCGGGGCCTTCAGTGCCTTCTACCACAACGTTTGGGCCCTACCAGATCAGCAGTGGCATGGTACAAATTCCGCAAGATCAACTTGATCTTAGCATGGATGTGCCGATAGACGGTGTGCGTGTAAAACTCGGCACCATTATTCACGTGGAGATCGCCAATCCGCCAATAGATTCTGCCAAGCTGTTTGATATGACCGCAGATGTTTTTGTACGTACACCAATCAGAGGAGTTAACAACGATGAAATTGTTGCTGATTTCACGGCAATGCCTTCAGATGGAGTAACGGTAAACATTACCAGTGGCGATCCAATTGGGCCCATTACCAACGCCGCCATTGAAGAGTTTGTTCATAAAAAATACAATGACAACTCGATTCCCCATGTGATTGATCAGGTGCCTATTTCGTTTCTGGGATTTAGTATGAAGGTGCGAATAGATTTTTATGACGATGTAAATAGTGCAACGCAAAAAATAACTATCCAAAAACCTGATGCCACGCACGTGAAGGTGCTGATACCTTGTCACTTGCGCTTCTACGATATTACTGGCAGCATGTTCGGACAATCGCTGCATACACCTATGGGTGTGAATGGTGTTGCTGTGATGACTGCAGACTTCACACAAACTGCCAATAACATTTTTGTAAAAACATCTGCGGCAACTGTTGAGTTGACAAACATCACAGCGGCTGCAGGCGATGAAGGCACTAATTATACATACAACAAAACCATCGCTTCTTATGGCGGTCAGGATCTTGATGCGTTGATCAAGGCAGGCTTTGCAACGGGCGCTGCTACTCAGTTAAAAAGCTTTGGAGATATCAGCGTTGACATTCCTACACTTGATGCCATCGAAGGCTTTATTGAAAATACCATTAAGGCAGAACTGCAGCGCCGCAAGCAAATACAGATATGGAAGGTGCAGGACCTTAGCGGCACAGACACAACGATTTCAAATGTTACTCCCAAGGCGCTAAGCGATGCGATGGCCATTTGCATAAACGACATGGGCGGTGGCAATGCGGGCGCTATTACCAATTTTATTCCTTCGGGAAATGATTTCGCAATTGCTACTGCTGCGCAAAAAGTACAAACAGAATTTAACAAGCAACGCGATCAAATGTATCCGGAATTGAAGGATGGACACTCCCATACTTTCGATGAAAAGATAAAAGGCAAAACGGTAAGATTAAATGATCTTGGTCTCGATCTTGATGATGGTTACCTGGACGTGCACGGCGATGTAACAATCGTCGATGCGATTGCCGACAGTATTGATGTGGATGCGGGTTTTCACCAGAAAGTAAAACTGCATTGGGAAGATAGTTCTGATGGTGGGCAAATGCTCAAACATGATTTGGACGGGGATCCGGACGTTAGCATGGGTGCCGCCGCATGGATACTTTCTGCATTAATTGGCTTCCTTACATTGGGTATTGTTGGTGTTATTATCGCTGTTATTATAATGGCCGTTGTGGAAAGCGTTGCCTCCGAGATCGGTGGCAGTGTTGCGAAAGATGAATCCGGCAAAGTGACCAGCATTGGTGCGTGGCCGGATAAACTCGATAAGATTGGTAATGTGTCTGCACGGTTTGAAAATCCCGTTATCATTGAAACGACAGGACTTGTATTTGCGGGCAACATGATCATCAAATCAACCTATGCGCTCACCAGTGTTGATATGGCACGCAGCCACGGGCCTTATTTTACAGTGGGTAATAATCCTGTTCATTTCAACGGAGGCACTGTACAAACATTTTCAAGTGCTCAGTGGAACCTTGGTAATGGAGCGGTTCAGAATGTGAGAAGTCTTGATTATCGCTACGGCAAGAGCGGCGTGTATGTTTCGCATGTGCAGATAAAAGTGAATGAAGATGGTGGCTTGACAAGCAAACACTACACAACCGTTAAAGTGCAGAATGTTGCGCCAGTCGTAACATTCGATAAGCCAAATATTCAAATTAACGAAGGGCAGGAAGTCGAGTTGAAAGCAAGTTTTACAGATGATAACTGGCTCGACAAACACGTTGCCTGGTTTGACTTTGGTGACAACTCCTCACCTACTGATGGCACGGTAACGGAAACGAATAATGAACCGCAGGGACAAGGCGAAATATCTGTGAAGCATGCTTGGTGCGATAATGGTTTTTACACAGTGACCCTGTTTGTGAAAGACGATGCGGGTGGTATGGGCCAGGCGACGATGGTGGTTGAGGTAACAAATGTTCCGCCCAAGATCATTGCGCCGAAACGCCTCTGTGTTATACGTCATCAACCCGTGAGGCTCGAAGTTATGTTTACCGATGCCGGCTGGTGCGATACACACGTTGCCACGTGGGACACTGGCGACGGCACTATAAAAATGTCGACTATAAAAGAAAGCCATCATGCGCCTGAGCTGGTGGGCATTGCATCTGTTTCGCACATTTATTGCTGTTTGGGAAATTACATTGCAAAGGTCACCGTAACCGATGACGATGGCGGAGAAGATTCCGCGATCATCATAGTATCTGTTGTGGAATTGGGCAATGCTAATTTTGAAAATGGTTTCCGATATCGTGTGGGTGATGATAAACGGCAACAGCAATTGCAAATGGTAGCGAATGAATGGCAGCCTTTTGCCCAATCCATTTTGTTGTTGAATGAAACAAGCGGCAACGCGGCATCTGACAGTAATGCATTACAGGTAGAGTTTGATGCCGATGAATTTATCTGCCGCAATGGCCAGCGGTCACAGGCCGTAAAGCTTGGCGGCAGCGGGCTCGCGGGTATTCGGCAAACCATTTGTGTGAATTGTCTCTGGGATTATGAATTTACCGCGTACTATCATTTACCTGTAGGCAACAATGCCAAGTGCGTTATTGGTATAGATGCATCCGGCGGCACAGATGCTACCAACAATGATATACAATGGGTGGAAGCCTTGCCAGTGCAGGAATGGGTGCATGCATCTGTAAGGGTGACGGCAAAGTCAAACAAGATCACCTGTTTTGTAGGCATCCTGCAAAGTAATGGCGTGGCAACTATTTATATCGACAAATGCGCGTTGTTTATGATCCAGCCGTTGCACAGTGCATTGCTCGAAAGAAGAAAACAGCAGGATGAAAGTTGCCCTGTTGACAGAGTGGAAACGCACGACTTCAACAAGCTTGATGAACGGATGAAGTCAGCAGTAATTCAACTATCTCCTTACGTGGAAAAGTATACATCAACTATGGAAGGTGTTCGATTCACCAACACAGAAAATCCAGCACCGCGGTTTGCATTAAACAAAGAAACGGGCTTGAAACTCGCGCAAACTCTGGTAAAGGGTGTTGGAAACATTTCAGGCAATATTGTAAAAGGCGCAGTCAGTGGATTTGTGGATACGATTATTTCGTCATTTAAGAAAGGACAAAAGGGATAGGTTGGATAGTTAGTATCCTTTCGGTTTGAAATATTATAATTGATAGAAAGCCAAAGGTCGATGCAAATAGCAGCGGCCTTTGGCTTTTATTAAGATGAAGTGATCATGCTTGCTCTCTCAATATCCGGCGTTCTGTACAAAACCTCCGGTATCTCGGAAAGTGTTGAGTAGTGTACTTCGTCGCCTATGCTGTACAACTTTTGGAAGCTCATGATGAGCGGCTTCCATTTGTTGGGGTCCACTTTGTTTACATCGTTCTGCATTAAAATATTTTCTTCCAAATGTACCCGCACGATTTGCAATTCCATTACGATAATCTTATTTCTCATCGCTTCATCTTCTTCCGCAAGCGAGCGTGTATGCATAAGTTTCGCTTCCAGTTGCACGTCACATTCTTTTACCATTGGTGCATTTACAATGTTTGCAGCCATCGGTGTAAGTCCTGCATGTTCAAATTTTTCACGTTTGTGATAATACCCTTTTTGTTGTTTGCCCAGTGGAACGGGATCGGTTCCTGTTGTGCGTGCAAGTTTGTTTACCGCCGAGGCATTGTTCACTGAAGCAAGATTCAGCACACATTCACCATTGCGTTGAATGTTTTGTGTGGTTTTTGAAAAGGCCGCTAAACCAATCACACAGCGCCAGCCCAGCCAGAATGCAGATGACATGGGCGCAAGGTTGTAACTGCCGTCTTCATTTGTGGTGCCGATTAAAATGACTGGCGTGCCGAAGTATAAGATGTTGGGTGTTGATATAAGATGCATAATTTTCTTTTATGCAAAAGTCCTCGTAAAGCAGAGGGGCAACAACCCGTTTCTTGCGGAGTTTTCTGCTGAATATAAGTGTTTCAAATCGTGGCTGCTATGTTGAAGGGTCGTTGCAGTTATATATACATTCAGATTTGCACAAATAAAAGTCCGCGAAACATTGTGTTTGCGGACTTTTTTTGTGCCCCGTGTGTTATTGAATTTACAAATACAATATCCTGAATGCCGGAACCTGGATCACGTTAATTGGTCTTTTTAATGTATCCATATAATCCGTCCTTTTCGTCATCAGGGCCGGCAGTGAAATACAATGCGTTCGGATCAACGCCATTGGTAGAAGTAGTTGGTGGAAAAGCGATCGCCCACAAGCCTTCGATTACGAGGGTCTTGTTATGTGTTTGCAGCGCTTTCAAAAATACGCCGGCCATGTTGTACGCATTGATGCGGCCGTCGCCAAAATTACCAACGAGTATGATCTGTGTATTTTTCATGTTCTTGTCTTTGTCATTGCCTTCATTCTCGTTTTTCATGTCTTTCATGTCATCAAAAAAGGCCGCTGGTGCCATTGCGATTCCCCAAGGTGCGTTTAGTGCTCCTTTCGAAATAAAGCGTGACACAAACGAACCGTCGGTGCTGAAAATATCTACAAAGCCTTTGCCTGCGCCGTGCAGTTCATCATCCGGAGAAGATGGGTCCTGTTGCGCATACATCACAAACAGCCATTTGTCAATAGCCTGGATGTTGAATGGAGAATAGCCGGAAGGAAGACCCGGATCTTTAAAGGACATTCCTACCCAGTTGAACATGCTGTCATATACTTCAATCATTGCCTTCCTGAAGTTTGCCGCATATATGTAATTCTTGCCGCCGTTGGCAGCTATGGCAAGGCCGGTATAGGATGCGGAAGCGGAATTGTTCTTGATTCTTTCTGCTTTATTGCCACCGTTCCATCCCGAAATAACACCGTCAGTGCCTACAAAAATGAATCTTGCAGGATTGTTGTTGGTGAGTTTAAAGCCTGTTGAGCCATTGAAAACAATTCCGGAAGGTGCACCACCCATTGTGTCGGTAGGTGATGGAATTAATACTGGTGGACGTGCATCGCCGCCTGCCGCTGTTAACACATAGCTAAGGCCTGTAGCCTCAGTGTTCACCCATGGCACGCCTGAAGGAGCGAAAGCAAGTCCCCATGCGTTTTGAAAATCCGGGGCAACCCTGGCAGCACTATACTCGTTGTTGTTGGCAACAAGATTTACTTGTCCAAAGTCTTTCAGATCATTTTTTGCTGTTATGAAAAATTCTTTTCTACAACCGGTGCATAGCAATAAGGTAACAAAAGCAAGCGAATACAGTCCTCTAAAAAAAGATAGACTGTAAGCGTAAGTTGTCTGTTTCATACAAGGTGTGTTTAATTGATGAAAAAATCCACAGACGGGCTTCGGGAGGTATCTAGTAGGACTTGGCTTGTGAAGCGGAATTTCAGGGGAGTGACGCGGGGAGAATTGTATTTGTAATCACATAAATCGTGAGGAATATAAAGGTAGATAATAACAATAGGAAATGCAATGCTTGAAATGGCTTGCTTTATCCGGCGAGTCAAACAAAAAAAGCCGTCCCAAATATTTTTTGAGACGGCTCAGGACGATATCTTAATGTTGTTATGCTTTCTTAACAAACTCGGATTTTAGCGCCATTGCTCCAAAGCCGTCGATCTTGCAATCAATGTTGTGGTCGCTGTCTACGAGGCGGATATTTTTTACCTTGGTTCCTGCTTTTACACTTTGCGAAGTGCCTCTTACGGGAAGGTTTTTGATCGTCACCACCGTATCGCCATTTTGAAGAATATTGCCGTTTGCATCTTTCACAACAAACGCCTCTTCCGCGCTTGCTTCTTCAGGGTTCCACTCATGTCCGCATTCGGGGCATACAAGCAGGTTTTCCATCTGGTACGTATAAGTCGATTTGCACTGAGGACATGGAGGGAATTCACTCATTTCTTTGAAATTTAATAGCGGCAAAGGTAAAAAAATCTAAGGAACCGAATCCTGATTTTAATTACTGTATTAATAAGCCATTGCAAAATCTTTGCAGAAATGTGCAAAGTAGTTGCCATTTGTTTTATTTCCTCAAAAAGTAATTGTATACTTATTTTTATACCAGCACTTACCAGCAGAATGATCAACATTAAAGACATCAACACAACAAAGGATTTTGAGAAACCACGACGGGTTTTAAAGTATATTCTTTTTTGGTGCAAAGAAGGAACGGTGGACATCATGGTGGATGAAGATAAATTTGCTTTGAAAAAATCAGAAGCTATTACAATCACTTCGGGACAATACCATCAATTGGAACGTGTAAATGGTCTTGTAACGGTTCTTGATTTCACGTTGGATTTCTTTTGCAAAAATGATAATGACATTGAACTCATTTTTCACAATAGCCTCTTTTGCCATTTCGGAATGAACGAAGTAATTCAGGTGAAAAATTCTGTTTTCTTTGAAGAAACCCTGAATAAAATTAAAGATGAGCTTCAAGAAAAACCTTATCAGTATTTGGTTTCAGTGCACTCGCACATCGAGCTGCTGTTAATTGAATTAAACAGAAGTAAGATTGCAAACGGCATAGAAATATGGAAACCAGATGCGTTGTTTTTAAAATTTTTATTGGAAGTAAGAAGCAATTTTTCAGAAAATTATTCTGTCTCTCAATTGTCGCAACGGCTATTAACAACGGAAGCGAAGCTTAATGAGGTTTCGAAACTGCATACGAATAAGACCGCGCAAAATGTAATTTACAGTCTCATTATTTCGGAAGCAAAACGTTTGCTGCATTATGAGAACCTTACCATAAAAGAGATAGCGTATGCGCTTGGTTTCAACGACCCGTTCTATTTTTCAAACTTCTTTAAAAAGCACACTGAGAAATCTCCCAAAGATTTCAAAAAGGAAGTAGGCGTATAAATCTTACATGTTTTTTCGAGAATCGTCTATTCTCTTGGGCGGTATATTAGGCCAACTTTGTATCTGTAATCAGGCAATTAAAACTTACAGGTATGGCGACCAAACAAGACATTTCTTCTCTTTTCCTTCGCATGGCTTTATCGGCGGGCTTTCTTTCGGCTGTGGCAAGCAGGTTGGGGCTTTGGGGCAGCCATTCATCCGGGTGGCGAAATTTTGTGAACTATACAGCACAAACCAATTCGTTTTTGCCTAAGTCATTTGCCCCGTTGCTGGCGGTTTTATCGACCATTGCAGAACTGAGCCTTGGGTTGTTGCTGCTCGTCGGCTATCGAACAAACCTTGTAGCATTGTTTGCCGCCATTCTCACATTACTATTCAGCATCGCAATGGCTGTTTCATTTGGCATAAAGGAGCCGCTGGATTATTCCGCTTTTGCATTCAGTGCCGGAGCCTTTCTTTTAAGCGGCGTTCCGGCCCACAAATGGACCATAGATCAATTTCTTAAAAAATAAAAACAGATAAAATGAACAACGACATTCAACATTACATTGTAAAAACAGCGCAAAGTGATTGGCAACCATTGTTTGAAAAGGGCATTCATTACAAAGGTGTATTTGTAAAATCTTTACATTATGACGAAGCGAAGCAACGTTCAACAACCATTCTCATAAAGTTTGAGCCGGGAGCAAGCTATCCTTATCACAATCATCCCGGAGGTGAAGAATTGTTTGTTCTGGACGGAGAAGCCATCATTGAAGGTGCTGTATTGCATCAAGGCGACTATTTGTTTACACCTGTTAATTTTAAGCATTCAGTAAAAACGGAAAAAGGTTGCACCATTTTATTTGTGGTGCCTGAAGAGGTTGAAATTTTATGACGCTGTTTTACAGCAAAGAAACTAAGAGAGCGATATTTGATGCAGGGCTAAAATAATGGCTTCCAGTAGTTTGGTGTCGACGGGCCTTTTACTGTCTGAAGATTTTGTGATGGCCCTGTATGATCCGTCTTCATCACTTTCGAAAACGATCTCGTGGCCATTTACAACAATGTAGAACTTATAGTCATATCCAAAAGTTACAAGACGTCCTTTGAACGATTGTTCAATTCCCTCATAATTAACCGGCAGTTCGAAATAGTGTTCCATCACTGCAAATGTAATGGAGAAAAGAAATTTAAAAAAAATCTAATCTGTTTTGGGCATCGGAGGGGTTGTTAGTTGTTAGTTGATAGTTGTTAGCAATAGTCAAAATTGAAGGCCAACAACAAACAACTATCAACGAACAACTCATTTGCCTCTTCCCCCAAATGCCTTCGAAATGCCCAGTCCAATCGTCCATGTGTCATATGCTTTCCAGCGTACATCATACTGGAGTGCACCAAAAACCTCCCATGATTTTATTATTTCAACACCATACTCAACTGCAAATCTATTAAGCACATAGTTTTCTTCTTTCGCAAATTCACCGCCCATGCCTGCGCCAAAACTCCAGTGCTCAGTGGGTTTGTAAAAGCCCATGACAGCAGGTGCTATCGGTGTAGAACGTTCTACTATTTCCTTTTCATCGCCGTCTATTTTGTTCTCCACTTTGAAGGATTCTGTAATGAAATCTGTATGTAATCCAATGGCCCATTTGCGGGCAAACTGATAATTGTAGTCGAGTCCCCAATACGCCAGAACCGTCATTTCTTTTTTGCCACTTTCATTAACGCCGCCGAAGGAATGCTCATGGCCAATATTGATGCCGACGCTGTGTTTCGGTGTAAAATTAATATTGTTTTCCTGGCTGAAGGCCGCATAAGTTAGTAACATAAAGACGATAAATGCGATGCCTTTGGCTAGTGATGGGTAGTGATTTTTCATTGTTTTGTCCTCTAACGGGTGCAAAATTGCGGCATTAAGAAAGCGGTTTTTATGACGGAAGGCAGCCGGAAAACTGAACTTTCTCCTGGAGGGAGTTGTTAGTTGATAGTTGTTGGTTGTTAGCGTTTAGTTGGGAAAAGTCAAAATTGAAGTCTAACAACTATCAACTAACAACTGGCAACCTTAGCCGCCGCTAAACCGTTAAACGCGGTCAATTTATCCGTTAAGTGTGTTCGTTCCAAAACACCGGCAAGGTTTACCTGTAATTTCATTGCTATAATCACAGTGCCTATTGCATCCATCGGCGACGAGTCACAATGATGGGCAACACTGATTCTAAAAATCAAACAATATGAAGAAAAAACTTGCATTGCTTTCAATTGCTACATTGCTCACAATTTGCTCCTTCGCGCAAGGTCTGAGGTTAAATGGTTACGCAATAGGTGCATTCAACGATGGTGTTGATTCTTATTATAGCACTACCAACTACTATAATGGAACCATTAAAGGTGGGCTTGTATGGGGCGCGGGATTGGAGTTTGCTATACATGAGGACAATGGGATTGAACTTTTATACATGCGCCAGGATACGAAAGCGCCAATGAATTATTACCAACTCGTTGCTAAAAACACTGAATTTAACGTCGATATGAATTACGCCATGATTGGCGGTACCCGTTATTTTCGCGGTCACAATAAAAAAGTGGAAGGTTACGGAGGCTTGTTGATAGGCGCGAATTTCATGCATTTGGAAAATCCTGATAATGGCAAAAGTGGCGACAAAACTTTCTTCGCCTGGGGAATTCGACTGGGTGGAAACTTCTGGGCATCAGAGAAAGTTGGTATTAAACTACAGGCACAACTGCTTTCAAACGTACAGGCAGCCGGCGGCGGCTTCTATTTTGGAACTGGCGGCGCAGGTGCCGGTATTTCGACTTATTCAACCATGTACCAGTTTGGACTCGGTGGTGGATTGACATTTAGATTGAAATAAGAACCAGAGCGCTTTGCGGCGTTTTTTTTAACCACAGAGTCTACGGAGATTTTTTCACAGAGAAAAGGAGGTTTGCATAATGCTTCTCTTTTTCTCTGTTTTTTTTGAATAGTCATTTATTTTTCAAACACATCTTCTTTCCTCTGTGAAAAAAACTCTTTTTCTCCGTGGTTAAAAATATGGGTGTGGATTTTCGAAGGCATGACAATTGCATTTTGATGTGAGACATTGACTGTTTCTGTGGATTGAAATCTTTAAAAAATGTGCCGCCTTTGAAATCGAAGTTAAATAAAGACTTACAGTTCTATTGTGGAACAAGCAATATCGTTCTTCCCGTTGCCAATAAGGCATTCTTTCCTAAGGAGTATCAGGCCAAAACAAGATTGAATTACTATGCGTCGCTGCTGAATAGCATTGAAATAAATAGCACTTTCTATAAACTTCCTATGCTGGGCACCGTTGAAAAATGGGCGAACGATGTGCCTTCTGCATTCCGGTTTACATTAAAGCTTTCAAAGTCAGTCACCCACGCAAAAGAGCTGCGTTATGATGACGCAGATGTGTATCGCTTCATGGATGCAGCGGAGATGGTTGGCAAGAAGAAAGGATGTATTCTTGTGCAATTTCCTGCCGGCATTTCAGTTGCTTACTTTCAAAAAGTTCGCCGGTTGCTTGATGTAATGCAGTCTACAGGAAAATTAAAGGGTTGGCATCTCGCCATAGAGTTTCGCGACAAATCCTGGTACCACGACAAAGTCTACGCAATGCTGGAACATTATAAAGCAGCTGTTGTTTTGCACGATATGCCGAAGTCACATACACCGATAATTGACATGGAAGAAAGTTTTGTTTATCTGCGTTTCCACGGAGAAAAAGGTGATTACCGTGGTGGTTATGCGGACGATTTTCTTCGTGAATATGCGATGTCCATACTGGAATGGCTGGATGGAAAAATACCAGTGTTTGCTTATTTCAACAATACCATCGGAGATGCCATCCACAATGCCCTTACGCTTGATAAGTATGTGCGTGCACTTAGGTGAACACACTCCACATTTTCAAATTTTCAAATTCCCACATTTTCAAATTGTACCTGCCAGCTTCCAGTGTCCCTCCGAGATTACCTCGATATGTCCATCAATAACTTTAAGCGCGGTCTGGTCGTCGATCAAATAAGATGGCATGGCTAATGTGGTGGCCAGCTTTTCGAGATTAGCTGTGGAATTTTGAGGAAAAGCTTCGTAATCCAAATGCGGATGTATTGCAATGTCAACGAACCCGAATGACTTGTCGCTTTCTGGTGGTAGTGTATGGTTTCCGTATGTGGTGCCGTAACTTGTCATTATCATGCTGCCGGCGCTTAAGCCAACATAAACAACTTTTTGCAGCAGTGTTGGTAAAATATCTGCCAGCCCCGAATGACGCATCCAGTAGGTAAGATATTGACAGTCTCCTCCGCCCACCAGAAGTACATCTGCTTGCTGAAGAGCCGGTAGCCAATGTTCCTGCCTGAGTGTGGGCAATGTCGTGAGCTCCAGCAATGCCAACGACTTCCAACCCATGTCGCAAAAAGGGTCTCCCAAAGTTCCGCAAACCACTCTGCGTGCAACATCGCCGCCATTGGAAACACCGTATAAACCGGTAGGCACAAAAAACGCATTGGCTTCGGCAACCGGTTTGCCCATAAGTTCAACCAACGCATTATGAATGCTCGGATTGCTGATGCCTGCGGAAGTGAGAAGAAGTTTCATGATTCGTTTTTTTCTGAACTTATGTTTTGCTTAACAGGCGCGGATTCCAGGTCGTTTCTTTAAAAAGTATTTCAAAGGTTGAAAATAAATTTAGAAATAGCAACATGTTAATGTCCACATTTAAGTGAAGGTTCCGCAGATATGAAAGCTTTGCTGTGATAGGTTTACAGCGTATAAGATGCTATTTCAACAAGGTGTATCGCACATTTTAATTACGGACTAATGTTTTGTTTTTCACTGGAAACTCTGACATAATTGATTTATATTGAGTGGCTGCTACTTTCAAAATATATAACCATATGTTTGTAAAAACTACATCACTAAACGTCATCATCACGATCGTTGCTATTCTTGCTGTTATTAATATCGAGGCGCAGGAGAAAACTAATTTCAGTCCGCAATTCTATACTAATGGAAAAGGTGATACACTTTATTATCGGCAACTTAATCCCGATGCTAATCCGAAAAGACATTATCCCTTGTTGATTTTTCTGCATGGTTCGGGTGAGCGTGGTGCTGATAATATCTCACAGTTGAAATGGGGTGTGATGAATTTTGCAACCGAACAAAATCTATTGAAATATCCTGCGGTTATTATTGCGCCGCAATGTCCTGCAAATGCAGGCTGGACGCCGCCCGGTACCAGCCGCAATTCAATTACTGCACCCTTGGCTCCTACTCCAACTAAGCCCATGGAACTGCTGCTTGCTTTGATAAAAAAGATGAAGGCCGATGGACAAATAGACACATCCCGCATTTATATAACGGGACTTTCAATGGGAGGCTTTGGAACCTTTGATGCTATAGAGCGCGAACCTGGTCTTTTCGCGGCTGCAGTGCCTGTGTGTGGTGGTGGTGATCCTGCGAAGGCAGGTGCTATTTCGAAAATTCCTATCTGGATGTTCACCGGAGCGGAAGATCCTGCCGTTAACCCGGAGTTCTCACTCAATATGTTAGAAGCTTTGTGGAAAGCCGGTGCGCGACCAGGCTTTACCATGCTGCCGGAAGTGGGACACTTTGCCTGGCTGGGTGCCTATACTGATCCGCTGATGATCGAATGGCTTTTTCGCCAGCATAAATAGGGGAATAAAATTGTGAATGAGAAAGTTTGTGCGACTCTAAAATTTTGACAGTTGTTCAATCTGTTCGCGACTTAATTCTTTATCGCCGGTTGCGATTACGATTCTGTATCGAAACGTAACGCTCTCTCCTTTTGCAAGATGCAGGTTCAATGCAATTTTGCCATTGCTGAACACCTTTTGTCCCAAAGGGTTTGCGGCAAACAATCCATATCCGCGCGCATGCCAGTAAGTGGGATAACCAGGATTGTTTTTTTGATCAAACATCACAATGCTGGTAACATGCCCTCCTATTTTGCCGTACAGCATACACCATGCGGCACGTGTTGACCAAACGGAATCGCCCGTCTTTCCCTCGCTGCTCAGGTAGTTGCCATGGGCAATAGTATCACCCTTTACAGGTATCTGCAATTCATGCGCAACACGCATCGCGATCAATCCGTCTTTGGTATCATTAAAAGCTGCGTCATTCACTGCCTGTAGTGTTGTGGTGCGATCGATGATGCGGATATTGTTTTTAGCAGAAAACTTCAGCGTAGTATTTTCCTTTACCAACGCTTGGTTGTTGATGTCGTTCCAACTCGCAGTATAATTGACGACAGCTGTTTTGTCTTGGGTGGTTGAAGAAAAACCTTCCGTTTTAATAGAACCGTACAAATGTTTTTTTGCTGCAGGAATAGCATATGAGTTGTTCCAAAAATCAATGCCGTTCACATTCTCATAGTTGAACCAGATTCCCTGATGGTGGGGATGATCTGTTGGTTCTCCTGGTCGGGGCTGAAAAGGAAATCCACGCGTTATAGTTGTGCCATCAGCATCGTATACCGGATACAGAATAGGCTTCGTGAGTGTATCGCTGTAGCAAAAGCTGGTGAATAATTTGCTTCCGGCATATATTTTTATTTCTTTCGCCAGTGTATCCTTTCGCAAAGAAATTTTCTGCGCGGTAACATTTTTTTGCATTGCAAAAATAAAGATCGAACAAAATAGCAACTGTGTTATTCGCATGGCAGTGTGAACGGATAATTGTTTGCAATATAACAATTTGAAAATATGGGAATTTGAAAATTTGAAAATGGAAGTTGCGGCTCGCTCTTTTGTTGCTGCTTAAACGTTGCGAAAGTTGTAAGTGCGCAAACGCCATCAATTTTCAAATTTTCAAATCCTGAAATTTTCACATTAGCGCCTTTATCCCATCCTCATAACTGGTTGGTGTAAAGTTGAAGGCTTTGCAAAACTTTTGGCTGTCGAAAAAATAGTCCTGGTTGTTTTGGTACTGCATTTCAACCAATTCTTTGATTGTTCGGTCGAACAATCCTGCTAAAGAAAGAAGAAGAGGACTGAGTAAACTATAAGATGCTTTTGTTCCTTTCATGGAAGCAGCATATGTCATAAACTTTTCGCCGGTCCATCGCTGTGATGAAGTTGGAAGGTGCCAGGTTTGGTTATAGGCATTTGCTGTGTTGCCTAGAAGGGCTGTGGCTTTTGCTGCATCGGGTGTGTAAGTAAAGGAATGCGTTTTATGTACATTGGATTGCCATCTCATCTTTTTATTTTTTGAAACAGGATCCAATACTAGCATATTCAAAATGCCATGCTTTGCACCGGGGCCATAAAAATCGGCACTCCTGGCGATCAAAGCTTGTAAGCCTTTTTGTGAAATGGCATTGTGTATCGCTTCTACGATCTGCAGTCTCACTTTGCCTTTTTTAGAGGGCGGATTCAATGGGCTCTCTTCGGTCATGTGTGAAATGGCATTCTTGTCGTACATATAAATGTTATCGAAGAAAACCAGTTTGGTGCCATGTTTAAGGCACGCATTAATTACATTATTAATGATAACGGGCCAATCCTTTTGCCAAATGCGCAAATCATATTTCAGGCCCACAATAAGGTAAGCTACTGATGCGCCCGCAACTGCTTTGTCCGCCTGTTCAGCGGATAATAAATCAGCGGGCAAGAGTTCGTCGTCTCCATTTATCTGTTCGGGATGGCGCGATACCAATCTTACTTTGCTGGTATATTGTTTTAGTTCTTTTGCCAGGGGCTTGCCCATGTCGCCACCAACGCCGAGAATTACCTGTGTCATGGTTGTTTTGAGTAATGAGTGTTGAGTAATGAGTGTTGAGTTTCAGGCTGCATGTGTTGATTGGTTATGCTACATTGGCAACCGACTCAATACTTAATATTTATAACTCAAAACTAATACCCGCTTGCGCAAAAAACGATAACACGGGTTAAGATTTTGCTGCAACAAGTGCCCTTTTACGGATGCGGCTAAGACTTTCAGGAGCAATGCCCAGGTATTGTGCGATATAACGTTGCGGCACACGTTGTAATATCTTTGGATTGTTTTGGAGCAAAACTTCGAACTGCTGCTCGGGAGATTGTGACAACAATGCTTGAATGCGCCTGATATTGGCGGTTGCTACATTTTCAACAATAACATTGAAGAACGCAGCGACAGCAGGTGATCCTGCCATACATTCTACAAGGTCCTTGCAGGTTGTTACAAGACACTCGGTCGGTTCCAGCGTGATGATGTTGGTAGTAGATCTTGTTTGGCGCGAGAAGCTTTCAAGGTCAGTGATGAACTCCTGTTCAAAGACAAAGTTGCAGGTCTTCTCCACTCCTTTTTCAGTAAGGAAAAATTGGTGCAGGCAACCTTTCTCTACAAAAAATACTTCATGCGCGACCTTGCCTTCTTCCAATAGTAAAGTGTTCTTCTTGTATTTTACTTTACGGAAGAATGAATAAAAATACTCTCCCTCAGCTTGTGAGATGGGAGCATATGAGCGGACAGCCTGAAGAAATGAATCCATATGCTAAAATAAGCAATTGCGGGCAGGAATTTTTAACCACAGAGTTCACGGAGATTTTTTTCACAGAGAAAAGGAGAATAGCCTTCAAAACACATAGCGGATCGAGGAAACACAAGGAAACAGAGAAATGTACGTGATTCTTTTTTTTCTCCGCTCTCCTTAAGCAACTGTTCATTTCTGAAGTATTTCTCCTTTTCTCTGTGAAAAAAAACTCCTTCCTCTGTGGTTAAAAAAAACTTGAGATGCGAAGCATCTTTTACTTATGTGCCAGCACATCTTTTCCTGGCGCCCATTTCTTTTGCCACGCGGCATATCTGTCCAATACTTTTTGCGGCGCGTAGGTATACCATGCATAGCCATCGCGTCTTTCACGTTCCACTTCAGCCAACGAGTACACCACTTTGCTATCACGATTACAGAATAAAGGTCTGTGCGTTTTAAGTTCATAATAACGTGTCCAGATCGGAGGCGCAGTTGAATCCGCTACCACTACCCGATCAGTTGTAGATGTACGGAAAGGTGTTTGCATAGTTGGTGCAGGAACCGTCATCACTTTTGTGTTGTAAATCTTCGAATCCTGGAACCATTTTACTGCATTCTGTACAGCATCTATCACATGAGCATCAGGATGATCAATGCTCATCAGGAACAGAACAATCCCGGAGCTTTCGCCATTGCTTATGCTGGCAGGTTCAAACTTTCTTGCCCATGCAGGTTGAAGCGTGTGTTCATCGTATTGCTGGCACCATGCTGTTGGCACGCCCGCATCATTGATCTGTGTTTTTACAATGCAGTCAAGTCCTTTGGTAAAAGCATCGCCAACTTTCTTGCGATACTTTGCATCGAGATAATCATATTGCGGTGAGCCATCCAGAATGTTTTTAAGCAATTGCATGATGCCTTCGAAAGCACCGTCGTTATAAGTGATTTCTCTACTGTAACCTTTTTCCAGCGGATAGTATTGCGGCCATCCGCCATTGGCGTATTGTGCAGAAAGTAAATAGTCCATGCCTCTCAGCGCAGCCTCTTTGTATTTATTTATTCCGGTCGATTTATAAACAATTGAAAGCGCAGCAATCTGGGTGAAGCATGTACCGTTGTCGAAAGTTGTGTTTAACTCATTGCGACGTTCACGAACGGAGTCTTTTTGTTCCTCTGTGAGAATGGCGAACACGTCGTAGTTCTTTGCCCACCCGCCGTTTGTTTTCTGAAAAAGCAAAATATTGTCCCCGATCTCAGTGAGCTGTGTTGGCTGGTAGCGTAGCTTTCCGGGCAATGGGTTGATCATGCGACTCTTATCCGGACCCATGTACCAGTGATTTGAATTGTCTGCAAAAGGACCGGGTGCAATGTTGTCCGGCGTTTTTTGCGAGTTGTTTTGCGCACTGCAATTGTATGGGTTTAACCAGGCAAGAAGGCCAATCAGGACGATCGAAAATTTCATATGCTTTTAAGCGGATTTGGTAAGCGAATTTTTGCCGGATGGCATATCACACTTTCCGGTCAGCTAAAAATAACGATGCCGAAGGAATTCCGCATCTTGCTCCGTCCTGTTCTGTTGTTATCCAATAGTTAAGTTGTTAGTTGTTGGTTCTTAGTTGTTAGCCTTTAATAGCGAGGATTTAAAATTGAACGCTAACAACCAACAACTAATAACGTTCTCTCTGTGTAGTTTAGCCAAATAATTTCTTGATTGCCTTTCCGATTTCCATGAAGTCTGCGTGATTGCTGATCGCCCGTTTTTCGTCCGAGCTTGTTTCCGCTTCTGCAAATGGAAAGAAAAGCATGAAGCTGCGGTCCTGTAAATGACCATTCAGAAAGTCTGGGATCATTTTCATTCTTGGCGTGTAGGAAACCATCCCCCTTTTTGCGAGGATAATAAACAACGCTTCGTTCTCTTTTAGCGAAGCCGCGATCTCTTCTCCTTTTTTCCAGTGTTCAAGTTTTTGGAAAGTTGCTTCAATGGATGATTTTTTATGAATGGCTTGCAGAATATCCAACTCCGGATCATTGGCGTAAAAATTCATAGTTGCGCCTGAGTTTCTTGCAATGTTCCAGATATGTATCAGCACATGCAAGAATCCCGGTTCCTGGCGGGCAAGGTGCGGTATCAGTACTGTGTAACTTTTTACCGTTGAAATGGGTTGTGCGGCGTTATAAAGCATCACATTGATGTTGTCGTTCTGCAGGTAGCCGTTGTATAAATTGTACATGAGAGACGGTGTGAATCCCTTGTCCTGCTGAAGGCCAATGATAAGGTCCGTGATTTTTTGTTCCTTTATCACATTGTTGATGCCCGACATTACGTCATTATCATAGCGCATGATTGAATTTAATTCTACATCTGCGGCTGCGGCTGATTTTACAGCTTCTTCCAAGACCTTTTCCGCATTTTTTACAGACGATTCATTCTTCTCTTCGTTGATCACATTTACGGCAAAAAGATTTTTTGTATTGGTTTTCGATTTTAAAAGCAAGCTTAGGTTGATCAACGCATCCACCATGTTTTGATGTTTGATGGGAAGCAGAATTCTCTCCTCTTCATTGTCTTCAGCCACGGTGCTTTCGTTGCTGGCGGTTGCTATTTTCTGCGCAGCAGACATGGTAACTAATGAAGATACAGTACATGAGATCAGGATCAGCAGGATGCTACCGTTCAATACATGTTCGTTTAATAATCTTACCGGCTCACCTGCTGCCGTTTCAGAGATGATGATGTTATAACCGACCATTACTGAAGCCAGTGTAGCCGCAGCTGATGCGGAACTGAGGCCGAAGATAAGTTTGCCTTCATCTTTTGTAAGATGAAAGGTTTTTTGCGTAAAAAATGCTCCGAGCCATTTGCCACCAATGGAAGCAACGAGCATAATACCGGCCACACCAAGGGTTTCCCAGCTCTGTGTGAAGGCCCTGAAATCTACCAGCATGCCTACGCTTATCAAAAAAAAGGGAATGAAAATAGCATTGCCGACAAATTCAACACGATTCATTAATGCTGACGATCTTGGTATGAGTCTGTTCAATGCCAACCCAGCGAAAAAGGCACCGATAATGTCTTCAATGCCTGCCAGCTCTGCAATGAGCGCAGCGAGATAAATGATCACTAACACAAAAATGTATTGGGATATTTTGTCCTCCACATTTTTGAAGAACCATTTTGCAATGATGGGAAAAATCAATAGCACAATCAAGCCAAACGCAATGCAGGATACACCCAGTTTTATCCAGAACGTATGAGTGGCGTTGCCTTCAGTTAATCCCACCACTGCGGCTAAAACCAATAGTGACAGTACATCCGTAACCATTGTTCCACCAACTAAAATATTTACCGAGCGGTTTTTAGTGATACCCAATTTGCTTACGAGCGGATATGCAATGAGTGTATGCGAAGAAAAAAGGCTTGCAAATAAAATAGAACTAAGCAATGAAAAATGTAAAATATAATAGCCGCCAATATAGCCAAGTATAAAAGGGGCAGTAAATGTATAAACAGAAAAAGTGAGACTCTTCCATTTGTTTTTTTTGAACTCGCCCATGTCAATTTCAAGGCCAGCAAGGAACATAATGTAGAGTAACCCTGTGGTTCCGGTAACAACAACGCTGCTGTCGCGTGCAAGAAGATTGAAGCCATTGGGGCCAACGATCGCGCCTGCAATGATGAGGCCGATGAGGTGCGGAACTTTTATCTTGTTTAGCAGTAATGGCGCCCCGAGAATGATGATCAGTTCGAGTAAAAACTTTAGAACCGGGTCAGCAATAGGAAGCGATATATTATGTGCGTTGAGTAAAGGCATAGGCTATTTGTTGCGGGACAGATCCACAGAAAATTTTGCGGTACAGGTACTATCAATGGTGATGGTTTGCGTGCCTTTTATTCTTTGATTCGAAATTTGATCGAGAAGCACTTCCATGCGAACCGTACGCTTAGAAAGCGAATCTGTTTTGAAGCGAAGATTGATACCACTGCTGTCATATTTTGCATGGTATATTCTTACGAGTGCATTGTTGGCATTGTTAAGAATCGTGACAAACATCTTTGATGAGTCGCTGGTGAAGTTCCATGTCTCGTTTGTTTTTTGATCGCCTACTGCATACTCGTTGCAGCCGGATGCTATACAGAGGAGCTTGCTGCTCCAAAGCCCGCTTATCATTGCTGGCCAACGGTTCGAAATGGTATCCACTTTTTTAATCGAGGAAAGACTATCTCTCATTCTGAGCAAGGACTCATAGTCTTGTTCTTTCGATGCAAATTGGCTTTCTTTTTCTGTCAAAGCCTGTTCTCTTTCATCCAATGATTGTTCCCTGCCTTTATCATGACAAGAAAGGAATAGAAGACAAAGTAAAAAGGATAAAAAATGTACACTGTTCTTTCTGACGCGCATTATACTTTTCTGGTTTTTCAAGGAAACAACCGGAAGGAAGGATTTGTTGTTGGGTATTCAATCTTTATTGATAACTAAACTACCTAGTAACATTGTTTCTGTTCAACCTGGCTTAGACGATGCACAGATTCTGCGCGGGCTTCCATAAAACAAAAAAAGCAGGTTTCTGCTCTTTTGGGCCGCTGTTGGTGTGAAGGGTGGCTTTGTGTACGGCTCACCAACAGCCTCTTGCACGATTGTTGTTGGTACGCCCGCGCTGCGAGCTCAACTTCGATACCAACAACGGCGGGCCTGCCTTTATTTGATGACTATGTGCCTGCAAGACTAGTTGAAAAAGAGCGAGAGCACAGGTCTTCTGCTCTTTGTTGTCAATCTTTTTTGGGGCCGCTGTTGGTGTGAAGGGCGGCTTTGTGTATGGCTCACCAACAGCCTCTTGCACGATTGTTGTTGGTACGCCCGCGCTGCGAGCTCAACTTCGATACCAACAACGGCGGGCCTGCCTTTATTTGACGACTATGTGCCTGCAAGACTAGTTGAAAAAGAGCGAGAGCGCAGGTCTTCTGCTCTTTGTTGTCAATCTTTTTCACCATCACCGGCAATCAACTCGAACTCTTTAATTGCGATCTTGCTTTGCGAAGATTGAACGCCGGAGAGTATTAGCCGGACATACCTGATGCTATGATGTTTGAATGGTAAAGGCTTGTATTCCTGGCCTGAGCTTTTCATGTTGTCAACCTCCGTTTGCCATTCTTTTCCGTCTGCGGAAACCTGCAAGCTGTAGGTGTACCAGTCACTATCCTTTCCCCACACTATTTTGCAGCCTTTTACACTATGCTGCTTTTCGAGATCGATTGTTAATTCGACTGGCGCGATTTTGCTTTCATCTATCCACACTGTTGAATAGTTGCCATCTATTATTTTTTCGATGCCGGCTGAAAGTTTATCATTATTCAATTTCAGCATTGAAGGTGTAAGTTTGATAAGCTGTTCTTTTACTCCACTGTTTTCTTCTTCGCTCACAGCATCATTTTCTTTTTCAGTTTGCCATGTATAGTGTTTGCCGTCTTGCACAAACTGTTCATTGCTTTTGATGGTTGTAATTACCTTTTTGGCAGATTTCAAATTATCTGATGTCGCTGTTATAATAATATTTCCAGCGTTGCCGGTTGTGCGAATGATGCCATAGCCAATGCCGCCTTCAGTGTGTTGTATAGCGGCTTCTACCCTTGCAATATCAGCGCCGATGAGTGAGCCGGCGCCGCTTACATCCAGATGAATCGTATAGGCGCTGAACGGTTCGCTATTTGATACAAGTGTTCCATTTTTGTCACAAACTTTTACATGAAATGGAATCATGTCCACGGCGTCTGCTACAGGTTTTATGCCGCTGTCATCGAATACAATCTCCAAATGATCGGCAATACCTGGTGTGGCAATAGTATGTACTGCAACGCATTTTCCATCCATCCAACCTTCTGCTTTAAGTTCACCTGCTTCATATTTTTTTACATCGAAACGGAAATAAGGGCTTCCTCCTTTCGCTGCTACAAACGGCGCTGTTGCTGCATTCTCTTCACGTGATATTTCTTTGATGAAATGTTTGTTCCGGTAAAGCTTTACCTTGTCGCAATTGGAAAAAACGATAATGCTGGTGTCAATGTCAGGACGGTTGTTGAAGCTTGCTACAAAAACCATTGGCCCGTAGTTGGGATTGCGAGCGCTTTGCATCGCTTTCAATTGATAGTAACCAAACTTCTCATAGCGATCTGCATCCACCACTCCACAAAAAGCAGTGACAGGATCAGAGCCTCTTGTTACATCATTAAAGCTCCACAAAAAATATCCGGACATGCGATCATTGGCGTCCAGTTTTGCATGATCCCAATAGCCACCTTCTTCTTCCAGCATCGTTCCGTTTAAAGCATTTTGACGGAGTATGCATTGATTGATCAATCCTTTCTCTGTGTACATTCTTGATGCACGCAAACCGTTTTCCTTCGCGGGATCAGCAATCCATGTATCGCCCCACTCGCGTGTAATCACAGGCATTTGCGGCATTGGGTCAGAACCGTCTTCGTTTATTACTTTATAACAAACATCGTAGCATTTGCTGCCGTTGGCGAAAAAATCATCTGCGGTGAACATCTGATCGTTTGGCATTTCTTCGTGTGCAATTGCAACAGCTTGTTTCGCCCAAGTCGCGGGCGTTGGCGATTCATTCAATGATGTTTCCCATAAAAAAACAGATGGCCGGTTGCGATCTCTGCGGACCATTTCTCTGATGTCTCTGAATGTTCTATTAATGAAAACAGAATCTTTATTGAAAAATTGCCAGCCCGGTTCACACTCTATTACCATTAAACCCAACTCATCGCAAGCGTTCAAGAAAGCAGGCGACTGCTGGTAGTGCGCTGCACGTACTGCATTGAAGCCCCCGCGTTTTATTTGCAACGCATCGCGGTATTGCATGGAGTTGGATGCAGCATCGCCAATGGTTTGATAACACTGGTGCCTGTTTGCTCCGCGCAGGTAAAGCTTTTCGCCGTTGATATAGAACCCGTCAGCTTTTCCTGAAGGTGAGGTAAACGAAATGGTACGGACCCCGATGTTGGTAATTTTATCATCCACCAATTTGTTGTCAACATACACCTTGGAAGCAATGAGGTACAAATAGGGATGATCAGGGTGCCAGAGTGAAGGGTTGTTCACAGAAATAGTTTGAACAAATTCCTGCTCGTGCTGAACAGTATTTGATACAATGCTTTGCGCAACCTCTTTGTTGTTTTTGTCTTTTATGATGGTGACAAGCTTTACTTGTTGTGCTGTGCCGAAATCATTTACAATATGTGTTTTGATATTTATTTCAGCATGTTGTTTCGTTACCTTGGGATAAGTAACAAACAAACCTCCGCCCGCAGTTTTATTCGCTTCCAGAGGGTCTGATATGTACAGCTTATTTGTTGCAATGAGTTTCACATCGCGATAAATGCCTCCGTAGTAATTGAAGTCAAGTTTTTCCTGTGGTTTCCCCGGTGGTGTTTGCGGGTCGTTTATGTTGCTCACACGAACCGCCAACACATTATCGCGGTCAAACTTTACTTTGGTGGTGATGTCAATTACAAAACCCATGTAGCCGCCATTGTGCGTACAAACTTTTTCGCCATTCAAAAACACATCGCAATTCATTTGCACGCCGTCGAAGCAAATGGTAAGTCTTTTGTTTTCAAAAGTGGAAGGCACTTTGAAATATTTGCGGTACCAGCCAATGCCTTGATACACTTGGTTTCCACCGTTGTGCTTTTTCTCAAGTCTCATTACATGTGGCACAGTCACAGTATACCAGTCTTTATCATTGTAGTCAATGGCTTCTGCATTTGGCGCATCGTTTCTATAAAATGCCCAATTTGTGTTGAAGTTTAATACAGTTCTTATGCCTGCATCTTTTTGGACTCCAGTTGCGTTGACTTGGCCATTTACTAAGCTAAAGCTGAGTACACATACTGCCCAAACAAAAACTTTTTTTGCAAAAAAACTGCGTTTCATTTTCTGTACATTATTCATTAGCGCCTTGAAATCTGAACCAGTTAAAGTCTGCATAACCACCTACACCATTTTGTGTTGTGCTGAAATGCAGCAATGCAAACCGGTTGGCGGTCCAATCATAACCCAATGCCATTTTGAGCACGTTGCCAAAAGGCTCGAATTTCTTTCCATCTGTGCTATAGAAAAATTTCCCTTCGAAGCCTTTGTCTGTGGCAGTGGCCTTCAACCATATTTTTTTTGTTGAGAAATGCGTGATGCTATCGATCACGGCTCCATTGTTCACCATGATCAAATTATTTTCCGTTGCTCGCCTTCTAACAGCAATGTATGCATAAGGCGATTGGAAAATGCCGAATCCCGCTATGTCACCATCTTTCAAACCTGCTACATCCAGTTCTATTGTGGCTTCCGAATAAGGCCCCTGCACTCTTTGCGTGAGCGTATTACGTGCGGTTGTGAGATCGGTTGCAAGCGATGCGTGTAACCGCATAAACCCTTTTCTTTCTGTCAACGACCACGACGCATTATCCGGATTGTGGTTCCACTGCCATTGGAGGCCGAGTTGCGGTTTGTCAAACTCATCTGTGGTGGCCGGAACTATTTTGTTTTTATTTCCCTGAATTGGTTTTTTATAAGTTGTAACGCCTTTGCCATTTCCCTTCTTGCCAATCATTGGCCAGCCATCTTTCCACTCAACGGGTTCGAGATGCGGCACTCGTCCAATGGCGCCTCTGTCCTGCATGATAATGAACCACCATGTGCTGTCTTTTAACTGAACCATGCCTCCCTGATGCAAACCATTACCCGGGTATGATGTTTCATCCTGAACAATAATTTTATGCTCATAAGGGCCATTAATATTTCTGCTTCGTAAACATACCTGCCAGCCTTCTGTGCCTCCTGCAGGACAAGTGATGTAATAGTAGCCGTTTATCTTGTACGCGTGCGAACCTTCCATGCCATAAGCATTATAAGGAGCGGTAGATCCCTGGGTTTTTTCAATAGGGTTGCTCCAGATCAGTTTTGGTTCGCCGACTGTTGAAAGTGCATCCGCTGCAAGCTCAGTTACATATAATTTTCCTTGTCCATGTACCACATATACTTTACCGTCGTCATCAAAGAGCAATCCTGGATCGTAGAGATATTCCGGGAATATGGTTCTTGTCCAGGGTCCTTTAATATTTTTTGCGGTACACATAGAGAAGTTACCTTTTTCTTTATCCCAGCTTGGTGTGCAAAAGCCAACATAAAACAAGCCATTGTGGTGCCTGATGGTTGCGGCCCAGGAACCACGCAAATACATATTTCCACCTTTCATGTTGTAGCGTTCATCCTCTGTATAATGATCCACTGCATAGCCCGCTATTTCCCAGTTTACAAGATCTTTTGAATGCAGTATAGGGCAACCCGGCACATAATGCATGCTGGTTGAAACGAAATAAAAATCATCATCTACACGAATGAAATCAGGGTCCGGCCAATCGCCCCAAAGTATAGGGTTTTTGTATGTGCCATCACCGTTATCGGCTGTCCATTTTTGCAGTGAATTTTGCTGCGCAATAGTTTTCACGAAAGATGAAGACACGAGAAATATGGCCATTACCACTAATAGCTTTTTATACATGGCACCTCAGGAGTGTTTGATTAATGAAGTCTGTAGCCGCCGCTACAGACCTTTAAACTTTATGTTGCTGATGAATATTTTGTAATCCTTTATTCTGCCATTATCTGCATCTTGTCTTGGCAGATATTTGAAGCCACTTATCTTTTGATTGCTTCCGAGATCAATCACAAGATAGTGCGGATATTTAGGCGCAGCTTCCTGCCACTCGGTGTGCCAGATCGATGTACTTTGAAGATCGAACACGTTGTCTGCTTTGCCGTCTTCGCCAGATAACTCTTCACTGTCGGCATACGCAATCTTCCATTTTGAACGCGGTAATTCTTTGCCTTTTTCGTCCAGCAAATACAATTCTGCGATGGATGCGTAAGGTCTACCGTTTTGAGAATTCAATGCTTCAATGCAAAAGAATCTTCCTTCTGCAGTTGAATTGAATTTTATTGTTTGCTGCTTAATACCGTTTGCAAAAGAAGCTTCGTACGTTGTTTTCGCATTGCTAATATTTAGTGTCTGTCCTTCTTTCCTGTGTTTTTTATTTTCCACTTTTTCAGTCAGGCTGTCAAGAATTGGTTTCTCAAGACCTTGTAAGCCGTTCTTACCGCCGCCGATGTAATCCAGCACCACTACTTCGTTTGCGCCTTCTTTCAACCACGGGCCCGGCAGATACATGGTTTGAGTTGGACCAATGTTCCAGAACCTGCCGAGGCAATGTCCATTTACCCAAACAAGACCTTTGCCCCACTGGCTCACGTCCAAATATGTATCTCCTGGTTTGCTTACTGTAAATGTGCCTTTATGAAAAGCCGGCATGTCGCTATTGCCGTTACTGAATTTCAGGTTTGCAGGAATGTTATTGTTGTTTAGTTCAATTGGAAATATCTGCCAGTTTTCTACTGTTTTGCTTTTGCCACCTGCGTCTACAATGTTTACGCTTTGGGTAATGCCTTTCCTGTCATGTAAGTAGCCGCCGTAGTTTACTCTGCCCATTGCTTCAACAAGTATGTCGAGCACATCGCCGGTTTTAATGGAAGCCAGTTTGCATACGCTTTCATTTCTTCTTCTGTCAAGCGTTGCCATTTTTTTTCCGTTAAGAAAAATATAGGCAAGGTCATGTACTTCTTTAATGTTCAGATCTACATTCTTTGCGTCTGCCGTTAATTTTGTTCTGTATAAAATGGCGCCATAGCCCTGGTCAAATTCTTCCATGTTTTTTACCTGAACAGAATTGATGGATGCGGGAAGATTCGAAAATAATGGTGCTACTTCTGTTGTCTTAAACGGAGCAATCGTGATCATCGGGTTTGCTGCCGGTACTTCCGGTAATGTTTCTCCCTCCTGCAGGTATCCGCCAAACAATTTTCTTAATGCAAAAAATTTATCTGTCGTCCGGCCTGCTTCGCTAATTGGTGCGTCATAATCATAGCTTGATGTTTGTGGTAAAAATGGCGGACAATTGGCGCCGGACCACAAGCCAAAGCTGGTGCCTCCGTGTGCCATGTAGATGCTGAATGATGCTTTGTGATCGAGCATGTATTTGATATCTTTTACAACGCCGCTGGTTGCACCCATGTGGTGTTTGGTGCCCCACGAATCGAACCAGCCGGGATAGAATTCGCCACACATCAACGGGCCCTCGGCGCGTATGTTGCGCAGGTATTTGAAACTCTCTTCAGGGTTGCCGCCAAAATTTACTACGCTGAATATATCGTCACGCACATCGCTCTTTAATTGGCTCGGGCCGTCGCATGTAAACAACGGAATGGTGAAGCCCGCTTCTACCAGGTAATCCCTGATCTTTCCGATGTATTCTTTATCGTTTCCGTAAGAGCCATATTCATTTTCCACTTGTGTCATGATGATGTTGCCACCGTTGGAAATTTGCAATGGTGCCAACACTCGACCAACTTCTTTCAAATAAATTTTGCAACGCTCCAGGTAATATGGGTCCTGTGTTCTAAGCTTGATGTCTTTCTTTTTTAGCAGCCACCATGGAAAGCCGCCAAACTCCCACTCCGCGCAGGAGTAAGGGCCGGGGCGAAGAATAACATACAGTCCTGCTTCTTGCGCAAGTTTGCAAAAAGCTGCTGCATCTGCGATGTCACTCCAGTTAAATTCATTGGGTTTTGGTTCGTGCACGTTCCAGAACAAATAAGCACAAACCGTGTTAAGGCCCATTGCTTTTGCCATTTGCAGTCTGTGCAGCCAGTATTCACGGGGCACACGGGCAAAGTGCATTTCACCGCATCTTATTACAAATGGTTTTCCATTCAACAGAAAGCTTTCTTTACCAATAGCAAATGTATTGGTACTCTTTCCTTGTGGTAGCTGTGCCGTGGCAAGTGTGCAGTACATGCATACCAACAACAATAGGTGTATCTTTTTCATTTTACCAGTTATTAGTTATTCTATTTTCAATCTTTAGCGACTTAGTTTCAATAAAATCATCCACATCCTGTCAATCAGAATGAATGCAACGACATTCCCCTTTTACAGTTCCTGTCGTTGCTTTTTTCCTAACATTTGCCTTTGCCCTGTCCCAAGATATTAGTAACCGCTGTTCTGCTTGAGATTCTTATTGATATCAATTTCTTTTTGTGGAATTGGCCACAGATAATTTTTATCTGCAAAGGCCCTGTTGCCTATATTGATATTTGTGTTTGGAACCAATGTAACTGCGCCGTTGGATGTGTTTACTGTACCATCCTGGCAACCATATACATCTCCTGTCAATACTGTTGACGCGGTTTTCCAGCGTTGGATATCGTACCAGCGCAAGCCTTCACCGGCAAACTCTACTCGTCTTTCTCTGCGCACCAATGTACGAAGTGAAGCCTGGTCAGGATACATGGCAGATGTTACCGATGGCATGTTCACTCTGCTTCTAACAGTGTTGATCGCATCATACACTGACTGATCAACCTGGTCCGCTTCAATCTTTGCTTCTGCATACATCAACAGTACTTCTGCATAGCGTATAACCATGAACGTTTGACCGGTATTGCTTAGGTCACCTGCACCATAGCTTGTGCCATTAAAGTCATCAACGTTCTGAATGTACTTCCTGAAATTATAACCTGTTGGTGAAGCGTTGTTACCTCCGCGCACGTCCGATGAATTTGAACTTAGAGGATCGAAGTAGTTGCCCATATACATACTGCCCGGTCTGATGATGCTCGCTTCCATTCTCGGATCTCTGTTTTTGTAAGGTTGTGCAGGATCGTATGAAGGGTCATTCTGAATGGTTTTGCCATTGATGGTTTCATAAGCGTCAATCAGCGATTGCGTTGGTGCCACAGAACTCCAGCCGCCTGATGAATTGGGAGCAAGAACGATCAGCACCCATGCGGCGTTGGTGTTTAGCAGGTATTGTGCATCTAATATCACTTCCTGGTTATCGGCATTTTGCGGTCTGAACATTTCTGCATAATTCGGATACAGGCTGTATGAAAATGGAGATTTCATCAACTGTTGCGTGGAGGCTATACAGTCCGAATATTTTCCATTAAACAATTCAACTCTTGCCTTTAGTGCGAGCGCTGCACCGCGGGTAATTCTGCCAATGTCGCTGCCACTGTAGCTTACAGGCAATGATGGCGCAATCGTATTCAATTCAGAAAGAATATAGTTAACGATGTCTGCTTTAGGCGTTCGCTTTATACTGTTTGCTTCTGTTGGCGTTATTGCGTGTTCAACAAAAGGAACATCTCCATAGTTCTGGCTCAGTACAAAATATTTGTAGGCTCTCAGAAATCTTGCCTCTGCCTTCATTCTCTCTTTGATCGTGGCGTCTAATTTGGCAGCAGGAACATTATCAATATTATCCAGGAACCAGTTGCATTTTTGAATCGTGGTGTAATCATATTTGTTTATGCCAGGATCGGTCGCCGTAGCGAGGCCTGAAGCGAATGTTTCATAGCCTTCCCATGGAAACTGATCATAAGCATTGTCGGAGATACAATCATCATACACAACATTGTCGCCCACTTCCCACGCGCTGTAACAGCCTGTCAGAGCTGCCAGCGCATCATTTTGCGATTTCCATAAAGTCGAGTTGCTGTAAGCATCTAAAGGAGCCGTATTAAGAATGTCTTTGTTGCAGCCTGACAAAGCAGCGGCTACAAAAAGAGCTAGCGTTATTTTTTTCATCTGTTTGAAATTTTAGAAAGTAACATTTAAACCAATAGAGTTAACCAGTACCTGTGGATAGCTGTAAATGCTTCCGGCAGAGCCTACTTCAGGATCTATCCATTTGTAGAACTTCGTGAAGGTTAACACATTCTGCCCACTGTAATAAATTCTCACATTACTTAAATGAGCTTTTGCAATCCATGCTTTTGGCAAGCTGTAAGCCAGTTGTATATTTTTCAAACGAACATAAGATGCATCCTTGATCCAGAAAGAAGATGGGTTTGTACCGGGATCGTTTTGCGTGTATTTGTACCATGCTCTTGGAAAGGTTGTTGAGTGATTGTCCGGCGTCCATCTGTCAAGGAACACGCTTGTTGGCTTTTGTACATCACCACCAATTTGCCCGATCAGATTACCACCGGCAGCTTTAACTCCCGCAGCTCCCTGGAAGAATAAGCTTAACTGGAAGCCTTTATACTCTGCCGTAGCAGTAAGACCAAATGTGTATTTAGGAAAATAAGTACCGAGGTATACTTTGTCTTTCGCATCGATCACGCCATCATTGTTTTGATCTTTGTATTTTAAATCGCCGGGACCAACTTTGGAGTTTAGTACAGCTGTGCCTTTCACATCATCTTTCGTTTGATAGATGCCCATTGCCTGAAGGCCATACAAAGAGTAGAAAGGATAGCCAACATTGTAGAAGGTTCCACTACCGTCAAAATCAATAAATGGCCCCGCTCCTTTTAGATCGGTCACAGTGTTCTTTGTATATGTTACGTTTCCGTTTACAGAGTAGTTGAATTTTCCAGCATGGTCCGTATAACCGAGGTTCACTTCAAAGCCTTTGTTCGTCATGGCTCCTGCGTTTTGATAAGGTGTGCTCCACGCATATGGTGCACCTATCGGTAATCGCATTAAGATGTTATTAGTGTTCTTGTTGAACAAATCAAATGAGAATGTCAGCCTGTTTTTAAGGAATGCTGCGTCAATACCTGCTCCGTAGGTCTCTGTGCTTTCCCATTGAATATCTGCGTTGGCACCGGGTACTTTGGGATCGGTTGTAGGTGCCAGGCCCGACATGAGGTTCTGGTTAAAAGAGTAAACCTGACCGGGAGCAATAACTGCGATTGCAGGGTAATTTGAAATTTGCTGATTGCCCAATCTGCCCCACGATGCTCTCAATTTTAACAGGTTAACCGAACTCTTCAAATTGTCGAAGAAAGATTCTTTTGAGATAACCCATCCTGCAGAAAGCGAAGGGAAGTTGCCCCAGCGTTTGCCGGGAGCGAAACGAGAGGAGCCATCGTATCTTACGTTGGCTTCAAGCAAATATTTATCTGCCCAATCATAAGTCAATCGTCCGAAAACAGATTGCAGTGCCCAATCGTTAGCATAACCTTTTGCAACTTGCCCGTCTGCAGGAGCTGCATTGATTTCAGTGATCGAGTTGTTCAGGAAGCCCTGGCGATAAGCTGAGAAATAATTGTATTTAGAATATTCCTGTGATGCACCTGCCAGCAATCTGAAGTGATGCCCACCGATAGCCTTTTCATATTCCGCAAGCATTTGCAACAAAGTGTAAGTGCTTCTGTCTGTTGCGTTGGTTAGGTTGCTGGGCCCTTGATATTTTGTTGGTGTCAAAGGAGTGCCCGCTGGCCCGCCTTTGTAATATTGAATATCGGCCACAAATTGCTGTTGCTGACCAGTTGCCATTCTATAACCAAATGATGGCTTCAGGTGAAGACCTGTAATTGGCGCATAGTCCAGGCCAACATTACCGGTGAAAGTGTAATTCTGCCATTTGTTGATAGAAGGTGATTCGAGCCATGCCATAGGCGAGCCATCAGAAACATAACCGTACGCTCCATTTTCCCATTTGTATGGAACAGTGTTGGAGACGCGGTTAATTTGTCTGATGATTTGTGAAAAGCTTGTTGCATACGTACTCACAGGTTCACTGAACGGCGCATACAGATATGCAACGTTTGCATTGAAGCCGAGTTTTCTATGTATCTGTGAGTTTAAGTTGAAACGCATGTTGTATTTCTCGTACTGCGTTTTTGGAACGTTTCCTTTTTGATCGAAGTAACCAACGGAAAACATGTATCGCGTTTTTTCATCGCCACCGTTTACGCTAACGTTGTTGCTGGATTGATAGCCCTTTTGTGAGTAAGCAAGCGACAACCAGTCAGTGTTAGGATGCGCACCGGTTTTATCGCTTCCATCCTGAAAGAGTCTTATATCGTCGTCGGTCCATTTTTTTGGAGAACCTTCGTTCGCCAATGCTTCGTTGTACAACTGTGCTTGCTGATATGAAGGAAGGAAATCAGGCTTCTTTGTAATCGATTGAATACCAAAATAACCGTCATAGCTGATATGCAATGATCCTTTCTTTCCTTTCTTTGTTGTAACCAGGATTACACCGTTGGAAGCTCTGGCTCCGTAGATAGCTGCGGATGATGCATCTTTAAGAACGGTAACGCTTTCGATATCGTTAGGGTTTACTTCACCTAATGAAGCCACTATACCATCTACCACTACCATTGGGCTGGAAACTGCTGGAGAACCACCGAGGCCGGTTCCTATACCTCTTACATTAATGGTTCCGGCATCTCTTCCCGGCTGGCCATTATCTGTTGTTACGGTAACGCCGGAAAGCTTTCCTTGTAGTGCGTTTGTAATGTTTGTAACGGGGCGGTCAGTGAAGTCTTTAGAAGAGGCAACGGAAACAGATCCGGTTAAAGTTGTTTTTTTCTGCGTGCCATAACCAACGATCACCATTTCTTCCAGGGCCGTGTCAGCAGGTTTTAATTTGATTGAAATGGTTTGATGTCCTTTCACTTTAATTTCCTGGCGCTGGTATCCAACACAGGTTATAATAAGGGAAGCAGATTCCTGGCCGTTTTTCAATTGAAACTTACCGTTCAAGTCTGATGTAACGCCAAAGGTGGTGCCTTTTACAACAATGCTTGCGTTGGCAACAGGTTTGCCTGATTCGTCAACAATGGTTCCCTCTATATCAACGGGCGGAAGAACTATTGGCGCTGCTGCAATTGATACTGATGTTGCAGATTTTATAACGATCGTTTTTTCAACAATGGAATAGGTTACAGGCAGGCCGGCTAAACACTGCTTTAGTGTTTCGTCTATAGAAGCATTCTTTACATCGATGTTCACAGATGGAGCCTGCTTCATCAGGTCCTCACGATAAAAAAACTGGTAGCCGGTTTGCTCATGAATTTCTTTAAACACATTGTCCAGCAACATGTTTTTGCCGGATAATGTAATTTTTTGTGCCATCGTACCGGCACTTGCGTGAAGACATGCAATCACTACCAAAATAATAGTAGCCTTCATAATAAGCAATAGTTTCGTTAGATTTTGCCTGCTCGTACAGGCATTGGTTTCACTGGAAAAATTTTCCATACTTTTGAGATGTTTGGATGAGACAATTACAATACTGACGTGTTGTGCGGTTTAGTTCAAACTTCTTCCGGGGAACGTTGCAACCGTTTCCCGGTTTTTATTTTGAACCAATTCTTGAAGCTTAAGTTTTTCTCTTTTTCATATAGCTAGTTTTGGTTTTGGTGAATGTATGCGTTGAGTATTCCTTCTGCGCTACTCAACAACAATGGTGTTGTCGGTAATATTGAATGAAATCCCTGAGGCTTTCAATATGTTCAGTACCTGTGAAATGTTATTGTTTCTGCCAATGATGCCAGAATATTTTCCTTCGGGTATTTTGCTTTTGTACACGACGGTTACATTGTACCAGCGTTCCACTTGCCGCATGATCTTTTTAAAATCGTATGACTTGAATACAAACAGATCATTTTTCCAAGCCATTGTTTCCTCAACATCTGCTTCGCTAATCTTTAGCTCACCCGCTTTATCTATTGCAGATAACTGACCTGGCTTTAGAATGCCGGAACGGTCTCCATGCGAAATTTTTACGGAGCCTTGCAAAAGTGTAGTGTTAACAGAGCTTTCATCGTCGTAAGCCATCACATTGAAATTGGTACCCAATACCTGCACATCCATATCATTCACTTTCACGTGAAAAGGTTGTTTGGCATTCTGTGCTATTTCAAAGTATGCTTCGCCTGTAAGTGTGACTTCTCTTGTTTCACCCTGAAATGCAGTAGGAAAGCGTAATGTAGAAGCTGCGTTGAGCCACACCATACTTCCGTCGGGCAGCATCAGTTTATATTTTCCTCCTTTGGGAGTAGCAAGGGTATTGTAAGTAATAGTTTGTGAGGAAGCGTTGTTGAACGCAATTTCATGATCGTTCTTTTTTTGAAAACCGTATAGGCCTGCATTGGTTTTTTGCAAGCTATCAAGGTCAACTTTCTTCCCATCCTGTAGTGTTAAGAAGGCCCTGTCCTTTCCCGGAGGAATATCATTTACTGTTTTTTTTGCAGCAACCATTTCGTGCTGCTGAACTGTTGTATGATGGGTTGTGTAAAAAAAAGCGACAGTTGCTACAATGCCCCCTACCACTGCCGCGGCGGCTACTCTATGCCAGGTTTTCATTCGTTTTACAGGAGTTGGGTAAAGTCCTATTTTCTGCAAAACTTCATCAAATTGCTCTTCTTTTTTTTCTTCTGTCCAGGTTTCGTCAGCCGGCGAAAAACGGCTCCACATACTGTCCAGCAAAGATTGAAGCTCTTCGTTGGATTCTTCTTTTTCCAGTATACGCATGAGTTCCATCGTTTCCTGTCCGGAAGCAGTTCCTTTAAAATAAACTTCAAGTAAGTATTGCAATCGTATGTCGGGCATGGCAATTTTTTATGTTGATTTTTGAAACAGAAAGATCACTGTATTTAGTGCGGCGTCACGAATGACCCGTTAAGGATAAACTCCTTCAAAATATAATCGCGAAAAATTTCTGCTAAAAGGATTTATGAGCATCCTTTATATTACTAGACAATGGAGTGATAAAAAAGTGGTAACGCCAAGATAACTTTTTTTTAAAAAAGAAAAGAAAGCACAACAAGCACTTCAATACCGTGCCGTGCATGATCTTTAATAAAACGCAGCGCAAGGGTGAAATGTTTCTTCACTGTCTCCATCGAGATATTTAATTGTTGGGCGATCTCTTCGTTCCTGAGGCCGTTTTGGCGCTTTAGTAGGTATATCTTTTTTTGCTGCGGTGGCAATTTTTCTATAGATCTTTCTATAAAGGAGTACATGTCTACAGCATCGCTGTGGCCGGCAGTTTCCAAATTGTCTGCGCTCACCAGTTCCAACCACGCTTGTTGTTGTTGGTATTCGCGTGCCGTTTTTTTGAGGTGGTTAAAAACATGATTGCGTGCAATGATATACATCCACGATTCAAATTTGTCAATGGAAGTCAGTTCTGAACGGTTCACCCAAACCTTCACAAACACATCCTGCACAAGTTCTTCTGTAGCGCTGTGTGATTTTGTTAGCCGCTGTACAAAAGAGGCCAGTTTATTATAATGAGCATGAAATAGTTGCCTGAATGCATCTTCATCTCCTGCTGCTACGCGGGATAGCAGCTCTTTTTCATCAATAAAAAGCTCATTAGACATGCAGTTCGTTTTGACTAAAACAAAATTAGTGGTGTAACTTTATCGCAAATGATAGGACTCAGTCACACCAAGCTCTCTCAAATGTAATTTCGACCGCTAAATGTAATAGTTCCACCGCAAATAATTTTAATCAAACGTTTGCGTAAATAAAAAAAGCCTATTCCTATTAGTGTGGCAACAATAAGTATTGCATTACATTTTAATATTGAGAATACTCTCTATAATTGCATCACTTAGTTTGAATTTAAAAAGATTGTTGTGTGTTTGACAAAACGAAATTGATTCATTTTACCAGTCTTTATGTTTCGGTCCGTTACTTGTTTAAAAGGAATCTGTTAAACAGAATTCGTTCAGTAAATTTTGTGATCTGGCAAAAACGGTTAACCTTTGTTTAACGAAATTCGTTTGTTGCTACTAGTTACCTCCCACCTCTTACTTACCGGAATCAAAACAATGCTATATGAAGCAAGTTCCGGTAAACGAAAAATTACCTTTCATTTTATTGTTGCTCGTTTTAGTTGGTCCCTTGCGTTCAATGGCCCAAGCTGACAGCGTATTTAACTTCCCTGACAAAGCAATATCCTCCATTGATAGAAAATACAGTGCGCTCAATAATCGCATGGATAGGCAGCTTGCAAAGTCGCTACGGCGTTTTGAAAAGCAGGAAAAAAAGCTTCAGAGAAAAATAGTACCAAAAGACAGTACAGCCACGGCGCTGTTTGCCGGTACACAACAGCAATATGACAAGCTGCGGCAACAACTAAAAAATCCTCTGCAAGGTAAACGAATAGCTAACTACATTCCTCGATTGGATAGTTTACAAACAGCTTCCAAGTTTTTAGAACAAAGCAGCGTGTTGAATAACAACAGGATTGGCGAGGTAAGAAAGTTAAGCAATGACTTACAAAAGCTCGAAAGCAATTTGTATTCGGCTGAGCAAATTGAAGCTTTCATCAAGCAACGAAAAGAGCTGCTTACAACACAGTTGGAAAAGTTTGGCATGACCAAAGAACTGACCAACTTAAAAAAGGAAGTCTATTATTATCGCCAGCAAATAGAAGAATATAAAAATATTTTTCGCGATCAAAAAAAGCTGGAAGAAAAAATGCTGTCGACGCTTCGTGCATTGCCTGCCTTTCAGTCGTTCATGCAGAAGAACAGCTATCTGGCACAATTGTTTCCTTCTGCGGGCGCATCAACCGGCAGCGATCCCGCCAGCGCAATCGCCGGCCTGCAAACAAGAGCGAGTGTACAATCCATTTTACAGGAACGCTTAGGCGCTACTACTCTACCCTCCACTGGCGCTGCAGTTGGAGCAGGCAATCCATTGGATCAATCCATGCAGGCGGCACAACAACAACTTAACGCATTAAAAGATAAAGCCAACAAAATCGGTGGTTCGAACAGCGACATCGATATGCCAGACTTTACTCCTAAAACTCAAAAGACAAAAACATTCCTGCAAAGACTCGAGCCGGGCATCATTATTCAAAGTGGAGGAAGCAGCAAGTGGCTTCCTGCCATTACTGATATAGGACTTTCACTTGCGTATAAGCTCTCCGACAAAAGCACCGTGGGCGTGAAAGCAGCGTGGAAAGCGGGTTTCGGACATCCGATTAAAGACATTCGCTTCACCAGCGAAGGTGTAAACATGGGCGCATTTCTCGACATAAAACTCAAGGGATCGATTTGGGTGTCGGGCGGTGCGGAATACAACTACATGCAATCATTCAAAAGTCTCCATGAACTACACTCCAATGTAAACATATGGCAGCAAAGTGCGTTGCTTGGCATCAGCAAAAAAGTAAAAGCCGGCAAGCGTGCGAGTAATGTGCAGCTGTTGTATGACTTTTTGTGGAAGCGGCAAGTGCCGGTGAGTCAACCGCTGAAGTTTAGAGTCGGTATGGGTTTGTGAGGTAATCTACGTTTCCGAATAATATAAAACCAAGTAAAAATTAAACGCGATAAAAAATAAAATACTCTAGTATGAAAAAAGCATTTATGACAGTTCTTGTTTATGGTGTTATCTGCCATTCGGTGTCTGCACAAAATACGTTCCCTTCTAGTGGAAATGTAGGCATTGGAACTACTTCACCTCAAACTAAACTTGATGTTGTTGGACAAGTTTACTCCTGGAACACAGGCTTTGGGGCTTGGGACGTTTATACATCTGCAAAGAACTATGCAAATTTTGGCTCCGAAAATGCGGCGTCTGTAATCATGTCGTCAAATGTCTATATCGCCGGAAATAAGCAACTGTACATGGCTAAGACACACTCTACAATGTCTGGCGCTGCTATTATTATTCCCGGCAATCAGCAACCTTACCAAAATTCAATACTGTTTTATACGAGACCTACGGGGGCAGTTTCACAAGATGCGTTATACACGGGCAACATTGCGATGATGATCAACAGCGCAAATAACAACGTCGGTATTGGTACAGCAACACCATCAGAAAAACTTTCAGTGAACGGCAATATAAGAGCGAAAAAAGTAATAGTAACACAATCCGGCTGGCCAGACTACGTTTTCGAGCCTTCTTACAAACTCCCTTCTTTAGATTCTATTTCAGCTTTTATTAAAGTAAATAAACATTTGCCTGAAATGCCTTCTGCTGCTGCAATTGAGAAGGATGGACAAGATATTGGCGACATTCAAAAGTTGTTGTTGAAAAAGGTGGAGGAGTTGACGCTGTATGTGATAGAATTGAAAAGGAAAAATGAAGAGCAAGAGAAAAAAATAAAGTTCCTGGATCAAAAATTAAACAATAACTAAAGAAGTCTAATCTGTAAAAGATATGGTAAGATTATTAGTAAAATATATAAAAAGCATATTTGAAACAGGAAATATGTTGACAAAAGGGTTAATGATTTTTCTTTTATTGAATTTAAAAAACATAAGTGGCTCGGGGCAAATACGCTGGTTGCCTAATAATATACAATCACCGAACGTATCCACACTGGGTTTATTTACGGAAGTGCCGGTTTCATACTTTACCGGCACGCCTACTATTAATATACCTCTTTATACGCTTAAAGAAAGAGAAATTGGTATGCCTGTTTCATTGAATTATCATGCGTCAGGGGTAAGAGTTGATATGCATCCTGGTTGGGCGGGATTAAATTGGAACTTAGAATTTGGTGGAGCAATTTACAGGACTGTTAACGGAATAATGGATGAGTATGACAATGATCGAGTGCTGCAGGGAGGAAAAGCCGGTTATTACTTTAATGCCAATAGTTTAAATAGATCCGATTGGAATCAGATTCCTTTTATGCAAACTGTTGCGAGACAAGATGTGAAAAAGGATACCGAACCCGACGAGTTTAATTTCAGTTTCGGCAACTATCAAGGGAAGTTTTATTGGTCCCACGAAGGAAAGTGGAAGGTTAAATGTGATAAGCCAATAAAAGTCATTTTTGATAATACTTTTCTAAATGTGCCATTTACCAGTCCTTATATTCAGGATCAGGGCCAGAGAACTAGTTTTAGCGGGTTTACAATTATTACAGAAGATGGTTCTAAATATGTATTTGGCAATGATGTGAACGCCATCGAATATGGCATTTCATTTTTTAATCAAGAGAGAGATAATTGGACCGCAAATGCGTGGTTCTTAACAAAGATTATCGGTCCTAATGGGTCAGAAATAAGTTTATCATATGAACGGGGTGACTTTGTTAACCAGATGTACTTAGCGCCCGGTTACAATTTGGGATCAAAGACAGACTACGGGCATTCTGGAAATCCATTTGCAGTTTATTCAGAGTGCCATTCTTCAAGTTGGTCGAATGTAGTTGACAACTACTATTCGGGCGTTTTGGTTTCTCCTGTGTATGTCAAAGAAATAAAATCAAGTCATGCAGTTGTCAAATTTCAAAGCTCGCTGAGCAATGAGCTTCGCTATGATGAATTGGTTTATCGGCACTCATTCTATGCCTTTCAAGATGCAGGAGGTTGGGGAGGAAGAAATGGATGGTTTTTATATTTTCTTGAAAAGCAAAATTATCTATATCCGCAATGCATGGAAAAATTACAGTGGAGAAAATTAGATAAAATAGTAATTGAAAACAATTCCCAGCAGCCGATAAAAAGTTTTGAATTAACTTATAACAATAAGAATGACGAACGGTTATTTCTTTTGTCAGTCAAAGAGATTGGAACAAATGGTATTGCCAAGCCGCCATATTTGTTTGAGTACGACACGTCGGTACTCCTTCCCAAATATCTCTCCAATAGAGTAGATCATTGGGGATTTTATAATGGGAAGTACGCCAGGATCGATGATGCAGAAGCTTACTATAACTATAGGGAACCTGACGCGCAGTTTTTATATGCAGGCACTTTGAATAAAATCACTTATCCTACAGGCGGGTATAGTAAATTTTCGTATGAACCACACTATTATTCTAAGAGGTTAAACATTAATCGATCAGATGGTGTAGACCTTAATTTTAATTCCAACACTCTAGCGGGAGGATTAAGAATAAAAGAGATTGAGAATTTTAATGCAAATAGTGCAGAAAAGAAATCCTTTTTCTACGTTAAAAAATACGAGAATAATAATGATACTGGATCGCTCATGTCAAGTGGTGTCTTGGGAGGACAAGCTCAATATTATTTCAAAGATTACAGGGTTCATTCGTTTAATGAAAAAGACTATACGTACTCGCAATCTCAATTTGCTTCCATATCGGTTCTTCCTGCTTGTCTGAATAGCTCTGGATCACATATAGGCTATACAGAGGTGATTGAAAAACAAGAAGGTAATGGTTATAAAAAATACGAATTTTCCAATTTTGATAATGGACATAATGATGAGCCTACAACTGTATTACAAATTTCCAGAACCCCCTATGAACCGCATATTTCACTTGAAGAGGAACGTGGAAAATTAATTAGAGAGACAAGTTTCAATTCAAGCAACAGTATAATATCACGCAAAGAGATCGAATATATTCCATTGAATAAAAATACCGAGTTTGTTCGATCTTTAAAAGCCTCCTGGAACAATTTATGTCCCGGTAGCGCAGCAAAGTATGAAGAAGGAACAGCTTACGGCTACTATACTTATTCTTTGCTGCCTTCGAAAGAGACTGAGACTATTTATAGCAAAGACGGGTCTGTTGGGCTCTTTAATACAACCGACTATCAATATAACAACAACCGACAAGCTACTAATGTAACGACGAGATTAAGTAAGGGTGAAGTGATAACACAAAAATTAAGTTATCCTTCTGACTTTGCCGCAGTGCCAATATATAGTGACATGGAAAAAAAGAATATGATAGGGCCTGTCATTGAAAAAAATACTTCCCTGAAAACCGATGAAATAGAAAAAGTGTTGACGAAAGAAAAGACCACCTATGACTATTGGAATAATAAAACAATAATAGCAATTTCCAGTACAGAAAAGTCTTGGTCCGGCAAAGATTTAGAAAAACAAATTTCCTGCGAATCTTATGACAAATTTGGAAACCTGCAACAATTCAAGTCTAAAGATGGCGTAACTACTTCCATCATTTGGGGATATGGTAGTCAATATCCCATTGCAAAAATAACCGGGATAGATTATACTACAGCTGCAGCCCAAATTAATACGGCCATCATAAATGCTCCGTCAAATGACCAAACCTTAAGAGATGAGTTAGGTAAACTGCGTACGCTCCCTGGTGCATTAGTAACCACGTATACATACAGCCCTCTTATTGGTATGACCAGCGAAACGGACGCTAATGGTAATACTACCTATTATGAATATGATGGTTTAGGAAGATTGTCTTACATAAAAGACAAAGATAAAAATATCATAAAGAAAATATACTACGATTTTGCCGGGCAAAAAGAAAACAGCGGCTTCTGTTCAAACTGTACGTGCGCCGGGCAGCAATGGATCAAAGGCGTATGTGAAACAGGAGGTAAAGTATACACCAATTCCCTTTATATAGGTGATGCACACGGTAATTATTACAGTTGCACTTATCACTACCTATGGAGTGATGGGTCCGTATCCGCCGATTTTCATGAACATAGCTCATCTCCTTGTAAACTAAGTGGAACTGTTATCGAAAATTAAGCTACAATTAAAATTAGGCTCCTGATAAAAATATTGGTACATGAAAAAGAAGTTATTATTTATTCTCAATACATTCTTGCTTATAAACATACTAAAGGCTCAGGAACTACCATCTCCTTATTCCTATAGTATACCAGTAAATTATATAACTGCGTGGGACGTAAAAATTCCCTTGCAAAATCCTGCAGACATAGTTCAAACTGGAAAAAAAGCAGATGAGATTCTATTTTCCACGCAATATTTCGATGGTCTTGGCCGCCCATTGCAAACAGTAGTAAAGCAGGGTTCACAGGTTACAGGCGGCATTGCAACCGACTTGGTAAGCCCTGTATATTACGATCAATTTGGTCGCGAAAGCTTACACTTCCTTCCCTTCGCTTCAAATATGGCTGACGGTCAATTTAAGTTCGATGCATTTTCGCAAGAGAAAAGATTTTACGACGCACAGCTTGCAGGGCAGCATGAAACATTTTATTACGGCCAAACAAATTTCGAAGCATCACCGCTCAACCGTGTAGAAAAACAGTTGGCACCGGGCAATAACTGGGTGGGCAATAACAAAGGTGTGGAAACGAAATACCTGAGCAATACCGCTGCCGATGCGGTAAGGATCTGGAACGTGACAGACGCAAACAATGCCGGAACATTTAGCTCCTATTCAACTTCAAAGGTCTATGACCCCGGAGAGCTCCATAAAACAGTAACAATAGACGAGAACGGTCAACAAACAATAGAATTTAAGGACAAACAAGGACTTGTTATTTTAAAAAAAATACAAGGAAATAATGACGCCTGGATTTGTACTTATTACATCTATGATGATCTAAACAATCTCCGGTGTGTTATCCAGCCCGAAGGTGTAAAAGCGCTAACTGCCAACAACTATAAACTGACACCTACCCTCCTCAACGAACAATGCTTTCGTTATGAGTTCGATGAGCGCAATCGCATGATCATGAAGAAAGTGCCGGGAGCAGGAGAAGTGTACATGGTGTATGACCAGCGTGACAGATTGGTAATGACGCAGGATTCCAATATGCGTAAAGACAGCAAATGGTTAACGACTTTGTATGATGTACTGAACCGTCCATTGCTTACAGGATTTATTGACTATAGTGGCACATTCACGTCTTTGCAGGCGTCGGTAAAGGCACAAACGCAAACGGAAACACCGCTGCAAATACAGACCGGAGCAACCTCCGGCTCCTCGAATGTGGCTGCTGATCTTGTGCTAAATACGCAAGGAGTAACAGGTGATAACCAGGCAACCAGTACCATTGTTTTAGATGATAACTTTACCAGTGGTGATGAATTTATAGCAGAGATCGTTAGCGGTACCGCCAATGGCGGAGGAATTACGACGATTATTAATGTGAATGTAAGCTGCAACCCCTTGCCGCCCGGCACCACATTTGACGTACTGACCCAAACGCATTATGATGACTATAGCAGCCTGCCAACCGGCCTGATGGCATCTATATCGCCTTATACGAACGAGGGTTTCATTACTAGTTACAACGCAGCGCCCGACTACGCGCAGGAAATAAAAGCCAGCGACAAAACCAAAAGCTTCGTCACATGGACGCGTACCCGCATACTTGGCACTGACCAATATACAGCTAACGTGAACCTTTATGACGATAAGGGCCGTGTAATACAAGTGCAAGGCTCCAACGCCACCGGTGGTACAGATGTAATGACCACTCAATACAGTTGGGCCGGTAAACCGCTGCGCAGTTTGCAAAAGCTGGACAAGCAAGGCGCTAATGCCCAAAGCATGGAACTGCTCACTACTTACAATTATGATGATCTTGGCAGAGTGGCGAGCATTAAAAAGAAAGTAAGCAAAGCCGGATTGACGGATACAGAAACGACAATCGTACAAAATGAGTACGATGCGCTGGGTCAACTGAAAAAGAAAAAACTGGCACCGGAATACTCTCCTGCTGGCGGAGCCGGACTAGAAAGCCTCACGTACGATTACAACATTCGTGGCTGGATGCTCGGTGCCAATCGCGATTATGCAACAAACACCACCAGCATCACGCACTATTTTGGTTACGACCTTGGTTACGACAAAACGGAAACGGCTATCCCTCAAACTACCTACCTCTCTCCTCAACTAAACGGCAATATAGCTGGCACGATCTGGAAAACCAAAGGAAGCGGTGAACTACGCAAATATGATTTTGCCTACGATGCAGTGAATCGCTTAACAGGGGCAGACTTTAACCAGTACACCAGTAACGGGTTTAATAAAAATGCCAAAGTTGATTATTCAGTAAGCAATCTCAGTTATGATGACAACGGCAACATCAAAACCATGAATCAAATGGGGTTGAAAGGCTCCGGCAGTACGCCCGTTGACCAGCTTAGTTATGAATACATTGCCGGCACCAACAAGCTCAACAAAGTAACCGATACTGCAAATGATGCCAGCAGTACTTTGGGAGATTTTAAATACAGCATTAAAGGCATAAAGGATTATGATTATGACGGCAATGGCAATTTGAGACTGGACAATAACAAGAACATTCAGGGCATTACGTACAACTACTTAAATCTGCCGCAAAAAATAACGACAGACAAAGGAGCAGTTGAATATGTGTACGATGCCGCCGGCAATAAGTTGAAGAAGATTGTAACAGAAGGAACAATCACAAAAACAACTTTGTATCTCGGTGGAGCAGTGTTTCAAGATGACACTTTACAATTTGTCGCCCACGAAGAAGGTCGCATCCGCATTACTCAAAACCCACAACTCACCACTCAAAACTTTGCTTTCGATTACTTCCTGAAAGACCACTTGGGTAATGTAAGGATGGTGCTGACGGATGAACAAAAGCAAGAAGTTTATCCCCCTGCAACCTTGGAAGGTAATATCAACGGCACCGGAATTCCCAATGCTATTGCTGTTGAGAAAAACTTCTACGACATAAACACCGCTAATGTTGTAGACAAATCACAGGCAACCGGAATCACAGATTATCAAAACACGAATAGCATAGAATACAAAAATGACTACAGCAACAAAACAGCCAATAGTGCCAAGTTGTACAAGCTGCAAGCGACCAGCAGCGGCGGCGTAACCGGCTTAAGTTTTACTGCCAAAGTAATGAGTGGCGATACAATCAACATCTTAGGCAAGAGTTATTACTTCCAAAACAATACCCAACAAAACTATAGCGTACCGGTTGCAAGTATTTTAACAGGTTTGTTAAGTGGTGGTGTGGCGGCAGGTAAAGCAGCACTTGCCGATTTAAGCGGCAATAATGCCATTACACAAGCGATAACGAATGGTTTAACAGAAAGTGGAAGAAGCGACAATGGCACCAACCAAACACCGAAAGCCTACATCAATTACATGTTCTTTGATGAACAGTTTAATGTTGTAAAGATTGGCTATAGTCGTGTAGGTAATGCCAACGCAGTAAAAGATCATTTTAGCGAATTACAAAAGCTGCCCGTACAAAAGAACGGTTATCTTTACGTGTACGTTAGCAACGAAAGTCCTGTTGCAGTGTTCTTTGATAATTTGCAAGTGGTACATACAAGAGGGCCGATAATAGAGGAGAATCACTACTATCCGTTCGGCTTAACTATGGCAGGGATAAGTTCAAGAGCGAGCGAGTTTGGAAAGCCTGAGAATCATTTTAAATACAATGGCAAGGAAGAGCAAAGGAAGGAGTTTAGTGATGGCAGTGGATTAGAGTGGTTGGATTTTGATAACAGATTTTATGATGGACAGCTTGGACGCTTCCATATTCAAGATCGAATGACGGACAGCTTCCCTTCCCAATCGTCATATTTATACTCAAGAAACAATCCAATGCGTTATATAGATATTAAGGGTGATAGCGCTTGGCCTATTACCAAAGAATGGAGCGATCAAATGATCAGCGATTTCCGAACGTTTGTAAGCAATCGAATTCAACAGGCTTATAAGAATAAAGAACGATACACATGCGAAGACCTAGCCTTGGCAACTGTTATTGATTTTGCTTCCCAAAATGGGCTTCCTTTGGTGATTCAAAATGGGACTGGGAATCTTTCAGCCTCAGGAAATACCTATGATAATGCTGATGATTTTAAATGTGCTGCTTTGGCAACGACTGCTGCATCAGATCTTCCAAACAACACAGTTCCTGTAGACAAGAATAATGTACAACCGGGGGATTTGTTGCTCCACAATGAAAACAATCCTGGTATAACAAATCACACTCAAGTAGTATCTTCTAATACAAGCAGAGCAATAGTAATTTATCAAGGGAATCAAGGAGGGGGTGGTGCCGATCCATGCGGGTTTGGGTCTTATTGCGGACAAAAAACTCAACAAGGATACTATTCAAGAGCCACTGGCGATTATTCAAATACGAGTTTGAAAACAAATAAACCAGGCTTGTTGAACCGCAGTTTTATTCATGGAGCACGGTGGAACTTTAAAAATTGGAACGGAAAATAATTATGAAAATAAAGTCAATTTCAACAATAGGTTTACTAACTATTAATATTGCATTAATAGTATTCCTGATGGCGAACAAGATAATAATAGGACATAACGTGTATGATATGGATGAGTCTTTTTTAGGAATGAAATTCCATGCTTATTGTTATAAGGTTTCTCGGTTTTTTGTTTATGTGCCTTATTGGTTCGCAGTTACTTTTTTCTCAACTTTTTTCTTAAAGAGTAATAGGTTGGTGATATGGGTGCTATTAATAGTTTCGTCAGTTTTAGGCGTTGTTCTATCATGGAATGTATTCATGGATTTTGCGCCGTGGTAACATTTTTAGAGTTAAAGTAAAATATGAAAAAAATAATCATCTTATTAATTGCTTTATCACTGGCAGGTTTGGGAACGCTATATATAATTAAGTTATCAGGAAAATATCGGAATACAGATACTGTCATGAATCGAGCCGTATTAGCGGTTTTCAATTGTAATAATATCGACGTACAAGGCGATGACCTGAAAAATATTATAATAAAATGAGACTGCGATGTTTCTGATTGGAGAGTAATTTATCGGGATGGCAAAATCGTTAGCAATATTAAAGCTATATATGGACCTCAGAGATTTGAGGTCCTTTATAAAGTAAAGTTAATTTGCAAAGTCTCTCTAGTCAAATTGGCTTGGTGGTTAACATAAGATTACTATTTTACCGTAAGTAATAATAATGGCGTTTCAAAATGCTCGGTTAGGATCATTGGGCTTGATGTCGACTATAAGGTATACGATAAATAAAAGAATTTAGAAGCGGGTACTGGTAAGTCTCGCTATTATCCAACCTTGTGCCTAAGATTGCTATGATCAATCATTATAAAAAACGCCGCTGGTGCAAGCCAGCGGCATTTGCCGGTTTTAAAGTGGTTAATTGGAATGAAAGAGACTGGAGCTAAATGAACAAAAGGAGAGTGAGAATATAATCGTGTTGCGAACTAACAGAAAGCGGAAGAAACGACAACGGCACCACACAAACGCCCAAAGCATACATCAACTACATGTTCTTCGATGAACAGTTTAATGTAGTAAAAACCGGCTATAGCCGCGTCGGCAATGCCAACGCAGTAAAAGACCATTTTAGCGAATTGCAAAAGCTACCGGTACAAAAGAACGGTTATCTTTACGTGTACGTTAGCAACGAAAGCCCCGTTGCTGTATTCTTTGATAACTTGCAGGTGGTGCATACAAGAGGGCCGGTATTGGAAGAGAGTCATTACTATCCGTTTGGACTAATTATGGCGGGGATATCTTCAAAGGCGGCAAGCTTTGGAGGCGCTGAAAATAAGACGAAATTTCAAGGACAAGAATTTGCAAATAAAGAGTTTAGTGATGGAAGTGGGCTGGATATGTATGAGTTTAAATACCGAATGGATGACCCGCAAACTGGACGTTTCTGGCAGATTGATCCATTAGCAGATAAATACGTTTATAATAGTACTTACGCTTTTAGTGAAAACCATGTGACAAGCCATGTGGAACTAGAAGGCTTGGAAAAGTTTTCTATACAGGAGTTGTGGCGTAGCGCAGGAATTACAAGTAGTACAGATCCAAAACAGTTTGTAAAAGATGCAGGCAAAGAAGCATTAAAGCCAAGTACCTGGATTGAAGGGACAGTTGGAGCAGGTAAAATAGCAGTGCCTATGGTTCTAACTGGTATCATGACAGGAGGCTTTGGAGAAGGCGCAGTGTTCACAGCTGAAACTAATGCCTTGCGAACGTCATGGGTAGAAGCACCAGAAGTTGATCTTGCTGCAAGAGCAACTGAAATACATAGTACATTAGAACCGTTTACGCAAAGGATGAATACAACAGCGGTTGCATCAGCCACAACAGCAGAAGGAAATGGAGTGACTTTAGTCGCATCAAATGAAATAAAATTAAGACCTGCTCAGCGAGCCGCACTTCAACCAGGTGAGGTAGCAGTTACTGGTAAGGGACATGCAGAGACAACCATATTAAATTATGCGTCAGCAAATGGCATGCAAGTAAATGCGGTTGCGGCAAGCCGCCCTATTTGTGCTAACTGTGCTACGGCAATCAACAATGCAGGTGCAGTCCCTGCCAGCCCTCTTAAGACATTATCGATTAAGGTTCCTTCCGATCAGCTTTATATAAAGCCGCCGATTATTACGCAACCCAAATAGTATCATTAATTCAAAAACGAAAAGCAACACTATAAATTAAGGTTGCTTTTTTTATTATTTTCCTGAAGATCTAACAAGACCTGTACATCTCCATAATCAAAAGTTCTACTATTACAAAGGAAATTAATTATTCCTTGTTGTATTGCAACTTCTTTTCGCATTAAGGAGTGATTATCTATTTTTTGTTGAAAATTTTTATCCGCATTAAAATCAAGGCCATCTATTTCTTGAATATACATATCTACGGAGTCTGTTGCCGCAGTAGATATATAAGAAATGTTAGCGAAATCTTTATCAATGAGGAAAAGCAAACTATGGTATAATGCTGAGCAAGCATCGAGAGCAGAAGAGACAAATATGGTGTTGAAATCTTCAGTATCAGGTGTATTTTTTTCAACTTCTTTTATGAGCAAGTTGATTTTATTTTTATCTGGATTTTTTTCGAAAATATTGAGGTATAGAAAATCAATAGCCTCTCTTAGAGCTGAGGGCTCACCAAAATCAAAGTTGTTAGAGAAATAAGCATAGTTATTAAAAAGTCTTTCACAGGTAAGGTAAGCGAATACCACTTGTTTTGCAATATCTAAAGTTTGAAGTTTGTTTAGTTCCTCAATAGGCATATTGAAATGTTTAATGTAATATCAAAACGCTTTATTTTCTGCGATAACGCAAATGTAAATATCTGTAAGGGTAATTAAAAATCATTGCAGTCAAAGAATGAAGAAAAAAACCCATGAACGTAAATAAAATGTGAGCGACCGTAAATGGGAATAGAATGATCATGTATCTTTCTATGACTAAACAGGTTCTATGGGATGCTTAAGACTCTCGTGCTATGAAAAATAAAACCGTTATTAAAGATAGCGCAGCTGTAAATATGCACCTTTAAAAAAGAGCACATAGATGTCGATCAATTAGGGAACGTGCACACGGTATTTACAGATGAACAAAAGCAAGAAATTTATCCCCCTGCAACTTTGGAAGGTAATATCAACGGCACCCGAATTCCCAATGCTATTGCTGTTGAGAAAAACTTCTACGACATAAACACCGCTAATGTTGTAGACAAATCACAGGCAACCGGAATCACAGATTATCAAAACACGAATGGCATAGATTACAAGAATGACTACAGCAATAAGACCGCCAACAGCGCCAAACTGTACAAGCTACAGGCAACAGCAAGCGGAGGCGTAACCGGCTTAAGTTTTACCGCCAAAGTAATGAGTGGCGATACAATCAACATCTTAGGCAAGAGCTATTACTTCCAAAACAATACACAACAGAACTATAGCATACCTGTGTCGAGTATACTAACAGGTTTGCTAAGCGGTGGCGCAGTGGCAGGCAAAGCGGCGCTTGCAGACTTAAGCGGTTATAATGCCATTACACAAGCCATAACCAATAGCTTAACAGAAAATGGACGAAACGATAATGGAACCACACAAACACCTAAAGCATACATCAATTACATGTTCTTTGATGAACAGTTTAATGTAGTAAAAACCGGCTATAGCCGTGTAGGCAATGCCAACGCAGTAAAAGACCATTTTAGCGAATTACAAAAGCTGCCCGTACAAAAGAACGGTTATCTTTACGTGTACGTTAGCAACGAAAGTCCTGTTGCTGTGTTCTTTGATAATTTGCAGGTGGTGCATACAAGAGGGCCAATATTGGAGGAAACGCATTATTATCCCTTTGGCTTAACAATGACAGGGATAAGTTCGAAAGCTAATAGCTTTGGAGGGGTTGAGAACAAGAAGAAATATAATGGGATTGAGTATGATGATGATTTAGGGCTAAATATTTACGAGGCATTTTATCGGAATTATGATCCTCAGCTTGGCAGGTTTAATCAAGTTGATCCGAAGATTGAAAGCGCAGAAAGTGTCTCCCCTTATATTGCAATGCTTAATAATCCTATAAGATATTCAGATCCACTTGGCGACTCTACTATCCTTCCAACGTTTACAATGGGCCTTGTTGATACGAAAAGACATCCAATTGGAATAATCAACCAAGCCGATCCTGATCAATATGATAATCACCCTATAAAATCTTTCTTAACTGACCTTAGTTTTGGCGGACTTGAAATGATGGGACTTAATGCAGTTGATGATTTTATAGCAAGACGACTTGATGGAGATAAAAATGATGTAGGTACTGTAACTTATGACGCGTTGCAAACGCTTAGTGCAGGTGTAGGTATGGGGGAAGGGCATATTTCCTCCGGGGAAGGGCATATCGGAATTGGCGAAATTCATGCGAGCCCGATTGAAACTCCTTCGATTAAAGAGCAAGGCGTAAAGGTGAAAGATGAATTAAATGGTGGATTAAATTCAGTTACAATAAAAACTCCAAAACAACAGATAAGATTCGATTTGGATGGCGCTGCACATGGAGGCGTTGAGACCCCTCATAAGCAAGTGTATAATAAAAATTTTCATTTAGGAGAAGTAAAAAGCATAAGTAGGGCATCTAAACAAGCAGAGCCTTTAACACAGCAGGAAATTCGTTTTGTAACAAAATTTCTTAAAAACTTACAAAAAAATAAATGATTGAGTTAAGTAATGTAAAGTTATTTGATGATCTGACTTTAATAAAAAAAGAGGATCAAGTTATTGATTTGCATAATAATTATGTTTGTAATACATTAAAGTATGACGATAATTATAAGCTACTAGAAGTAATTTTTGTTTCTCGTGAAGAAACTCGAAGTTCAAAAGTTCTCCTAGTTTTTAAAAAAGTTTTAATTGCTAAATTTAATTTTTTGCTAGTGAATTCAGAAGATTCTAGCACATTAAATACTTTTTATCGCGGACGATTTGAAAAAGAAAATCAGCTTTTTGAACGTACTATTGACAATGAAAAATATTTCTATATTGAATTTGAAAAAGGAGACTTTATCGAGCTATTTGCTGAAGAAGTTTATTTGGAAATAATCACACTCTAGTGCAAGCGGTGCATCTGCCACGCTCTTCGAAGCCTGTAAGGCAAGCTATGTTGCTGCTTATAGCACCGCAGCTCTATAAACGAACAAAGCTGCACAATGAGAGCGGCTTTGTTCGTTTATAGAGCACTATCTGAGAGCAGAAGCAACGACAACGGCACCAACCAAACACCGAAAGCATACATAAACTACATGTTCTTTGATGAACAGTTTAATGTAGTAAAGACGGGCTATAGCCGTGTAGGCAATGCCAACACAGTAAAAGACCACTTTAGCGAATTGCAAAAGTTACCAGTGCAAAAGAACGGTTATCTTTACGTGTACGTTAGCAACGAAAGCCCGGTGGCTGTGTTCTTTGATAATTTGCAGGTGGTACATACGAGAGGACCGATATTGGAGGAGAACCACTATTATCCGTTCGGCTTAACAATGACTGGGATTAGTTCAAAAGCTGCTTCGTTTGGTGGGGCAGAAAATAAAATTAGATTCAACGGAATAGAACAGAACACTGATTTTGATATAAACATGTACGATGCTTATTATCGAAATCTTGATCCTCAAACCGGTAGATTCTGGCAGCAGGACCCGAGGCCCGGTATGAGCATTAGCAACTATGCAGCAATGCAAAACAATCCGGTTTTCTATGCAGATCCTTTTGGGGATACCATTATCAATGGCCAAAAATATGAACCCACAAGTTTTGCTAATGCGACTTATCTTGCTGGAGTTACGGTAACTCCGAATTCAGCGAGAAATGCTGAACTAGCCGATTATCTGTCGAGAGTGGGCACTGAAATAGAGAGCATAAAATGTCATATCGATGGACAGAAGGAAGCATTGAAAGAATATGAAAGAATGCTGGATGTCTACTCAAAGTTGGATTACGCTCATGGGCAGGTGATGCCTCCATTAACGTCAAACTTGGTTTTGTTTATTAATTTTTTTGAGAAAAGGACCTATGGCAACTATTACGTCGAAACAAATGGCTATTTGGGGGCAAGGATTCCTATAACCGGTGTTGCGCCGGGAGTTGGGATTGCTGGCGAAGTGGGAGGGCTTAATGCTCTCACAGAAATTAGTGAGTTAGACGGCTCATTTTCGATTACTGAATTCGGTTGGCAAAACTATCCCAAAGGAATTCCACGACCACAAGGACCATTTAGGCTTGTCGAGGGCTCAGAATATGCGGCAGCAAGGACTGCAGCAAACAACGCAAATAAAGCCTTAAGCAATGAGTTGGGATTGTCTGGAAAGTTTGTAGATATCCATGAAATTACACCTGTCAAGTTCAACGGTAGTCCAACAAATATTAATAACAAAATGTTTCTTGATAGAACATTTCATCAATTAGAAGTAACTCCATTCTGGAACAATATTATGAGAGGAATTAAATAAAAGTAACGTCTATGGAAGATAAACTAAATTTTTTTTTGAAAGAGATCGTAAAAAATGAAATAGGGGCATCCGATGCCGCAATTGTTGAGATTCGAAGGATGTTAGATTTTGAGCTGCCGCAAGAATATGTTGAGATAATGAAAGAATTTGATGGTGGCGAAGGAGAGGTTGGCGATAATGGTTGGCTATGTCTTTTTCCGATCGAGGATTTATTGGCAATTAATAAGGCTTATAGTTTGTTAATGGAACAAATTCCAAAATACTTTTTGTTTGGAAAGGATGCAGCAGATACTGGATACGCGTTTCATAAGACTAACCAAAGTATTCATTCGTTCGGTTTAATGTCTGACTTTAGAACAGATAGTATAGAATTTTGTGGGAACTCATTTTCGGAGTTTCTGGAATATTTGTATAGCCAGTAAGGTTGTAAGCTTTAAAATGAAACGAAAGATATATTCTGATATCCAGTAATTTCTTTTGGCCAGCGCTATGCATATACAATGGGTGTTTTATCCCTGCCGCAACATCGTTCGGCCAGTCGATAAACGTAACATTAAATCGCGCTCAAAATCAATGCGTTTTAGCAACGGGATTTTTATGGTAGAAAATACAATCAAGATTTTAGACAAAGTTCACTTACAAAAGTATGTATATCTTCTTTTTTTGTTCACTTCTGAACAAATGGATGCTTCTGCTTTTGAAAGCTTATTTCTTCAAATAAGACGGGAAGATCATTATTGGTTAAATGGCTTATTTAATGAAAGGATTGAAAAAATATTAGACACTTTTTTTCTTGATATTGATGAGTATGTGCCAATCGATTTATATGACCCTAACGATAAATTTAATATTAATGAAGAGGAGTTGAGGAAAAGATCTAAAGAGACCTTGACTACACTAAAGAACATCCTTGACAATAAGTAAAATTAGAAACATCGAAAGAATTACAGGGCTATATCCGGAACGGATACTTATTAACATAGCGTACATAAAGGCTTGAATGGGAAATTGTCAATAATCTTTTTTGTGTCAGTTAAAAAACAAAGGTGTTGACCCAAAAGACCTTTTCAAGAATTTTTTTGAAGCCGAAATCATTTTTGAAAATGTGATAAACCTGAAAATGAAACTTAATGTATAGAAAATGTTTCAAAGACTCTCTAAATATCTTTGCTAGAATGTGGATGAATGTGTAATATTGCAAGCACTACATCCCGTGCAATTAAGCAGATAGAGGATGTGAAGAGTTCTCTCCCCCAGGCACCAACCTAGCCAAATACTTAGCCTCGATTAAACAATAAGTATAATTTAACCACATCTTTATGGAAAACAATAAGATAAAACTTCTCGACAAAATTCATGTACAAAAGTATATCTACCTCCTCTCCGTATTTGTTTCAGGAAACGTGGACTTTTCTCTTTTTGAAAATATGTTTATGCAAATTAGAAAGGAAGACAACTATTTGAGATCCGGACAACTCAATGAAAAAGCGTCAAGAATATTGGCTGCTGTTTTGCTTGATGTTGCAGGATATAGATCTCGGATTTCAGGTGGTGCAAGTCTGTTTAGTATAGACGGGATCGAAGTAAAGCAAAGGACAAAACAAGCTTTGGAACAATTATATTATTTGTTGCTGGAGTGAAATGAAAGGCATATGATCCCTCTGTTCGAAGTTATTCCACCTATTCGAGATATTCCGAAGAACATCTCGAACGGTGGATTTAAATGGATTTAAATTTACTTATATTTTTTTCTGCAACCACGCAATCGTTGCTATAAGATACAGCGGCGGTTCATTAACTGGCGAACGCTTGTTGTTTCTGTTATACTGTTGTTGCGCTTTTGTAAATGCGGAGAGTGCGAGTTTGTATTGTTCCTGCAATATGTAGCCCTCCCCTTTCAGAATAAGGCCGTTTATATCCGACGGATTTCTCTGCAGTATAAGAGTTGCATAATACAATACTTTTTTTGCGTCTTTTCTTTCAAGGTAATAGTTTCCCAAACGAAGCTGCATGTCTCTTTTGTTCAGTTTTCCGTTTGGAATGTTTTCGGGTTTTATTTTAACGGTTACTTCGTTCGAGGTTACACCCGCTAACTCCACCTCTACTTTATACGTTCCTGCTCTTAGTTTCGATACCTGTTCGGGACTGAGGTGATAGTTGACAGAATAATATCCTTTCTCATCTAAAACAGCTATGGAATCAGTTGCAGGATCGCCAAGAATCGATGGCTTCCAGTTGTGTTGTTCAATCGTGTCTTTTACTACTATGTGAAACTTTAATTGACTGAACCATGGTGAATCTGTTGATCCAATGGACCCGGTGGTAATTGTTCTTTTTCCTTTTGTTACCAGGTCGGTTTCCTTGTCAAATTCATCTTTGGTAATCAAGCCTGCTTTATAGTCTGCTGCAAGCTGCGCCAGGTAAGCATCTGCATCTTCGTTCCAGGATATGTCCTGTTGTATAACCTTATTTACAAGGCTGATGGAAAATACAATCGGTTCGTTGTGATACACCCTAAACGCAGAGCTATCGTTCACCGCAAGTGTAATGGTGAACTTGTCCTGCGCAAGAAGAATGTGAGGTGTTAGAACACAAATGATGAAAAAAAACAGACGCAGTTTCATCTGTATATTTTTTATTGTTTTTGGTCAGGTGTTATTTCCATAAAATCTTCCTAACGTTTAACGGGTAGGAAAAAGAATGGTACGACAGGATATCCTGAATTGATGAATACAATCTCCCCTGCCCTTCGCCGCATCTCCGTAACACTCAGTAGGCACGCATGGCGTTAATGCATTGGTTCCGGTTCCTTTCGTTTGATTACAAAAAATAGTGCCTATCGCTTCTCCAACGTTGTCCGGTGGAATATTATCGTAACGCATAATGCAATTCACATCGCCGCTTTGCAGGCCCTGCAATACGTACGGTTCTTCGCCATGGTGATACATGGAGATGCCGTGACCCAATTCGTGTGATACAACATGGTTTAATTTATCGGCCTGGTTTATACCAAATCGTGTGCAATATTTTTTTATGGCAGTGCTAAAAATTGCAATACCAGACACCCAGTTTGGTGGAGTGTTTGCTTCTGTGAATCTTGGGTCGGCACTAAAAGTTTGTCCCAGTAAACCCGGCTTCTCGCTGGACTGTTTCGCATCGATCATCCACAAACCTTTTTGCGCACGAAGCGGTTCAAAAAGCACAGGAATGTAGTGTAGCTGCGGATTGAAGTTGAAGTTAATTTCCCTTGTTTTATTATCAACATATTCAGACGGTCTTATTTCATGCACATCTACTTTTGCACCATTTGCACCGGTAAGCGCTTCTCTGAAATTTGTAAGATTAAAACTCGCAGCATTGTTAATAAAAAGATCCTTGTGAAAAATGTTGGTTCGAATGAAATCGCCGTTTACAAGGAAGCCTCTGTATTCTTCATAGTTTGATAAACCATCTCCCGCGAAGCCGTCACCCACTAATTGATTGTCGTTATCATCACGTGGATTTACAGGATCTTTTATTAGCACATTTCCCTGTGTTCGCCAGCCACCATCTGCAATTTTGTTTTCGTCAACATCACGAGGAATCGTTACTCTGTTGTCGGTGTAAATAGTTTTCTTTGGCCGTCCTGATGGGTGCGCAACTTTTTCGGGAGGAATTGGAACCGGTTCATATACCGGTGTTTCACCTTTTATGCTATCCGCTCCACCGTGGTTAATGTTGGCAAAGCTTCGCAAAAATCCATAACACCCCTGGTCCTCGCTGATCACGGTAACTGTTTCTGTTTTTGTTGGTTTTTGTGAGCGTGAATGAATCCAATATTTTGCCCCACCGCAGTTGAATCCTGCAGGATCGTTTGGTCGTTGAAATACTTCCATGTGCTCATCAAAATCATCCATCTTGTAATCCCTGCAAGTGTTTGCACGACCCGGTGGTTCCCAGTTCATAGAGTTCCCTTTTTCGCGGGAAACATTCAGCAGCTCAAAGAAGTGAATGCGGCCCATGTGTGCGAGCGCAGGTTTCCATACGCCGCCTTCGTTGTATAACAAATAAGATTTCAATTCTACCACATTGTTCCATTGTGGCAACCAATCCAATGCAGGATATTCAAGCTGTACGCCGGGTCTGAATATTTTAATGACTACGGAATCAGAAGGCGGTGGCTCTACATCATCCTTTTGCACACCCGTATTTTTTACTTTCACAGTTATGTAAACTGAGAATTCCGATTGTTGTCCCGGCATTTTATCCGGCGCCTGGTAAATGACATAACGGCCGGTGTTGCCACCCACAAAACTTCCTTTTGTGCCATCGTCTCCTTCTATTTTCCATGTCCATAGTATGTCGTCAGGATATTCTTTTTTGCCTCCATCAGAACTACAGGATGAGGACTGACAAATCATTTTCAGTTCATCAGTTTCATTTTGATTTTCTGCCTCAAGTATCATTAATTCACCCAACACCATTTTGTTATTGTCTGCCACAGCGGGGAGTTTGATAACGGGCTTTTTGAGATCATTCGGTTTGTCCCATGAGTAAGCGGCGGAACATGCGCCATTATTGTCTTCCTGCAGATTTGGCTGCGGAAGTGTATAGCCAGTGTTTGTGATGTCAACATCATAATTATCTCCGGCATTAAACGATCTTTTTGTAACGATAGTGATCTTGTCGTATGCGTCGTTATCCTGCAAAACACCTGCGCCGGTTTCATCTATTACACGTAAAAGTATTTCTGTCGTTTTTGTATTAGGTGGTTCTCCTTGTTTTGGCCACGGCACAAAAGGTGGCTGGAATACGATTCGATCACCAACATCGTTTGTCGCATTTTCTGGTAAAAGACCCAGCTTTACAAAATTTCCTTCACCGCTTTGTATTTGCCATTCAAAGCGTACTTTGCCTGCGAGCAGAACATCCTTTGTGCTTTTGGTTAGCGTGCTGTCGCAGTCAGGAGAAGGCGTACATTCAATGGTTACTTTATCATAATCTTTTCCTTCCGCTATAAGGCTTACAAAATCATCTCGTCTTATTCTTTCATGCCTTGGTGTTGCGCTGCTTAAGCCGCCTGCCATTGCGGGAAGATTGCTTTCTGTATATACAAAGCCGCATGTTTTGTCAACGTTTGCGCTGTCCTTGCAATAGTCGAAATTATTGGAGCCGCAACTTTGATTGCCATCGCTACAGGTTACATCTCCCTGCACCCGCAGCGTGTATGAACCCGTACCTGATATTTGAACAGTTACTGTTTGTTGATTCGCCGGACCAACAATTTGTGCAATGTTATTGCCCTCAGCAATTTGCCATGACCAAACTACATTGTTGATTCCGCAAGGTTGATAAGGCGGCGAGGCTCCAAACTCTCCCGTACAGCCACCTTTGACTACCCCAGTATATGTGCGTGTGCTTCCCAGTTCGTTTACTTTTGCGCAATCAATATCAACATCGCAGGAGCAATGTTTTGCAGAATCCACTTTGGATGAATCGGTATAAAAATTATAGTTTGTACAGGTCTTGCCATCGCTACAAGTGGTAGTGGCATCTAACCGCAATTCAAACGAACCACTGGTGTTAATGGTGACGTTTACGGTTTGCCCATTTGTTGGCCCTGATAACGAGGCTGAACCGCCTTGTGCCAGGATGCTCCACGAGTAAGTGGTGTTTTGAACAGCGCACGAATTAAGGTTCGGCGATACGCCATACTGCCCTGTACAGCTGGCCTGCGCTGAGCCCTGGTAGGTCCATGTATTTCCTTGTTTGTTTGTAGGAGTAATTGTAACGGGGCCTGCCGTGCAGGTACAGTTTTGTTCATTTACTGAATCGGTGTAGTAAGTAAAATTGGTACAGCTTGAATTATCACTACAGGTTGCTGTATTCGATAGTCTGATGGTAAAAGTTCCGCTTCCGGTGATGGAAACAGAGACCGTGCTTCCGTTTGTTGGACCGTTTATGGATGCAACATTGTTGCCACTCGCAATGCTCCAGTCGTATTGCACATTCGATACGCCGCAGGTATCAATGCTTCGGGTGATACCGTTCGGTAGATTGAATGAAGTAGGAAACGGATTGCAGGATGCATTTGGAATGCCTTGATAGGTCCATGTTGTGCCTTGTTTTGACTGTGGCACAATTACGGGATTTACATTGCAAATGCAACTTGCTGAATTGCTTTTAGTAGTTGCTTTGCTATTTTTTATTTGAGATAAAGAAGTTTTTGCGACGGGTACAATTTTTTCCTGTTCCTGAGCTTTTAAAATGAAAACGGAGGAGATGAAAAATAGGACCAAGGGTAAGGACCTTGGCAGGGGCAACATCGCAATAGTTTTGAGAATGTAAAATTATTATTTAAAAAGCGAAAGCGCAAGGTAATTTGAAAATATGCGAATTTGAAAATTTGAGAATTGAAGGTGCGCCAATGAAATAATTTTAAAATTTGTGAATTTGAAAATTTGAAAATGATCGGGTGGTGCAGCGAAATAAATGATTAAACATGTTGTCCGCAAAAATTATGAATGGTGCCGTAGAGACGCATTGAATGCGTCTCTTGCTGCACAACCATCGCGTTTCAATTTAATGAACAAAATCGCATGAGATTTATAAATATTCAGAAGCATTGAGGCGTGAAAATTGAATTGCGCTATATTTACGGCTTAGTTTTTTTCTGATGAAGCTTACACCTGAACAACAAAATATCATCCAATCAACCGGCAATATCAAGATCAATGCTGTTGCGGGATCGGGCAAAACCACGACGATCATTGAGTATGCAAAAACGCGGCCCAAAGGGTCCAAAATACTTTATCTCGCGTTCAACAAGTCGGTGAAATTGGAGGCGCAAAAAAGATTTACAGATTTAGGGCTTGACAATGTAAAAGTTGAAACGGCGCATTCACTTGCATACAAGCACGTTGTTTTCAAACACAATTACAAAGTAAGATCGCAGGGCTACAAAACCAACGAAATTGTTACATTGCTCAAGCTGCAAGCCAATGGTGAAAAACACGCTGAGTATATTGTTGCCAACCACATCAATAAATTCATGGCATATTTTTGCAACAGTGATAAGCAAAAAATACAGGAGTTAAATTATCGCGACACGATCTCTGATAAAAACGCCGGGGCATTTGTAACAAGCTTTTATGCGTACATTGAAAAGCAGACACGACTGCTTTTAAGCAAGATGGATAAAGGTGAAATTGAAATCACGCACGATTTTTACCTTAAAAAATTTCAGCTTTCAAACCCTGCACTCCCCTACGATTATATTTTATTTGATGAAGGGCAAGATGCGTCCGCTGCAATGCTCGACGTCTTCTTTAAACAGAAAGCCACGAAAGTAATTGTTGGCGATACGCATCAGCAAATTTATGGTTGGCGATTTGCTGTGAACTCCCTGGAGAAAGCGAATTTCAAGACGTACAATCTTTCAACCAGTTTTCGCTTTACGCAAGACATTGCAAACCTCGCCATAGAAGTGCTGAAATGGAAAAAACATATCGGTGAAGAACCGGTATTTGCCATTACAGGAAAAGGAACAGCCAATAAGGCGAAATCAAAAGCGGTCATTGCGAGAACAAACCTGGGGTTATTGTTGAAAGCCATTGAATATATAACCGAGAAGAAAAAGATAAAGAACATTTATTTTGAAGGCAACATCAATTCTTACACTTATGCTGACGAAGGCGCCTCGCTTTATGATGTTTTAAGTCTATATAATGGAAAACGTCAACTTATCAAAGACGGACTGATCAGGGAAATGAAGGATCTTGAAGACTTAGAAGAATATATCGAAAAAACGGAGGATGTTCAACTTGGAATGATGGTTGAAATTGTAAAAGAATATGGGAACGAAATTCCGGGCATCATCAAGTCTATTAAAGACAAGCATATTGGTAATGATGAAAAAGAAAATGCAGAAATGATTTTTTCAACCGTTCATCGTTGCAAGGGAATGGAATATGATGCAGTTCAAATTGTTGAAGATTTTATTTCCGAAGAGAAATTGGAAAAGACCAAAGATGGCGCGGATATAAACGTTGCTAAACTCAATGAAGAGATCAATCTCTTGTATGTGGCTTTGACGCGAACCAAAAACACATTGTACATTCCGGAAACGCTTTTGCCAAAAGCCTTTCCCGGTTCCTCTCACATCCAGGTAATTAAATCTGTGAAGGAAGAAGAAAAGAAAAAAGCTGCGTTGGCTGCGCCATCAAAGACTGCATTCAAAAATAAAGTATCCGAAAATGAAAAGGCTTATTCAGTGGAAAGAATAAGAGAGGTGCATAAAGTTGCTTATAAGCCGTGGACCGAAGAACTTGACGACGAACTAACTACGATGTATTACAATGGCACCATCCTCCGCGATCTTGCGAAACATTTTGGTCGCACAAAGGGCGCTATTGTTGCAAGAATAAAAAAGCTTGAACTTGATGAGTTGTATGATTAACGTTGCGATTTACCAGACCTGACAGGTTTTTTGAAACCTGTCAGGTCTGGTGCAGCATCGAAAAGAGTTGCAAATACTAGGTGGTTAATCGACTATAATTTTTCAGATAATAGGCGCCGCAACCCATACAAATAACTACCGCGATCAAATGTGGTATCGTGTGCGCCAAAGTATAACTCGCCGATGTTGCCACTATGCAAAAATCTGTTGCCGGAATAATGGTTCCCAATAAAAGTATCCAGCCCAATGCCTGCCATTGTTTTTTCAACAGAAGTATGACGATGGCAATGCCGAAGAAGGCATCACGCACTCCTTTTATATGCTGAAAAGAAAAATCGCTACTGGTTGGATTGCCGATACCGTAATCAAATGTGGCGGTGGCAGGGCTTGCGAAAAAGCGTATGCCGATGAAAAGCAAACCAAGACCGGAAAGAAGGCAAAGTGCAAATACAGTGTTTTTTGTTACATTTTTCATTTGTTGAAGTATTTTGATAACACAAAACTCTTCAACTCGCGAAACAATTTCATGCACCTAGGTTAACAAATCATTGCAGCGCAATTCTTTTTCTGATCCGGCTAAGTGACTGCGGTTTTACACCTACAAACGATGCGATGTAGTACTGCGACAATCGTTGCTGTAAATCGGAATGTTCTCTAATAAACTTCTCATAACGCAATTGCGGAGAGTCGGTATAGAAAGAGTTCCTGTCTTTCAAGGTTTGTATAAAAACATGTTCAATAACGATTCTTCCAAAGCGCTCACCTTCTTTTATTTTGCTGTAAAATTCCTGCAGGCCAGTATTTGAAATCACCCAGATCTCACTGTCTTCCAATACCTGGATGGCTTGATTGGATGGCGTTTGCGGAACAAAGCTTTCGTAGTTGCAGATGAATTCATTTTCTTTGTTGAACCCGTATGTCTTCTCCTCGCCGTCATTATTAATGTAGTATCGGACAATGCCTTTCTTTATAAAGCCAACCTGCCTGCAGACCTCTCCTTCCCGCAAAAAATAACTTCCTTTTTCAAATGTTTTCAGTTTGAACAAGGTTTGAATAATTGGTATTTCTTCCGGTGTTATTTTTATTGTTCTTGCTATCGAGGAAATCAATGGATCGTGGTGAGTGTTTGCGGTGGAGTGCATGGTGTTCTCGTATTTTCAGTAGTAGGTTTGTATTAAGGTTAGGTGAAAATACTGTATTTACGATAATTGTCTTCAATGAAACATTTGATTTCTTATTTCGTGTTGAGACCTTTGAAGCATTTCGCATCCAGCCCCCATGATTGTCGTATTTAACTTATAATAGCCACTGTTTGTTGATTAGATTTGTTGGCCCGATTGTCTAGCCTAATAATTCATTACGGTATTGCGACAACCGGTAAACAACCATTTTGATGAAAACGATATTTGATAAAGCAACGAGAGATGAATTGATTCAAAGAATTGGCACTGTAAATGAAAGCGGCAAAAACCAATGGGGGAAAATGAATGTTTATCAAATGCTTGCTCACTGTATTAAATGGGATGAAATGACTTTGAGCAAGAAAAAATACAAACAAACATTCCTCGGAAAACTTTTTGGAAAAATGGCACTTAAAGAGTTCGTAAGAGACGAATCTCCTTTTAGAAAGAACGTGCCTACTGTTCCCGGATTTAAGATCCAGGAAACAACCGGAGATGTCGAACAGCTAAAAACCACATGGATCAGCCTGGTGAAAGAATACGGGCAATTTGAAGACAAAAATCTAATTCACCCTTTTTTTGGCCGGATGACGAAAGATCAGATTGGCATTTTAGCCTACAAACATACAGATCATCACTTAAGGCAGTTTGGGTTTTGATGGCGGTTTTTTTGATGCAAAAAATTTCAGCTCTGGCGAGTGTTGAAATATAATTTCAACATCTACCTTTGACCTAATATGCCACTCGAAATCGAACGAAAGTATCTTGTTGACCACCAGAAGTGGAACGCACTTGATAAGCCTGCAGGAAAGTTCTACAGGCAAGGTTATCTTTCAACAGATGCGAATAAAACAATCCGCATAAGGGTGACCGACGCGGAAGCTTATTTGACGATCAAAGGAAAGTCAACCGGTGCCACTCGTCAGGAATTTGAATATGAAATTCCTCTAACTGATGCTGAACAAATGCTAAACAGTCTTTCAGAAAGTGAACTGTCGAAAACGCGGTATGAAATTCATTACGAAGGCAAACTGTGGGAAGTCGATGTTTTCTACGATGCAAATGATGGCCTGATCGTCGCTGAAATAGAATTGGAAAGTGAGGATGAAAAATTCGAATTGCCCGATTGGGTGTTGCAGGAAGTTACTGATGATGCGAAGTATTACAATTCAAATTTGACCTTGAACCCTTTTAAAAACTGGAAGTAAAATCTAGCTAAACCCTACTACATGAAAATTCCTGCCATACACGGTTACATCGACAGACGCATTTTAATCAACTATACCGCAGCCCCCGAAGTTGTAAAAGATATTATTCCTTCGCCGTTCCGGTTAAAACTTTATAAGAATAAAGCTATTGTGGGCATTTGCCTGATACGACTGAAAAGTATCAAGCCAAAAGGGTTACCTGATTTTTTAGGCATTTCTTCGGAAAATGGTGCGCACAGGATTGCTGTGGAATGGGATGAAGATGGTCAAACAAGGGAAGGCGTTTTTATTCCAAGACGTGATACGTCGTTGAGATTTAATACAATTGTTGGTGGGCGTATTTTCCCCGGTACACATCATTTGGCAAAATTCAATGTCGTTGAAACAGGAGAAAATTACCACATTGATTTTGTAAGTTCAGACGACACCCAAATTTCAATTGACGCTACGAAAACTTCACAGTTTAACACCAATTCCATTTTTGGGTCGCTGGAAAATGCTTCCAATTTTTTCGAAAAAGGAGAACTTGGTTATTCCCCAAACAAAGCAAGGTTCGATGGATTGAAACTTCAGGCATATAGCTGGCAGGTCAGCGCTCTTGACGTCAGCAATGTAAGATCCAGTTTTTTTGAAAATGAACAATTGTTTCCAAAAGGATCTATTCAATTTGACAATGCATTACTTATGACAAAGATTGAACACGAATGGTACAGTGTTGCCAGCAAGTAGTCGTTGCGGACAAGGCACATGCTCTGCTGAATTCATAAAGTTTACGTTTTTGTAAATTATTTACATATTTGTAAACAATTTTTTATACTTTTACCAAGTTAAATCGTACCGGTTAATGACGCTATTAGAAACGGCTACAGGGAAAAAAAGAGAGGCGGTGATAGAGGCTATGAAAAGAAAAGACTTTCAAATTATTAAAACTAGCTACCATGGCTTAAATAAATTTGAATGGAGTGAGTTCAAAGGACAGGAAGTCTTTAAAATTTTCTTAAAGGATGATGAAACGATTTTGGGACTAGTACATTTAATAGATCATGAGGATGAAGCTACGAATGCGATTGAAATAGCATTATTAGAAGTAAGTGATGAAAATATCGGACGGAACAAGAAGTTTGAAAATATTGGAGGTTGCCTGATAGCCTACGCTTGTAGGGAATCTTTTAAACGAGGACACGATGGTTTTGTTTTTCTAACACCTAAAACAGATTTGATAGAACATTATTCATCAAAATACGGCTTCGAGTATGTGCCCTTAAAAACTCCGTCACGGCCAGAAGGGTTAATGATTTTATATGATAATGCATCAAGAAGATTGATCAGGCAATATTTGGATTAAATCTTCCCAAGAGTCGAAATGTTATTACTTATTTATTTGACCAAATCGTGAAATATGAAATCGTATAAACAGGTCGCAAAGAAATATACAGCCAAAGAAATATCAGAATCGGTTGTTTTTCCTGGAACCAAGGACAAAAAAAAGAGAGAAGCTGAGCTTTCCGAATTAAGGTCCATAAGGAAAAAAATTGTAGAAAATCAGACTGACGAAGAAAAAGCGATTTCGCAATTGCTTCAGTTAAGATTTTTAATCGAAGACTATATCAAGGATAGTTCATTTAATGACCGTTACTACTTTGGATATTTTCTCAAAGAATATATCACCCGAATTGAAAAGAAAAATAATGAATTTGCGAAAGACATAGATGTGAACCCAACCGAATTAAGTCAAATTATCAATAAGCATCGAAAACCTACAGACAAACTTATTTTTAGATTAGAAATACATTCGAATAGAAATTTCCCAGCATTGCTTTGGTTTAAAGTCCTAGAAAAAGAAAGAGCATATGAATTATTACATGATAAGGAAATAATAAACAAAGAAAAGAGACATGTCAAAGATAAACTAGCATTTTCATTTTAGTTTATTTACAGCCGTTAATAGTAATACTGCGGCGTCCGATGTTAATCGTCAGTAGTTAGCGTCCTTATCATCAATTCGATCCTATACTGGTTTGCAATGTATCTACCCAATTCAATATGATTTTCTTTTGTTCTTCTGATAGTCGCGCATCAGTATGGATAAGGGTGTAGGAAGATAGAGGCATCTCACCTTTTTCAATTGTTTCCTTTATTTGGGAAAGTTTCTTTTTCTTTTTGTCTATTGGATAAAGATTGAACTCATCGAAGTTGAGATGTCTTTTCCCATCATTTATATGACTTGCCAACCACCACTCTACCGGCTGAACATTATTGTACCATGGGTACCTGGTGCTGTTGGAATGACAATCATAACATGCCGGTTGTAGCACGGCCCGCACGTTGTCAGGAACATTGTAATGTTGTTCGATTGCATTTGGTTGTGGAACGGACGAAACATTTTTCTGTGTTCTGAAAAACTGTATGACAATTAGAATGGAGATTACAGCAATGATTATTTTTTTCTTCAAGACATTACTTTTTGGATGACTAAATATAATTCTTCGCCATTGTATAGTCCTAAAATAAGTTGACAGATTTTTAAATTGTCCCGGTTGCCTCAGGTGACCGGGATTTTTGTTTGATATACCTGTTCGGGTGTTTGCATGTGTAAGGCAAGATGCGGCCTTTT
>Ga0160460_100152_pt1 | contig 77603 bp, 77 predicted proteins | sample HID1973M_E6MG_FD_108238 | JGI IMG/M metagenome (GOLD analysis project Ga0160460, IMG submission 108238) | Enriched mosquito-associated microbial communities from UW Madison campus, WI, USA - HID1973M_E6 MG | ecosystem: Host-associated > Arthropoda: Insects > Digestive system > Unclassified ... | reverse complement strand
TATGGTGATCGTGGCGGCGGTGGCGGCTTCGGCGGCGGCGGCGGTGGTTTCCGCAGCGGCGGCGGCGGCGGTTTCCGCGGCGGCGGTGGTGGCGGCTTTGGCGGCGGCGGTGGTCGCGGCGGTATGCCTGCACAGGTCGTCGGCGAAGGCTCCGGCGTGGTCAAGTTCTTCAACGGCCAGAAGGGTTTCGGCTTCATCGTCCGTGACGATGGCGGCGAGGACGTGTTCGTCCATATCAGCGCGGTCGAGCAGGCTGGCCTGACCGGTCTTGCCGAAGGGCAGCAGCTCAAGTTCACGCTGGTCGACCGTGGCGGCAAGATTTCCGCGACGGATCTGGTCATCGACGGCGAGCCGCTTCCGGTTCCCGATCGCGGTGATCGTGGCGACCGTCCGGGCGGTGCCGGCGAGCGTGGCCCGCAGCGCCAGCTGACCGGTGAGCGCGCCAGCGGCACGGTCAAGTTCTTCAACGCGATGAAGGGCTTCGGCTTCATTCAGCGCGACGACGGCCAGCCCGATGCGTTCGTCCACATCAGCGCTGTTGAGCGTGCCGGCATGGGCTCGCTTCAGGAAGGCGACCGGCTCGACTTCGAGCTGGAGGTCGATCGGCGCGGCAAGCATGCGGCGGTGAACCTGCAGCCCAAGTCGGACTGACCGTAAGCAAGCTCGGAATAGCAGAAGGGCCGGGAGCATCGCTCCCGGCCCTTCTTGTTTGTGGTGCCAGCCGAGCCCCTGAGAGCCCGACCCGCGCGATTCGCGCTCAGGCGCCCCGGCCGGCCTCGAACAGGAACCACGCGCGCTGCTCGGCCTGGTCCGTCCAGTCGTCGATCAGGCTGTCGGTGGCATTGTCGCCCGCCGCGCCGGCCAGCTCCTTGGCGGCGCGTAGGGATTCGACCAGCGCCAGATTGTCGGCGCGCAGTTCCTCCAGCATGTCGCCGGGCGCCACGAACTCGGCATTATTGTCCTTGAGGCTCTGCCGGCGGCCAATGTCGCCGATCGAGCGCATCGTGGTGTTGCCGGTCTTGCGAACCCGCTCGGCGACGAGATCCGTTGTCGCCAGCAGTTCCGTCGCCTGCTCGTCGAACATCAGATGATAGTCGCGAAAATGCGGACCCGAGACATGCCAGTGGAAATTCTTGGTCTTGAGGTAGAGCGCATAATAATCGGCCAGCAGGCCATTGAGCGCGTCTGCGACCGCCCGGACCGCATTGGACTTGAGGTCGGTCGGCGTCTTGAGCGCAGCGTCGGTCATCGTCGTCTCCATCTGGTTTACTCAGCAGACATGGCAGCCTTGTCCGCCGTCCATATGGCATGGGAACCCCGATTCGGCGAATGCATACCAATGGATAGGGTGATCGACCCAGACGATTGAAGGCGGCTCAGAGTAGCCCGAGCGCGCTCAGGGCGCAGCCGAAGCCGGCGATCAGCAGTGGCACGCCGAGAAGCGGGCGAATGACCCGCAGCGGTACCGCACGCTCATAGGCGGCCCCGCCGAGCAGCGGCGGCAGCAACGCCGCGAGGCCGCCCAGCGTGCCGCCGAGCGCAGTCGCCCAGACCGAGCCGGTCATGGCGGCGATACCGACGAGCACGAAGGATGAGCGATCGGCGAATCGATGAAGCAGCAGCCGGCCGTAGAGCAGCGCCCTGCCGGACGGAGGGGGCGCTTCCGGCGCGGTCTTGCCGACCGGGATCACCAGTCCGACCGCGCCCAGCACGAGCGCGATGGCGAAGAACAGGAGCCCCGCAGGTCCCGTGAGATAGGGCGCGACCAGCCCGCCGAACAGCGCGGAGACGGTGGCGCCAATAAGGGCGATGACCGTGACCGGAATCAGCGCATCCGGGCCGAGCGTGCGGACGAGCCGCTGCGAGCGGTCGCCCTGGTCCAGCCCGAGGCCGAGCAACAGGGCCAGCAGCAATGCGTCCACGCGGTCGGCCAGTCAGCGGCAGCCGCGCAGGGCAGCCGCCGCGAGATAGACGCGGGCCGAATCGGGCCCGGCTGTCGTGCTGCCGCAGGCCGCATCGCGCATGAGATCGAAATAGGTAAGCGCCACCTGGCGGTGGCCATTATAGGCGACGACCGATTCGAGCAGGCTGGCGAGCCCCTCGACCGCCTCGAAGCCGTTGCGGCGGGCAAAGCCGCGCAGTTCGTCCAGCTGCTCGCACAGCGTGGCCAGAGACAGCGTGGCGCAGCCCTGCTGCAGGGTCTCGATCCGGCCCAGCAACTGGCTCTGCATGACTAGTGCCGCATCGTGACGCATGCATCCCTCCGCACGGGTTGGGCCGGCCATCGGACCGGCAATTGCCCCGTTTCCCTGACGATCCACATCTTGCGCTCAGATGGTTAACGCCCGGTTTCGTGGCCTGAGCCTCAGACAGGTTCTCGATGACATGACGGTGACAAGCGGGCACAAGCTTGACAAAGCGGTGCGATTCCCCCATTGGCCGCCGCCGAACCGGACGTTGCGCACAGCGTGCACGTCCATATTTCACGAGCTTCAAGCGTCCTTCCCTTGCGGACCGCAAGACAGACGCTTCATTGTTGAGGAACCGGCCATGGCGAAGCCCGCCACAGTGAAGATCAAGCTCGTCAGCTCGGCTGACACCGGCTTCTTCTACGTGACCAAGAAGAATCCGCGTAACACCACCGAGAAGATGAGCTTCCGCAAATATGATCCCGTCGCGCGCAAGCACGTCGAGTTCAAGGAAGCCAAGATCAAGTGATCTTCCGCGCCGGGTGACCGCTGGTCGCCCGTGATGCGCGAATCGCTGCAAGGCCCGGGCCGCAAGGCTGCGGGCCTTTCTGCTTGCCTGCGGTCAGGCGGCGGCCGGGGGCGTCTCCAGCAGGCCGTTCACCACTTCCATGAACCTGAGCACCGAGATCGGCTTGGAGACATAGGCGCTCGCGCCTGCCGCGCGGATGCGTTCCTCGTCGCCCAGCCCGGCATAGGCGGTCACCGCCATGATCGGCACCAGCGCCAGCGTGGCGTGCGCGCGGAACGAGGCGATCAGGTCGAGACCCGTGACGTGCGGCAGCTGGATATCTGTAATGATAAGCTCGGGCGCGAATTCGCAGGCCCGATCGAAGGCGTCGCGTCCGTCGCGAACGCCGGCAGTCTCATGGCCATGGGCGCGAAGCAGGTCGCAAAACAGCTTCAGGTTGAGCTCATTGTCCTCGACAACCAGTACGCGTTTTGACACGAATATTCCTCGACCGAAGGGCACCACCCTTCTCCCGGCCGAACGCCGAAAGCAAGGCCGCAACGGATGAGCATGGATTATCCTATCAGCGAAGCGGACGAAACCTTGGCGCTGCGCCTTGTCGGATGGATCGTGTCTGATTCGGTCCGTGCCGACCGGATGCTGGCGCTGACCGGCCTGGCACCCGACGACCTGCGCGAGAGCCTCGGCCACCCCGCCACGCTTGGCGCGCTCATGGATTTCGTGATCGGCCACGAGCCCGATTTGCTTGCCTGCGCGCAGGATCTTGAGGTTCCGCCGGGGGCGCTGATCGCAACCCGCCGCCGCCTCGCATCGGGCGACGCGCAGGGGGAAGAGTGGTGAGCCGCCCGCTCATCGTCAGCGATTGCGACGAAGTGCTCATGCACATGGTCGTGCCGTTCCGCGGCTGGCTGGACGAGCAACACGGCATCGATTTCATCTTCTCGGAAGGCTTCGAGCGCGCGCTGCGGCACAAGGACAGTGGCGATCCGGTCGAGCGCGCCCGGATCTGGACGCTGCTTCACGCCTTCTTCGTGACCGAGATGGACCGCCAGACGCCGATTGCCGGCGCGGTGGCCGCGATGGCGCGCCTCTCGCAGCGGGCCGACATCGTCATCGTCACCAATATCGCAGAGGAACTGGGCGAGGCGCGTGCTGACCAGATTCATGTTCATGGTCTGCCCTACGAAGTGATCGGCAACGGTCGGGGCGGCCACAAGGGGCCGACCGTCGCCCGGCTGATCGCGGAGCGAAACGCCCCGCTCGCCTTCTTCATCGACGATCTCGCGACCAACCACGCCTCGGTGGCGCTGGACGCGCCCGCCTGCTGGCGCCTGCACATGGTTGGCGAGCCGGAAATGGCGCCGCACGTCCCGACCGCGCGCGAGGCTCATGCCCGCATCGACGACTGGGCGGGCGCGGAACGCTGGATCGTCGCCCGCCTCGATGAATATGACGAGGTGCTGGCGGCTGCCTGAGCGCGGGAAACCGATTTCATCCTAGGTAGTTATACCGGGGTGGGAAGGCGAAAGGCCGGCCATGCACGTGCTGATCATCGAGGATGACGCCATTCTTGCCATGAACCTCCAGTTCTTTCTGGAGGAGCTCGGCGCGGACAGCACCGAACTCGCGGCGTCTCAGGCCGATGCAATCCGGAAAGCGCTGGCGCACCCGCCCGATCTCATCGCCTCCGACGTGCAGCTTGTCGAGGGCAACGGGCCAGCGGCGGTGAGAGCGATCAAGGCCCGGCTGGGAGATATTCCGGTGATCTATGTCACCGGCAATCCGGACGAAGCGCGTCTGCTCGATCCGGAGGCGCCGGTCCTCGAGAAGCCCCTGAAGTGGCTGCAGCTCGTCCAGACTACCCAGCATTTCGGCCTGCCGCCGTTCGAACCGATCGATCTCGACGAGGCGCCGGGCGCGGTGGCGCCGAACGACCGCACGCACTGATACTGGTGGTACCGGCATGCGGTCTCTGCGCCGCCCCGGTCCGCCAGCTCGCGCTTGACCTTGCGCGCTGCCCATGCTGTTGCGCTGGGACATGAGCCGGATCGAAAGCCATCTCGCCGCGGAGAACATCGTTCTGCCCGCACCTGCCGCGCCCGTCGCTGCCTATGTGCCGACGGTTCTGGCCGGCAACCTGCTGCACATCAGCGGACAGCTGCCATTCGCGGCGGACGGTGCGCTGATGACCGGCAAGGTCGGCGGTGAGCGCGATCTCGCCTGGGGGCAGGCGGCCGCCGAGCGCTGCGCGCTGATGCTCGTCGCTCAGATAAAGGCGGCGCTGGGCGATCTCGACCGGGTCGAGCGCATCGTCAAGCTCGGCGCCTTCGTCTCCAGTCCGGCCGATTTCACCGATCAGCCCAAGGTCGCCAATGGCGCCTCGGAAATGATGGTGCGCATCTTCGGCGAGGCCGGGCGTCATGCCCGCAGCGCGGTCAGCGTGCCGGTGTTGCCGCTCGACGCGTCGGTCGAGATCGACGCGGTCGTCCTCGTCCGTCCCTGATGCGTATCGAGCGTCCGGCGCTCGATTTCCTCACCGATCGTCCCTTCGCGCATCGCGGCCTGCACGGGTCCGGTGTGCCGGAGAACAGCCTTGCTGCCGCCCGCGCCGCGATCGCGACCGGCTTCGGCATCGAATGCGATGTCCGGCTGAATGCGGATGGCATCGTTCATGTCTTTCATGATCGCCGCCTTGCGCGGCTGACTGGCGCCAGGGGCATGTTCGGAGCCCTGACGGCGGGCAAGGTCGCCGCCCTGCGCCTTCAGGGGAGCAGCGAGGCCATCCCCCGTCTTTCGGCGCTGCTGGCCCTGACAGCGGACACGCCGCTCCTGATCGAGCTCAAGTCCGATGGCGGGGCGCAGGCCTGCGCCCGGCTCTGCGCGGCCGTCGCGGCGGAACTGGAGAGCTATGCCGGCTCCACGGCCGTGATGAGCTTCGATCCGTTGGTCTGCCACTGGTTCGCGCGCCACCGTCCGGCCATCGTGCGCGGGCTCGTCGTCTCGCGGCGTCATCGCACCGGGATCGTCGCGCGGCACGGAACGGCTCTGGCAATCGCGCGCGCGATGCCCCATTTCATTGCCTGTGACGTCCGCGATCTGCCCCAGGCTGCCGCCCTTGCCCACCGACCTCGCCGTCCGTTGCTCTGCTGGACGGTGCGAACCGCGCGGGACCGCAGCCGCGCCGGGACACATGTCGACCAGATCATCTGCGAGCACGTGGCCTGAATGAGCGAGACCGCGACCGTCCGCCTGTCCGATTCGGTGAGCGCGCTCGACAGGGACGAGTGGGATGCCTGTGCAGGGACGGACAACCCTTTCGTCTGCCATGATTTCCTGAGCATCCTTGAGGAATCGGGCAGCGTCGGCGGCCGCACCGGCTGGTCGCCCGCACCCATCACCGTCTCCGACAAGGCAGGTCGGCTGGTCGCTGCCGCCCCCGCCTATCTCAAGAGCCACAGCCAGGGCGAATATGTGTTCGACTATGGCTGGGCCGACGCGTGGGAGCGCGCCGGCGGCAAGTATTACCCCAAGTTGCAGATCGCCGCGCCCTTCTCGCCCGTGCCCGGCCCGCGTCTGTTGCTGCGCGACGAGGCGGCAGGCCCCACGCTGATTGCGGGTCTGGAAGCGGTGACCGACCAGAACGGGCTGTCCTCCGCCCACGCTACCTTCATCACGCCCGAGCAATGCGAGGATTTCCGCGCGGCGGGCTGGCTGATCCGGCAGGGCAACCAGTTCCACTGGCGCAACGAAGGCTACGCGACGTTCGACGACTTCCTCGGTGTCCTCTCGAGCCGGCATCGCAAGGACATGCGCAAGGAGCGGGCGAAGGCGCAGGATGGGCTGGAGATCCTGCACCTCAACGGCAGCGATCTGACCGAAGCGCATTGGGACGCCTTCTGGCATTTCTACCAGGATACCGGCAGCCGCAAATGGGGCCGGCCCTATCTCACCCGAACCTTCTTTTCGCTGCTTGGCGAGCGCATGGCCGACAAGGTGCTGCTGATGATCGCGCAGCGGAACGGCCGCCCGATCGCCGGCGCGCTCAACCTGATCGGTAGCGATACGCTCTACGGGCGCTACTGGGGCTGCGTCGAGGAAGTGCCATTCCTTCATTTCGAGCTCTGCTATTATCAGGCGATCGATGCGGCGATCGCGCGCGGGCTCTCCAAGGTCGAGGCGGGCGCGCAGGGCGAGCACAAGCTCAGCCGCGGCTATCGGCCCGTGCCGACCTTCTCGGCGCACTACATTCCCAATGCCAGCTTCCGCCGTGCCGTCGCCGACTATGTCGAGCATGAGGCGATGGCCCTGACCAGCGATCGCGAGTGGCTCGACGAGCGCACCCCGTTCCGCCGGGGCGAGACGGCGGACTAAGGCCCCGCCGGATTACGCGAAATCAGACGACCGGCCCTCATGCCGCGCTCTCCTGCGGGCGCGCGGCTGGCATCCTTTCGCCGGATCGGGAATTCTCCCTAAAGGCGATCGGGTCGCCGAGCCGTGGGAGACTGACATGAATGTGGGAAGAATCGCGGCTCTGGCCGTGGCGGTGACGCTTGGCGTCGGCGCACAGGCGGCTGTGGTGATCGACCAGATCGCGCCGCCGACGACGCCCTCCACCAACCAGTTGACCGGCATCACCGGCGACACGCATCTCGCCGGTGACACGCGGCTGTTCCTCACGCGCAAGGGCGGCGTCATCTCGGTCTATGACCAGGCGACGAGCAGCTTCTCCACGTTCCAGAATCTGAGCAGCCGGGTGAGCAGCGCCTCCTTCGACGAACTGGGCCTGCTCGGCCTTGCCTTCGATCCCGGCTATGCCTCCAATGGCCATTATTATGTCTATCTGACCGGCAGCACGACAGCTGGCGGCCCGGTCGAGGCGCAGGTGCTGCGCTTCACCGATCCCGCCATCGCGGTGGGTGCGGAAACCGCGATCTGGAAAATGGATCTGGACGGCTCCACGAATCATATCGGTGGCTGGATCGGTTTCGATGCCGGCGGCAAGCTGCTGATCGCGATCGGCGACGGGGGCGATTTTTCCGGTCCCGACAGCCGCGGCACCGGGCAGGACCCGAGCGACTGGCGGGGCTCGATCGTGCGCATCGATCCCTCCACCGATGCCTTCCCGGCGGATGATGCTCTCAACTATGCGGTCCCGGCCGACAACCCGGCGATCCCGGGCGCGGCGGGCGAGGTCTATCTCTATGGCCTGCGCAATCCCTTCCGGAACAGTCTCGCGCCGGACGGCAATCTCATCGTCGCGGATGTGGGAGCCGGAGACCGCGAGGAACTGACGATCGTTGCGCCCGGCGATCCGAACCGCAATCTCGGCTGGGCACTGCGGGAAGGCGATATTGCGACACCCGTGGGCGGCGGCGCCGCGCCGGCCGATCATCACGCGCCGGATCTCGTCTATGACCATAGCGAAGGCGCGGCGATCATCGGCGGCTTCGTCTATCGCGGCACGGCGGTGCCGGAACTCTTCGGCCGCTATGTCTTCGGCGACGAGATTTCAGGGAATATCTGGTCGATCGGCTACGAGAACGGCCAGTTCATCGGCTCGAAGCTGTTGCTCGGGAATATTCCCATGCTGGTCTCGTTCGGGGAGACCGCGGACGGGGAGCTGGTCGCGACGCAGTTCGGCTTCGGCGCCGGTGGCGGCATCTACCGCTTCGTGTCGGACGGGAATGTCGTGCCCGAGCCGGCAAGCTGGGCAATGATGATCGCGGGGTTCGCGATCATGGGCGGCGCGCTGCGCCGGGGAACCGGGCTTCAGGCGGCGCGCGGCGTAGCCTGAATGATCCAGGCGCGGGCCTGACGCTGGGCCTCGGCGATTTCGCGCGCGGTCATTTCCTCGGCGATTTCGGCGCGGCAGGCCTGGCCTTCTTCGCTGCCGGCCTGTGCCGCCAGGTTGAACCATTTGTGCGCTTCAATGAGGTCGACCCCGACCCCGCCCGTGCCGCAACTGAACGCAACCCCAAGATCGAACCGGGCCTGCGCGTCGCCCCTTGCTGCATCGCGCATCCGACTCTCGATCAGGAAACGGACACTCTCCATGCTGTTAGCCACATTCACCCCCCAAAAAAGACAGGTCTGAACGCAGCCAAATTTTCACGCGCGCCTTGAGAAATGGTTAACGCGATTCAGGGTTTTTACGGAGCGCGCCGCACAGCGCGCGGGGATCAAGGGTTAACGGCGATATTGTCGATCAGCCGCGTGCCGCCGATGCGCGCGGCGACCAGCAATCGCCCAGGCCGATCGAGCCGGCGGAGCGGGCGCAGCGTCCGCGTGTCGACGAGCGAGACATAGTCGACCGAATCGAAGCCATGCTCCAGCAGATGCTGCTCGGCGCGCAGCAGGATGGAGCCGACATCGCCGCCGTTCAGGATCGCCTCGCCGGTTGCCACCAGCATCTCGGGCAGGGCGACAGCCATGGCGCGTTCGTTGCTGCCGAGATAGGCGTTGCGCGAGGAGAGGGCGAGGCCGTCCCGATCGCGCTGCGTGGCGACGCCGATGATCTCGACTCCCAGATCGAGGTCGGTGACGAGGCGGCGGATCACGGCAAGCTGCTGGAAATCCTTCTCGCCGAAGCAGGCGACATCCGGCCGAACCTGGTTGAAGAGCTTGGCGACCACCGTGGCGACGCCATCGAAATGACCCGGCCGCCATTCGCCGTCCAGCCCTTCGGACAGCCCGGCGACATGGATGCTGCTTGCGAAGCCCTCCGGATACATGGTCTCCGCCGAGGGCGCCCAGAGCGCGGCGACGCCGGCATCCTCCAGCAGCGCCGCGTCTGCGGCCTCGCGGCGGGGATAGGCGGAGAGGTCCTCATTGGGACCGAACTGCGTCGGATTGACGAAGATGGAAGCGACGACATGGTCGGCATGCGCCTTCGCTTCCTCGACCAGCGCCATGTGCCCCGCGTGCAGCGCGCCCATCGTCGGCACCATCGCGATGCGCTTTCCGCCGGCCCGCAGACCTGCGATTCCATTCCTCAGCGGAGACACGTCACGGAAGATTTGCACGCCGGTCGAGGCTCCGATAAGGCCGCTGGGAAAGGTCCGGGGGTGGCTACGCTTCTCCCGATCGGGCGGTCAAGTGGCCGCGTTCATATCAGCGAGTTTTGATCGATTCATGTCCAGCGCCGCGCCGCATCTTATCGTTTTCGCCAATGAAAAGGGCGGGACGGGCAAGTCCACGACCTGCGTGCACACCGCCGTGGCGCTCGCCGCGCAGGATGTGTCCGTCGCCCTGATCGACCTCGATCATCGTCAGCGGACCAGCGCGCGCTATCTCGAGAACCGCGCCGATACGGCGCGCCGTCGCGAGATCGACCTGCCCTCGCCGACGTGGAGCGTCTATGCCGGCGACAGCACGGCTGGCCTCAACGAGGCGATAGCCCAGGCCGCGGCCAGCGCCCGGGTGGTCATCATCGACACGCCAGGCCGCGACGATCCGATGGCGCGCTATGCCGCCACCGCCGCCAGCACCCTCGTCACGCCGATGAACGACAGTTTCGTCGACTTCGACCTGATCGGCCAGGTCGATCCCGAAAATTTCAAGGTGAAGCGCCTGAGCTTCTATTCCGAGCTGATGTGGGAAACGCGCAAGACCCGGGCCAAGGCGGACGGAACCACCATCGACTGGGTCGTGCTGCGCAATCGCCTGCATCACATGGAAGCCCGCAACCAGCGCCGTGTCGGCGAGGCGCTGAACGAGCTCGCCAAGCGCGTCGGCTTCCGCGTCATTCCCGGCCTTTCGGAGCGCGTGATCTTTCGTGAGCTGTTTCCCTCCGGCCTGACCCTGCTCGATCGCGGGCAGCTCGGTGAGCTGGGCGTCAGCCACATCGCCGCACGGCAGGAGCTACGCGAGATGATCGCCGGCTTCTCCCTGCCGATGCTGGCGGGACGCCAACCCACCCAAAGCGCCGCCTGACGCCATGTGGCTCCTGCTCGCGCTGCTGGCGGGGCTCGGCCTTTGGTACTGGCTGCGCAAGCGACGTCGGACGATGCCTGCCGCCTGGCTCGGCTTCGGCGGCGCGCTGGTCGGCGCGGCACTGGTCGCCAAGGGCATGCCGGTCGTCGGCACGCTGGTCGCCACGGCCTCAGGCCTGTGGCTGCAATATGGCGGGACCCTGCTGGGCAAGACACCGACGCAGCCGGCGCCCCGGCCCTCCCGCCTTTCGGCCAGCCGAGTCGAGGCTGCCGAGTTGCTCGGCGTGGCGCCGGATGCCGATAGGGAAACGATCCTCGCGGCGCATAAGCGCCTCATGCTGAAAAATCATCCCGACGCCGGGGGATCCGCTGGCCTTGCCGCGCGTATCAATGCCGCGCGGGACCTTTTACTCGAACGACAAGATAATTGAGCTAGGGCCGCGCGAATCATCCGGATGCCAATCTGACACGAGGAATCACCATGCCCCACCAGTTCCACCCGACCACGCTTCGCGAGTATGACATCCGGGGCATTGTCGGAGAAACGCTCGGTGAGGCCGATGCTTACGCCATCGGACGCGGCTTCGGTACGCGCGTGGCCCGGCTCGGTGGCAGCCGGGTCGTGGTGGGCTATGATGGCCGCCTGTCGTCGCCGGTGCTCGAGGCGGCCCTGGTCCGGGGGCTAAACGAGAGCGGCATCCACGTCCTGCGGGTCGGCGAGGGGCCGACGCCAATGCTATATTATGCCGAGGCCGTGCTGGACGTGGCAGGCGGCATCCAGATAACCGGCAGCCACAATCCCGCCAATTATAACGGCTTCAAAATGGTCCTGCAGCACGGGCCATTTTTCGGCGCGGACATCCAGTCGCTCGGCACCATGGCGGCGAGCGGCGACTGGGCCAACGGCTCGGCCGGCAGCGAGCAGGTCGAGATCATGGATCGCTATGTGGCGCGGCTGGTCGAAGGGTTCGACGGCAAGGCGTTCCGCATCGGTTGGGATGCGGGCAATGGCGCGGCCGGTCCGGTGGTGGAGAAGCTCGTCAAGCTGCTGCCGGGTGAGCATTTCACGCTTTTCACCGATGTCGACGGCAATTTTCCCAACCATCATCCCGATCCCACCGAGGAGAAGAATCTGGCGGACCTGCGCAAGCTCGTCGCCGAGAGAAACCTCGATTTCGGACTGGCCTTCGATGGCGACGGCGATCGCATCGGGGCGATTGACGGCCAGGGCCGCATCATCTGGGGCGATCAGCTTCTCGCCATTTTCGCCGAGCCGGTGCTGAAGGAGGTACCAGGTGCCACGATCATCGCGGATGTGAAGGCCAGCCAGGCATTGTTCGACCGGGTGGCGGAGCTCGGCGGAAAGCCGCTGATGTGGAAGACCGGCCACAGTCTCATCAAGTCCAAAATGAAGGAAACGGGCAGCCCGCTGGCCGGCGAGATGAGCGGCCACATCTTCTTCAAGCACGATTATTACGGGTTCGACGACGCACTTTATGCTGCAGTGCGGTTGATCCGAGCTTCCAGCGACCTCGGAAAGAGCGTGACCGAGTTGCGCGGCGCAATGCCTGCCATGGTCAATACGCCCGAGCTGCGCTTCCAGGTGGATGAGAGCCGCAAGTTCGCGGTGATCGACGAAGTGCTGGCGCGGCTGCGCGATTCGGGCGCGAATATCGACTCCACGGACGGTGCGCGGGTCAACACGGCGGACGGCTGGTGGCTGCTCCGCGCCTCAAATACGCAGGATGTGCTGGTCGCACGCGCCGAGGCGAAGGACCAGGCCGGGCTCGACCGGCTGATGGCGCAAATCGACGAGCAGCTGGCGCTTTCGGGCCTCGAACGCGGCCCTCAGGCGGGGCACTGAAGCCAAGCGATTGCATTGAGAAATGCACGGGCATGCAAATATTGCATTCGTTGCCGTTCTTTTCGCAATTGCACGAGATTAGTATGTAACGCATACGGATCGGGCCTTTCAGGCATCCTCTCCTAAAACTTCCAGGCCGTCCTTCGGGGCGGCCTTTTTTTTGCCCGGCGGCGGCGGCGGCGGCGCTGCAACTGCCTCCTGCCGTGCCGCGTTGTGTCGCGGGAGGGGGCAAGGAGAGCATCTCATGGGCTCGCTTTGGCTTTTGGTGACCGTCGTCGGTCCGATCCTGCTCGCGGCCGCTCTTGCTTATGCGATCTTTCGAAACCGGCAGGAGACCCGGCCAGGCGACGAGGAGCGCAGTGACCGCGCCGTCAAGGCGCTGCGCGACCAGCTCAACCGCGAGGACGAGGAGCGCGAGCGCCTGGAAACCCGACTTTGAAGGCTTGAGCGGCGACGCGGCCCGGTCCACCATGATCTGATGGCGGAGGCACTTCCCGAACCGATCGCGCGATGGTTCGCTAGCCGCGGATGGACACCTCGCCGTCACCAACTCGCCATGCTGGAAGCCGCTCGGCGCAGTGAGCATGCGCTGCTGGTTGCCCCGACCGGCGCGGGCAAGACGCTGGCTGGCTTCCTCCCCAGCCTCGTCGATCTGGTCGAGCGGCCGCGCGAAGGCCTGCACAGCCTCTACATCTCGCCGTTGAAGGCGCTGGCGGTGGACGTGCAGCGCAACCTGCTGACGCCCATTGCCGACATGGGCCTCGACATAAGGGTCGAGACGCGGACCGGGGACACGCCCTCCGACCGCAAGGCGCGTCAGCGCGCGCGTCCGCCGCAGATGCTGCTGACCACGCCCGAATCGCTCTCGCTGCTGCTTTCCTATCCGGATGCCGACCATCTCTTCGCCGATCTCGATACGGTGGTCGTCGACGAGATCCATGCCTTCGCAGCTGAAAAGCGCGGCGACTTGCTCTCATTGTCGCTTTCCCGCCTGCAGTCGATCCGGCCGAAGCTGCGCCGCGTCGGCCTCTCCGCGACCGTGGCCGATCCCGACGCCTATCGCCGCTGGCTCGCGCCCGTGGGGCAGGCGGACAAGGTGGCGCTGGTCGAGGGCGAACCCGGCGCGCCGCCCGATCTCTCCATCCTCATTCCCGAGGACCGCGTGCCCTGGTCCGGGCACAGCGGCAAATATGCGGCCAAGCAGGTGATCGACATCATCGCCGCGCACAAGATGACGCTCGTCTTCTGCAACACGCGCGGCCTCGCCGAGCTTATCTTCCAGGAGCTGTGGAGCGAGAATGACGACAATCTGCCGATCGGCATCCATCATGGCAGCCTCAGCCGCGAGGCGCGGCGCAAGGTGGAGGCGGCGATGGCCGACGGGCGGCTACGCGGTCTCGTCGCGACGGCCAGTCTCGACCTTGGCATAGACTGGGGCGACATTGACTGCGTGGTGCAGATGGGCGCGCCCAAGGGAAGCTCCCGCCTGCTCCAGCGCATCGGCCGTGCCAATCACCGCATGGATGAGCCCAGCAAGGCGATCCTGATTCCGGGCAACCGCTTCGAGTATCTGGAGGCCCAGGCCGCTTATGATGCGGTGATGGCCGGTGAGCGCGACGCCGAGCGGTTCCGCCCCGGCGCGCGCGATGTGCTGGCCCAGCACATCATGGCGCTGGCCTGCGCCGGGCCACTCGACCCGGACCAGTTGCTGACTGAAGTGACCAGCGCCGCGCCTTATGAAACGCTGAGCCGAGCGCAACTGGACGACATGCTCGGCTTTATTTCGACCGGCGGCTATGCACTGCGCGCCTATGACCGGTTCCAGCGGCTGGTGCAGGCGCCGGACGGGCGCTGGCGGCTCGCGCATCCGCGCTTTGCCCAGCAGCACCGCATCAATGCCGGGATCATCGTCGACCAGCCGGCGGTCGCCATCCGCTTCACCAACGGCCGCAAGTTGGGCACGGTGGAGGAGATGTTCGCCGCGACGCTTTCGTCGGGCGACCGCTTCTTCTTCTCGGGCATGTCGCTGGAGCTGCTGCGTCAGACCGAGGCGGAGCTGATCGTCAAGGCCAGCACCAAGTCCGCCCGGATCCCGAGCTGGGGCGGCACGCGCATGGCGATGTCGACGCATCTTGCCGGACGGGTGCGGGAATTCCTCGCCGACCCCGGCCAGTGGCACCGCTTCCCGAGTGACGTGCACGAATGGCTGGCAATGCAGCGCGTCCGCTCCGTGCTGCCGCGCCCGGACCAACTCCTCGTCGAGACCTTCCCGCACGAGGGCCTGCACTACATGGTGGTGTACAGCTTCGAGGGCTGGAACGCGCACCAGTCGCTCGGCATGCTGCTGACGCGTCGCATGGAGGAGCGCGGCCTCAAGCCCATCGGCTTCGTCTCCAACGATTATGCGCTGGCCGTCTACAGCCTCGAGGACGTGCGCGATCCCGCGCCGCTCTTCTCGGCCGATATCCTCGACCACGAATTCATCGCCTGGGTCGAGGAATCGAGCCTGCTCAAGCGCGCCTTCCGCGATGTCGCGGTCATCTCCGGCCTGATCGAGCGCCAGCAGCCCGGCACACGCAAGACCGGGCGGCAAGTCAGCTTCTCGACCGATCTCATCTACGACGTGCTGCGCCGCTACGAGCCGGACCATCTGCTGCTCAAGGCCGCCTGGGCCGATGCGCGGGCACGGATGACCGACGTCGGCCGCCTCGCGGATCTCGTCGACCGCGCGGTCGCGACCTTGCTTCATGTGCGGCTGTCCCGCGTCAGTCCGCTCGCCGTGCCGGTTCTCATCATGATCGGCCGCGAGAATGTCGCCCAGCACGAGACCGACGACGCGCTGCTCATCGAGGCCGAGGCACTGGCGCGGCTCGCCATGACGCCTGACTGAGGGGCAAACTGACCCGCAACCGTCACGAAGGCGACGCAAGCGAGCGGCGCGAAGCCCTTGTAGCAAAGGCCGGATTTTCCGGCGCAGCGCTGGCGCGCCCGATCAGGCTTCGCCCCGCCGCATCGGATTTTGCAGGGGTCAGCGAACGTGATAATCTGTGCCTATGGAGAGGTAAGCTGATGCTGTACCATAGGACCGGGTTGTTGATCGCCCTCGCCGCGCTGGCGGCTTCCACCGCATCCATAGCGCAGACTCCCACCTTGCCCGCGACACCGCCGCAGGCGGCGACTCCTGGCGATGTCCCGGCCGCGAAAGACGATTTCGTCATCCTGCCTAGCAATCCCGACCACAGCTACGACCCCAAGAATTTCGAGCTGGGCGAGACGCAGGTCAACCTCGGCCGGGATTATGACAGCCGCATGACGATGCCGGTGCAGATCGGCCAGAGCGGCACATATGATTTCGTCATAGATACCGGCTCGCAGCGCACCATCGTCGCCACCGAACTTGCAAAGCGCCTCGCGCTGCCGCAACTGCCGCCGGTCGAGATCATCAGCATGGCCGGCCGCGTCACGGTGGGCTCGGTGCAACTCGGCGGCCTCAAGTTCGGCGACCATGTGGTGACCAATCTCGACGCGCTCAGCATCGCGCACGGCGATCTCGGCAGTGCCGGTCTCATCGGTCTCGACAGTCTGCAGGACAAGCGCCTGACCCTTGATTTCAAGCAACGACGGATGGATGTCGGCAAGAGCCGGCGCACGCCCACGCGCGGTGACGCGAACACCATCGTGGTGGAGGCCCGCAGCAAGCTCGGCCAGCTGATCCTCGTGGATTCGCGCATCGATGGCCGGAAAGTCAGCGTCATCCTCGATACCGGAGCGGAGCTCAGCATCGGCAACATGGCGCTGTTCCGCAGCCTCAAGGTCAAGAAGCTGGTCATTCCGCCGACCCCGACCACGCTGACCAGCGTGACCGGTATCGAGGTGCCGGCGCAGTTCACCGTGGTGCGCAAGCTCAGCATCGGTTCGGTGACGCTGGAGAATGTGCCGATGGTCTTCCTCGATGCCGCGCCGTTCGAGGAACTGGACCTCGCGGAGAAGCCCGCCATGCTGCTCGGCATGCGCATGCTGCGCCTGTTCGACAGGGTCGCGATCGACTTCGGCAATCGCCATGTCGATTTTCATCTGAAGCAGGGCGCCTATGATGCCCCGTCGGTGCGCGTGGCTGCCGCCACGTCACCCGAGGCAGCGATGCGCCGCTGACGCCGCGATCGGCTGGCCGCACTCAGGGCAGAGCGTGGCGCCGCCCAGTTGCTCGCCATGGGTGATCGACACCCGTTCGTCGAACAGGAAGCATTCGCCCTGCCAGAGGCTCGCCGTCTCCTCGACCTCGGCGAGATAGGCGAGGATGCCGCCCTTGAGATGATAGACCTCGTCGAAGCCGCGTGAACGGGCAAAGGCGGTCGACTTCTCGCAGCGTATGCCGCCGGTGCAATACATGGCGATGCGCTTGCCCTGCGCCTGCCATTGTTCCGCCTGCGCATCGAACCAGGCGGGGAAGTCGCCGAACGCGCCGGTGCCCGGATCGACCGCGCCCTCGAAGCGGCCCAGCGCCACTTCATAGTCGTTGCGCGTGTCGATGAGGATCGTGTCCGGATCGGCGATCAGCGCGTTCCAGTCGGCGGGCGCGACATGGATGCCCGCCGATCCGGCGGCATCCACTGCGCCTGCGCCCATGGTCACGATCTCGGGCTTCACCTTGACCTTCCAGCGGGCGAAGGGCGAGCGGTCGGCGTCATGATCGCGCGTGGCAAGCGCGGCGAGGCCGGGCTGCGCGCGCAGACAGGCGATGAACCGGTCCATGCTTTCGGGCGGCCCCGCGATCGTCGCGTTGACGCCTTCGGCGGCGAGGATGACGGAGCCGGTGATGCCGCAATCGGCGCCGAGCGCGCGCAGCGTTTGCGCCAGTTCCCGCGGCGCGGCGATCGGCGCGAATCGATAGAAGGCGGAAACGCGATAGGGAGCGGGGAACATGGCGGCCTCCTAGCGCAAGGCGTGCCGGATGAGAACCGCGTGGGGGATGCGTCGTTTCGCGCTCGCCTTGCGCTGTCGTCCGTGCAAATCTGCGCGAAGGGGGGAGCCGGATGCCGCAGGACGCACAGCCGCCGATAGACCTTGGCGGGATCATAGACGATCGCCCGATGACGGCGACACAGGTGTTCACGGCCGTCCTCTGCGCCGCCGCGCTGTTCGTGGATGGCTATGGCATTCAGGTCATGGCGCTCGCCGTACCCTCGCTGGCGAGGGACTGGGCCATGGCGGAATCCAGCTTCGGCCTGGCGCTCTCGGCCGTGGTGATCGGCATCACCTTTGGCGCGGGCGTGCTTGGGCCGCTCGGCGACCGTATTGGCCGCAAGACGATGATCGTCTCTGCGATGATCCTCATCGGCGTCGCCACCAGCTGCACGGCGCTCGCGACCACCACGACCGAGTTCGTGATCTGGCGCCTCGCGACCGGCGCGGCGCTCGGCGCGGGCCTGCCCAATTGCGCGGCGCTGACCGCCGAATATGCGCCGGTCGCGCGCCGATCCATGACGGTGGGCCTCATGAACATCGCCTCCCCACTGGGCGCGTTCAGCGCGGGCTTCCTCGCCCCGCCGATCCTTGATGCGTTCGGCTGGCGCGGGGCTTTCGTGGTCGGCGGGGTGGCGCCCTTGGTCGTTGCCTTGCTCGTGGTGCTGTTCGTGCCCGAATCGCTCAAGTTTCTGATCGTGCGCCGCCCGGCCGATCCGCGCATCGGCCGCATCCTGCGCCGCATCGCGCCGGACCTCGATTCGGCGACGGTCCGCGTCACGCCGCCGGCGACGCCGCCGAGCGCATCGCCCCTGCAACTGCTGAGCCCGGCATTTCGTGGGCGGACGGTGCTGCTCTGGACGATGATCTCGCTCAACCTGTTCACGCTCTATGTGCTCGTCAGCTGGTTGCCCTCGCTCTTGCAGCGCTCCGGCTGGGAGATGGCGGATGCGCTGCGCGGCGCGGTCCTCATCCAGGGCGGCGGCATTGCCGGCGGCATCCTGATGTCCACCCTGCTCGATCGCGGCGCGACGCGGGCGGCGATGGCGACGGGCTTCTGCTGGATCGCGCTCTGCCTGCTCGCCTTCACGCTCGTGCCGAACGGCGCGGGCTGGGCGGTGCTGCTGCTGGCGCTGGGCATGGGCGTCTCGGGCTGCCAGCTGGCGCTCAACACCTTGTCCGCCGCTTATTATCCGCCGGCCTTCAAGGCGACAGGCGTATCCTGGGCCTTGCTGCTCGGCGGCATCGGCTCGACGCTCGGGCCGATCACCGGCGCCTGGATGATCGACCTCGGCTTCTCGACGGTCGAAATTCTGGCGCTGCTGGCAATTCCGGCGCTGCTGTGCGCGGCCGGCGTCGGCCTGATGAAACGGGCGTGGCAGGCATATTGACGCGGCGGGAAGGCGCGGCGCATCCTGCGCGCGGAGAGAGGATATCGCATGGCCACAGCAGCTGGGCAGGCGTCGCGCGTGCGGGCGTCGCTCAATTATTTCGATCCGGATGTGCCGCGCGGCCGCTTCGATCTCGTCGAGCCGGAGCGGAACCTGATGGCGTTCGTGCCGCATGCGGTGGACATCAGGGACATGCGGGAGGCATCCGATGCGCCGACGATGGAGCGGGAAGGCTTCATGCTCGCGTCGCACAGCAGCCGGGTCGCGCGCAGTCCGGAGATGCTCGACACCAATCTCGTCGCGCAGGACGGGCTGCCGGCGATCAACCGGGCCTATTATGACGAGCTGCTGCCGCTGATCGCGCGGATCAGCGGCGCGCGCGAGGTGATCCCGCAGGCGACGGGGCTCACCGTCCGCTTCAGCGCCCGCTCGCAGCGGCAGAGCTGGGCGGGCGCGGCCGGCTTCGTCCATCTTGACGTCACCGAGCAGTCGGTGCGGCGCTTTCTCGATTTCAGCCTGGCGGCGGCGGAGCGGCCGATCGCGCCCTATAGCCGGCTCGTCCTCTACCAGACATGGCGCACCGTCTCCGATCCGCCGCAGGACAATCTGCTGACCCTGTGCGATCGCCGCTCGGTCGCGCCGTCGGACGTGGCATTTTACGATGCCGTGATCGGCGAAAAGGACACGGCGCTGGAAAGCATCGAGGCACGCAGCTGCCGCTACAATCCGGCACATCGCTGGTGGTACGCGTCGGACATGGGCGCGCAGGACGTGCTGGTGTTCGTCGGCTATGATTCGGCCGATCCGCAGGGAGTTCAGCCCTTTCACACCGGCTTCGACGTGCCGGGCCAGGACGACGCGGCGCCGCGGGCGAGTCTGGAAGCGCGCTTCTTCGCTTTCTACGATTGAGCCGAGGGAGACGGGGATGAGCGGGACGGGGCTGCTCGCGGGCAAGGTGGCGATCGTGACCGGCGCGGGCCGGGGCATCGGGCGCAGCCACGCGCTGAGGCTGGCGCGTGAGGGCGCCAGCGTGATCGTCAACGATCTGGGCGGCGCGATCACCGGCGGCGGGCAGGATGATGGCCCGGCCGACTCGGTGGCGGCGGAGATCCGGGCGGCCGGCGCGACGGCGCTCGCCGACACGACGGACGTCGCCGACTGGGACGGGGCCAAGGCGCTGATCGACCTTGCCGTCGCGCGCTTCGGCCGGCTCGACATCCTCGTCAACAATGCCGGCATCACCCAGTACGACTCGATCGAGACGGAAAGCGCCGCGAGCTGGAACCGCGTGATGGCCGTCAATCTCACTGGAACGGCCGCGCCCATGCACTGGGCGGTGGCGCATTGGGCCGGGCTCGGCGCGGAGGCGGGGCGGGCGATCGTCAACACCTCCTCGCCGGCCGGGACCAATCCGCCGCCGGGTGCGACATCCTATTGCGTCTCCAAGGCGGGCGTTGCCGCGCTGACCATCGCCACCGCATCGGAGATCGCGCATCTCGGCGTGCGCGTGAATGCCATCGCGCCGATGGCCCGCTCGCGCATGACAGACGTGGTGCCGATCCTCGACGAGATCATGAAGCGGCCGGAGGGCGGCTTCGACCGCATGTCGCCGGACAATGCGGCGCGGCTCATGCTGTATCTTGCCTCGCCCGCCTGCCGCTTCACGGGGCGGGTCTTCGGCGTGGACGGCGACGACATCTACCTGTTCGAGGGCATGAGCGCGGAGACGCATATCGGCAATGGCGGCGCGGCCTGGGAACAGGAGGGGCTGGCCGCAGCGCTGGCGGCGGTGGAGCAGCAGGATCGGGCCTATATGATCGCGCCGGGCGTTCATGTCCGCGCGGGCGCGCCCAGCCGCGACGCGCTGGACGCGCTGGATGCGGTGGCGAAGGGCCGCACAGCCCAGAGAGCCTGGAAGCCGATTCATCTGCGCGATTGAGTGCTCCCACGGGGTCAATCCGTCGCGAAAGTTCTGCCTTTGTTCGAAACGCGTTGAAAGCCGCCCCGCCGCGGCGCATAGCGGGCCATGGTCGAGGCGCTTTCCTTCGAGTTTGCCGGGCAACGCTGGTGCGCCCTGCCGCAGGGCGCGCTGCTCTGGCTGGACCGGCGCGCGCTGATCGTCGCGGACCTGCATTTCGAGAAGGCGAGCGCCTATGCCGCGCGGGGGCAGATGCTTCCGCCCTATGACAGCCGGGCGACGCTGGATGCGCTCGACGCGCTGATCGCGAGCATTGCTCCGCGCGAGATCTGGTGCCTTGGCGACAGTTTCCACGACATGGGCGCGACCGACCGCATGGACCCGGCGACGCGCGCCCGGATCGTCCGGCTCACCGAAGCCTGCCGCTGGACCTGGATTACCGGCAATCACGACCCCGCACCCGCCCCCGAACTTGGCGGCGAGACGATCGAGGAAGCGCGGGTCGACGGCGTGATCCTTCGCCACGAAGCGAAGCGGGGCGAGACGGCGCCCGAGATCTCCGGGCATTTCCACCCCAAATGGCGCCTCCACCTGCGCGGGCGGCTGGTCTCGCGCCGCTGCTTCGCGCTCGGCGCACGCAAGCTGATCGTGCCCGCCTTCGGTGCGCTGACGGGCGGCCTCGACGTTGCGGCGCCCGCAATCCGGGGGCTGATCGGTGATGGTTGCGAAGCACTGGTTCCCCTGTCGGACCGCCTTTTGCGGTTCGCCGTGCCTGCCTGACGGTCGGTCGAGCGACTGTCGCAAATCGGCAACAGAGCAAAAAAACCACGGAAAAGGGGGATTCCGGCCTGAATTGGCATGGCGTATGACTATGGCAAAGGCGGTATAACCGCCCCCATAATGATGAGGAGAGGTCACGATGCAGAAGTCGTCAACGCTCGCATCCATCAGCGCGGCTGCCCTGCTATGCGCGCTTGCCGCCCCGGTTCATGCACAGGATCAAGCGGTTGCCGACACGAGCGCCGAGGCCGGCGCCGACGCGGCCCCTGACGAACCGGAGTCTGCCGGCGACATCGTCATCACCGCGACGCGGCGCGCCAGTCCCCTCTCGGACGTGCCGATCGCCGTCTCGGCGGTCACCGCCGCCTCGCTGCAGAACAGCGGCGCCAACGACATCCGCCAGCTCAACCAGCTCGCGCCCTCGCTGCTCGTCTCGTCGACCGGATCGGAAGCCAATGCCACGGCGCGCATCCGCGGCATCGGCACGGTCGGCGACAATCCGGGCCTGGAGAGCTCCGTCGCGGTGTTCATCGACGGCGTCTATCGCTCGCGCACCGGCACGGGCCTTTCCGAACTGGGCGAGCTTGAGCGCGTCGAGGTGCTGCGCGGGCCGCAGGGCACCTTGTTTGGCCGCAATGCCTCGGCGGGCCTGCTCAACATCGTCAGCAAGGCGCCGAGCTTCACCTTCGGCGCCAATGGCGAGATCAGCTACGGCAATTTCGAATATTGGCGGGTCGCCGGCCGCGTGACCGGGCCGATCAGCGAGACGATCGCCGCGAGCCTCGACGGCGTCTATTCGCGCCGCGACGGCTTCCTCAAGGTGGTCGACGCCAGCAACACCCAGATCGACGACACCAACAACCGCAACCGCTATTTCCTGCGCGGGCAGATCCTGTTCGAGCCCTCCAGCGATCTCTCGATCAAGCTGATCGGCGACTATACCAATCGCGACGAAAGCTGCTGCGGCGCGGTCTATATCGACACCGGCGAGGAAGTGGGCACCAACCCGCAGGCCTATACGCCCAACGCGACCAACCGCATCGTCAACATCCTCTCGGCGCTCGGCACGCGCTTTCCCAATGGCGCGACGCCCTATGCGCAGGATCCCTATGCGCGGAACATCAGCATCACGCCCGGCCGCAACTATGTCAGCGACCTCAAGGATTGGGGTCTCTCCGGCGAGATCAACTATGATTTCGGCGGGGCCAAGCTGACCAGCATCACCGCCTATCGCGACTACAAGTCGGCCGACTATGGCGACTATGACTATGCGACGGCGGACCTGCTCTATCGCGACCCCGGCACCTTCCGCCAGTTCAAGACCTTCACGCAGGAACTGCGCCTGCAGGGCTCGGCCTTCGGCGACATGCTCGACTGGCTGGTCGGCGGCTATTACGCGCACGAGGACCTGACGCTGCGCGACAATATCCGCTTCGGCGCGCAATATGGCCGGTTCGCGGCCTGCCGCCTGATGGCGGGCGCCGGCAACACCAGCAATCTCTCGGCCCAGCAGCTCGCGCTCTGCGCCGCGCCGATCGACGGCAATCCGTTGACGCCGGACGTCGGCAATCTCATCGCGGCGACCCAGGCCAATCTCCAGGCGGGCCTGACGCCGGCGCTCGGCGCGGCGCAGGCGGGCGCGATCGCGGCCGGCCTCGGCGGCGGTCTGACGGCGCTGGTCAACATTCCGACCGGCGCGGGCGACGTGGACTCGCGCTACTATCAGAAGAGCGAGAACTGGGCGCTCTTCACCCACAACATCTTCCACATCTCGGAAGGCTTCGATCTGACCGTGGGCCTGCGCTACACGCACGAGAGCAAGAAGTTCTCGGCCGCGCTCAACAACAACAACGCGACCTGCGCCGCGCTTCAGTCGTCGAGCCTGCCCGCGCTCGCGACCAACGCGCAGCTCGGCGCCGCGGCGCCAACGGTGACGGCGCTCGCCGGCGGCATCCTGACCTTGGGCTGTCTCGGCAATTCCAGCACCAGCCTCAACGCGCTCAACCTGCAGGACGACCTGAGCGACGGCGAGTTCTCCGGCACCGGCGTCCTCTCCTACAAGATCAACGGCGACGTGCTGGTCTATGGCAGCTACTCGCGCGGCTACAAGGCGGGCGGCTACAATCTCGATCGGTTCGAGCTCGGCAATCGCGGTATCTCCCCGGCCATTTCGCCGATCACCTATTTCTCGCCGCGCACCAATGCCGATGCGTCGAGCCTGCAGTTCGGCGCGGAGACGGTCGACGCGTTCGAGATCGGCTTCAAGGTCAACCAGCGCCAATGGGGCGTGAACGCCGCACTCTTCATGCAGGAGTTCAGCAACTTCCAGCTCAACACCTTCAACGGCACGAGCTTCGTGGTGCAGAACATCAACGGCTGCAACAGCGCCAAGGCGGCGAACGGCACCTGCTCGGACACCAAGCCCGGCCTGGTCAGCAAGGGTGTCGAGATCGAGGCCTATCTGGCGCCGACGCCGGACCTGCGCTGGTCGGCGGGCGTCACATATGCCCGCGCTCGCTTCGCCGATCTGCTGGTCGGCAATGCCGCCGGCACCCAGCCGCTCGACCCGGCGCTGTTCCTGCTGGAAGGCAACACCAACAGCAATGCCCCGCGCTGGGTGACCACCGCCAGCCTCACCTGGACGCCGGACATCGGCTCCTCGGGCTATTCGGCGCTGGTCTATGTCGATAGCCGCATGACCGACGACTATAATACCGGCTCGGATCTCTACCCGGAGAAGGAGCAGGACGGCTATATCGTCACCAATGCGCGCATCGGCATTCGCGGGCCGGGGCAGCGCTGGGCCGTCGAGTTCTGGGGCCAGAACATCTTCAACACCGACTATACGCAGATCGCCTTTAACAGCCCGCTGCAGAGCTCCAGCCCGAACAACCAGTCGACGGCACAGCTCGGCCGCTTCGGCACGATGTCGAACCAGCTCTTCTCGGCCTATCTGGCCGAGCCGCGCACTTATGGCATCACGGTGCGGGGCAAATTCTGATCGACCGGCGCTTCTCCCCGCTCAGGGGAGGGGCGCCAGGTCCAGATAGGCGGCCAGATCGGTATAGCTGGCGAACACCCGCTCGACGCCCTCGGCATGCAAGGCGTCCGTCAGGCTCGGCCGGCAGTGGCTTGCGGCCGCGAGACCGAGAACCCGCGCGCCCGCCGCCCGACCTGCGCGGGCGCCGATGGGCGAATCCTCAATGACCACGGTCGTCTCGATCGGCACGCCAAGCGCCGCCGCGGCGTGAAGATAAAGGTCCGGAAACGGCTTGCCGCGCGTGACATGCTCATGGGCGCTGTAGACATGATCGCCGAAATGCCCGGTGAAACCGAAAGCATCGAGCCGGTAGCGGATGAGCGCGGTCGCGCTGCCCGAGGCGATGCCGCGCGGGAGATGGCGCGTGCCATCCAGAAAGGCTGCGGCGCCGGGCACGACCGGGACCGGCGCCCGGAAGGCAACGAGCGATGCGGCCTCGATCCGCTCGGCGAGATCCACGGGCGCCAAGTCGCCCCAGTGCGTGCGGATCGAGGCCAGATTGTCTGCCCGGCTGCGGCCGATATAGCGCTCATGCGCTTCGTCGGCGCTGGTCGGCATGCCGTGGCCGGTCAGGAAGTCGCTGAAGAACAGGCAGGCCGGCGTCTCGCTGTCGGCGATCACCCCGTCGAAATCGAACAGGATCGCCGCGATGCTCATTCCGGCTTTCGGGGCCTTGTGCCGAACAAGGCCGTCCCCACGCGCACATGCGTGGCGCCGAGCATGATCGCCGTCTCATAGTCGCCGGACATGCCCATGGAGCGTCCGGGCAGACCATGGTCGCGCACCAGCTTGTCGAGCAGGGCGAAATAGGGCGCGGGCTCCACGTCGGCGGGGGGCACGCACATCAGGCCGACGACCGGCAGGTCGGCCGCGCACGCCTCGGCCAGCAGGGTCGGCAGTTCGGCGATCGCGCAGCCGCCCTTCTGGTCCTCGGCGCCGATATTGACCTGAAGGAAGCAGTCGGGCCGTCGCCCGGCCTTGTCCATCGCCTTGGCCAGGGCGGTGACGAGCGAGGGCCGGTCGACCGAGTGGATCGCATCGAACAGCGCGACGGCATCCTCGGCCTTGTTGGACTGGAGCTGGCCGACGAGGTGGAGGGCCAGATCGGGATGCGCCTCGCGCAGGGCGGGCCATTTGGCCTGCGCCTCCTGCACGCGATTCTCGCCGAACAGGCGCTGGCCGGCCCCGATCAGCGGCGCGATCGCCCCGGCCTCGTGGGTCTTGCTGATCGCGATGAGCTCGACGCTGCCGGGCGCGCGGCGCGCGATCCGTTCCGCCGCGGCAATGCCGTCGCGCACCGCGGCGAGGCGCTGCGCGGCCGCCGTCTCTTCGTTCATCACATCGCTTTGCCCGTTCATCACATCGCTTTGCCCGTTCATCGGCGCCGCTATAAGAGCGGCCATGCGACAAGGCCAAGGCAAATTGCGCGGACGCGGGGCCTCCTCCCTGCCTGGCGTCTGGCTGATGACGGACGAGCGCGTGGCGGAGGCTGACCTGCTGCGCGCCGTCGCGCGTCTGCCGCGCGGCGCGGCGGTGCTGGTGCGGCATTATGGGCTGGAGGCTAGCGCCCGCCGGCGGCTGTTCGACGCGATCCGGCGAATCGCGCGGGGGCGGGGCGTGCTGACCCTGCTGGCGGGGGATGCGGCGCAGGCACGGGCCTGGGGCGCGGATGGCCATCATGGCAGGGGAACACGGCGCGCGGCCGGACTCCGCAGCGCCCCCGCCCATGACGCGGCGGAGATGCGCGCCGCCGCCCGCGCGGGCGTGGACGTCATTCTGCTCTCGCCCCTGTTCGCCACGCGCTCGCACCCCGGCGCGCGGCCGCTTGGCGTGGTCCGCTTCGCCGCGCTGGCGCGTCTCTCACCGGTGCCGGTGATCGCGCTCGGCGGCGTGCGCCCGCGCCATGCCGGGCTGGTGCGGCGGCTGGGCGCCTCGGGCTATGCCGCGATTGACGGGCTGGTGCGGGCGCGCCGGGGATGACCACTGCGCCCCTCTTCCATTTCAGCGAGGCGGGGGACATCGCCGTTTTCACCCCTCGACAGGTGACCGTGCCTGCAGCGCGCCCGCCGGGCATGGCGTGGCTCAATGGACCGTTGGTCTGGGCCGTGGATGACTGGCGCCAGCCCATGTATCTGTTCCCGCGCGATTGCCCGCGCATCCTCATATGGCCGACCGAGGAAACGACGGACGCGGATCGGGACCGCTATTGGGAGCGGGGCGAAGCGCGGATGCTGGCCTATGTCGAGCAGCGCTGGCTGGACCGGCTGAAGCGCGCGACGATCTTCCGCTATGTCTTGCCGCGCGAATCCTTCACCTATGTCGAGGCTGGCATGTGGGTGTCGCGCGAGAGCGTGACGCCCGCGCAAGTCGCTACGCTCTCGGACCTGCCGCGTCGCCTGGCCGAACTCGACGTCGAGCTTCGCTCCGTGCCGGACCTGCGGACGCTCAAGCCGCTCTGGGGGACCAGCCTGCATGTGAGCGGCATCCGCCTGCGCAATGCCTCGCAAGGCTGGCCGTGACGCAGGGAGCGTTTGCACTTCCAGCGCGCTCAACCAGCTCCCGGGCGTCGGCTTAACAATGAAAATCACCCCGGAGGCAGGCCCCCGGGGTGATGTGAATGTCCATCGCGAAGCCGGGCGCGATGCCCGGCCCGGCCCTACTGGTGCAGATAGATCGCGCGCTCGTGCGAGAAGGCCTTGAAGCCGAAATAGCCGTGATAGCTGCCGACGCCGCTGCCGTTGACGCCGCCGAAGGGCAGGCGGTTCTCCAGATAGTGCGAGAAGACGCCGTTGACGGTCACGCCGCCCGACGAGGTGCGGTCCAGCACCTTCTGCACATTGGCCTCGTCCGGGCTGAACACATAGAGGGCGAGCGGCTTGTCGCGCGCCTCGATGTAGCCGATCGCCTGGTCGAGCGTGTCATAGGTCATCACCGGCAGCAGCGGCGCGAAAATCTCTTCCTGCAGGATCTTCATCTGCGGGGTGACGTCGGTCAGCATCGTCGGGTGGATGGTGAGATCGGCCTCGTCCAGCTCGCCGCCCACGGCTACCGTCGCGCCCTGCGCCACGGCATCGTCGAACAGCGCCTTCACGCGGTCGAAATTGCCCTTGTTGACGATCTGGGCGATGTTCTCCTTCTTGAGCTTGCCGTCCTCGCCATAGAGATTCTGCTGCACATTGGCCTTGAAGCCCTCGACCAGCTTCGCCTTCTGGTCTTCCTTCACGAAGACATAGTCGGGGCAGATGCAGGCCTGGCCGCCGTTGAACTGCTTGGCGCCGGCGAGCGCGGCGGCGATCGCGTCGATGTTCGCGCCGTCGTCGATGATGACCGGCGACTTGCCGCCCAGCTCCAGCGTCACGCTGGCGAGATGCTTGGCGGCCGCCGCCATCACGATCTTGCCGACGCGGGTGCTGCCGGTGAAGAAGATGTGGTTGAACGGCAGCTCGAGCAGCGCGGTCGCGACGCTGACGTCGCCCTCGAACAGGGCAACCTCATTCTCGTCGAACACGTCGCGGATGATCTTGCCCGCGACCGTCGCGGTGGCGGGGCAGAGGTCGGTGAGCTTGACCATGCAGCAATTGCCGGCGGCGACGGCGGCGGCGACCGGGCCGAGCGTCAGGCCGAGCGGGAAGTTCCACGGGCCGAGGACGAGGCAGACGCCGCGCGCCTCATAGACGATCTGGGCCTTGTCGTTCGGGTTCTTGGAGGGCGTCACCTCGGTGGGGGTCATCCAGTCGTCGAGGCTGTCGATGTTGAGCTGGATGTTGCCGAGGATGTTCAGCACTTCCGTCACGCGGATTTCGCCCTCGGGCTTGCGCGTGTCCTTCTGCACGGCGGCGACGATCTCGTCGGCGCGCGCCTCGATGGCGGCCTTCAGCTTGGCGAGCTTCGCCTTGCGGGTCGCGGCGTTGGAGGCTTTGACGTCCCACTGGTGCGCCTGCTGGAGGGCGAAGATGCGGGCGATGTCCTTGGCGGTGTCGGCGGCAGTGGTCATGGGGGAACTTTCCATCTGTGAGCGAACGGGAACTGGCGCGCCTTCTAGGTCTTCCTTGCCCAAGTTGACAAGGTCCGGAATCGGGTTCGCGCTGGGGACGGAAGGTTGCGGGCGCCGGAATCAGGTCGCCGCCTTACAAACCGGATAAACGCGTTGTCGGGGAAGGTCACACCGATCTTCACCCCCAAAAGTCACACTAAGGTCACACTATCGCGCATCTTCTTGTCGCCTCGCGGGCGGGCCATTGCCGGGCGGGATATGGGCGATGAGGGTGCGCGACGCGGCATGCGACCGGCCTGCCATGATTGCCCGGCTGTAGGACAGAGAAAAAATGCACCGGGCCGCTTGGTTCGGTATCGTGCGGCAGGTCGGTTTTCGGACGCCCCTTCGCCGCTTGAACGGCCGGCTTGGGGGCGGAACGCGGAATTTAGCCCTCGGCCGTTCCCCGGCAAAGGCCGTCCAGTCCTGTATCAGGGACGCACGCGCGAGCGTGACTTCGGCGCTGCGCGCCGAGTCTGGACCCCGGCCTGCGCCGGGGAACAGCCACTAAAGTAGCGTCAGCAAAGGCGTCGTGTCCCGATGGTCCGTTAATCGACGCCCGGGCATCCGCGGGATCGCCGGCACGCACGGCTTCGCCGTCGCTCACCACCGGCGAGCGACGATCACAACTCCCGCTGCTGTCTTAGAACTTGAAGGTGGTGCCGACGTAGACGGCCTGGCTGTCCTGCGTCTGGTCGGTCAGGGTCGGGGCGAGGCGGTTGCTCGGGCCCTTGTAGCGGACGCCAGCCTGAACGTTCAGGTTGCGGGTCAGCGAATAGCTGCTCGACAGGTCGACCGCGTAGCTCTTCTCGGTGCCGAGCGTCTGCGGCGTATCCTCGGCCGGGGAGGCGACGGTCGCCTCGCGGTCCTGGACCTGGATGTTGGTCGAGAAGCGATCCTTCTTCGCGCGGAGCGTATAGCTCGGCACCGGTTCGACCATCTTGGTCTCGATGACCGGATCCGGAATGGCCGGGTCAAGCCGCGTGCCGGCCGAGAAGCGCTCCAGGCCCTTGGTCACGCCGAGGCGATAGGCGACGGGCGCCACGCCGAGGTTCGGCAGGACGCGTTCGCGCGTGCCATCCGACGAGAGCGAGGTCGCGCCGGGCGCGCGGACGAGGATGGTGAGCTGGCGGCCGTTCACCGAGCCGCTGGACGGCGTGAAGCGGAAGCCGCGACTCTGCGACTCGCGCGCCGCCTTGGCATAGGCCTGGGCGAGCCGGTCGTCATTGGTCACGGGGGTGAAGGAACCGATGCTGCCGAGCATCTTGAGCGATACCGGAAGCTCTTGATTCGGCGTGGAAACCGCGGCGAGTGCAGCGGAGATGGCCGGCGTGAGCGCAAGCGAACCGACAGCCGCAATGGCCGCCACCCCCGCTATCCTGCCCGTCGTCACCAACACCTGCTCACTCCCGATTCCGACTCCGAAGAGACAGTAATTCTTACCACGAGGGAAGCAGCCGAACCAGCAGACGGGACGAATTGCCTGAAAGCGTGACCATTTATCCACAGTCTCGACCGGCCCGGCAGGCGTCGGCCCCCTCGGGGACGCCTGCGCGTGCTGGCTTCCGGAGAATCAACCCCTGGAACGACGAAAGGTTCAGAAAGGGCGAGGCAGCAAAAAGAGGATTCCGCTCCGGACAAGGGCGCGGTGGAGGCGCGGGCTGGGAATCGGCCACTTGTGCGGCGGTCGCCGTCCACTATAGAGGCTGGTCGACAGGGTGTCCGGCTGGGCCGGAAGCACAGGAAACGGAATGACATGGTTCTTAGGGAACGACTGAGACTGACGAGTGGCGTTGCGCTGGCCCTCTCCTGCTGCCTGCTTGCCAGCTGTGGCGGCGGCGAAAAGGGACGTCCGCGCGCGGACATCGCGGCCTCGAAGGTCACGAATATCGGCGTCAACGGCTATCTGTGGCGCGCGAGCCTCGAGACCCTTTCGTTCATGCCGTTCCTGCAGACCGATTCCAACGGCGGCGTCATCCTGACCGACTGGTACATGAATCCCGGTGCGGCCAACGAGCGGATGAAGCTGACCGTGACGATCCTCGACCAGGATCTTCGCGCCGACGCGCTCCGCGTCGCGGCCAGCCGGCAGACGCTGCAGAACGGCGAATGGATCGACGCGCCGGTGCAGGCGGCGACGACCCAGAAGCTGGAAGAAATCATCCTGACCCGTGCCCGGGATCTGCGCCGCCGCGCGATCGCCGACGAGGGCTGACGGGTCGCGCCCGGTCCGTGAGCGGCCGGGACTGTGACAAGAGGCATTCAGAGTGAGCGACAGACGCTTCAACCCCGCCCAGGCTGACGCCCGATGGCAGGCCGTGTGGGACGACAAGCAGAGCTTCAAGGCGGGGGTGCGCGAAGGCGCGCCCAAAAGCTATGTGCTGGAGATGTTTCCCTATCCGTCGGGACGCATCCACATCGGCCATGTCCGCAATTATTCGATGGGCGACGTGCTGGCGCGCTTCCGCCGCATGCAGGGCCATGACGTGCTCCACCCGATGGGCTGGGACGCCTTCGGCATGCCGGCCGAGAATGCGGCGATGGAGAAGAAGGTCCATCCCGGCACCTGGACCCGCGCCAACATCCAGTCGATGAAGGCGCAGCTCAAGCGCCTCGGCTTCGCGCTCGACTGGAGCCGCGAGCTGGCGACCTGCGAGCCCGACTATTACGGCCAGGAGCAGGCGCTGTTCCTCGACCTCTATGAGGCGGGCCTCGTCTATCGCAAGGAAAGCGCGGTCAACTGGGACCCGGTCGACATGACCGTGCTCGCCAACGAGCAGGTGATCGACGGGCGCGGCTGGCGCTCCGGCGCGCTGGTCGAGAAGCGCAAGCTCAGCCAGTGGTTCCTCAAGATCACGGACTTCGCCGACGACCTGCTGGATGGCCTGGGCGATCTCGATAAATGGCCCGACAAGGTTCGCCTGATGCAGGAGAACTGGATCGGCAAGAGCGTCGGCATGCAGTTCAGCTTCGCGCTGGACCGCGCGGTGGACGGCATCGACAGGCTGGAGGTCTTCTCGACCCGCCCGGACACGATCTTCGGCGCGAGCTTCGCCGCGATCGCCGCCGATCATCCGATCGCGCTGGCGCTGGCGCAGGGCAATCCCGAGCTCGCCGCCTTCGCCGAGGAATGCCGCCGCACCGGCACCGCCGCCGCCGAGGTCGAGACGCAGGAGAAGAAGGGCTATGACACCGGCCTGCATGTGATCCATCCGTTCGATCCGGACTGGAAGCTGCCGCTGTTCGTCGCCAATTTCGTGCTGATGGATTACGGCACCGGCGCCGTGATGGGCGTGCCGGGTCACGACCAGCGCGACCTCGACTTCGCGCGCAAATATATGCTGCCGGTCGAGCGCGTCGTCGCGGCCAGCGGCGACGAGGCCAAGCCGATCCAGGACGAGGCCTATGTCGGCCCCGGCCGGCTGGTCAATTCACGCTTCCTCGACGGCATGACGGTGGAAGCCGCCAAGACCGAGACCATCGCGCGCGCCGAAGCCGGCAAGTGGGGCAAGGGCACCACGGTCTGGCGGCTGCGCGACTGGGGCGTCTCGCGCCAGCGTTACTGGGGCACGCCGATCCCCTTCATCCACTGCTCGGCCTGCGGCGTCGTGCCCGTGCCCAAGGATCAGCTGCCGGTGGTGCTGCCCGAGGATGTCAGCTTCGACATTCCCGGCAACCCGCTTGACCGGCACCCGAGCTGGAAGCATGTCGACTGTCCGAAATGCGGCAAGGCGGCGGTGCGCGAGACCGACACGCTCGATACCTTCGTGGATTCGAGCTGGTACTTCATCCGCTTCGCCAGCCAACCCGGCGACAAGCCATTCGACCGCGCCGAGGCCGAAAGCTGGCTGCCGGTCGGCCAGTACATCGGCGGCATCGAGCATGCGATCCTGCACCTGCTCTACGCCCGCTTCTGGACGCGCGCGCTGCACCATATCCAGAAGATCGGTATCACCGAGCCGTTCGAAAGCCTGTTCACGCAGGGCATGGTGACGCACGAGACCTATCAGGCGCCGGACGGCCGCTGGCTCGCGCCGGAGGAGGTTCGCGTCGAGGGCGGCAAGGCGACGATCGCCGCGACCAACGAGCCGGTGACCATCGGCCGCGTGGTCAAGATGTCCAAGTCAAAGAAGAATGTCGTGGACCCGGACGAGATCATCGAGCGCTACGGCGCCGATGCGGTGCGCTGGTTCATGCTGTCGGACAGCCCGCCCGAGCGCGATCTGCCCTGGACCGAGGCGGGCATCGAAGGCGCCTGGCGCTTCGTCAACCGGCTTTGGCGCATGTTCGGCGCGGTCGGCGAGACGGGCGACGGCAGCGAGGACAAGCCGCTCAAGCGCAAACTACACCAGACCGTCGCGGGCATCGCCAAGGACATCGAGGCGCTGGCCTTCAACAAGGCCGTGGCCAAGATCTACGAGCTGGCCAACGCCATCGAGAAGGCGCAGCCGAGCGCGACCAGGGCCGAGGCGATCCGCGCCATGGCGCTGCTGGTCGCGCCGATGACGCCGCACCTCGCCGAGGAAGCCTGGGCCGAAATGGGCGGGGAAGGGCTGATCGCCGACGCGATGTGGCCGTCCGTCGATCCGGCCTTGCTGGTGGACGATGAAGTGACCATTGCCGTGCAGGTGCAAGGCAAGCTCCGCGATACGCTCATCGTGCCCAAGGGCACCGACAAGGCCACGCTGGAGAGCCTCGCGCTCGCCGCGCCGAACGTCGTGCGCACGCTGGAAGGCGCGACGCCCAAGAAGATCATCGTCGTGCCCGACCGGCTGGTCAATCTGGTCGTCTGATGGCGCGCGCCCCGCTCCTCCTCTCGCTCCTCCTCGCCCTTTCGGGCTGCGGCCTCAAGCCGCTCTACAGCGGCGGGCGCAGCGGCGAGGCGGCACAGGCACTGGCGAGCGTGCGGGTCGAGGCGATCCCCGGCAAGAATGGCTGGCTGATGCGCAATGCGCTGGAGGACCGGCTGCGGACGGCGGGCGAGGCCGATGCGCGCTACCTGCTCAAGGTGCAGCTTGACGATCGCATCGAAGGCCTCGGCGTGCGCGCCGACGATACGGTGACGCGCGAGCGGCGGACACTCCGCGCGCGCTATCAGCTGGTGGACAACCAGACCGGTCAGACAGTGCTTGACGAGACGACCGGCTGGGACGCCGGCATCGACGTCACCAGCAGCGAATATGCCACGGTCGCGGCCGAGGACAGCGCGCTCGAGCGGCTGACCGAGATCGTCGCGGACCGTGTGCTGGCGCGGGCGACGCTCGGCGCGCAGCAGCAGGCGCAATGAGCCTGCGGGCCGACAACCAGGCGGCCCTCAAAGCGCTCGATGCACTCGCGCCCGGCATCCGCCTCTACCTGCTCTACGGGCCGGACGAAGCCGGCAGCGCGGCGCTCGCCGTGCGGTTCGGCAAGGCGATGGGTCAGGGCGCGGAACGCATCGACCTCGACGGGCCGACCCTGCGGAGCGACCCCGCCCGGCTCGCCGACGAAGCGGCATCCATCTCCATGTTCGGCGACCGACGCTGGATCCGGGTGAACCCCGCCGGCGAGGAATCGCTGTCGGCGGTCGAGGCGCTGATGCAGGCGCCAGCCACGGGCGATCCGGTGGTGCTGATCGCCGGCAATCTGCGCAAGACCAGCAAGCTGCTGACCTATGTGGAGGGGCAGAAGGCGGCGGTCGCGATCGTCAGCTATGCGCCCGAGGGCCGCAATGCCGATCAGCTCGCCGTCACCATGGCGCGCGAACTGGGGCTGGAGCTGCCGACCGATCTCGCCCGGCGGCTTGTCCAGATCACCAGCGGCGAACGCGGCCTGCTCGCGAGCGAAATCGAGAAGCTGGCGCTCTATCTCGACGCAACGCCGGAGGAGCCGCGCGCCGCGACGGCCGAAGCGCTGGATGCGCTGGCGGCCGAGGGCGGCGAGCAGCAACTGTTCAAGGCGGCGATGGTCGTGCTCTCCGGCAATGTCCGCGGCACCGAGCATGAGATCGCGCATCTGCGCCAGAGCGGCGGGTCGCTCGCGGGGCTGCTGCGCATCACGCTGCAGCGCGCTATCGGCTTTTCCCAGGCCCAGAACGGCCAGGGCCAGCGCTTCGGCGGGCGCGGCGACGATGAGGTCGCCCAGCGCTGGCGCGCCGACGATCTCGACAAGGCGATTCACCGCATGGCCGAGGCCGAGCGCACCAGCCGCCTTTCGCACCAGATCGGCGACGCGGTGCTGGCGCAGGAGCTGGTCAACGTTGCCCGTCTGGGCGCGCGCGGGCGGTAACGCCCCTCAGACGGGCCTGAGCAGTTTCAGGAAATCCTCGCGCTGCGTCATCACGTCGGCCAGCGAATAGCGGTCGAGCACGGCGAGGAACGCCCGCGTCGCCTCGTTGAGTGCGCCAGTGAGGCCGCACGCCGGGGCGATGAAGCAGTTGCCGCAATCGGCCAGGTCGAAATCATCCTCGGTATGGCGGACGAGCGCGCCGACATTGATCTCCTCCGCCGTCCGCGCGAGGCGGATGCCGCCGGCGCGGCCGCGCACGCTCTGCAGATAGCCGGCCTTCACCAGATCGTTGACGATCTTCATGAGGTGATTTTGCGAGATGGCGTAGCTGCGCGCGATCTCGGAAATCGGGCACAGCCGGTCCGGCCGTGCGCTCAGATAGAGCAGCACGCGCATCGCATAATCGGTGTAGCGCGTCAGGCGCATCGCGGCGTCTCCAAATGATGCATTTTCATTGCATGTTTAGTGATACAGGAATAGATGCATCGTAGATACATGATTTTGGAGTCGCGGTCATGGCCGGACTGGAATTGAACGACGCGGGCCTCGCAACACTGGTCGATGCCTTCTACGCGCGGGTCCGCGCCGATGCCGAGCTCGGCCCCATCTTCAACGACGCGATCGGCGATTGGCCCGAGCATCTCGACAAGCTGGCCGCCTTCTGGTCCTCGGTGATGCTGACCAGCGGCCGCTACAAGGGCCAGCCCGTGCCCGCCCATGTGAAGCACAAGGGCCGCATCACGCCGGCCCTGTTCGATCGCTGGCTGGCGCTCTGGGCCGAGACGACCGACGCGCTGATGGCGCCCGATGCCGCCGCCGCGCTGCAGGACCGCGCCGCGCGCATCGCCCAGAGCCTGCAACTCGCCATGTTCTTCCGACTGGACGACCAGCCGGTTCCCCGGCCCGCCTCTGCCATGCCTGGTGCGACGGACCACCCTTGCAGGAGTGTCCAACCATGACCGATATCCCGCTGGTCGACCTCGCGGTCCACCACAAGCCGCGCGACATGAGCGATCGCGTCGCGCTCGGCTTCACCAAGCTGCTGCGCTGGTGCGCCGACACCTTCTTCGCCAAGCGCTATGGCCATCGCGCCATCGTGCTGGAGACGGTTGCGGCGGTGCCGGGCATGGTCGGCGCGACCGTCAATCATCTCAAATGCCTGCGCCGCATGTGCGACGATCAGGGCTGGATCCGCACCCTCATGGAGGAAGCGGAGAACGAGCGCATGCACCTCATGACCTTCATCGAGGTGGCCAAGCCGACCCTGTTCGAGCGGATGGTGATCCTGGGCGTGCAGTGGGTCTTCTACCTCGCCTTCTTCGCGCTCTATCTGATAAGCGCCAAGACCGCGCATCGCATCGTCGGCTATTTCGAGGAGGAAGCGGTGATCAGCTACACCCTTTACCTCAGGGAGATCGACGAGGGTCGCAGCCCGAACGTGCCGGCGCCGGCAATCGCGCGCCATTACTGGAAGCTGCCGGCCGACGCGATGTTGCGCGATGTGGTGCTGGTTGTCCGCGCGGACGAGGCGCATCACCGCGACGTCAATCACGGCTTTGCGGATGAGCTGGCCGGCGCGGCTCCGGTGGCCGTCGCCGCCCCCTATCCCGAGCATGCCGACGACATCCGGATGGCCGCCTGAGATGGAGGCGCCGCGTCCCTATCGCTCGACCCCCGTGTTCGACGAGGGGACGCTGCCCGCCGCCCTGCGCGCTCGCCACACGACCAAGGCGGGCGTCTGGGGCGTCATCCGGGTGATCTCGGGGCGGTTGCGGCTCACCGTGCTGGAGCCGCCCGCCGAGCATATTCTCGATCCCGACCATCCGGGCCTCATCGCGCCCGAACAGCCGCATTTCGTGACGCCGCTGGGGCCGATGTCGATGCAGGTCGACTTCTACGACCGGCCGCCCGAAGGCGTCTGAGGCTTATCCTGTTCAGCCTGGCGCGATGCTTCGGCGAGAGCAGGAGCACTGGAAAGGACAGTCGCTAGGGCTTGGCTGCCGCCGGCGTCTCGGCCTGTTGATATTCGACCGCGAGGCTCGGATCGCAATCATAGGCGAAGACATATTGGCCGGGCTTCTTCGTCCAGGCGATGAAGCGCGCGCCGTTGTTTTCCAGCACCGCCCTGTCCTCGAACCATTGCGTCGCGACCAGCGACTTGCCATCGGCGCTCAGCTTGTAGCGCTCGACCATGTGGACCTGATCGTCATGGTCGAGGCCGTTGTTGGTGATCGTCGCGGCGGCGATGTGCGTCGTGTCGACGACCAGCTCCTTGCCGTCCCAATGGCCGATCGAATGGCCCATCTTGCTGTGCGGCGCGTCGGCGGGCGGGTGCGGCCGTCCGTCCATGAAGATGATCCGCACCTGATCGAAATACTCGTACTTGATCACGATCATCTGCGGCGTCTGGTAGAGCTCGAAGGGGAACGGCCCCTGCATCGAATAGATGATCGAGGGCGCGGCGCAGACGCGGGAAAGCGTCATCTCGTCGGCGGGCTTCCACCTGGCGGCGGCGGCCAGTGCCTCGGGCCGGGGCTTGAGTCCGCCATATTCGTTGACCGGGAATTCGGCGACGCCGGTATCGTCGATGACTGCGGTGTTCGGCGGCAGCTTGGCGATCAGCGCGGCATCCCTGGGCGGTTGCGGCGCCGAGAGCGACCAGAAGCCGGAGAGATCGGGATGATCCTGCGCCCGCACGGCGGCGGGCAGGGCGAGGGTGATGGCCGCGAGGGCGGTCAGCGTGCGCGCGAGCGAAGCCATGTCAGCCGTCCGACTGGCCGAAGGGCGATTGGCCGATCATCTTGCCGCCGGCATCGAACGCCTGGCGCAGCCGCAGATAGGGCTTGCCGTCGCGCGACACCCAGCCGTCGACCGTGATCGTCTCTCCGGGCTTGATGCTCGCGCGCGTCCAGCCGCGCCGCATGAGCACCACCGGCGCATTGGTCTCGGCGCGCCATTGCTGCACCTTGCCGTCCGGGCCGGTCACGTCGAAGGCGATGATGCCATGCGGATTGGTGAAGTGGAAGGCCGTCACCTTGCCGGTGAGCTTGATCGTCTTGTCGGGGTCGAAGAACACGGCGAAGCTGTGATGCGCCTGCGCTACGCCCGCGCCGAGCATGGCCAGCGCGCAGGCCGCCAGCAGCGATTTTGCGATCATTCTGTCTCTCTCCTTGGCGCCCTTATTCCGGCTCGGAGCGATGCGCTCAAGGGCAATCGTGCGAGATTTCAGAACCACGGGCCGGTGAAGCGGTGATATGCCGCATTCCACCTCGTCGAGGAGATGCGGCCATGACGGTGCGAAAGGGACGATGCCTGTGCGGTGCGCGCGCCTATGAGATAGAGGGCGACATCGGCGGCGTCTGGATGTGTCATTGCTCGCTCTGCCGGAAGGCGACCGGCGCGGGCGGCATCGCGACCCTGATCGTGCCGCGGGCGCAATTCCGCTGGACGCGCGGCGAAGACCATGGCGTCACCTTCGCCTTGCGGCCAACCTTCACGATAACGCGCTGCAAGACCTGCGGATCGCCGCTGCCGGCCGAGATGGACGAGGCGCATATCTACGTGACGGCGGGGACGCTCGACGATCCGCTCGACGCAGGCGTCGTCACGCGCCTCTTCTGCGCCTCACGGGCGGACTGGGACCGGGACGAGGAGGGCGTGCGCTATTGCGACGAGCGGCCGGCCTGAAGGCATGCGCGGGGCCATTGACGCCCCGGCGTGCGCACCCGATATTCGGCGCATGGACAAGATGAACCTTTCCGATGCCGAGTGGCGCGAGCGCCTGACGCCCCAGCAATATCATGTGCTGCGCGAGCATGGCACCGAGCGCGCCTTCACCGGCGACTATAACGGCAACAAGGCCGAGGGCATCTATCACTGTGCCGGCTGCGGGCTGCCCCTGTTCGACAGCGGGCACAAATATGACAGCGGCTCGGGCTGGCCGAGCTTCACCGCGCCGGTCGAGGAGGAGGTCGTCGACGAGGTGGTGGATACCAGCCACGGCATGCGCCGCGTCGAGATACGCTGCGCGCGCTGCGAGGGCCATCTCGGCCATGTCTTCCCCGATGGCCCCGGCCCCAATGGCCTGCGCTACTGCATGAACAGCGCGTCGCTCGACTTCGAACCGAAGCAGGGCTAACTCTCCGTCACCGCGTCATTCAGCGCTTGTAAAGGCGACGGGCGCTTGTACGTCATCCGCGACAGGAACGCGAAACAGGGCGAGGCATGGCCAAAGCACAGACGATGAGCCGCGTGAAAATCTGGTTCTTCCGGCTCATCAAGATTGGACTGGCGCTGGGCGTTGCAGGCCTGATTGCGCTGGTGATCGCGGTCGTCATCGCCATGCAGTCGCTGCCCAGCTTCGAGGCGCTGAAAAGCTCGCCCAACGGGCAGATGATCCGCGTCCATGCCGCGGACGGAACGGTGATCGTCTCGCTCGGGCCGAGCTATGGCCGCTGGCTGGGCTATGAGCAGATTCCCGAGGTGATGCCGCGCGCGCTGGTCTCGGTCGAGGACAAGCGCTTCTACATGCACCCGGGCGTCGATCCGATCGGCATGACCCGCGCGGTATGGATGGGCTATATCCGCCGCGGCGAGGGCCGGCGCCTGCAGGGCGCCTCGACCATAACGCAGCAGCTCGCCCGCAACATCTTCCTCAACAACAGCTATTCGGCCGGCCGCAAGCTGCGCGAGATCATCCTGGCGCTGGCGCTGGAGCGCAAATTCTCCAAGCGGCAGATCCTCGAGCTCTATCTCAACAAGGTCTATTTCGGCGGCGGCGCCTACGGCGTGGATGCGGCGAGCCGGAAATTCTTCAATCACTCGGCGACCGATCTCAACCTCGCCGAGGCCGCGATCATCGCCGGGCTGGTCAAGGCGCCCTCGGCCTATTCGCCGACCGCGGACGTCGAGGCAGCGGTGGGCCGCGCCGGCGTCGTGCTGGACGTGATGCAGGAAAATGGCGACATCACGGCCGCCGAGCGCGCCGCCGTCGACCTTCAGGACGTGCAGATGGCGCCGGAGAAGGCGCAGGATTCGGTGCGCTACTTCACCGACTGGGTGCTGCCGCAGCTCGACAATCTGATCGACGACAAGGAGCAGCCGCTCGACGTCTATACGACCATCGACCTGCGGCTGCAGCGCGCGGCGGTGGCGGCGGTGCAGGCCAATGTGCCGGGTGGCGCGCAGGGCGCGCTGGTCAGCCTCGATCGCGACGGCGCGGTGCGCGCCATGGTCGGCGGGCTCGACTATATCAGTTCCAACTATAACCGCGCGACTACCGCAGAGCGCCAGCCCGGCTCGGCCTTCAAGCTGTTCGTCTATCTGACCGCGCTCGAATCCGGCTACACGCCGCAGACCGGCGTCAACGACAGCCCGGTGACGATCAACGGCTGGAGCCCGCGCAACGACAATCGCAAGAATGTCGGCGAGATCGACGTGCGGACGGCCTTCGCCTATTCGATCAACACGATCGCGGCGAAGCTCGGCATGGAAGTCGGCTTCCCCGCCGTTGCCGACATGGCGCGGCGCTTCGGCATCTCGACGACGATCAACACCCATCCCTCGATGGTGCTCGGCACGTCCGAGGTCCACGTCATCGACATGACCCAGGCCTTTGCCAGCGTCGCGCGCAAGGGCGTCGCGGTGAAGCCCTACGGCATCCTCAAGGTCGCGACGGCGGACGGCGAACTCCTTTACGAACACAAGGACGATACCAGCCGCGTGCTGGTTGCGCCCTGGGTGGCGGCTGGCATGACCGACCTCATGCAGACCGCCGTGAACACCGGCACCGGCCGCGCCGCGCAGATCGGGCGCCCGGTGGCGGGCAAGACCGGCACGACGAGCAGCAACAAGGACGGCTGGTTCATCGGCTTCTCCAGCGGCCTCACCACCGGCGTCTGGATGGGCCGCGACGACAATCGCACCATTCCGGGCCTCGCCGGCGGCCGCGCCCCGGCGCGCGCCTTCGCCGCCTATATGAAGGTGGCGACCGCGAACCGGCCGGTCGAGAATTTCGAGACCGAGGTCACGCTGCCCGAATGGCAGCTGGAACCCGACGAGGAGGCCTATGGCCAGCCCGACAACGGCATGATGGTCGACGAGAACGGCCTACCGCTCGAGCAGCCGGCTCCGCAGGGCGATGAAGGCCCAGCGGCCGGCGAGGGCGATGAAGCCGCCACCGGAGCGGCCGCGCCGCAGCGGATCGACCAGCGCTGGATCGACGATGTGCTCGGCCGCAACCAGCGCCCGCAGCAGCCCGCGGCGCCGGCTCGCGCCAACCCTGCGCCGCCGCGCCCGGCAGCATCGCCGACGCCGCGGCCGACGCCCGCGCCGACCCAGACGCGGCCCTGATCGGTTAGGCCGCTGCCTGCGCCGCGATCTGGCGCAGCACCTGCTCATAGGCTTCGGGCGGCTGCGCGCCGGAGATGAGATAGCGCTCGTCGATCACCACGGCCGGGACGGCATTGATGCCCCGCGCGCGCCAGAGCTGCTCGGCAGCGCGCACGTCGCCGGCGTGAAGGCCGGATTCCAGCACCGCACGGGCGCCGCCGCCATCGAGGCCCGCCGCCTCCGCCGCCGCGACCAGCACGTCATGGTCCGCGGGGTTGCGCCCATGGGTGAAATAGGCCTCGAACAGGGCGTGCTTGAGCGCCTGCTGCTTGCCCTGCCGCTCCGCCCAGTGGAGCAGCCGGTGCGCATCGAAGGTGTTGTAGATGCGGCTCTCGTCATCCATCGCGATCGTGAAGCCGACGGACTCCGCCCGCTCCTTGAGCATTGCGCGGCTTTCCGCGAACTGCTCGGGCGCCGAGCCATATTTGTCCGAGATATGCTCGACCATGTTCTCGCCTTCCGGCCCCATGTCCGGATTGAGCTCGAACGGCTGGAAGCGGATCTCGGCCTCGACCGCGTCGCCGGTGCGGGCCAGTGCCTGCTCCAGGCCTTGCAGGCCGATGACGCACCAGGGGCACGAAACATCGGACACGAAGTCGATCTTCATGGGAACGGCCATGCACACTCTCCTTGCAGCGTCACGCCGGGGATATGGCATGCCCGCGCGAAATTGCACCGGGATGTTGTCCGAGGACGGATGGCCCGACGCCGTTCGGCGGCAGGCCGACCATCTGCTGCGATTATTTGGGGGCGCGCGGATCCTTCTCGCCCAGGTCGGGATAGAAGACCGCCCGGTTGGTGAGGGATTCGTTGAATACCTCGCGCTTGGAAAACAGCCACTTGCCGTCTTCCTTCACATAATATTCGATGACATGGCCGAAATAGAGCGGCTGCACGTCCTTCTGCGGCGTGCGGTTGGTGAGCGCGAACCAGTACACGCGGCCCTTGCCGGTCTTGCCGTCGGGATCGATGGTGATGTCGTGATTGAGTACGAAATGCCGCGTGCGCGGGCGCGAGGTCGCATCGGCGGGCAGCGGGTCGATGCGCGCGCGCCAGTCGGCGATCGCCTTGCGGATTTCCTCGCGGCCATGCTCCACGCCGCCGATCCAGTTCAGCACGCCGTCCTTGGCGAAGCTCGCGGCATAAGTGTCGGCGTCCTGCGCGTCGGAGGCGATCATCAGCCGGTTGGACAGGTTGACGATCTCGGCGCGCGCGACAGCATAATCCTGCGGCGAGATGTCCTTGGCCTGCGCCGCCGTCGCGCCCGCCAGAGCCAGCGCGCCCAGCATCGATCCCTTCCAGAGTTGGTGCCAGAGTTGATGCATGTGTTCCTCTCCTGTCTTGTCCGGTCTTGCCCCGGCGGCTCTCGTCAGGCGTCGATGCCGTCCGCGCGGGGGAATGGCGGTATCTCGTCGGGCCGCACCCAGATGCCATGGACCTGCGGCCCGGCACGGAACGGCAGGATGACGCGGGCAATGTCGCCCTCTCCGAGCCGCTGCGCGTCGGCGATGATGAGTTCGGAGCGCATCTCGGCATAGTTGGAGGCGACGCCGATCAGATAGCCGTCGCCTTCCGCCGCATTGGCGCTGCGCGGAATGAAGCAGCATTCCTGCAGGCTGTGCGTGTCACCGGCGAAATAGCGGTCGACCTTGTTCGCATGCAGATCGAACCGGCCATAGCTGTTGGTCACGCGTCCGCGCAGATTGCCGCCGCGCGCCTCGTCGAAGGGGCGGGTGGGGTCGGTGAAACCGGTGTAGCAATAGCGGTTCTCGTGGCTGAGATAGCGCGGGTCGATCCGCCCCAGATCGCCGATCGGCGTCGGGAACAGGATCTCTTCCTGCCATGTGTCCTTCTTCGAGTTGAGGTCGAAGGTCAGGCGGCGGACGAAGGCGCGGGCCTTGGTCGGATCCCAGGGTGAACCGTCGACATTGGGGAAGAAGGGGAAGAAGTTGGAATCGTAGAAGGGCGCGTAGAGGATCACCTTGTTGCCGACCGTCTGCGCGTTGAACGTGTGCATCATGCACCGCTCCGGCCCCTTGAACCAGCGCACGTCCTTGCCGTCGCCGTCGCGCGGCATGATGCCGATGTAGCTCGGCTTGGTCTTGTCCCAGCCCCAGTGGATCTTGCCCGCCTGCAGCCGCTCCATGCTGGTCACATAGCCGGCGAAGGGGAAAATGATGTGCTTCTGGGTCAGCGCGATGTCGTGCATCACCGAGACATAGGGCACCTGGAAGCGCGTCTCGCGCGTCACCTGGCCGGTCTTGTCGATGGCATAGACGAAGACGTCCTTCGTCGCGGGCCCCGTCGCCTCATTGCCATAGGCGATCATCTCGCCGGTCACGGGGTCGAGCTTGGGGTGGGCCGAGAAGGTCTGGCTCTTATACTTGCCGTGGAAGTCCCAGGGGCCGATCGTGTCGAGCGTCACCGGGTCGATCTGGTGCGGGAGGGAATCCTCCTTGAGCGCGAACAGCTTGCCGGCATGGACGAGCGGCGTGGTGTTGGAGACGGTGCCGTCGATGCTCTGGACGCTGGGATCGTCGGTGAAGCGATTGCGATAATAGCCGAACAGCTGCTTGCCGGCCTTCAGATTGGCCTTGAACCGGGCGGTCTGGACATATCTGCCCTTGAACGAGACGCGCCCGTCCTTGAACCGGAAGGCGCTGACATAGCCGTCGCTGTGCAGCGGCGCGTCGTCCGGGTGCGAGGGCGGATAATACCATTCGCCGCCGAGGCGCACGAAGGTGCCTTCCAGGTCTGACGGGATCCGCCCCTGCACCTCGCAGTCGAGCAGTTCGGCATCGTAGCGCTGCGGCGTGAAGAAGCCGCGCTTCGCCGGATCGGACATGAAATCGACCACGTAAATCCTCCAGTGGCGACGCCGGCGCTAGCCGCTGCGCTGTGTCACAAATAGCAAGCGAGGCGACGCAGTGTCTCCTCGGTGAGATCGGTAGCGACCGCGCCGCCCCGCAGGCCGGGCGGCGGATCGAAGGGATGGCCCTGGCCCGATGCATCGACCCAGGGCGCGTCGCGATGGAAGGAGACGATTGCCGACGACCGGCGCGGCGTGATCGCCGTGCGCGCGGAGGCTGGCGCGATGCCGCTCGCCGCGACGAAAAGCCCGCCGAGCGAGGCGCCGAGCAGCATCTGCCGCCGGCTGGCGCCGATCGTCGCGAGCCCCTGGACTGTCCCACCGCTTTCGTCCGACACGACGGCTCTCCTTCCTCGCTCACAGCCTTACGAACCCGGCCGGGCGGTCGCTTTACTGGCCGCGCATGCCAATTTGCTTGGTCGGGAACAGCCCGCGCGCGTCCCTCGTTCGCTGCCATGCGAAGCGGAGTTCGCTTGCGGGAAATCATCTGGCCGGGCAAGCACTTAGGAAGGGGCGGAGCAAGAGGACGAAGAGATGCCATCGACCGGCTATGACCGGCGCTATGCGCTGGGCGCGTTTGCTGCTGCCGCCGCCACGACTACGACGCTGATCCCGCCAGGAGCGCTCGCCATGACATCGACGGAACCGGTCGCCCAGACCAGCCTGGGCCTCGTTCGCGGTGCCCTGCAGGGTGGCGTGATGAGTTTCAAAGGCATCCGCTATGCGCGGGCCGAGCGCTTCCAGCCCCCGGTCGCGCCGGCGCCGTGGACGGGCATTGTCGACACCATGGGTTTCGGCATGAGCGCGCCGCAGTCCAATCCCAATCCGCCGCCGGGCCCGCCCTATGTGATCCTCGCCCAGCTGCCGCGCCCGGCCGACGCGCCGCCGCCGCCTCCGCCGTCGCCGGAATCGGAGGACTGCCTGTTCCTCAACGTCTGGACCAGCGGCCTGCGCGACGGGCGCAAGCGGCCGGTCATGGTCTCGCTGCACGGCGGCTTCTTCTACGGCGGCTCCGGGTCGGGCGTGGACGGCAGCCGGCTGGCCGCGCGCGGCGATGTCGTCTTCGTCAGCCTCAATCACCGGCTCAACGCCTTCGGCTACACGCATCTCGCCGGGCTGGGCGGCGAGGAGTTCGCTCATTCCGGCAATGCAGGCATGCTGGACATCGTCGCCGCGCTGCAATGGGTGCGCGAGAATATCGAGAATTTCGGCGGCGATCCGTCGCGCGTCATGGTGTTCGGCACCTCGGGCGGCGGCATGAAGACGACCTTCCTCATGGCCAGCCCGCATGCGCGGGGCCTGCTGCACCGGGCTGGGGTGCAGAGCGGGCCGGCGCTGCGCTTCATGGAGCGCGATGCGGCGGCGGCGGTCACGGACCGGCTGCTGCACCGGCTCGGCATCGCCCCGCGCGACTGGGCGACATTGCGCACGCTTCCGGTCAAGGAATTGCTGGCCGGCTATCATGCCGTCGCCGCCGACCTGCCGCCGCGCAACTTTGCGCATCTCCCCTGCTTCGCGCCGGTGATCGACGAAGCGCTGCTGCCGCATCATCCCTTCTCGCCGCAGGCGGCGGCCGGGACGCGCGACATCCCGATGCTCATCGGCTCCAACGGGCAGGAAATGAGCTTCTTCTGGGGCAATGATCCGGCCGCCTTCTCGCTGGACGACGCGGGTCTCGCCACGCGCGCGCGGGTGTTCCTGGGCGAACGCACCGAGGCGGTGCTGGCGCAGTACCGCGCGGCCTATCCCGCCGCGTCGCCGAGCCGGCTCTATCTGCAGCTGTTCACCGATTACTCGATCCAGCTGCCGATCATCACGCAGGCGGAGCGCAAGGACGGCGCCCCGGCCTGGCTCTATCGCCTGGATTTCCAGAGCCCGGCGCTCGGCGGCGAGCTGGGCGCGCTGCACACGCTGGAAACGCCCTTCATCCTCGACACGACCGGCGCGGCGCGCGCTCTGGTCGGCGAGGGAGAGGAGCCCGCCCGGCTCGCCCGCAAGATGAGCGACGCGTGGGTCAGCTTCGCCGCGACCGGCGATCCCAATGCCAGCGGCGGCGGGCTGCCGCACTGGCCTGCCGATGAGCGCACCGCCCGCGCGACGATGCTGCTGGATCGCGCGTGTCGCGTGGAGAACGATCCCGCTCGCATGGCGCGGCAGGCGCTCGCCGATCTGGTCGAGGGCTGACGTGCCGGGCGGCCGCTCAGGGCCGGTCGATCACTTGCCGTTGCCCGGTCCCCAGGGCGAGATCTGGTTGTAGGAGGTGGCGATGAACGTCGCCTCCACGCCGGTGATCATGCCGCCCTTGATCTTGAACATCTCGAGGAAAGCCCAGCTGTGCGGCTCGCGGAAGATGGACTTGCGCCAGCTGCCGTCGGTCAGCCGATAGTCCGCCATCACGCCCTTGTGATCGATGAAACCGCGGAACAGGGAGATGCCGCGCTCCTCGTCGACCAGCACGGGCACGCGGCGCACCTTGTTGTTGAAGGCATAGGTGCCGAGCTTGAAGCCCTTCTCGATGTCGCGGAACACCATGCCGTTCTCGTGCCGGGTGGCATCCGGCGCGAACCGGGTGTTGCGGATCTCGCCGGTGTTGTTCTCCAGCGTCTGGAAATAGCCGTCGCCGAGCCGGGTCAGTTCCTCGCGCGTGTTGCGCTCGGCGGTCGGCACCGTGGCGGTGCGATCGTCCGGCCGGTGGAAGCCGTGCGGATCGTCGAAGGGCGTGGGCGGCGCGCTCAGGTTGCGCCGCGTCGAGAGCATATGCTCCACCTCGACGATGCGCCGGTCCTTGATGCGCAGGCGGATCGCCAGAAAGCCCGGTATCTCGCTCTGCATGATCGCGGTGAAGATGGCGGCCTGCCCCGTCGAGGGGTCGGAGAGGATGAGCGGCGTGCCGACTTCCTCTGTCACCGTGTCCCAGCTTCCATCCGGAAAGCCCATCTCGACATTATTCTCGGTGAAGCGGACCTTCGCAGCGAAGGGCGCCTTGGCCGGATCGTGCGCCAGAAAGGCGCCGCGATAGCGCGCCGCGATCTCCTCGATGCAGCTCTTGTCGCAGCCCTGCGCGCGGGCCACGCCCGGCAGCAGGATCAACAGCGCGATGCAGGCGCCGGCCAGCCGTCTCGACATCATGTCCTCCCCTTTGCTCGCGCGCAGTCTATCGCCTTCAACCGGCCTGACTTGCCGCGCCGTGCGCCGTCATCTTGTCCCTGCGCGAACCGTCCGCCAGCATCTGCGCGCGAAACTGCTTGGGCGGAACGCCGTACCGGTCGCGAAACGCGCGGCTGAAATGCGCCGAGCTGGAAAAACCGCTGTCGAAGGCGAGCTGGGTAAGCGTGATCTCGCCGGCGCCCGGCTCGCACAGGATCGTCTTGCAACGCTCGAGCCGCTGCGACCAGATATAGTCGCTGACCGTCTGGTCGCCGCGAAACACCTTGTGGATGTAGCGCTTCGAGCATTTCATCGCCTGCGCGACCATGTCGACCGAGAGCGCGGGATTGCCGAGATTGCGCCGGATGAACGTGCGGATGCGGTCCTGCGTCAGGTCACGCATGGAGGCGGCGCTGGTGCCCGATAGCGTATCGCGGATCAGCAGCCGGCAGAAATCGATCATCGTCTCGCCCAGGTCGCTGTCGATCCGCTCGTCGCCCGGCTCGAAATCCGCAAGCGACGTCTCGAGGCAGGCGCGGAGCATCTGTGCGATGCCGCCGCGCACCGGCCCATGCACCGCATGGGTGCGCAGCGCGTCGCGCTCGGCGGGGAGCAAGCGGTCGGCGGGAAGCTGGAGTGCGATCTTGCGTGACGGGCCGGGATGCAGCGAGACATGCGGCCGTCGGCAATCGGAAATGAACCATTCGCCCGGGCCGATCGTGCGCTCGCCGCCATGGCCGTCCAGCACGGTGGTGCCGCGCTGCTGGAACCACAGGCGCAGCGGCAACGTGTCGCCGCCCTGACGGATCTGGCGGGCCGTCCAGGCAGCGCGGTGGGGCGAGGTACTCATCGCGAAGACGGTGGCGGCGCCCAGCGTGCGACGGACCACCGTGCCGCTGAACGGGCCAGCCGCCATCTGCTCGACTTCCACCCCGCCGATCGCGACGGCGCCGGCGTTCCAGAAGCTGAGCCGGTCCGAAACACGCATTCCCTCCGTCGAGAAACGCTGGGCGGCAGCCATCGTCCTTCTCCCCTTGGTGCGTCGGCTTCGTCCGGACGCTGCGCAGTCCTCTCCTGAACGACGCGTCTTATCAAGAGGAGTCATCGCAAGAGAGCTCGCGAGTCGAAGGGCGCGCCGGGCCGGTGGCGGCGCGAATTTGCGGCACCGCAGCATCGAGTCGCAGCCCTTTTGCTTCGGATGGGCGCAAGCCCGCGTGTTTTCACCGTAATTCGCTGCCTTCAGACGACGGCCGCGTGTATTAACCATGTCGTGGGACTGGAACGTTCTACAGCAGAACGAGCCTTCCTCATCCGCACGACGCGCATGCGCACCGTTGCGGCTTAGTGGGAGACGATCATGAACAAGCTGATGACATTTGCAGCGTTGGCCGCAGGCGTCGTGACGCCTGGTGCGATGGTGTCGGCCACGACGTTGACGCTCGATACCGTCACGTTGGTCGGCAGCGATTACGAATTTTCCTATTCCGGCACGCTGAGCGGCGATGAGGGGCTGGTACCCGGCTCCAAGCTCGTCATCCTGGATTTCGGGGATTATGTCGCTGGGTCGATTTCCTCGGGGATCTACGCGGCGGATCTCGTCGCAACGACCGAGTTCCTCACCCTGGGGCTTCCCTTCGCGTCCGGCGAGGTTGACGATCCGCTCATCACGAACCTTGTGTTCACCTGGATCGGCCTCCCCTTCAATTCGATAGGCGGTCCTTTCGCGGACGTCAGTTTCTCTGGCTTGTCCGCCAAATCGACCAATTCCGCCGTCACGCTGGGGAGCTATTCGGCTCTGACGACGAACAATAACGGCTTTGCGACCGGAACGCCGGTCAACACCGTGGGCTTCGTCGCCGTGGCCGCTCAAACGGCGGTCCCGGAGCCGGCAAGCTGGGGACTGCTGGTGCTGGGTCTCGGCGCCGTGGGCATGGGCCTGCGCCGTCGCAGGGTCGCCCTGCAGTTCAGCTAGGGTTCCCCCGCGCCGATTGCGATCGCGTCGACGTTCGGGAAGCTCGACCATTGCACGATTGACTTGCCGCCCGCCGGAAACAGCGGGCGGCAAAGTCTTGTTCCCCGTGGATGCCCTCGGCTAGCGGCTGCGCGTGCGCTCGGCGGCGATGCCGATCCGGCGCGCCTTCAGCAGATCATGACGCGAAAGGATGCCGACCACCTGATGGCTGGTCGGATCGACGATGGGGATGCGGCCGATCCCCGTCTCGACCATCAGATCGGCGACCATGCCGACGCGCGTCTGGGGCGTGGCGAAGGGCTGGGACGGGTCTGACAGCGTCTCCGCGAGGGAGCCGTCCTGCGGGCCGCCCTCGACACTCCAGCGCAGTACGTCCGCCCGCGAGACGAGGCCAAGCAGGCGCCCGGCGTCATCGACCACCGGATAGCTGCGATGCTTGGCCGGGCCGGCGAAGAAGGCGATGGTCTGCGCGATGCCTGTATTCCCCGGCAGCGTCTCCGGATCGCGCGTCATGATGTGGTCGGCCTGCAGGAACTCGAACGCGTCGACGGTATATTCCTGCGAGATGTGCCTGCCCCGGCGGGAAATCTTCTCGGTGAGGATCGAGCGGCGCATGATGAGCACGCTGATCGCATAGGCGCAGATCGAGGCGGCGAATGTCGCCGGCAGGCTCTCGAAGCTGCCGGTGAGTTCGGCCGCGAACACCGCGCCGGTCATCGGCGCGCGCATCGCGCCCGCGAGGATGCCGGCCATGCCCAGCACAGCGCAGAAGCCGGGGCTGGCGCCGACGCCCAGGCCGACGAGGGACGCGCAGGCGCCGCCCAGGATCAGCAGCGGCGCCAGCACGCCGCCGGACGTGCCGGAACCGAGTGCGACCAGCCAGACCGCGGCCTTGATCACGAACAGCGCCAGCACGACGCGCGTGGCGAGGGACCCGTCGAGCAGGTTCTGGATGTTCTGGTAGCCCGCGCCCAGCACATGCGCGTCGATCAGGCCGCCGAGGCCGACGACGACCGCGCCGATTGCGGGCCACCACATCCAGTGGACCGGCAGCCGGTGGAAGAGGTCCTCGATCCGGTAGAGCAAGGTGGAGAGCAGCACCGCCTCGAGGCCGACGATCAACCCGATGCCGCCGGCCCCAGCCATCACCAGGCCGGTCATGGCAGGCATTCCCGCGAAGGGGAACAGCGCGCCGCTGCCGATCAGCAGGGGACGCCAGGCCAGCGAGACGAGCGCGGCGATGCCCACCGGCACGAAGCTGCGCGGTTTCCACTCGAACAGCAGCACTTCGACGGCGAGCAGGATGGCGGCGATCGGCGTGCCGAAAATGGCGGTCATGCCGGCCGCGGCGCCGGCGACGAGCAGGGTCTTGCGCTCGGCGGCGCTCAGATGAAAGCACTGGGCGAAGAGCGATCCGATCGCGCCGCCGGTCATGATGATCGGTCCCTCGGCGCCGAAGGGGCCGCCGCTGCCGATGGAGATGGCTGAGGAGAGCGGCTTCAGGATCGCGACCTTGAGCGACAAGCGGCTTTCGCCGTAGAGGATGGCTTCGATTGCCTCGGGAATGCCGTGGCCGCGGATCTTCTCCGATCCGAAACGCGCCATGATGCCGATGATGAGGCTGCCGATGATCGGGATGAGGACGAGGCCGGGCCCGATCAGGCTGTCGGTGATCTCGACGGACGCATCCGACAGCCGGCCGAACCAGAAGATGTTGGTCGCGATGGCGATCAGCTTGAGCAGCATCCAGGCCCCGAGGGCGCCGCCGGTGCCGACGATCAGGGATGCCGCGATCAGCACCAGCATGCGCCGGTCCGCGGAATGATCGGCGAGCCGATGCGCGTGGGGTTGCGATGTGCCTGCGGTCATGATCATTTCCGGAAAATTTGCGCCCAACTATATCGCAGTACGATATATATCAACGGGGTTGAGCTCGATCGTGACCAGACCTGTCCTTTCCGATGCCGATTATGCGGCGCTTGCGGATTTCCGTTACACGCTGCGGGAGTTCATGGCCTTCAGCGAAGGCGAGGCCGCAGCCCATGGGCTGACCGGACGGCAGCATCAGGCGCTTCTCGCGATCCGCGCCGCGCCGCCGGAGGAGGCGACGGTCGGCCATGTCGCCGGTCGCCTGTTGCTCAAGCCGCACAGCGCAACGGGGCTGGTCAACCGACTGGAGGCGCTGGGCCTGCTGCACAGGCGCCATTCCGCCAGCGACCGGCGTCAGGCTCTGCTCGCGCTGACGGACAAGGCGGAAGCGATCCTGGCCGACCTCAGCGCTACCCATCGTGAGGAAATCAAGCGCCTGCGCCCGCTGCTGACGGCGCTGCTGGATCGCGCGACGGACGGCTGATCGGAAGGAGGCGTCGCGCGCCGAGCGTGCGGTGGAAATCGGAAAAAGAGGCAGCAGAGGCGGGATGCCCAGCACCCCGCCTCCATCGCGTAACGGATTACCAGATCGTCTTGCGCTTGGTGTAGGCGCGGCCCATGTCGGCGGCCGGCGTGTCGCCGCCGGTGCAGATCATCGCGCCTTCCTTCAGCTGGTTGATGACGTCGTCCTCGGGGCAGGCGTTGAGGAAGCGGATGCCGGCGGCCTTGGTCGCGGCCAGCACGCGGGCGCGCGTCTTGACCATTTCCGGGGCGTGGGCGTTGCTGCCGTTGACGTAGCGCGGCGAGCCGTTGGCATCGCGCACCACGCGCTCCGTCTGGGGCAGGCCGAGCAGGTAGAAGGCCTGGTCTCCCGGACCCCATTCGGCAAAGGCGATGCCCTTGATCTTGGTGAGTTCCTCGGCATGCGCGGTCGCCTTGGGGTTCTCGATCTTGATGCCGAGCATCACTTCGCCTTCCGGGTTGAGCGGCCAGACGTCCGCCTTGCGCAGATAGTCCTGCGGCGTGACGCCCCAGATCTGCGCGGCATAGGTCTGGCTGCCCGAGCCGCGATGGCCCATGGCGCGGTCCGCGCCTGGCGCGAAGGGATAGCGCATGGCCTCGACGAAGATACGCACCGCCTCGGGCGATTCGGCTTGGCAGAGCAGGATGCCGTGGACACCGGCCGCCATCACCTGCTGGGCGACCCAGGCATTCGCCTTCATGCTGGCCGGATCGTCGCCGAGGACGGGCAAGGTCACGATGACGGCGGGCGTGCGATGGCCGGTGCGCGTCTTGCCGGCGTCGACCAGCCCGCGCATGAACTCGCGCAGCGCGTGGACGTCGAACGTGCCATGTTCCATGTCATAGGTGATGTAGTCCGCCTTGGTGGCGGCGAGGCGCTTGCCGTCTTCATAGCCGCCGCCCGAGACCTGCGTGTAATAGACCGGCTGGCCGCTCTCCAGCACCTCGATGGCGCGATTGATGCGCTTGGGCGCGGGGGCCGCGGTCGGGGCCGGCGCGGCTGCCTGCGCGATCGCCGTCCCGGCGATCAGGGTGGTGCCCAGCACGACTGCCAGCGGCGCAACGAGTCTACGTCCTTTCATCATCGTCTCCCTTTTCTGTTGGTAATGTCTATCGGCGCACATCGGAGCCCTGGTCGGAGAACGCAGCTAGATCGGCCTGGGCGAACAGGCTGGCGTCTCCGGGAAGGCTGTGCTTGAGGCAGGCGAGCGCATGACCCAGCCTTGCCGTGGTGTCGAGATCGTGGCCGCTCAGCAGGCCGTGCAGAATGCCGGCGGCAAAGGCGTCGCCTGCGCCAATCCGGTCGACGATGCCGGACAGGCGAATCTCGTCGGTCTGGATGGCAGTCTGGGGCGTGTCGATCCGCGCCGCGATATGCTGGACGTCGGCATCCTCGACGCGCCGCGCGGTCGAGGCGATCAGCGCCAGTTTCGGGAAAACCGCGAACATGGCCTCGGCAGCACCGCGGCGGCGGGTTTCGCCATCGCCATCGAAGCCCTGGCCGAGCAGCAGCGAAACGTCGCGATGATTGCCGAACAGGATCGTCGCATGGGCCACGATTTCGCTCAGGATAGGGCGCGGCTCGCTGTTCCAGCGCTGCCAGAGCTGGGAGCGATAATTGCCGTCGAAGGAAACCGCGACGCCGAGCCGCTCGGCTGCGCGCACGGCATCGAGCGCCAGTGCTGCGGAGTGTGGTCCGAGTGCGGGCGTGATCCCGGAGAGATGCAGCAGGTCGACGCCGGCCAGCAGGCGATCCCAGTCGAAGTCGGCTGAGTTCGCGGCCGCGAAGCTGCTGTGCTCGCGGTCGTAGAGCACTTCGGCGCCGCGCAGGCCCGCGCCGGGCGTCAGATAATAGATCCCCATGCGGCCCGGCAGGGTGCGGATGTCGCTCGTGTCGACGCCATGGGCGCGCAGGTCGCGCGTTGCGGCCCGGCCGAGCGCATTGTCCGGCACCGCGCTGATGATGCGCGGGACATGGCCGAGCGAGGCGAGGCCGACGGCGACATTGGCTTCCGCGCCGCCGACATAGACGTCGAGGCGGGGCGTCTGCAGCAGCAGTTCGCGCCCAGGCGCGCCGTAGCGCAGCAGCACTTCGCCGAAGCAGGCGATCCTGGCACCGGCGAGCGATTTCACGGACGAGGCAGTTCGACGAAGGTGAGCGAGCCTGCCTGGATTTGCGGCACCAGCAGGCGCGCGCGCTTCGTGTCGAGGCCGATCGCGGCGGGAATGGGGATGTCGCGGGCGACCAGCATCGGTTCCTTTCCTCGGGGGACGTGATAGACGCCGTGGCCGTCCTGGCTGGCGACCAGCAGGCCGCCGTCCGCCATGGCGACGATCCCGTCGATGCGCCCCGTCGGCAGCGTCTGTTCGCGCAGGACCGCGCCCTTGGGCGAGCGAAAGACGAGGTTCACGCCGCGACCGCCATGGACGATGTTGCCGTCCGGCATCACCGCGATGCCGTTGACGCGCTCCAGCGCGGGATCGCGCGCGACAAAGGCGGTGACGCGCCGCTGCGGGCTGATCTTGTAGATCGCGCCGGCCACGCCGTCGGCGCCGGAATCGCTGACATAGACGGTGCCGTCCCGCGCAACCGCGAGGTCGTTGAGCCGCACTGCCCCCGGTATTTCGACCGAGCCGTGCGGTGCGCCGCTGCTGCGGTCGAACAGACGCACGGCGGCGATGTCCGCAACGTAGAGCAGGTCGCCATGGAGGAAGATGCCGAGGGGATCGAGCAGGGTGACGCCGTTGCGGCCATGCTCGATCCACTTGAGTTCGATGACGTTGCCGTCCGGCGAGACGCGCGAGACGAAGCTCTGGTCAGGGGCCGATGAGGGACCGCGATTGGAGACGAGATATTCGTCGCGCCGCTCGTCATAACGGGCGGCTTCAGATCCGACGAAGCCGACGCCGACGATCGTGGCGGAGGGCGTCTGGGCATGAACGGGAAGGGGGGCGAGCCATGCCAGGCCCAGCGCGCATGCAAGATGCTTCACGTGCGATCCTCCCCCGGGGAACGTCCCCGCGCGCTCAGTGCTCGATAGCGAGCCGGGCCACCAGCCGATGCGCGACGGACGTTCGGATGGGCTTGCCGTCGCGCAATTTTCCCCATGTTACCAGACTGATGCCGAAAGTCGCCATCACGCATTCGGCGGTCTGCGCGCGCAGCATCGGCCGCAGTTCCGCGACCAGGCTCGGATCGACCAGGCTCAGGCCGAACTTGTCGCCGAGCGGCCTGATCAGGGGATGCGAGCCGTGATAACCCGCCCGACCTCTTCTCTGCTCGCGGACCGGGTGCGCTTGCATGCTGGTGGCGGTGGACATGGCTAGAACGTCTTCCTGCACGCTTCGCGGATGATGCGGCGTGCGCGCACGGGGTTGAAGATGCCGCACGAGCAGAACCGGCTCAGCGCGGCGACCGCCTTGTCCTCGGACGCGCGGTTCTCCTTGACGAAATCGATCATCTTCTTGGCGAGCGACTGGCTGATCATGCCGTGCCCGCACATGGTCGACAGGGCGAGGACGTGCCGGTTGGTGGCATTGTCGTGGATGCCCTCGAAGCCGAGCGAATAGCCGACGCTGTGCCGGGTGAGGCCGGCTTCCTTGCAGCAGGTCAGCGCATTCTGGATCGAGGAGGAGATGTTGACGCTGAGGCCGAGACCTTCGGCGGCGATCCGCTTGACGAAGGCGACCGCGTCTTCCTGCGTGGAGAAGACGGCCGAAAAGGTGGTCGGCGCGTCGATGCCGTCGACCACCTTCTTGAAGTCGGGCTTCGTCGGCCGGCGGGCGAAATGCTCGATGGCGTGGGTGTGCTCGGTCGGGCGGGTGCCGCCGCCGTGGATCGCATCGCCGACGTTCACCGGGTTGTATTCGAGCGCGATCTCCAGGAAGCGTTTGAGCGCGGGCAACGGATCGCCCTCCTGGCCGCCGCCCTTCGCCGGCAGTGCGAAGATCACGTAATCGTCGACGAAGCTTTCGGCCGTGCCATATCGATGGAGGGTGTTGGTCATGTCGTGCGTTCCGTTCCAGGAGGCCGAGGCCGCCGGTTATTCGATGACTTTGATGTGCGTGCGGCCGAGGCCGAGATTGGTCTTGGCGCGCCGGAGCGAGTAGCCGAGCTTCTCCAGGATCGGCGCGACCGTGCGTTCCTCGCCGTCGTCGTCGCATCGCGTGGCGACGCCCAGCACGACGACCGTGTCGATGCGCTTCTCGACCTCCCAGACGGTGCGGATGATGTCCTCGACCCGCTCGACCGGCACAGCGATCTCGAGGATCGCTGAGAGTACCTTCTCGTCGAGAATGTCCTCGCGGATGATGCCGCGATCCGTGTCCGTCATCAGCGCAGTCACAGGGTTCTTGGGCTGGATCTTCACGCCAAGCGCCGCCAACGCCATGCTCATTTCCTGGATCTGGCGGAAGCGGGCGCCGACGCCGGGGCGGCCGAACTCGATGGTGAAGCCGACCATGCCGACATCGACGCGATTGGAGACGTCGTTGGTCTTCACTTCCTCGGTGCCGCGGCCGACGACGCCAGTGGATTCATGCGGCACGCGCGGATCGGAAAAGGCGCGGCGCACGACACGCGGCCAGCTCAGCTCGTCGGGCACGAGCGCATCGGTGGGGCAGATGTCCGCATCCGGCTCGAACCGCAGCCAGAGCTTCGACATCAGGCGCCGAGTCAGGCGCACCGTCTTGGGCGGCAGATGCTCTTTGCTGAGCCCGTTGTAGCAGGCGTAGCACTCCACGCATTCGTCGTGGTTGATCGCCGCCTGGCGGGTCTTGGGATCGATGTAGATCGCCCCCATCGGGCACACGTAGGTGCAGTTGCCGCAGCCAACGCATTTCGTGTCACTGATCTGCATGAACCTCGTCTCGACTTAAATGCATACAATAATCTTCATGTGTATGCATGCATGAATCGGGCAACGTCTGTCAATCAAATTCAGGCCGCTTTCGAGCGAAACTGAACGGGCTAAGACGCTACGTTTTCCTGATAAAGTGGCCGCGACGCGTCGATCCGCAGAAACAGCAAGGCTGCGATCAGCGAAAGAATCGCCAGGACCATGAAAGCGGGTGTCCAGCCGCTCTGCGTGACGATGTAGCCGGTCACGACGGAGGCCAGCGCGCCGCCGACATTGCCGAAGGTGTTCATCACGGCGGAGACCGACCCGGCATAGTTGCCGCCGATGTCGAGCGTGACCGCCCAGGACACGCCGACCGTCAGTTCGAGCCCGAACACGGCGAGGCAGAACCAGGCGACGCTGGTCATGGGATCACCGGCGAGCACGGCCAGCGGGATGGTCGCGGCGGCCAGCAGGAAGCCGGCGACCGCCACGAGCCGCCGGGCAAGCTTGAGGTTGCCGAAGCGCTTGAGCGCGTGATCCGAGACCCAGCCGCCGGCAATATCTCCGGCAACGCCGGCCATCAGCGGCAGGCTGGCATACAGGCCCATTTCGGTCAGATTGAAGGCGCGGGCATCGTTCAGATATTTGGGAAACCAGGTGAGGAAGATGCCGATGCTGTAGGCATAACAGAAGTACATCGCGCACAGCGTCCAGATGTGCGGATTGCCGAGCAACTGGCGCCACGGCACTGCTCCCGGCTTGCGCGAGGTCGGCGCGGAACCGAGCGCCTGCGCGATCATCGCGCGCTCGGCTTCATTGGTGCCGGCATGCTCGCTGGGCTGATCGCGATAATAGAGGAACCAGATGGCGGCCCAGACCAGGCCGATCAGCGCGAACAGGAAGAAGGGTGCGCGCCAGCCGAAATGCAGGATGAGGAACACCACGAACACGGGCGTGATCGCGCCGCCGAGGCGGGCGCCGGCATGGGTGATGCCCTGCGCGAAGCCGCGCTCGGCCGGCAGCATCCAGCGCGAGAGGGAGCGGGTGGCGATGGGGAAGGCGCCTGCCTCGCCGATCCCGAACAGGAAGCGGCAGACGAGCATCGAGGCAGCCGACCAGGTGAGCGCGGTCGCCGCCGTGAAGGTCGACCACCAGATGACGATGCCGGTGAGCGCCCGGCGCGGGCCGAAGCGGTCGCCCAGCCACCCGCCGGGAATCTGGAACAGCGCATAGCCAATCTGGAAGGTGCTGAAGATCCAGCCCATCGTGATCAGCGAGAAGCCGAATTCCTTCTGGATCGACGGCGCCGCGGTCGAGATGACCACGCGGTCCATATAGGTGATCATATAGGCCGCCACGGTGAGCCAGAGCACGACGTGGCGGGTGCGGGTGGGCCGCTGGGGCGCGGCGGCGGCAGCCGCGATGTCGCTCACCGCTTGACCGACGGCACTTTGCGGCCGGCGACGTATACCGCGCTGATCGCCCGCGTGTTCTTGATGTCCTGCAGCGGATCGGCGTCGAGCACGACGAAGTCCGCCCATTTGGAGCGCTCGAGCGTGCCGAGATCCCTGGCGCCGAGAATGTCCGCGCCATAAGCGGTCGCGGCCTGGATCGCCTGGGCGGGCGTGAACCCGTCCTTGACCATCAGCTCCATTTCCCAATGGCCTGAATAGCCCGCGACGCGGCCCGGGGGGCCTGAATCAGTGCCGAGGCCGTAGCGCACGCCGGCGGCCGCCTCGCGCTTCAGATTGCCCATCGCCATGTCGAAGAAGCCGGGCAGCTTGGGATAGGTGGGCGACGAAGCGACAGTCCGCTGCCGCTCGGGGCTGGCAAGCTGGGCCAGCGCGGCGGGCGAGAGCGACTGCTGGAAGAAGGGATCGTTCAGTTGCGGCGCGGGCTTGGCATAAGCGTACATCGCCGCCTCGCGGCTGAGCGTCGCCGCGACCTGCACGATGCCGCGCGCCTTCATCGCGTCGGTGAGCGCGGCGTCGATCGGCGCGTCGCGCACGCTGTGGACGAAGCCGTCAATGCCTTCGGCGGCGAGCCGCTTGGCGTCGGTAAGGTAGAAGATGTGGGCAAAGACCTTGAGGCCGTTGCGATGCGCCGCGTCGATCACCGCCCGGCTGACCTCGGGCGGCATCTTGGGCATGGTGGCGAGCTCGTCGTCCAGCCAGAACTTGATATAGTCCGCGCCCTTGGCGGCCTGCGCGTCGACTTCGGCGGCTGCTTCCTTGGGCGTCGCGACCGGACGGTTGACGCCGGGGACGCCGCCATAGCCGCCGCGGAAGACGATGCCCTGGCCGGCGGTGAACAGCCGCGCCATGGTCGGCCGTCCGGCGCGCTGGGCGTTGCGGACGGTGAAGATCGCGTCCTTGTCCGTCCCCATGATGGCGACCGCAGTGAAGCCGTAGCTGGCGTAGGTCTTGAGGTCCGCCTCGACATTCTCGGTCGTGTAGAATTTCTCGTCCTGCGTCAGGTCGTGCAGGTTGCCGAGGTGGATGTGCGTGTCGATGAGGCCGGGGATCACATATTTGCCGGAGAGATCGACCATTTCGCCGTCCGCTTTCGGCGCGTCCGTCGCCTTGCCGACCCAGACGATCCGGCCGTCCGAGACGACCATGGCCGATCCGCTTTGCGCCGGGCCGCCGCGGCCGTCGATCAGCGCGAAGTTGCGATAGGTCACGGTCTCGGCCAGCGCGCCCGATCCCGTCATGGCGGCGGCCAGCGCGAGGGCGCTCGCGAGCTTGCGGGTGAGGCGGCCCATGCCGCGCGCGCGACGGGTCCGGATCGTTTCTTCTTTCACATCGCTCTCCTTTGCCTGCGGGCTTTGCCCTGCATGGCGGTCTTCAGGCCGAAAGATAGGCGGTCTTGATCTGCGTATAGAACTCCACGGCGGCGAAACCCTGCTCGCGCGGGCCGTAGCTCGAGGAGCGGGTGCCGCCGAAGGGCACATGATAGTCGACGCCAGCAGTCGGCAGGTTCACCATCACCATGCCCGCGCGCACGTTGCGGCGGAAGTCGCGGGCATGCTTGAGCGAGGTCGTGACGATGCCGGCCGAAAGGCCGAAATTGCCGCGATTGGCCAGATCGAGCGCTTCCTCGTAGCTGCCGGCGCGGACCGTCGACACGACGGGGCCGAACACTTCCTCATTGTTGATGCGCATGGCCGGATCGGTATCGGCAATGACGGCGGGGGTCATGAAATAGCCCGGCGTTTCCAGGGAAAGCGCCTCGCCGCCCGTCACCAGCCGGCCGCCTTCGCCGCGCGCGATCTCGATGTAGCGCAGATTCTGCTCGAACTGCGCATCGCTCGACGCCGGGCCGACCTGCGTCGATGGATCCAGCGCGGCGCCGACCTTCAGGGCCTTGGCCCGCTCGGCGAGCGCGGCGACGAAGCGGTCGTGAATGCCGTCCTGCACGATCACGCGCGAGGACGCGGTGCAGCGCTGGCCGGTCTGGAAGAAGCCGCCGTCCAGCGCGATCGCGACGGCCTTGTCGAGATCCGCATCGTCGAGCACGACGAGCGGGTTCTTGCCGCCCATCTCCATCTGTACGCGGGCCTGGCGCGCCATGGCTGCCGCGCCCACCTTGGTGCCGACGCCCTGCGAGCCGGTGAAGGAAATCGCGTCGACCTCGGCATGGTCGACGAGCGCCGAGCCGACGCCCCCCTGACCGAGCACGAGGTTGAACACACCCGCCGGAGCGCCGCATTCATGGATGATCGCGGCGAGTGCATGCGCGGTGGCCGGCGTCACGTTGGCCGCCTTGAGCACCACCGTGTTGCCGAAGGCGAGCGCCGGAGCAGCCTTCCAGGCCGGGATCGCGATCGGGAAGTTCCACGGCGTGATCAGGCCATAGACGCCGACCGCTTCTCGATAGGTGGAGACGTCGACGCCGGGCCGGGTGGATTCGAGCGTCTGGCCATGGCGGCGCAGCGCCTCTCCGGCGAAATATTTGAAGATGCGCGCGGCACGCATCACCTCGCCGGTGGCCTCGGCGCGGGTCTTGCCTTCCTCGCGGGCGAGCAGCTCGCCGAGATCGGCGGCGCGGGCCATGAGTGTCGCACCGACCTTGTCCAGCAGGTCCGAGCGGACTTCCGGCGAGGCATTGGACCAGCCGGGGAAGGCCGCGCGGGCGGCGGTGACGGCGGCATCCACTTCCGGCGCGCCGCCGGCGGGATAGAGCGCCACCACCTCATCGGTGTTGGAGGGATTGGTGCTGGCAAAGGGCGTGTCGGCCACGACCGCCTCGCCGTTGATGAAATGGGTCAGCCGGTTGGCGGTCATGTCAGGCCCCTATCAGGCCCCGCTGCGCGAGATTGCGCATCAGGGCGGAAATGCCGAAGGTCCATGGCGGCGCGTCCTCGCACAGGCAGACCTTGTTGGTGAGCGTGCCGAGGCGCGGCGTGGAGACTTTCACCACGTCGCCGACCTTGTGGGTGAAACCCCGACCCGGATCGTCGCGATCATCGATGGGCGCGAACATCGTGCCGAGGAACAGCGCGAAGCCGTCCGGATATTGATGATGCTTGCCGATCGTCTGGGCGAGAAGTTCAAGAGGGTCGCGGCTGATCAGGCTCATGTTGGACGAGCCTTCGAGGCGGTAATTGTCCTCGCCCTCGATCGTCAGAGAGACCTCGGCCGAGCGCACATCGTCCATCGTGAAGCGATCGTCGAACAGGCGGATGAAGGGGCCAATGGCGCAGGAGGCGTTGTTGTCCTTGGCCTTGCCGAGCAGAAGGGCGCTGCGTCCCTCGATGTCGCGCAGATTGACGTCGTTGCCGAGCGCGGCCCCATGGGCGCGGCCTTGCGCATCGGCGATGATGACGACTTCGGGTTCGGGATTGTTCCAGTGGGAATCGCTGCGGATGCCGACCCAGGCGCCTGAGCCGACCGAAGACAAGGTCGGCGACTTGGTGAAAATCTCCGCGTCCGGGCCGATCGCGACTTCGAGATATTGCGACCAGACGCCGCTCGCGATCAGCATCTCCTTGACGCGCATGGCTTCCGGCGAGCCGGGGCGGACGGACTGAATGTTGCCGCCGAGCTGGCTCTGAATGTCCTCGCGGAAGGCGAGCGCCGCGGCGGCGTCGCCGCGCGCCCGTTCCTCGATCACGCGCTCCAGCGCGGAGACGGCGAAGGTGACGCCGGAAGCCTTGAGGCAGTGGAGGTCGACTGGCGCCAGCAGCGGCCCCTGCCCGGTTTCGTCCCAGGCGGTGCGCAGGTCGAGATCCTCGACGGCGCCCATGTCCCGGCCGGTGGGGAGGGGATCGCCGGGAGCGCGCCGCGCGAGCAGATCCGCGACGGTGGGGGCGACGCCCGAGAGATCGGAAACGCGGCCGCCGACAATGGAGACGGGGATCGGGCCTTCGGCGCTGTCCAAGCGGCCGACCAGCACGGCCTCATGACTGTCTTGCGGCAGTAAATCGAGCACCCCGGGCCTCCCTCAAAGATTCGCGTCTTATGAAGCGATTGCGTGTATGCAATAACTAGAGACTTGCATACACGCAATCGCCATTTTCCGGCGCGCGGTCTTTTTGGGATAAGCGGGGAAGGGCGGCGGCTGGCTCAGAGACATTCCGGTTCTGATTGAATCGCAATGTCTCGGACTTTCCTTGTTTTCGGTGATTTCCGAGCCGCCGGATGAGTCCATCCGGCTCGAAATCACGCTAGCCGGCGGCGCCCTCGTAGATCTTGGCGCGCTGGTCGGCGCGCTCCTTGGCCTCGTTCTTCTTCATGCTCTCGACGCCCTTGGCGAAGTGGCTTTCCATGAGCTGCTTGAGCAGGGCTTCGTCGCGCGCCTCGATCGCGGAATAGATGGCGCAGTGCTCCTCGCAGGCTTCCGCCCAGCGCTCGCGATCAAGCGTGGTGACGTGGCGGGCGCGCTCGGCGCGGGGCAGCAGGAGGCGCCAGGCGGCGAGGAGGGACGGGCTGGCCGCGCCCTCCACGATGTGCTCGTGGATCAGCCGGTTGGCTTCGAGATAGCTCAGCCGGTCGTCCTTCTTGAAATATTTGAGCAAGTCCGCCTGCAACTCGCCCAGGATCTCGATCTGCTCGGCCGTCATGCGGCGGCAGGCGAGCTGGCCGGCCAGCGCCTCGAGCGCGCCGAGCACGGTGAAGACATCGGCGGCCTCCGACTTGTCGGGCACGCTGACGACGACGCTGCGATTGGGCAGCAGATCGACCAGACCTTCCGCGGCCAGCGTGCGGAAGGCCTCGCGCACCGGCGTTCGCGACATGCCCATGTCTTCGCTGAGTGCGACCTCGCGCAAACGTTCTCCGGGAGGGAGTTCGCCTGATAATATCATCTTACGAATGGTGTTGACCGCATCAAGACGAAGTCGGCCCTTGCGAGGCTCTTCGACTGCGCTGCCCTTTGCCGAAGCTTTCTTGGCCATTTTTTTTGTCTTTTCGCCGGGTTTTGCAGTGCGGTTCATAATCCCCAATCCCTGCCGTTACTTAGTAGATCAAAGGTGCGGGAATACCCAATTCACTATCGAATATAGTTGTTCATATCAAGTATTCCCGAAGTGCGGACGTCCCGCTAATCGACCCGATCCGGCGGATCGATCAAAATCTGTCGAAGTTGCGCGGCGTCCGGCGGCAGTTCGCCCGCTCCCGCGCGAAAGCCGTTGGCCTGCAATAGATAGGCAGTCACATCGGCTGTTTGAAGCAGTCCAAGCGCGTTCGGTTCGTCGAGCGGCATTGTCGTGCGGATACGCGTGACCAGCGTGCCGACGCTCTGTCCTGTCCAGTTGGCGAGGAACCGGCCCCCCGCGAGCGGCGGGTTGGTGTCCTCGCCGGCGAGCGCGCCGCCATGGCAGCTGGCACAGCGCGCCTGATAGATCGTAAGGCCGCGTGCGGCCTGGGCGGCGGTATAGCTGCCCCTGGAGGCGGCGGTCGCGAGCGGCTCGGCGGGTAGGCCGGTCCAGCCGCCGCCCAACGCGATCAGCATTGCCAGCAGCGCGATGGTGTCGCGGCGCTGCGTCCGCTGCGCCCTCATGCCCGGGGCAACCGCAGCGCGAGCAGTTCGGCGCCATGGCCGCCGCCGCCGATTGCAAGCACGAGATATTGCACGCCGCCGAGCCGATAGGTCATCGGCGATCCGGTCTGCGGCGCCGGCAGGAAGACGGCGCCCTTCTCTTCGCCGGTCGTCTTGTCATAGGCGCGCAGCATCGCGCCGCGCTCGCCCGACGGCGTGGTGAACAGGCCGGGTTCTCCGCAGATCACCAGCGAGCCGGTCACGAGCGGTCCGACGATGCCGGCGCGGCCGGTGCGCGGAATAGCGAGCCCGCGCAGGGCGGGGTGGTTGCGAATCTCGTCGGGCGTCTCGCCATGCGGCACCTGCCAGGCGATCTCGCCTCGCCGCAGGTCGATCGCCGTGATGCGACCATAAGGCGGCTTGAGCAAGGGCAGGCCCTGCACGCGCAGCACACCGGGGCGGAAGCCGTCGCGCACCAGCGGCGGCTGGCCAGAAGGCGGCTCGCTGCGCATGTTCACATAGTCGAAGTCGGATTGTTCAGGATCGGTGTTGCGCACCGTCATCATCACGTCGGCTTCGGTCTTGGAGTAGACGTAGACGATGTGACTTTGCGGATCGACGCAGCCGCCGGGCCAGTTGGTGCCGCCGGTGAGGCTGGGCGCGGTCAGCGTGCCCCAAGTCCCTTTCGCATCGTAGAGAGAGGGCGGGGTGAACAGCGGGCCGATCTTGTAATTGGCGATCAGCCGCTTCGCCTCGGCGCGCAGGGCTGGGGTGAAATCGATCAGCTTGTCCTCGTCGATGCCCTGCACATCATAGGGCGGCGGCTTGGACGGAACGGGCTGGGTCGCCGCATAATATTCGCCGGGCACGTCGCCCTTGGGCACCTTGCGCTCGTGGATCGGCCAGAGCGGCTTTCCCGTCTCCCGGTCCAACACATAGAGGAAAGCCTGTTTGGAGGGGAGGGCAAGCGCCTTCACTGTGCGGCCTTCGAACGGCAGATCGAGCAGGATCGGCGCCGCGGCCACGTCATAATCCCAGAGACCATGGTGCACGGTCTGGAAGTGCCAGCGCCTCTTGCCGGTATGGATGTCGACCGCCACGATGCTCTCGCCGAACAGGCCGTCGCCGCGGCGATACATGCCGGTTGCGTCGCCGGTCGGCAGCTCGACGCCGAGATAGGCGAGGTTCAGTTCCGGGTCGGCGGAGATCTGGCACCAGACGCCGGCATTACCGATGCCCTCGGTGCCGTCCAGCCAGGTCTCGTGGCCGAACTCGCCCTTTTGGGGGATAGTGTGGAAGATCCACAGCCGCTTGCCGGTGCGCACGTCGAAGCCGCGCACATAGCCTTTCACATTATAGTGCGTGCGCGGCACGTTGCCGACCGAGTGGGCGGCGCCGACGATCACCACGTCCTTGACCACGCAAGGCGTCGCGTGAAGCCCGACATCGCCGTCGACAAGGTCGATCGTCTGGTCGTCGTGCTGCTTGAGGTCGACGCAGCCGTCGATGCCGAAATCCGGGTCCGGGATGCCGGTCCTGGCGTCGAGCGCGATCAGCTGATAACCGATGGTGACGAAGAGGATGCGTTCCCTCGTCCCGTCCGTCCAGTAGGAGAGGCCGCGGCCGGACTGCTTGCGGGGCGCCTTCGCGGCGCGCTCGCCTTCGTCCTTGCGGTAGCTCCAGAGCAGTTCGCCGGTCGCGGCATCGAGCGCGACGACGCTGCGCCGGGTGCCGGCCGTGGTGTAGAGTACACCGCCCACCACCAGCGGGGTGCTTTGCAGATTATATTCCGGGCGCGGGCCGAAGGAGGCGGTCTTGAATCGCCAGGCCACTTCCAGACTGCTGAAATTGGTTGCATCGATCTGGTCGAGCGGGGAATAGCGGCGGTTGCCGAGATCGCCGCCGTAGCTCGCCCAGTTGGTATCGGTAGGCGATTTGGCCCCAGGCGCCTGCGCCTGCGCGCGGGACAGCAGGGCAGGAAGATAGCAGAGCAGCGGCAGCGAAAGCACCGTCCTGCGCGTCACCGCCTTCATTCACTCTCCCCTGCATGCCGAACCGGCATCCGCTTTCTTGCATGCATCATTCTTGTTTCCAACTAGTTTGTATGCAAGCTTGCGTCGACGAAACCGAAATGAGCCGGCCACAACGAGAGGCCGGCCTGCAGGGGAGGAATGATATCGTGGCGAGTCGAACCATGAGCCGGGCGTCCGGCGGGTATGTCCGCTGGATGATGGTAGGGCTGATTTTCCTGGTGGCGGCGGTCTCCTATCTCGACCGCACCAACATCTCGATCGCCGCGCCGGCGCTCAAGCTGGACCTCGGCATTTCCGACGTGCAACTCGGCACGATCTTCACCGCCTTCGTCCTCGGCTACGCGCTGACGCAGCCGATCGCCGGGCGCCTTGCCGACCGGTTCGGCGCCTATCGGGTGATCGCGCTGGGCATTGTCTGGTGGAGCGTGATCACCGCGATCACCGGCCTCATCTCCGCGACCTTCGCCGGTGCCTTCGCGCTGATGGTCGGCATCCGCCTGCTGCTGGGCATCGGCGAATCGGTGATCTTTCCCGCGAGCAACCGGCTGGTGGCCAATTGGGTGCCCTCCTCGGAGCGCGGCCTCGCCAATGGCCTCATCTTCGCCGGCGTCGGCTTCGGCGCGGGTGTGGCGCCGCCGCTGGTGACGGTCATCATGGCCGAGCATGGCTGGCGCGCGGCCTTCTATGCCAGCTCCGCGATCGGTATCGTCGCGCTCGCCATCTGGCTGCTGCTCGCGCGCGAGCGGCCCGATACCCATCCGTTCGTGAAGCCCGAGGAGCGGGCCTATATCGAGGCCGGCCGCGGCATCGCCAGCGAGGGCGTCGCATCGGAAGCCAGGATGCTGAGCTGGGGCGCGATCCTGGCCAGCCGCCAGATCCGCCTGCTGACGCTCAGCTATTTCTGCTTCGGTTACGTCGCCTACATCTTCTTCACCTGGTTCTTCACCTATCTCTCGAGCGTGCGCGGCCTCGATCTGAAGTCGAGCGGCATCTACGGGATGCTCCCCTTCATCGCGATGGCGATCGCCAGCTCGCTCGGCGGCTACGCGTCGGACAAGCTTACGGCTCGGTTTGGCAAGCGAATCGGCCGCTGCATGCCGGCTGCGATCGGCATGGCGCTCGCGGGCCTGTTCGTCGCACTGGCGACGCAGGTGGCGGACGCGCGCCTCGCCGCCGTGGTGCTCGCGCTCGGCTCCGGCTCGCTCTACCTCTCGCAAAGCGCCTTCTGGACGCTGAGCGCCGATCTCGGCAAGTCGTCGGCGGGCAGCGTCTCGGGCGTCATGAACATGGGCAACCAGATCGGCGGCGCGACCGTGGCGCAGGTCACGCCGATCATCGCCGCAGGCTTCGGCTGGAACGGATCGTTCCTCGCGGCGGCCATCGCGGCAATAGTCGGCGCGGTCACCTGGCTGCTGATCGACCCCAATGCGACGCTGGACGGGACCCGGGCGGAATGATGGACCGGGCGCGGCGATCCAGGTCGCCGCGCCGGTAGCGTCCGCTTTTGGCCGCTGGGGCCGTTACGACGGATGATCGATACGGGGTGGAGGGCGGACTTTAGCCCTTGATTGTTCCTCGGCGCAGGCCGGATCCAGACTCGGCAGGAAGCGCCGAATGGACGCTGCCGAATACGGGCCTGCGCGTGCGTCGCTCGTTCAGGACTGGGTCCCTGCCTGCGTCGGGGAACGGCCACTGGGAAACGTCTGGTTTGTCGTCGTCGCCGAACAGTCCGCTATTGGACGCCGTGGCGCCATAGCGGAACGGCACAAGCCGGGTGGAAGCAGATGCTGTGGCGAAGCGTTCTCTAGCCCTCTCCCGCTTGCGGGAGAGGGGCTTGAGTCGCATGCCCGCAATGCCGTCATGCCCGGCGGTTTGTCTGGCGAGTGAAGACGTCCATGCCCGCTCGCGCGCCGCCCACCCCGATCTTCGCCGGACAAAAAAAGGGGCGGGCCGCCCTTGCGACGGCCCACCCTCAGGGGGAGGAAATGATTAGTCCTGGCGTGCCTTGTTCATTGCGTCGAACTGGGCGCGGGTCATCTTCATCTTGTCGGGATGTTCCTCGACCCACTTCACGAAGGCGGCGTTGACGGCGGGCGACCAGCGGCCGTCGATCTCGCCGGGGGTGAAGCGACCTTCGCGCAGCATCTGGTGACCGAAGCCATCGCGCAGTGCGATGAACTCGGCGCCCTGCACGACCTTTTCGGCCATGATGGCGGGGATGAAGACGACGCCCTCGCGCTTGGCGAGCACGAGGTCGCCGGGGAGGACGGTCGCGCGGCCGATGCGGATCGGTCCGTTGATGCGGGTCATCTCCATCTCGCGGATGGCGGAGGGATCATAGCCCCGCGTGAAGGCGTTGAAGCCCTCGATCTGCTGGAGCCCCGCCGCGTCGCGCACGCTCGAATCGAACACCACGCCGGTCTTCGACTTGGCGTAGATCGAGTTGCCGAGATTGTCGCCGATCAGCGTGCCGTCGACGATCTTGCCGTAGCCGTCGGCCACATAGACGTCGCCGACCTGCAGCATGTCGATCGGCCAGCTGTTGTGGCCGCCGATGCGCTTCTCCTTGGCGCCCTGCGCGGAGATCGCCTTGTTCATGTCCGGCCGCAGCGGCATGTACTGGGCGGTCAGCGCCCGGCCGACGAACGGCTTGTCGTAGTGCAGCTGCTCGAAATTGCCTTCGAACTGGTTGTTGTATCCAGCCTGTCGCAGGATGCCCCAGGCTTCCTCGGTATTCACGTCCAGCAGGCGGCGCAGAATATCGTCGGAGACCTTCGGGCGACCGTCGGGAAAGCGCTCGCCGGTCCATTCCGACGTGTAGAAGAGAATTTCCTCCTTGGTCGCCTGGATCTGCGCCTGGGCAGGCATCGACGTACTCAGCGCGGACGCGCCCATCGCGATCGCAAGTAACAGTTTTTTCACGCTATATCCTCCCTTGCTGGTCATGGCGCCGACTTGTAACCAGGTGCAAGCAACGCCGTCCGGGCAAGCAAGGTCGAATGATCGGGAATGGGTCATAGCCCGGCACATCCTCCCCTGATTCAGCCCGCGTTCCTGTTTGGATTCACCGGTGTCTGTATGGCGGTTTTAAAACTTGCATACAGGAGATAAATATTCAATACAATTTTTGGACGGTCGATCCGCTGCCAAAAAAATTAGAGCGATGATCGAATTTTTGTGTGCAAGATGAAATCATGCATGCAATACCAGTCTGAGACGGGGGAGAATCGCACACAGAGGCGATCCACCTCGGGTTGGGACTCGAATGGAGAGGTGCCATGAAAAAATATCTGTCGCTCGCATTGTGCTCGCTGCCGTTGCTGGCCGCTCTGCCCGCAGCCGCCCAGCAGGCGCCCGCGCCGGCTTTCGCCACCGACGCGCAGCCCAGGATGCCGGCGAAGGCCACGCGCACGGGCAAGCACGTCAACCGCATCATCGACATGTGGCTCAAGAATCAGCCAGTCTACTACACGCAGACCTCCGGCGGCGGCTATGCCGAGGGCAAGGCGCTGGCAGGCACCCAGGCCGACTACATCACCTATGACATGGAGCACGGTTCGCTCGATTTCACCGCGCTGCGCGAGTTCATGCGCGGCCTGGCTGAAGCCGGTCCGACGCGCACCGGTCACCGCACGCCGGCCGTGATCGTGACCCTGCCGATCCAGGGCACGCCGGACGCGGTGCGTGCCAATGCGTGGATGATCCAGCAGGCGCTGGCGACCGGCATTCATGGCATCCTGCTTTGCAACGCGGAATCCGCCGAAGCGGCGCGCGCGATGATCGAAGCTGCGCGCTATCCCTTCGCGCCGGTCGTTTCCGGCCTCAACCAGGGTTATCGCGGCAACGGCAGCCAGCAATATGCCTCGAAGATCTGGGGCGTGACGCCGAACGAATATGTGAAGCTCGCCGATCCTTGGCCGCTCAATCCCGATGGTGAACTGATCTTCGGCGTGAAGATCGAGAATCCGCGGGCCGACGCGAACGTCGAATCGACCGTTCGCGTGCCCGGTATCGGCTTCGCCGAATGGGGCCCGGGCGATCACAGCTATTATCTGCTGGGTGCCCCCAAGGGCGACGGCAGGGGCTCGTCCATGGCCGACGCGCCCTCGATGAAGCTGGTGCGGGCACGGGTGCTCGCCGCCACGAAGGACGCTAACATCAAGTTCCTGAACGCCTGCAACGAGGCGGACGTGATCGACCAGCTCAAGGAAGGCACGATGATCTGCACCGGCGGCGACACGCCGGCCGCGGTCAAGGGGCGCGCCTACACCAAGCGCACCGACCCCTCCTAACACACGAACACCGGCCGGAGAGGGTCGGGCAGCGTCTCGTCAGTGCGAGGCGCCAGACCACTCTCCGGCTCCGGAAAATCATGCATCCAAATTCACTGATTTGAATCCAAGAAGCCAATTTCGAGAACCCCGGGAGACGGGAATGAGACCGGACCAGCCGGTCCGCAAGTCCCCCGGATGCCGGAGCCCGATCGCCGGGCCTGCCAAGGGGAGTGATCAATGACCGGTCGTATCATCGCCAGTCTTGTTCTGCATGAAGCCGGCGTCGTGGCGCCGAGCGGCGTTCTCGGCCGGTCCGGTCACTCATTTCAACAACGATCAAAGCAGCGGGGCGCTACGGGGCAGCGCTCGCCGCGTGTTGCATAGAAGCAGGGAGAAGACAGATGACTAAGAGGTCCATTGCGCTCGCGCTGAGCGGATCCAGCATCGCATTGCTGACCGCGCTGGCGATCGTGCCGAGCGCCTATGCGCAGGAGAGCGTGGCGCCGCAGGAAGCGCAGGACGCCGACGCGGGCTCTGAAGAAGAGATCATCGTGACCGGTTCGGCCATTCGCGGCGTCGCGCCGGTCGGCTCGAACCTCGTCTCCGTCGGCCAGGCGCAGCTCGAGAAGACTGCGGCGACCACCGTGTCCGAGCTCGTGAACACGGTGCCCGCCATCACGACGGCCGGCTCCACCCCGCAGGCGCAGAGCGCCTATTCCTATTACGCGCCGCAGATCCACAGCCTTGCCGGCTCGGGTTCGAACACGACGCTCGCCCTCATCGACGGCCTGCGCATGCCCGGCGGTGGTCTCCAGTACGCGCAGACCGACCCGAACATCATCCCGACGCCGGCCCTGCAGCGGGTCGAGGTGCTCGCCGACGGCGCATCGTCGATCTACGGTTCCGATGCGGTCGCCGGCGTGGTCAACTTCATCACCCGCAAGCGCTACAACGGCATCCAGGTCAACGGCCGCATGGGCTTTGCCAAGGATTATCAGAGCTACGACCTGAACGGCATCTGGGGCACAACTTGGGACACGGGCGGCGTCTATGTCGCCGGCCAGTATCTGAAGCAGGCCGAGATCACCAACGACAAGCGCTCGTTCCTGAGCATGGGCGACTATCGCTCGATCGGCGGCAGCAACACCAACACCTATAACTGCTCGCCCGCGACGATCCGACAGACGAGTTCGTCCACGACGATCTACGCCAATGCTGACGCAACGACCACGCTGCCGAACAACCAGGCGGCGAACGGCTTCTGCAACAACTCGGTCTATGGCTCGGCCGTGCCGGGCGTGGAGCGCGCCGGCGTGCTGGTGGTCGTTAACAACGAGTTCGGCGACAAGGTCGAGTTCACCGGCAAGTTCGTCTACAACCATCTGCAGCACTTCTCGACCGGCACGCCCGGCCTGCTGACCAACGCGACCGTCTTCGGCGCGGGCTCGAACCGCGGCACGCAGATCAACCCCTTCTTCCGCACGCCGCCCGGCACCGCCTTCACGCAGGAGTCGATCAACTATGTCGCGCTGACGCCCGATGGCGACTACGGCACGAACAACTATCAGAACACGACGGTCTATCTGACCGGCAAGCTCGATTACCGGATCAGCGACAGCTGGACCGCGACGCTGAGCGGCGACACCGCCTGGTCGAACAGCTATCAGCGCGGCCGCAACGTGTTCTGCAGCGTCTGCGCGATCCTCTCGGTCAACGGCGCGCCGAACCTGAGCGGCGGCACCTCGGTGGCTCTGCCCGGCGGACAGACCGCGACGGTCACCAATCCGCTGACCACGGCCAATTCGCTCGATGTGTGGAACGCGCTGGCGAGCAATCGCACGGCGCAGTCGGTGTGGGATTACATCTACTCGGCGAACACCAACAACGAGCACCAGAACAACATGTTCCAGATCAAGCTGGACACGCAGGGCTCGCTGTTCAGCCTGCCGGGCGGCGAGGTCCGCCTCGCCGTGGGCGCGGAGTATATGCACGTCACGCAGGATGTGTACGGCCTCACGCCCAACAGCACGGGCAATGGTTACATCAACTTCATCAGCAACCTCGGCCCGCGCGATGTGAAGTCGGGTTATGTCGAGGTCTATGTTCCGATCGTCGATGACTCGATGGAGCTCTCGTTCATGCAGAGCTTCGACATCAACCTGTCAGCGCGCATCGACCACTACAGCGACTTCGGCAGCACGACGAACCCGAAGATCGCGGCGAACTGGGTGATCAACGACTCCGTCAAGCTGCGCGGCAACTACGCCAAGTCGTTCGTGGCGCCGCCGCTCAACCAGGTCGGCGACCCTAACCAGGGCTGGATCCGCGGTGCGACCGGCACCGGCGCGAGCGCCGTGCTCGACGTGCCCGTCGCCGCCTATCCGGAAGTGAAGAACCTGCCGGGCTGCGAGACCGCGACGACGGTTTGCCGCGTCGGCGCGGGCACGGGCCGCGAAGGTCTCGATCGCTCGCTGGGTGCCGGTTTCGCCGGCGTGGTGCCGCAGACCGGCAGCAGCTGGTCGATCGGCATGGACCTGACGCCGACCTTCCTGCCGGGCTTCCAGGCCAACATCACTTACTGGGCCAATATCTTCAACGGTGGCGTCGCCTCACCGGCGCAGCCCCTGATCATCAATTCGAAGGCCTTGCACGACCGTCTGTTCATCTGCGCAGCCTCCGGCTGCACCGCGGACCAGATCCGGACGTTCACGAACGTCGCCAACGGCGCGACGGTGGCGGCGACGCTGCCGGCCACGCCCTACTTCCTGATCAATCGCGACGTGGGCAACGTGCTCAATCTCGACGTTCAGGGCATCGACGCGCAGTTCACCTACACGATCCCGACCGACAATGCCGGTCGGTTCACCATCGGCGGCACGCTGACCTACTTCACCAAGTTCGATCAGGACTTCGGCGACGCTCCGTTCAGCATCCTCGACACGTCGGGCTACAACTCGCAGTTCCCGTCGATCCAGACCAAGGCCCGCGGCCAGCTGGGTTGGGAGAATGCGGGCTTCCAGATCGATGTGTTCGCCAACTACACCGGCAACTACCACAACTGGATCCAGACCTCGGTGATCCCGGTCACGGTCGGCCCGGACGGCAACCCGACCGGCGGCGGCGATCTGGTGCGGTCGGATCTGACCTTCGATCTGCACGCGGCCTACAGCTTCGAGGCCGGTCCGCTGAAGAACAGCCAGGTCTATCTCGACGTGAAGAACGTGTTCGATCGCGACCCGCCGTTCTACAACGGCAACACCACCGGCGCAGGCGGCGTGGGCGCGTGGGGCTTCAACGGCTTCACCTCCAACCTGCTCGGCCGCCTGGTCTCGATCGGCTTCCGCGCCGAGTTCTGAGGCCAGACAAGGAGGCGGGGCGCTCCCGGGCGCCCCGCCGCTCCATTTGAAGAATGAACGAGGGGATGAGCGTGAAAAGGACTATCGGCACATTGGCGGCTGCCCTCCTGCTGGTCGGAGCTGGCGCGGCGCACGCGCAGATCGCGGTTTCGGCCAATGACGGCAAGCAGCTCCGCCCCGGCGAAGGCCCCGAGACGCGCACGCCGGATTCGGTCTCGGTGCTCGATCTGCGCGCCTATCCCCCCAAGACGCTGGCGACGATCCAGATGCCCGCCAGCATGATCGGCCCCCCTGCGGCGGTTGCCGTGGCTCGTAGCGGGCGCTTCGCCCTTGTGTCCGCTGCGCAGCGTTTGAACGCGGCGGGCGAGATCGAGCTCAATGAGACCGTCTCGCTGGTCGACCTCTCCAAGCCGGCGACGCCCAGGCTGCTCCAGTCGGCCAAGGCCGGGCCGGGCGCGAGCGGCGTCGCGATCAACCGTGCCGGCACGCTGGCGCTGGTCGCGAGCACCGGCGACGATACCATTTCCGTCTTCCACATCGCGGCCGGCAAGCTCGTTCCGGCGGGCAAGGTCCAGCTTCCCGCCAAGAGTCGCCCCACCGACGTTGCCTTCGCGCCCGACGGCAAGAGCGCGCTGGTCGTGGCGCAGGCCGCCGGCAAGCTCGTCGGCCTCAGCGTGAACGGCAGCAATGTCGCGCTGAGCGGCCGCGAATATCAGCCCGGCGTGCAGCCCTATGGCGTCGTGTTCAGCCCGGACGGCAAGTTCGCCTACAACACCAATCTCGGCGGGCGGGCTCCAGCCACGCCGGGCACCGGCCCGCGCATCGGCACCATTTCCTCGGTCGATCTCGCGACAGGTGCGGTGGTCAGCGTCGATGTCGGCCAGACACCCGAGCATGTCGCGCTCTCGAAGGACGGCGCCTATATCGCGGCCGTCGTCGCCAACGGCTCGGCCGCGGCGACTGACGCACCCGGATATCATCCCTATGGCCTGCTCCAGATCTATCGCGTGCAGGGCGGCAACATGACGCCCGTGGCAGAGGCGCACAGCGGCGCGTGGTGCCAGGGCGCCGTGTTCAGCGACGATGGCCGCACGGTGCTGCTCCAGTGCGGCATGACCAAGGCCATCGAGGTCTATCGCTTCGACGGGAAGACGCTTGTTCAGGACAAGGCGGCGACCCTGACCTTTGCCGCACGGCCCGGATCGATCGCCACCGCCTCCAGCCGGTGACGCCTGACCAGGTGGCGCGCCCCCTCTCTCCGCGCGCCACCTGGTTTGAGGGCGGGGTGGGGCAAGTGATCTCGCCCGGATTCAAAGACGTTTCACAGACAGGCCGGCTCCCGCGACATCGGGAGCCGGTTTCCATTCGTCTCGGGGAAGGGGTTCAGGTCAGATCGATGCGGAAGATCGCGCCGCTCGACTTGCTCTGTCGATTGGGCCAGCCGGGATGGATGCCGGCGTCGCAACCGTAGAGGACGCCGTTCCAGAAGCTGATGCCGTGCGGATCAGCGCTGCCCGGCGCGAAGGTCGCGGTCTCGAGCAGCTTGCCGGTGGCCAGGTCATATTTCGCCATGCCGGGGATCGCGTTGGGATCAGTGTTCGAACTGGAGGTAACGATCCAGATCGCGTCGCCGGCCACGGTCAGGCCGTGGAGGCGCGGCGCCTCGCAGGCGATGAAGAATTCCGGCGTCCAGCTCTGTGCGTCGACGCGCAGGATGCCGCGCATGCGCAGCGCCGTGATGTAGAGCTTGCCTTCATGATAGGTGACGCCGTGGCATCCGCCGCCATTGTCGGGCGGGCCGAGCGGGATCTGGCGATGGCTGACCGTGCGGCCGTCGAGGTCGGTCTGGAAGATGCCCTGCGGCGCGGCATTGGCGCCCATCCACAGATATCCACCGCCAAAGCCCATGCCGCTCGTGTTGCGGGATTCGGTCTTTACCTTGCGCAGCACCTTGCCGGTCCAGTCGACCAGATAGGCATCGTTGGAAACGCCGACACCCTCGACCGTGAGCTGCTCGCCGATCCAGACGCCTTCCTTCACGGCGGCGATCGCATTGGGATAGCCCTCGGGGCTCTTGAACAGGTCGGTCGTCCGGGCGACCCGGTTCGGGACCGGCGGCGCCGCGCGCGTCTCCCGCGCGATCCGGCGGGCATCCGCCTCGGCCGCGGCGGTCTGCGCCATGGCTCGTCCGCCCAGCGCGGCTCCCATGCCGAGCAACAGCGACGACTTCAGAAATGCGCGCTTGTCCATCGCACCCTCCCCATTTTGCATACGGATAATATATCTTGCACACAAGAATTAAGGGGAGTCAAACGGTCTTGCCCAGGGGGAGGCCGAAGCCATGGGGGCGGCGTGTCTCGAATGCTGAAAACGCAGACCTGACCGGGTGTGGCTCTTATTGACCAGCGGGATCACAAGATGTCCGCCGGCAGGGCGCTGGAAAGCAATCCGTGAGGGGGCTTCAACTTGCGAGCGCTGCGTGCCACCGCGTCTTCTGGAAGGAGGAGAGTCCGAGCGGGAACGGTCGATACGCCCGCCGAGGCTCATCTGAGTGAGCCTGCTCACCGGGGGATGCCGTTTCTGGTCTCGCGCCTATGGCAGGCGGGCGAGAAGCGCCGTCTTACTTGGCGTCGTCGGCGGCATTCGAGACAGCATCGCCAGCGGATGAAACATCCTTACCCGCGCCCTCGACGGTGTTGCACGCGGCGGACATGAAAACGAGAAAGCCTGCGACGAATGCAGTGACAAGACCATGAGACATTTGAAAATCCTTTGTAGACGCCCGGCATGGACTGCCGCTTGAACAGAGCGATTCTTTCTCAAGTTGGTTCCGCTTCGGCGCCATTTTCGATGCAACGCTGCCGGTCTCATTCTCCGGCGGCTGGCTCGCGCGATGGCCCATCGGCCCGAACAAGCAGCGCGCGCCTCTCGGATTTGCCGTATCGACGACACCAGCTCCGCATCGCATCCGCCCATCCGCGTCAAAGACATGATACCACGGCGCCGCTCAGCGCGTCAGAACGTCGCTTCAGTTTCGAGCATGATGCCACCAATGCAGACCGCTGCGCAGAACGCGCCGTTTTCGAGCTGCAAGCCAATGACACTTGCCGCCCCTGCGGACGTCGTTGAAAGAGTGGTGGTGTAAGCAGTCCGGAGCGAACCTGTCTCGTCGCTGATTTCCCTGCATTACAGGGAAACTACAGGGAAATCGCAAAAATACAGATCCATCAGTCGCCGCCGGACACCCGACATCCCGCAGAGTTCCGCCATTTCGAACAGCGAATTCCCTACGCTTGGAACAGGGAATTCAAACATCCCTATCAGCGAACAGGACCAGCGCATCAGGGAGGGTTGGGATCGCGATCAGCGATCGCTGCCAGTCCAGGCGTTAGCGCCAGCGATCACTCGGAGCGGTAAAGTCGCTCGCGTCGTCCTCGCGCATCTCTGCGCGAAGCAGGAGCAGCGCGCGGTCCCCCGCTTGCTCCAGGACCTGCTCAGTGAGGGCAAGCACCTTGCGGACCTGGGATGCGCCAATCCAGTGTTCCGGCTCACAGTCTTCAACGTCGGTAATGTCGCCGGGCAAGCGCGGTCCCTCATGCCAGAGCGACGCCTCGGGCACTGGCTGGCCGAACGCGACATCGATCCATGGGAAATGTTTCTCATTGCGGTGGTAACGAAGCACCCTGCCCTTTCGAATGACGACGATCGCGACCGCTTCTCCGCAATAGTCAACATAGGCGCGCGCCATCGCCTCCTTACTGACCTCGAACATGTTCGCGAGGTCGACAATGTCCTTGAGGCCCGGCTGGCGAATCTTGCGTAGCTCGGCGCGCAGGATCGACGGGGGCATCAACAGCAGGGCGGCGAAGCGATTGGCCTCGGCTTCCATTTGCCGGCGCCGATCCGGTCCTTGGTATCGAGCAGACGCAGCTGCTCGGCCGAACATAATAATGGTGCGTCCGCAGACATCCGGTGCGCCGGAATCAGGAAATGGCCAAGTTCGTGCCCGATCGAGAACCGGCGCCGGTGACGTGATCGCCCCTCCGCAACGAGGATGTGCCCCGCGGACTTTACCGCGTCGGTGACCAATGCCGCCTCGAACCCGTCGGTCTTGAGATCTTTGATACTCAATATGTCCAGCCGCTCGCAGAGAGCTTCCAAAGGAACCGGGATCTGCAGATTCGGCTCGATCTGAAGAATGCGCGCGACCAGCGCCGTGGGCGAGCCGGCACCATCCAGATCCAGGCGGCTTATTCTAATCGCCGCTGTTCCTGCGAACCTTGAGCTGCTCCATCAGGACACGGATTGTCTCACGATCCCGTTCGTCCAGGCTTTTAAGGTCGCGGAACATCGCGACCATCTCGGGCGCCTCGTCGGCAGCGTCGGGATTTTCGCCGACCAGGTCGGCCACCCCCACACGAAACAGGTTGGCGAGTTTGACGACC
>Ga0160460_100151_pt1 | contig 78148 bp, 69 predicted proteins | sample HID1973M_E6MG_FD_108238 | JGI IMG/M metagenome (GOLD analysis project Ga0160460, IMG submission 108238) | Enriched mosquito-associated microbial communities from UW Madison campus, WI, USA - HID1973M_E6 MG | ecosystem: Host-associated > Arthropoda: Insects > Digestive system > Unclassified ... | reverse complement strand
AGGCTTAAAACGGCTATAAATCAGTCAAGTGCACACTTTTACCGGTATATACTGGCCACTTTAGCTGAAAAGAAAGTGGCCACTTTGAGTAAAAAACGGTGGCCACTTTTTGGATAATCCCCACTTTCTGATGAAGAAATTGAAAATGCAGATTCTGAGATGGAATATTTTTTCGTTAATTTTCCATTGCACGAGGCAAGGGCAAATTTATGGGAACTTTACAAGGGCTGGGTTCATTTGGAAGCTGAATCTCCGGAAGGAGAAGAAATGACTAATATGCTTTTCTTTTGTAACCAGATGATCAGCTTCCTGAACTTTTCTTTTATAGTAACCAGACAGAACCCAAATAGATGAATATATAACAGAAAGCAAGATCATTAGGGAGTTGCTTTCTGTTATCATTAAGTTATTTTTAATCTACTATTGCGACAGTCGGCCCTCCCGCATTTTCGGCCTGTGAAAGCCCTTTTCACTACCCAAGGGTTTTCACTGTGGTAGATACGGAAATGCAATTCTTCCCCTAGGTACTACAGTTCATCTGGTTTGAACCCGATCCTCTTTCGTCTAGGAACAGGTGTCTCTTTTGGTTCTAACAGCTCATCCAGATATTGAAAAACAATTTCCATGTTCTTGTCTTGGTTTTCAAGCTTGTTTTTTATCTTTTCTATCTCCAGACGAATTTGGGTGTTATCAGCTACCATATTCCTAACTCGTGCAAATATTCGTATTACCTGAATGTTAACGTTGATAGCCCGCTCACTGTTGAGTATGCTTGATAACATAGCTACGCCCTGTTCGGTGAATACGAAAGGGGTTGCCGGGCTGAATTTTGCCGACTTTGGGAGGTTATCACAAATTGTGATAACCTGCTGCCATTCCTCTTTTGTCAACTGAAACATGAAGTCCTCCGGAAAACGCTGAATGTTGCGTTTGACTGCCTGTTTGAGTGCACGAGTCTCAACTTCGTAAAGTACAGCAAGGTCAAGATCCAGCATCACCTTTTGATCCCGAATATGATAAATCTTTTCCAGTACAACCTGTTCCTGAATTAGAATATTACTTATGATCTTATTCATAATCTTTCGAATTTGCCAGCACTAAAACGTGCTGGCATAATGAGTTTATTATTTTATAGAGAATCGGTTTTGCAAAATCGCCATATCGGCACTTACCTTTATATCAAGAACCTTTGCATAAATCTGGGTAGTCCTGATATTGGTATGTCCAAGCATCTTCGATACGCTTTCCATGGGAATACCGTTTAAGAGGGTTATCGTTGTTGCAAAGGTGTGCCTGGCAATGTGTGAGCTTAAAGGCTTATTGATCTCACAAACTGCGGCAATTTCCTTGAGGTACTCATTTAGCTTTTGATTGCTTGAAACTGGCAATGCCCTGTCTTTGGTGATGCAATATGGATGATCGCCGTATCTTTCCAATATTGCGATTGCAGGTGGTAATAGGGGAACAGCAGATCGGGTTCCTGTTTTGGTGCGGTTTGTGTAAACCCATTGTTTACCATCTACACCTGTTTTGACATTAGATAGGCTCAGTTTCTCTATGTCAGAATACGCAAGTCCGGTAAAACAGCAGAATATAAAAACATCCCGTACCTGACTTAGCCGTTCGGTTAAGAACTGCTTTTCTGAAATTTTAGTTAATTCATCCTCTGTAAGAAATGAACGCTCTACATTTTTACTCTTTAGTTTGTATCCAAACATTGGATCGCTGTCAATCCATTTTAAGCTCAATGAAATGCGAAGAATTTTACCAAGGCTTTTCAGATACCTTACTGTGGTATTGTTGGCACAACCGTTTACTGACCTCAGGAAAAAATCAAAATCGCGTATAAATGCATGGTTAATATTTTTGATGTTGATGTCTGTTATCTTGTATTTTTCATTCATGAAAGCGACAAGATGCCTTTCCAAAACTTGAAAGCGCTTCAAGGTACCAATGGCATATTCCTTTCCTACCAAAGCCTCCATTTTTTCGTTATGAACTTTGATGCCTTCCATCAAGGTATGCTTCCGGACTTCCCGCCCGATAAATCTGCACTTAATGCCTTCGGCTGAAATAACTTCGCCGGCATCAAAAAGATCCCTGTAAACCTGGTTGATCATTGACTGGAGATTGTCCAGATGAGCATTAAAGCTTCTGACATCTTCCTTTTTTCCATCCTGTCTGCCTGATTTGCTATTCCACTTTTCAGGATCGCACTCAAGCCCGCTGGTCATTTCTGCCCGTTTTCCGCCAACAGTTATTCTTAAATAAACTGGCACATGGCCGCCATGATAGTTTTTCTGCTTTTTAAGATAAAAAAGCAGGCTAAAATTAGTTTTCATATAAACTGAATTAAGGTTAACAAAATTAGCCCTGCAGTCTGAAAACGTCAAGATGTTCGATGGGCGAACGACTTGTTAAACAAGTGATTGTATTTATTCGGTGAGTTCTTTTATTACCTAAATTACTCACCGAATTACACACTTTTAATATGAGAATCGGTGAGTAATTTAGATTTTCCTCTAAAACAAAAAAGCTTGCAATCATTTGATTTGCAAGCTTTTACGTAGTTTCGATACTATCTTCTGTGATCCCGCTGGGATTCGAACCCAGGACCACTACATTAAAAGTGTAATGCTCTACCAGCTGAGCTACGGAATCGACTTTAATAAAACGTTATGCGTTTTCTTCAAAGTGGTGCAAATATAGGGTTCTGATGCATTTCCTGCAAATAAAAATTTTTAAAATAAGCTACTATATTGATTTATAGGCAAATTAATTATTGTTGGCTGTTTTTCTGAAGATAATTAATAATTTTAGCCTATTGATTTATGCTAATTTTTCAATTGAATCCCGATTATGACCAAATGCCCAAGCTTCCTTTATATTTTTCTAACCCTATTTATTTTTGCCTGTTCCTCAACGTCAAATAAAGAAGATGCTGAAGCACAACATAAAAAAGATTCTTTAGCCTCTTGCGAAATGAATTTACCAAATCGCTATGGATCAGGTTTAGATACATCCAGTTTTAAGAGTAATAAAGTGAGTCATGATGGAATGGTTTATCTTAAAGCGGGTGAATTTGGAATGGGCGCTTCAGACAAGGAAGGACGAGAAGACGAATATCCACAGCATAAAGTAAAAATCTCATCTTTTTGGATGGACGTAACTGAAGTTACGAATGCAAGTTTTAAGAAATTTGTAAAAGAAACAGGCTACATAACCACTGCAGAGCGTAAGCCAGATTGGGAAGAAATGAAAAAACAACTTCCGGCGGGAACACCAAAACCTGCAGATAGTGTTTTCGTAGCCGCATCTTTGGTTTTTTATCAACCCAAAAGCATTACCAGTTTAAATGATGCATCGCAGTGGTGGCGTTGGGTTAAAGGAGCAGATTGGAAACATCCCCACGGAACAGGAAGTAACATCGATGGAAAGGATAATTATCCTGTAGTGCACGTTTCTTGGGATGATGCAATGGCTTATTGCAAATGGGCAGGCAAAAGACTACCAACTGAAGCAGAATGGGAATATGCTGCCCGAGGTGGTTTAAATAATGCCTTGTACCCTTGGGGAAATGAGGATATAGAAAAAGGGAAACCGAAATCGAATACCTGGCAGGGAAGTTTCCCGCTTAAAAATACAGATTGGGATGGTTTTAATGGCTTGGCAGCAGTAAAACAATTTAAGCCCAATGGTTTTGGCTTGTACGATATGGCAGGCAATGTTTGGGAATGGTGCAATGATTGGTATCGCCCAGATTATTATGCCTCTTTGAGTGGTGTTAGCAATAATCCACAAGGCCCTGGAGACAGCTATGATCCAATGGAGCCCACCATTCCAAAAAAAGTGGTTAGGGGCGGTTCTTTTATGTGCAACGCATCTTACTGCAAGGGTTATCGAGTTACGTCTAGAATGAAAACCTCTACCGATACTGGTTTGGAACATACGGGTTTTAGATGTGTAAGCTCCAATTAAAACCATGTGTGCAAGAGATTTAATTAAAAATCACGCAAACGTTTGAGTTAAAATAATCTGAAATATTTGTTTAATTTGGTGCTGTCAATTTAAATCAAACCACCTAAACCAACATTTCATGCCGAATACTTTAACTCAAGGGCAAACTCAGGGCCCTAAGCCACTCGTTATTATTTGCGGATTATTTTTCATTTTTGGCTTTGTAACCTGGGCCAACGGAACGCTGATTCCATTCTTTAAGTTATCTTTTGGATTGTCGGATATTCAAGCTTTTCTGGTCACCTTTGCATCATATATTGCTTATTTCTTTTTATCACTACCTGCCTCATGGATCTTAAAAAAAACGGGCTTTAAAAATGGAATTATTCTGGGATTATTGATTTTGGGTGCAGGTTCGTTACTATTTATTCCTGCAGCACAAACCAGAACTTTTGGTTTATTCTTAACTGGCATTTTTATTCAAGGCGCCGCTTTAGCTTTACTACAAACGGCATCTAATCCATACTTAACCATTATTGGTCCCATAGAAAGTGCGGCAAAAAGAATTAGCATAGCGGGCATCTGCAATAAATTTGCTGGTATTATCGTCCCATTTATTATGGGAACCCTATTCTTGAAAAATGCCTCAGCAATAGAGAAGAAAATTGAACTGGCTAAAGGTTTGATAAAAGAACAATTGCTGAATGATGTTTTAAGTCGAGTAAATATGCCCTATGTTGTTCTGGCTATTGTATTTTGTTTGTTTGCCTTAGTTATTAAGTATACAGATTTGCCAGAAGTTAATGTAGAGGAAGATGTACTAGATGAAACCGTTGGTACAGTTGTTCGGCACAATAGTATTTTTCAGTTTCCGCATTTGTTTCTAGGCGCCTTATGTATTTTTGTGTACGTAGCTACAGAAGTGATGGCTGGAGATATTATTGGTGTTTACGGCAAGGCGCTGGGTATAAGTCCAGACATTAGCAAGTATTTCACAGCTCTAACACTTTCAAGTATGTTAATTGGTTATATCATCGGGATTATTACGATTCCAAAATATATTTCGCAACAGTTTGCATTAAGAATTTGCGCCCTTCTGGGAATAATTTTTACCATCATTGCTTACTTAACTTCAGGTTATACCTCAGTAATTTTTATTGCATTATTGGGATTGGCCAATTCTTTAATGTGGCCTGCAATTTTTCCGTTGGGAATTAGTCATTTAGGCAAATTTACTAAAACCGGCTCTGCCATTATGATTATGGGAATAGCAGGTGGTGCAATTTGGCCTTTGCTTTATGCTTATGTTAAAGATCATCTTCACTTAGATTTTCAGCTTTCCTATTTCATAACCGTTATGCCATGCTATTTATACATCTTATTCTTTGCAATTAGGGGGCATAAAGTTGGATTGCATTTGAATAAATAAGCTTTTTAGAGATGTAAAATTCGATTTTAAACTACCAATTGTGAGCTTTCTATGCCCACAAATTTTACCTATTTTTGGCACAATCCAGATAAAATCTGATTTATCCGTTTAAAATTTACATTTATGAATAAAGCTATTTTCCTTGATCGTGATGGTGTTCTTAATCACGAAATTTACGATTACATCTGTCGAGTAGAAGATTTTAAAATTCTCGAATATCAAATTCCGGTTTTAAAGAAATTTTTCGACGATGGTTATTTATTAATCGTAATTACAAATCAGGGAGGTATTGCTTTAAAGAGATACACTGAAGAAGAACTGGCTACCATGCATCAAATGTTAAAAGCGGCATTTGTAGAAATGGGTGCAGATATAGCCTATTTTTATTACTGCCCACACCATCCAACCGTTGGTGGCGAATGTAAATGTCGTAAACCTGCCTCGGGAATGCTTTTAGATGCGATTGAAAAATTTGATATTGATCCATCACAATCTATTATGATTGGTGATAAGCCCAGGGACGTAGAGGCGGCCAATGGGGCAGGGGTAAAGGGCATATTAATTGAGCCTGACGAACAGATTGATTACAATAAAATTAAGGAAGCGCTTTCAAAATAAAATCGACTTACGAAGTTTTAAAGGTCAGCGTGCAGGGAAACTTCGTCAGTCTTTAAGATTTCGATAAACTGACAATATTCGGCCTTGCTAGGCCTTATGAAATAAAATCGACTTACGAAGTTTTAAAGGCCAGCGTGCAGGGAGAACTTCGTCAGTCTCTAGATTTCGATAAACTGCGAAATTCGGCCTTGCTAGGCCTTATGAAATAAAATCGACTTACGAAGTTTTAAGGCCAACGTGCAGGGAAAACTTCGTCAGTCTCTAGATTTCGATAAACTAACGAAATTTTGCCACGCTCAAGCCTACGAAATTTCGCAAGTTGATTTACTGAAGTTTTAAAGACCAGCGTCCAGGGAAAACTTCGTCAGTCTCTAGATTTCGATAAACTGACGAAATTTTGCCACGCTCAACCCTACGAAATTTCGCAAGTTGATTAACGAAGTTTCAAAGGCCAGCGTGCAGGGAAAACTTCGTTAGTCTAAGATTTAAGAAACTGACGAAATTTTGCCACGCTCAACCCTACGAAATTTCGCAAGTTGATTTACTGAAGTTTTAAAGACCAGCGTCCAGGGAAAACTTCGTCAGTCTTTAAGATTTCGATAAACTGACGAAATTCTGCCTTGTTCGACCCTATGAAATAAAATCGACTTACGAAGTTTTAAAGGCCAGCGTCCAGGGAAAACTTCGTCAGTCTTAGATTTAAGAAACTGACGAAATTTTGCCACGCTCAACCCTACGAAATTTCGCAAGTTGATTTAAACAAAAAAAGGCCCAAATCATTTGATTCGAGCTTTAATTATAATATATTTTAAAATTTTATTTTCCAGCAGCCTTAGCGTGATCTGCCAAGAAAGTTGCTAAGCCACTATCCGTAAGTGGATGTTTTAATAAACCAACAATTGCAGCTAAAGGAGCCGTAATTACATCAGCACCTAATTTAGCGCAGTTTACAATGTGCAACGGACCACGGATCGATGCAGCTAAAATTTGAGTCTCGTAACCGTAGTTATCAAAAATAGTCCTAATGTCTTCGATTAAAACCAAGCCATCGCTAGAAATATCATCTAAGCGACCTAAAAACGGAGATACATAAGTTGCTCCAGCTTTGGCCGCCAATAATGCCTGTCCGGCAGAGAAAATTAATGTACAGTTGGTTTTAATTCCTTTTGAAGAGAAATATTTAATGGCTTTAACACCATCTTTAATCATTGGAACTTTAACAACAATTTTCGGGTTTAATGCGGCTAAGGCTTCACCTTCTTTAACAATCTCATCAAATGTTGTCGCAATAACTTCAGCACTTACATTGTTATCAACAATATCGCAAATCGCTTTGTAGTGGTTAATTACATTTTGTTCGCCAGTAATACCTTCTTTAGCCATTAAGCTAGGGTTGGTGGTTACGCCATCTAAAATGCCAAGATCTTGTGCTTCTCTGATTTGATCAAGATTAGCTGTGTCAATGAAAAATTTCATGCTTATAAATTCTTAAAATGATAATTAGGTTCTTTGTTAGAACCCCTGAAGAATTTAATATTCCCCCTTCAGGGGATTAGGGGGTAAAAAAAAGGGCAAGCACCTTCTATCGCACCGCTACAACCTTCTACCCTTGCTGTGTTCCCACCCTGGGGGAGTTCAAAGGGAGCTGGTCGTAAAAGACTTGCCCGCCACAAAGGTAGCAAAACAAGTGGTTTTGCAAAATGCATTTTTTTAATTTTTTTAGTATATTGGCTATGTTGCTGATTAATAAAATAATAAAATTTAATTATTGCCTAAAAATCGCGTTCTGTAAGTGTTCTTATAAAATTTTAAAGATTAGGTGGAAATCTCATGAACAGTTTTTTGTTTTTATTTATAAATGATAAATTTATAAGTAAATATATTTTATATATCTCTAACTGTTGTAATCGAGCAAAAACCAACTTTTTAAGGGTGTTTTTAATTTTATCGATTTTGTATTTATATTAGGTTTTTGTTAGCAATATTTTAAATTATAATTTAGTTGTTGCATTAAAACTAAAATTATTCTAAAAATTATATTAACTCTATAATTTGCGCTCCATTTTTTTTATCTTAGTGTTTCCTATACACTAACAACTAACGAGCAAAGAATGAAACCAAACAGTGGATTGTATGATGCGCAATTTGAACACGATGCCTGCGGTATTGGGTTTGTGGCGCATGTGAAAGGGCGAAAATCACACCAAATTATCTCCGATGCGCTTACTATTTTAGAGAATTTAGATCACAGGGGAGCTTGTGGTGCAGAACCAAATACAGGCGATGGTGCTGGTATTATGCTACAGATTCCTCACGAATTTTTTTACGATGAATGTTTAAAGGCCGGCTTTAGTCTACCAGAAACCAATAATTATGGCGTAGGTATGCTTTTTATGCCTAAAGATATTCGATCAAGAGAAGAATGCAGAGAATTAATTTATCGTGCAGCCGAAAAACTAGGACTAGAAATTCTAGGTTTTAGAAAGGTTGATGTTGATACCACTGATATTGGTAATATGGCGCTTTCAGTAGAGCCAGAAATTGAGCAGGTTTTTATTGCTCGTCCGTACGCAGTGGCACCCGGTGCCGATTTCGAACGCAAGCTTTACATCTTTAAAAATTACTTAATTAAGCTCATCGTAAATACAGTTCACGGTGGCAAAGATTTTTACATCGTTTCGCTTTCTGCACAAACAATCATATATAAAGGTCAGCTTACATCTTTACAAGTACGTACATACTTTACCGATTTAAGCGATAAACGAATGGTGTCGGCTTTAGGTTTGGTTCATTCTCGCTTTGCAACCAATACTTTCCCATCGTGGCGCTTGGCTCAACCGTTCCGCTTTATTGCACACAATGGCGAAATCAATACCTTACAGGGAAATTTAAACTGGTTTAGAGCCGGGGTTAAATCGTTTGCATCTGCATATTTTACTCCAGAAGAACTGGATATGTTACTTCCGGTTATTGATGAAACCAATTCAGATTCAGGTTGCTTAGATAATGTAATTGAATTATTGCTTCATGCAGGCCGAACACTTCCTCATGTTTTAATGATGTTGGTTCCTGAGGCTTGGGATGGAAACGAAGATATGGATCCAGTAAAAAGGGCATTCTATGAATTCCATGCTACTTTGATGGAGCCTTGGGATGGTCCAGCAGCAATTGCTTTTACCGATGGGAAATTAATTGGAGCTACCTTAGATCGTAATGGTTTACGCCCTTCTCGATATGCCATCACATCTGATGACCGCGTAATTATGGCCTCTGAAGCTGGTGCTTTGGCAATTGATCAAAGTACAATTATAGAAAAAGGTCGTTTAACTCCCGGCAAAATGTTTGTTGTAGACATGGAGCAAGGTAGAATAATCAGCGATAACGAAATAAAACAGCAAGTTTGTGGCAAAAGCCCATACGCAGATTGGATTAATCAATATCAAATCCGATTGGAAGAATTGCCTGAGCCAAGAGTAATGTTTACGGGTTTATCTGAAGAGTCTATCTTTAAATACCAACAGGTTTTTGGTTACAGTAGAGAAGATATCGATCTTTTGCTAAAACCCATGGCTATCGAAGCCAAAGAGCCAATTGGTTCGATGGGCACAGATACACCACTGGCAATTTTATCAAAACGTCCTCAACATTTATCCAACTATTTTAAACAGTTATTTGCCCAGGTAACCAACCCACCAATTGACCCAATTCGAGAGAAAGTGGTGATGAGTTTGGCGAGTTTTATGGGAAGCAATGGGAACTTATTGGAAGAAAATCCTTTGCAGTCTCACTGTGTGGCCATTAAGCATCCTATTTTAACCAATCAAGAATTAGAGAAATTAAGGAGTATAGATACCGGCGTTTTCCAAGCTAAGACCTTACAAACTTATTTTAGAGCAGATGGTAAACCAGGCGCTATGGCAAAGGCCTTGGATCGTTTGTGCCGTTATGCTGTAGATGCTGTTGAAGACGGTTTTCAAGTAATTGTATTAACAGATAGAGCAATTGATTCTGAACATGCTGCCATGCCGTCTTTATTAGCTGTTTCAGCCGTTCATCACCATTTAATTCGTAAGGGATATCGTGGTGCTGTCGGAATTGTAATCGAAGGTGGAGACATCTGGGAAGTTCATCATTTTGCGACTCTACTGGGCTTTGGTGTTACGGCCATTAATCCTTATTTGGCTTTGGAAACCATTAATGGTTTTCAAGAAGAATCTGGCTTATCAAATGAGCAGTTAACTAAAAATTATATCTATGCGGTTAACAGTGGTTTGTTAAAAATCTTCTCTAAAATGGGTATTTCAACCCTACAATCTTATCAGGGAGCACAGATTTTTGAAATTTTAGGACTAAATAAACAAGTGGTTAATACCTATTTCACGGGTGCAGTTTCTCGTATCGGTGGATTGGGATTGGATGAAATTGCAAAAGAAACACTGATTAAACATCACCGCAGTTTCGGACCGGCAACCCAAACTGAAAATCTACTCCCAGCAGGTGGAACTTATAAATTCCGTCGTAGAGGTGAAGCACATTTATTCAATCCGCAAACCATCCACTTGTTGCAAAATGCAACCCGTAAAAACGATTACAATATCTTTAAACAATATTCTAAACTTGTTAATGAGCAAACTCAGCAAGCTTACACCATCCGTGGATTGTTTGAGTTTGATTACAGTCGTCCATCTGTACCATTAAACGAGGTTGAATCGACAGAGGCCATCCTAAAAAGATTTGCAACTGGAGCCATGTCGTTCGGTTCCATCTCTCATGAGGCACACTCTACTTTAGCTATCGCGATGAACCGCATTGGTGGAAAAAGCAATACTGGAGAGGGTGGTGAAGATGAAATGCGCTACACCAAGATGGAAAATGGTGATAGTATGCGTTCGGCCATTAAACAGGTTGCATCGGCACGTTTTGGTGTAACCAGTTATTATTTAACCAATGCGGATGAGTTGCAGATTAAAATGGCTCAAGGTGCTAAACCTGGTGAAGGCGGTCAATTGCCTGGCCACAAGGTGGATGACTGGATTGCAAAAGTTCGTCACTCTACACCTGGAGTGGGTTTAATTTCTCCTCCTCCACACCATGATATTTATTCGATTGAGGATTTGGCTCAACTCATTTATGATCTGAAGAATGCCAATCGTGCTGCCAGAATTAACGTTAAGTTGGTATCTAAAGCCGGTGTTGGAACCATTGCGGCAGGTGTTGCGAAGGCACATGCAGATGTGATCTTGGTTTCGGGCTTTGATGGCGGTACAGGTGCTTCACCTTTAACTTCTATTCAACATGCTGGCCTTCCTTGGGAGCTTGGTTTGGCTGAAGCGCATCAAACCTTAGTTAAAAATAAACTGCGCAACCGTATCGTTTTACAAACCGATGGTCAATTAAAAACAGGAAGAGATATTGCGATAGCAGCTTTATTGGGTGCCGAAGAATGGGGTGTAGCAACAGCTGCTTTAGTAACTGCAGGCTGTATCATGATGCGTAAGTGTCATTTAAATACTTGCCCTGTTGGTGTAGCAACTCAAGATCCTGAATTAAGAAAATTGTTTAGTGGCGATGCAGATCACGTTGTAAATCTATTTCATTTCTTGGCAGAAGAATTACGTGAGATTATGGCTGAACTTGGTTTCAGAACCATTCATGAAATGATCGGCCAGGCTGATATATTAAAAGTACGCGAGTTGCCTAGTGAAGACTGGAAATTGAAATATTTAGATTTATCAGCAATTCTTTTCAAAGCAGAAGATAATGGTTTGCCATTATTTAATACCGAAGGACAGGATCACGGTTTGGAACATGTTTTAGATCATCAATTAATCGCAGCTGCACAACCTGCAATTGCTAACAACGAGCCTGTTTTTGCAAGTTTCAATGTCAAAAATACAGATCGTTCTTTGGGTACAATGCTATCTAACGAGATTTCGAAAGTACATTTAGGTGCCGGTTTACCTCCAGATACCATAAACTTTAAGTTTGTGGGTTCTGCCGGACAAAGTTTTGGTGCATTCAATACACGCGGTGTTACATTATCACTAGAAGGCGAAGCAAATGATTATGTTGGTAAAGGATTATCTGGTGCTCGTTTAGCAATTTATCCATTCTCAAATTCAACATTTATTCCAGAGCAAAATATTATTATAGGTAACGTAGCACTTTATGGAGCAACTTCTGGTGAGCTATTCGCTCGTGGTAAAGCTGGTGAACGTTTTGCCGTTCGTAATTCTGGTGCAACTGCTGTTGTAGAAGGCGTTGGCGATCACGGTTGTGAATATATGACTGGTGGTGAAGTACTTATTCTTGGAGATACGGGAAGTAACTTCGCAGCCGGCATGAGCGGTGGAGTGGCTTGGATTTATGATCCAAATAGAACTTTTGCCCGCAAATGCAATAAGGAAATGGTTGATCTTGATCCTCTACAAGCTGAAGATGAAGAACGCATTCTGGCTTTACTTAAAACTCATATTCGATTGACAGATAGTAAAGTAGCTGAATTTATCTTAAGCGATTGGAAAACTCAATCTAATCATTTCGTAAAGGTATTCCCTAAAGAATACAAAGCAGTTTTAGCCAAACGTAATCAACAAGTAAAAACGCACTAAGCCATGGGAAAAGTAACAGGATTTCAAGAATACGATAGAGTTGCGCCCACTAGAGAAGAGGCTACAACTCGAGTAAAACATTATGGGGAATTTTTAAATGAATTGCCTTCACAAGAATTAAACAGACAAGCTGCACGATGCATGGATTGTGGTGTTCCTTTCTGTCAATCGGGTTGCCCTTTGGGTAATGTGATTCCAGAATTTAACGATGCCGTTTACCAAGGCAAGTGGGAGCAGGCTGCTAATATTTTATTAAGTACAAATAATTTCCCTGAATTTACAGGAAGAATTTGTCCTGCTCCGTGCGAATCTGCATGTGTTTTGGGCATAAATCGTCCGCCGGTTTCTATTGAGGAAATTGAGAAACACATTATAGAAATTGCCTTTGAAAAAGGTTACATCAAAGCAAAAGCTCCACTTATTAGAACGGGTAAAAAAGTTGCCGTAATTGGTTCTGGACCTGCGGGTTTAGCGGCTGCAGCTCAATTGAATAAAGCTGGCCATGAGGTTACTGTATTTGAACGTGATGATGCGCCTGGAGGTTTGTTAAGATATGGAATTCCAGATTTTAAACTTCAGAAAAATGTAATTGATCGTCGTATCGATTTAATGAAAGAAGAAGGAATCGTATTTAAATGCAATGCCAACGTTGGCGAGAATGTAGAAATCAGCACATTATTGAGAGATTTTAATGCACTGGTTTTGGCTGGTGGCTCAACAATTCCCCGCGATTTGCCAATCGAGGGTCGTTCGGCCAAAGGCGTTCATTTTGCAATGGATTTTTTAAAACAACAAAACAAACGTGTTGCCAATAGAGAAGTTGTGGTAGAAGATATTTTGGCTACAGGTAAAAATGTAATCGTAATCGGTGGTGGCGATACAGGTTCAGATTGTATTGGTACTTCTAACCGTCATGGTGCAAAATCGGTAACCCAGTTCGAAATTATGCCAATGCCACCGCAAACCAGAAGTTCAAATATGCCATGGCCAACTTATCCAATGCTATTGAAAAATACTTCTTCCCATGAAGAAGGTGCACAAAGAGCCTGGTCGGTTAATACCAAAAACTTTATAGCTGATGAAAATGGAAATTTAAAAGCTTTAAAAGTTGTTGATGTAGAATGGGAAATTGATGCTAATGGCAGACCGGTAAAATTTACCGAAGTTGCTGGCACTGAGAGAGATTTACCATGCGAATTGGTTCTTTTAGCAATGGGTTTCTTACACCCGCAGAAAGAAGGCTTAATAGAAAAACTTGGTATTGAATTGGATAACCGTGGAAATGTGAATGCTTCAGAGCATACCTACCAAACCAATATTGCGAAGATTTTTGCTGCCGGCGATGTTCGTCGCGGACAATCTTTAGTGGTTTGGGCAATTTCAGAAGGTAGGGAAGCCGCCAGAAAGGTTGATGAATATCTAATGGGAACAACTAAATTGGCATCAAGGGATGCGGTAGCTTACGCTTAAATTACAGGTTTAAATATTATATTTTTTAGGTCGTGGTGTATGCCACGACCTTTTTTGTTAAAACGGTCGAAATCAAGAAGCAATATTTTTTATTTGGCTGCATTAATCAATTGAGTTAATCATTATGGTTCGATTGGTGAGGATAGCACCCGAAAGTATAAACGGTCCTCACGCTGAACTAAATTCAGGATTTATTTTATCTCAATGATTAAAACAACTTCAACTGTTCATCTTTTGGTGGCTTCTCTTTACCAAAAACTGTTCTGCCGCCGTACTTCCAGCTTTCAGCTCTTTCTTTTTCAATTAGGTTATCAAAATTCATATTAGGCAAAAAGTCTTTTTCGGCGTTTTTTGCGATTTGATGCAAAGATTTTATGGCCTGCTGTTTATCGTTGTTGCCAATTTTTGCTTTTTCCACAGCCTTTTGCAAAACACTAATCGTTTCATCGTAAACATTTATAGGTACGGGAAATGGATGCCCATCTTTACCACCATGCGCAAATGAATAGCGGGCAGGATCTGAAAACCTGGAAGGGGTACCATAAATAACCTCGCTAACCAATGCCATTGATTGCAAAGTTCGTGGTCCCATACCATCCAATAATAAAAGCGCTTCAAAATCTGATGGTTTTTTCTCCTGTGCCAGCCATAAAATACTACCTAAACGTTTAAGATCGACATCTTTGGCTTTTACTTCATGGTGATTTGGCATCACCAATTTTTGAATCTCTGCAAGCATTCTGGTTGGCGATTCTTCTGTAATGCCCAACATACTTGCTCTTGTTACTTTGGCATCATTAGAAGTAAGGTTTAAAATTTGTCCTTGATTGATGCCACAGATTCCGGTATGCGGTTCCTCAACAAAAGATTTTAAGTTTTCAGAGTGCCAATGGTAACGCCTTGCAGTAGAACTATTATTACTCATTCCTTGCTGCACTACGGCCCAATCGCCATCATTGCTTAAAATAAAACTGTGGAGATAAAGTTGAAATCCATCTTGAACGGCAGTGTTATCTACCTTTGCACTCAGTTTACTGGAGCGGACAAGTTCATTCCCGTTTAAGCCAGTTTTTTCTGCAATTTTTAGAAGCTCACTTGGCGTTTCGCGACTATATTTTCCTTTGCCACCGCAAATGTAAATACCGAGCTCTTTTGATAATGGATTGATTGATTTTTTTAGAGCACCCATAACAGAAGTTGTTATGCCTGATGAATGCCAGTCCATGCCCATTACCGCACCTAAACTTTGGAACCAGAATGGATTACTGAGTCTTCGGATAACTTCGGCTTTGCCGTATTCTACCAGAATAGCCTCGGTTATGGCTAAACCCAATTTGGCCATACGCTGTGCAAGCCAAGGAGGAACATGGCCGTAATGCAAAGGTAAATCTGTGCTTCCCGATCGTTTCAATACTAACAAATTTAGTAATTATTTTTGAAATGGCAATGTTTAGGCAATTTGCGCACTACCTTAAATATTTCGAATGACCAATTTTTATCTAAACCCGGGTGAAGCGATATCCCCTAATTCTTTTAATTAGGTATTTAGCGGAAAACGGGACTGTAAAAACAAAAGGATTACAGGTTTTGCTTTTCTAAATATTACATCGAAACAATCTTTTAAAACGATTACTGCCAATTTTTGTTATTTTGGCATTGCGCCTAAATTTTAAAGCTAAAGCCCTTAATGCGAAAATTATTACAACGTTGGTTAAGTAGTTGGATTATCAGGATGACCAACAAATATGGCTCAAGGCCCAATAAACGAAGAATTCATGATGCATTAAACAAGCTTTATAAAACAATTAATGCCGAACCTGGCAAACGTGGTTTAATTTTTAACCTTGCAGATCGAGATAAATACATTGTACTTTCTGACCAACATAAAGGGGCTCGAGATTATGCAGATGATTTTGCGCTAGCTGAAAAAAATTATTTGGTAGCACTAAAACATTATAATAAGGAAGATTTTAGATATATTAATTTAGGTGATAGCGAAGAGCTTTGGGAGAATCTGCTTGAATCGGTAATTAAACATAACAAAAATACCTTTGAGTGTGAAAAAGCCTTTATAATGAGGAATGCTTTTACTAAAATTTTTGGAAACCATGATTTATATTGGGATAACGATCCGCTGGCAGGATTTAATTTAAATCGGATATATGGACAGAAAATTCCAATTTTTGAAGGTGCCATTTTAAGAGCCCCAATAGATAATCAAACTTTGGATATCTTTCTAACTCACGGTCATCAAGGTGATTTGCAAAGTGATGGAAATTGGTTTAGCAAATGGTTTGTAAGTACCATCTGGGCACCTTTTCAATCTTACCTGCAGATCAATCCGAATACTCCGGCATACGATAATCAGTTAAAAACGGCACACAATACCATGATGTACAGTTGGGTGGCGAGTAAGAAAAACATGGCTTTGATTACCGGGCATACCCATCAACCTGTTTTTGCCTCACTAACACATCTAGAAAGAATCTACATTAAATTAAGGCAGGCTAAAAAAGATAATGTTAAGGAACAGCTTGATTTTTTGAATGCAGAATTGCACAAAAGAATCAAAGAAGGCGATAAGGCACCGAGATTTAGAAAATATAAACCAGGCTATTTTAACAGTGGATGCTGTTGCTTTAGCGATGGTGATATAACCGGAATTGAAATTGAAGCTGGTATTATTCGGCTAATAAAATGGTCTTTTCTGCGTAATGGTGATTCAGAACGGATTGTTTTAGAAGAAATGAAACTTGCAGAACTTATTGATCCAATTATTTAATTGGCAGTTCTAAATAAAAAGTACTGCCCAAATTCTGTCCTTCGCTTTCTGCCCAAACTTTTCCTTTATGCATATCAACGAGCATTTTTACGGTTGATAAACCCAAACCATTCGAATCTTCTAATGCAGTTGGGTTGGAAGTTAGGTTTGCAAATTTTACAAATAATCTTTCTAAATCGCTTGTCGATAATCCTCTTCCGTAATCTTTAATAGAAACCGTCACTAGGTTCTCATGTGAGGAAATAGAAATTTCAATATCTTTTCCAACATGCGAAAACTTGATGGAATTCTCTATGAGACTGCTAAAAACTTGCTTTAATTTATTTTCATCACCATAAATTTCAATCGGTTCGTTTAAGTTGGCAACAATATTTTGATTCTTATTGGTAGCTGATGTATAAAAATCTTTTAAGACTTGGTCAATTATCATCTTTAAATCGACCTTAATTTTTTGCATCTTAAAGGTTTCTTTTTCTCTTCTGGCAGCGCTTAAAATAAAATTCAAATTATCTATCATCGTTTTAGATTGCTGATTTATCTTCCCAGCAATTAGAGAAAACTTTTCATCAACGCCCGGAATTCTTCCAGCCAACTCAGATTGAAGCGAAATGGTTGTCATTGGGTTTTTTAAATCATGCACCAGCATATGTAATCGATCGTCGTGCGCCCTAAGCGATTTTCTTATGGCTAATCGGGTCTCCAGTTTATCCAAAACCATTTTAGATAATAATCGAAGCATATCCAATTGATGATCGGTAGGTGTTTTTGGAGCGATATCTGTTACACTAACAGTACCGATGGTATAGCCATCTGCTGTCACAATTGGCGAGCTCGCATAAAAACGAATTTCGCCACTTTTTACATAGGGGTTTTGCATAAAGCCAGATATGGCACTTGCATCTTCAAATACGGTAATGTTTTTCTTTAGAATGGCCAAAGTACAAAAGCTTTCACTTCTTTTAATTTCTCCCGATTCTTGATTTTTTGCATTTGCTTTTAAAAATACCCGTTCATCATCAATAAAGGCAACATATGCATTATCAGCATTAAAAATTCCCTTGGCCAATAGGGCAATATAATTAAAGCCATTTTCTGCCGGTGTATCTAGTATTTCATATTCATGAAGCTTTTTCAATCGAGCTTCTTCATTAGCTGGAATAATGTTTTTAGGTAAATTGAAATCAAGCATTCTGAAGTAAATTTTTTGGTATAAGATAAATTTAAAGGTAGAGATTTTAATCAACTTTGTTAAAGGTGGATTATACGTTTTTTAAAAGGTTAAAACAGAAATTTGTAAACAATTATTACTTAAATTTCGTTACTTATACGAAATGAAATTTTTGATTAGTTAAAAATCGTCCATAAACCAAAACAGCTTAAATAATGAGATTATATATAGAACGTAAACCCGTTAAAGTTAACCCAGATACCAAACGTGTAATAGCCAGGTTTTTTTTTAATGGCGAAGAAAGGGCATTAGAAGTAATTAAAAAAGTTCTGCAATTTTCAGATGAAAAGGTTTTTTCGCTAATCTCACCAATCCTGCAGGAATATTCTAAGCGGCACAGAAACATCACCAAAATACTTACCAGGCATTGTAAAAAATTAAAAAAGCAATTTGCTGTTTTAGGAGTAGACTTTGAAGATATCGAACCTTATACCAAACTTTTAATTGGTGCCTATTTTACCCACGAATATTCAATAGAATCAGCGGCATTTTTTAATCCAAGTATTGTTGATGATCCAGATCAAACGGATTTAGTTGAAGGTGAAAAAAGAGTAATTATTAGCTTTAGAGCTGTTGGTGAAGGTCATATTTCTTCAATTGTATTTAGAAGAGCGTTGATAGATGCCAAAAATAATATTCAGGTTTTACCTGTTGGAAATTATGTTGATGAAGCCGAAGTGGTAAAAAATGCCATTTATGTTAAAAAACTTTTTTTTAAAAAGGCTGCCTATGCACAAATAGATCCTTCAGTTTTAGAAGAAGTAGAATCTAAATTAGACGATAAGTTTGAATACACAAGTTTAAGTAACATCATAAAAGATTCTAAAACTTTACACAAAGAAAATCCGACACGCCTGGTTGAATATGATAAAGTACTTTGGCTTTCAGATACATATCATACGATAAGCTTCTCAAAGGATACCGATATTTCTGACCGTGTAATTTTTCCAATTTCAGAATTTGAACGTAAGGGAATTGAAGATGCCCGATTTGTTAAGTTTATTAAGGAAGATGGAAAAGTTTTATATTACGCAACCTACACGGCCTTCGATGGATCATTGATTATTCCAAAACTAGTACAAACGGATGATTTTTATGAATTTAAGGTTATTCCGCTTTATGGTGACGGTGCACAAAATAAAAATTTAGCATTATTCCCAAGAAAAATTAAAGGCAAATATGTAATGATGAGCCGAATTGATGGCTGGAATAATTACCTGATGTTCTCTGATAAAGTAAATGTTTGGGAAAACCCGATTTTGCTTAAGCAACCTAGATACGATTGGGAACTGGTACAAATAGGAAACTGTGGCTCGCCAATTGAAACTGATAAGGGCTGGATTGTAATTACGCATGGAGTAGGGCCTATGAGAAGGTATTGCATTGGTGTGAGCTTGCTGGATTTAGAAGATCCCAGTAAGGAAATCGGTCATTTAAAAGAACCGCTAATTATTCCGAATAACGATGAACGTGAGGGTTATGTTCCTAATGTGGTTTATTCCTGCGGATCTATTATTAGCAATGGAGAACTGATTATTCCTTATGGATTATCAGATTACAGTTCATCTTTTGCAACTGTAAATCTAGAATTGCTATTAAATAAATTATTAGAAAACAAACCCGAGTAAAAGATTAATTAATTTCTATTAAAGGATGATTTGGCGAAAGCTTTATCATCCTTTTTTTATTTACGTGCGATAACACGCGATTTTAAAAGTTTGAATACATAAAAAAAGCATGATCCTTTTAGAATCATGCTTATATTTCCAAGACATTTTATTTTATGTACACTTATCAGCTTCTACCAAGGGAGAAGATAAAGTTTGAAATTCTATTTCTGCTACCTTAAGAACCGCTAAGTGAGAAATGAAATAAGCCAACGTACTTTCTGCGCCCTGATTTCTATTTACACTATTAAATTGCAAGCCATCGGCACAACCATGTGTTTCAAAATCGTATAATGGAATGTGTAAGCTGTTTTTACCTAAAAACCATTCATAGCTCATCTGCATCTGACTTAGAAATTGATCCTCTTTAGTAATTTCAAACGCTTTCGAATAGAGCAAAACCATAGCCATTGTTTCTATTGCCTGTTGATCGTATATTGGGTTTTTGCCATGTTTTTTCATCCAACCTGCATTACCCACCGGATTTAAATAACCATTTTCAAATGAGAATGTATTTAAAAATGCTACACTTTCCATTGCTATTTTATAAGATTCCTGATTTCCAGTGGCCTCGAAATGGTGCAATAAGGCAAGCGGTAAAATGGCATTATCATAGGTTAATATATCTTCAAACCAATGCCAGTCGCCATCTTTATTTTTCTTATAAGAATCTTTTAGGGAATTTGCCAGTTGATTAATTTCTTTAACCAATACCTCGTCTCCAGGATGTGCACATAAGTAATAGGATAAACCGATTATTGTATTTGCCATTCCCCTTAAATATTTCAAATCTTTAAAATGAGATATAGAGTGAGAAAAAATCTCTCGACCAAATTCACGATAAGAATTATTTGGTGCACTATTAATCAAATACCCTAAAGACCAGATTGTACGACCGAATGAATCCTCAGAACCAACTTCGTCTAAATAATTTCTATTAAAACTTAAGAAATTTCTAAAGTTGCCATTATCGGTCTGCATATATTGAATAAAGCTTAAATAGATTGGCATCAGCTTAACCGCTTTAGGATTTTTATCCTGTTCGTAAGCCATTAAGGCCATAATTAATGCCCTTGCATTATCGTCAATACAATAACCTTCTTTTAAATTTGGAATTCCAAATCTCGCATGCTGAATGATCCCTGTATCATCTGTTAATAAACCTATATGGTTCAGGTTTAATGCAGGCATACTATCCACATCAATAATTGGTGGAACCGTTCTTTTAGGTTTTTCGCCATTAGCCAAAGCTTCTGCCAAAACATTTAAATAAACATTGCCAATAGCAGGCCATCTAAGGTTTAAACCGTAGTTATAGGCATTTTTCTTTAAAGCCAAATGTTTGCTTTCATCACCAAGTAATGAATTAACAATGGTTGCCAATTGTTCGTCGTTCTTAAAGTCGAACAACTTTCCACGGTTATCGGCAAGTAATTCTTGTGCATGCCAATAAGGTGTAGAAACTACTGCGGCGCCAGCACCAACAGCGTATGATAAAGTACCGCTGGTTATTTGTGCTTCGTTTAAGTATGGTGTTATATATAAATAGCAAGCTGTTAAATATTGGTGCAACTCTTCTTCAGAAACAAATTTATTCACGAAGGCAATATTGTTTTCTACACCAAGATCTTTGGCCAAAGTTTTTAAACTATCGCGATACTCTTCACCATTATGTTTTACTACGCCAGGATGCGTGTTGCCTAAAATTACGTACAAAACATCAGGGTGTTGAGCTACTATAGATGGTAAAGCCTTAATAACAGTTTCCAACCCTTTATTTCTACTGATTAACCCGAAAGTAAAAAGTACTTTTCTACCTCTAAATAAATCACTTTGCGATACTTCATTATTTAATATCGGCTCTAAATCTGGGACCCCATGCTCAATTAATTTAATTTGCGAAGAAGGGATTTGATAGATACTATTTAAGAAAAGAACAGCCTTCTTGCTCATTACCACAATTTTTGAAGATTTTAAGGCAATCTCCTTTATAATGGTTTGTTGCATAAAGCTTGGATCTTTTAAAACCGTATGCAATATTGTAACGAATGGCTTTTTTAGTCTGTTGATTAATGAAAGCAGAAAAACGCCACTATTACCGCCGTAAATTCCAAATTCATGTTCAATAATGCAGGTATCAATATCGCTGTTGTTTATAAAATCGGCAGCTTCTATGTAATCATTCTGGTTTTGTTGTCTAATTACAAACTTAACCTCGTTTGGATAGGCATGCTCATCTAAATTATCTGATTCGTTTAAAGCTACAATGAAACTTTTGCTTGCCTCGTAAGATGAATTTAAGCTTAAAGCATTAACCAGGTTTTGATTAAATGTAGCTAACCCGCATTCGCGTGGTGGATAGGTAGAAATATAGGCTATTTTCATATGTATTTCGGAAGATTAGATACTTAAATAACATACAATTACCTAAATAGTTTGGCATTTCCTCAATTTATGCTTTTTAATTGCGAAACAATATCATTTAATGACTTGTTAGTAACTAAATTTTATAAAAATAATATGAGATCTATTTGGAAAGGTTCGATTGGCTTTGGTTTGGTAAACATTCCCATCAAATTATTTTCTGGCGTACAGAACAGTAATTTGGATTTGGATATGCTTGATGAACGCGACCATGCTAAAATTAAATTTTTGCGTGTTAATGAAGATACCCACAAAGAAGTTCCTTACGAAAAAATTGTACGTGGCTATTTTTTGAAGGATAAATATGTAATTTTAGATAAACACGATTTTGAAGAAGCATCACCAGAGAAAACCAAAATCATTGAGCTGGAAAACTTTGTTGATATCAAAGAAATTAATCCGATATATTACGAGACTTCCTATTATACTGAACCAGAAAAGCAAGGCAAGAAAGCTTACGCATTACTTTTAAAAGCACTAGAAAAATCTGGAAAGGCTGGTGTTGGACGGTTTGTGTTAAGAAATACTGAAAATCTTTGCGTCATTCATCCAATGGATGATGTAATTATTATTACTAAAATTAGGTTCCAGCAAGAAATTAGAAGTCTTTCGGAAATCACAAAAGTAGACGATGTAACCATATCCAAGAAAGAAATGGATGTTGGCTTAGCCTTGATTAAACAATACAGTTCTAAATTTGATTTGAGTGCCTTTAAAGATGACTATAGTGATGAGCTTTTAAAAATAATTAAAGCTAAATCTAAAGGAAAACGTGCTACGGTTAAGAAAATGAAACCGCAAAAAGCCACAAGTGATGATCTATATGATCAATTAATGCAAAGCTTAGGATCAAAAAAAGGAGCATAGAAGATTATTTTATAACAAAAATGCATCGCTATTTGGCGATGCATTTTTGTTGAATCTCATTTAAAGAATTATTTATTAAACGCAGTCTTCAATTGTTCGGCTGCATAAGCTTGCGCCTGTTTTGCTTCTGGAACCACAATTGCCATTCCGAAGAATTCATGCGTTACACCTTCATAATTTCTACTGTTTACTTTTACGCCGGCAGCAGAAAGTTTATTCGCTAACATTACGCCATCGCTATTTAGTGGATCTATCTCGGCTGTAATAATTGTGGTTGGCGGTAATCCTTTTAGGTTAGCATTAACCAATGATATTTTCGGGTTTTGAGCTTCGATCATTGTATTTAAATATTTCTCTGTAAACCAAGCCATCATCGCTTTATTTAGAGGCTTAGCATTTGCATACATTTTATAAGATTCTGTTTCCATATTGGCCTGAGCAATTGGATAAACCAAAACTTCATGTACAGGGATCATAATATGTTTGTCTCTTGCCATAATGGAAACATTCGCGGCTAGGTTTCCGCCTGCACTTTCGCCCACAACGGCAATTTTAGCTGGGTCTGCTTTTAAGTTTGATGCATTTTTAACTGCCCATTCGTAAGCTGCAAAAGCATCGTTATGCGCCGTTGGAAATTTATTTTCTGGAGCCAATCTATATGCAACAGAAATAACTACAGCACCAACTTGTTCTGCCAAACCTTGTGCCGATGCATTATATACATCTAAATTTGCAATAACAAAGCCACCGCCATGGTAATAAACAATTAATGGAAATGGACCTTTGCCCGATTTTGGGGTATAAACGCGTAAGTGAATTTTTCCGCCACTTACATCAATATCTTTTCCCATGGTATCAACCATAGCTTCTGGCATTGTTATATTATTTTCTTTTACTAGATCCATCACAGCATCAGTTGGTGTGTGATTTTTACGAGCATCAACAGCGCTCAGTGTTTCAATAGGTTTATCGCCATAACTTGCCAGCTTTTCAATTACAGCCTGCATTTCTGGTTTTATTGTTTTGCCCCATTCGGGTGCAGGGCCTGCAGGTTTTAAAGTTGCTGTTTTTGTTGTATCGGTAATTGTAGAATCAGTAATGGTTGTTGTTTTAGTACTGCTGTTACAGGCCGAAATTGTGATCGCTAGAGCAGAAACTGCTATAGAAATTTTTAAGAAATTGGTTTTCATAGGGTTAATTTTTGTTTTAATGTTTTTGATGTAACAACACCATTAAAAAACTGTTTTATGCTAACGCACAACTTTCAAGAATTTTCCATTTTTCAAACATCTTATCTATTTACGTTGTTCTATCAAAAAAGTAAATGATATGTTAACAGAAATAACGGGATTACCGGAACATATTTTCGGGGTTAGGGCAACCGGAGAAGTGGATAGCGACGATTTAAAAAATGTGCTATTGCCAGGTTTAAAAAGAACTGCTGATCGATTTGGTGAGATTAGATATTTGTTGGTACTGGAAACTGACGTTAAAAATTTTACTGCTGGGGCATGGGTTCAGGATGCCAAAGCTGGATTACAAAATTTTACCAAGTGGAAGAAGATAGCTGTTGTAAGTCATGAAAAGGGTGTAGAATGGTTTACAGATATTTTTACAGTTGCTACGCCAGGCAGTTCGAAAGGTTTTAAACCCGAAGAGCTAGAGGAAGCAAAGGCTTGGTTAATTGAGGATTAATTAAAATAAAAAGATGAAAAATTCAAAAACATCGGCAGAAAGTAGCAAAGCTACTGCGCCCAAAGATACAAAGGCCAAAGGTGCTGATGAAAAAGTAACATCAGCAAAAGATGCAAAAAAAATTAGCGTAACAAAAGATAAACCCACAAAGCATAAAAAACCCTAAGCATAAAGTATGAAAATTGATTCAGATAAGATTGATCACTTTTATGATAAAGCCTACGATTGGATTATAACAAGAGGTCCATCCATTTTAATTGGTTTGGCCATACTGCTAATTGGATTATGGTTAATTAAGATTTTAGGGAAATGGCTGCAATCTGGCATGCACAAGAGAGATGTTAATCCATCTTTACGTCCGTTTTTAACAAGTCTTCTCGTTATTACTTTACGTATTTTGCTGGTGTTAACCGTTATGCCTATAATTGGCATACAGTTAACATTCTTAACTGTTTTAATTGGTGGTATGGGTGTTGCAGCCGGCTTGGCATTGTCTGGAACCTTACAGAACTTTGCAAGCGGTGTGCTTATTCTTTTGCTAAAGCCTTTTATTGTTGGCGATAATATTATTGCGCAGGGACAGGAGGGGACTGTAACTTCTATTCAGATTTTTTATACCATTGTAACTACGTTTGATAACAGAACAGTTGTAATACCAAACAGCAAATTATCTAATGAGGTAATTATAAACATCAGTAGAGAAGGAAGCAGGCGCTTAGATGTTGAAATGAAATTTAGTTATGGAATAGCCTACGATAAAATTTTCGAAATTTTCAATAGAACTGCTGATGAATTTAAAGATTGTTTAAAAACACCAGAACGTAGAATTGGGGTTTCCAGTTTAGAGGATAGTGGATTTAAGATAACTATGAACATTTGGGTGAAAGCACACGGATTTATGGACACCAAACTTGCCTTTCAGAAAGTGTTGATGGAAAATTTAAAATCTGGGGGAATAAAACTACCAGGGATGGAAGATTAGCTTTCTGATTTTTTTAATAAGGCATAAATCTTGTCCATTAATTCATCAATGTTAAATGGCTTAGCCATAAAATCATCTGCCTCAACACCATCAAGCATGTAGTTTGTAGAATTATAACGGGCAGAAATCATTAATGCAGGAATATGTTTGGTACTTTCAGTTTCTTTAAGCTCTTTTAATAAAACGCGGCCATCAATATCAGGAAGCATAATATCCATGATAATAACATTAGGCTTAAACTCATGCACATGTTCAATAAAATCAGCACCTTTATTTAATCCGGCAACGTTAAAAGCTTCGCTTTCTAAAATAAGGGTGATTACATCTAAGATTGCATGGTTATCTTCTATAACCAAAATGTTTTTCTTTGCCAATGTGGATGTGTAATTAAAATTTGAACAAATATATAATAAAAAATAAATCGAAAAACTGAATTTAATAAAATAGAACTATTCTAAAAGTACTTCTAAAGTTTGCTAATTCAAAAATTCTAATATTTTTGTAACACCTATATTTTTTATGAATAATTTTTCCGTAGACTTAACCAATTGTGATAAAGAACCCATCCATATTCCAGGAAAAGTTCAGTCACATGGTTTTTTAATTGCTGTAGATAAATCCAGCTTAAATATCGCTTACACAAGCGAAAATGTTGGTTTATTCATAAAAGAGACCGCAAGAAATATCTTAGATAAGCCCTTATCCATTTTAAATAACTTAATAGAACAGGAAAGTCCAGGACTTAACATCGAGGATTTGGTTAAACTTGGTGCAATCAAAAAAAGCTTTGATGCAATCAGTCCGCATTTGTTAGAAATTGGTGGCAGTTCCTTTTATTTAATCATCTCTCCATCTCACAACCATTGGTTGTTGGAATTTGAACCTGTTACGTTACAATACGACATTCAAGGTTCTATCGGAAAGTCTGCCTCTTTAATGTTAAAAGGCAAAAGTGTTTCCGCATTATTAAAAGGCGCTGCTATAGAAGTTAAAAAGCTTATAAATTACGATCGAATCATGATTTATAAGTTTTTAGATGATGGACACGGCGAAGTTGTGGCGGAAGAAAAAGAGGATAATTTAGAACCATTTTTCGGATTGCATTATCCGGCATCCGATATTCCAAAGCAAGCAAGAGATCTTTATAAATTAAATTTAACAAGGTTAATAGCCGATGTAAATACCGAAGATTCTCCTATAATTACATTTCTGGAAGATCAGCCCCTAGATTTAACCAACGGAAGTTTAAGAGCAGTTTCACCCATACATATTCAATATTTAAAAAATATGGGTGTTTACTCCAGCTTTAGTATTTCCTTAATTTCTCATGGGGAATTATGGGGATTAATTGCTTGCCATAACTACAGTCCTAAATTTATAGATTACAAAGCTAGAGAGGGATCTAAGCTGATCGGGCAAATTTTATCATCGGCATTAGAGTATCGCCAGGAAGAAGAAGATCTTGAGTTTGTAGAGAAGTTTAAAGACACTACGAATAAACTTACAGAATATCTTAACCGAGATAAAAATCTGATTGAGGCAATTACCGGGCATAAAGAAACCATTTTGGATGTTACTCAAGCTTCAGGCGCTGCCGTTATTTTTGAGAATAATCTTTATACCATAGGAACTACACCAAAACAAGAAGATATTTATGATTTGGCTAAATGGTTGAGAGAAACGAGTGATGAGACCATTTATTATACGCACAGATTATCTGAAATTTATCTGCCCGCAAAAAAATATAAAAACATCGCGTCGGGGATTTTGGCGTGCACAATAAGCAAAGATCCCGATGAGGTTATCATTTGGTTCAAACCCGAGCAAATTTCAACGGTTAATTGGGCAGGAAACCCTGATAAAACCGCTACTTCATTGGAAAATGGCCTGCTAACGTTATCACCAAGAAAATCTTTTGAAACCTGGTCGCAGATTGTAAACAACACATCAGAGCGCTGGCTGGCCGAAGAGGTTTCTTCAGTGCTAAGAATCCGCGAAATAATTTTAGCTTATATAAATAAAAAGGCAAATGAAATTAGGCTCTTAAACGAGAAACTTCAAGCCGCTTACGAAGAATTAGATACGTTCAGCTATACCATTTCTCATGATTTAAGAACACCTTTAACATCTATTAAAACCTATGCCGAATTAATGCTGAAAAATAAAAGCATTGATGAGCAGGGACGAAAAATGTTAGATCGGATTTTAAATGGTGCAGAGAAAATGAATTTTCTGATTAAGGAAATCTTAAACTTGGCCAGAGTAGGCCGATCAGAGATAAGCTTAGAATCGGTTGATATGGAAAGCCTTATAAAAGAGATTTGTACTGAAGTGTGGACGGCTTTTAAAGCAGACAAGGCTGAATTGATTTTAGGGCATTTGCCAAATTTAAAAGGCGATAGAACAATGATTGCTCAAGTATTTACAAATCTCATTAGTAATGGCGTTAAATACTCTTCTTTGGTAAAAAAACCAATAATTGAGGTTTCTGGATATGCAGATGGGGATGAAATAATTTACGCCATAAAAGATAACGGTATGGGAATTGATAACCGTTATTATGACAGAGTTTTTGAGCTTTTTAAGCGCATGGATAATGTTAAGGAAATCGAAGGAACAGGAGTAGGATTAGCAATAGTAAAAAGAGTGGTTGAAAAACACAATGGAAGAGTTTGGTTTGAAAGCCAACTAAATTCAGGTTCTACTTTTTACGTAGCTTTTAAAAATAAATAAATGAAAACGCCGGATATATTTTACGTGGAAGATGATATTGACTATGCATTTTTTATGCAGAGTGCAGTACAAGAAGTGAGGGATAGTTTAAATTTAACAATTGTAGAAGACGGGGCAGAAGCCTTACTAAAACTGCAGAATTTTGCTGAAAGTAAGACAAAGCCCAAATTAATCTTATTAGACCTAAATCTTCCGGGCATGTCAGGATTGGATCTTTTAAAATTTATTAGAGACATTCCTTATTTAAAATCTATTCCGGTAATTTTATTTTCTACTTCAGATAATCCTGACGATGTTAAAGCATCAATGGAGTTTGGAGCAAACGCATATTTAACCAAACCAGATGGTTATGATAATCTTGTTAAATGCGTTCATTCTGTACACGATTTCTGGTTTAATCAACATTTACGGTTAAATTAGTTAACACATATAAATAGAGATTCGAATTTAGTAAATTCGAATCTTTTCTTTTTAACCACCTTTTTTACATACTGAAATTAATTTATGATTGCCAATATATTAAGAGCCGAAACTGCCGAGAAGCACAAAGAACTAGAATCGTTAATGTTTGTTAACGAAATTATGAACAATTCGCTAAGTACCGAAGCATACAAAAAGCTTCTTACCATAAATTATATCATCCATCAAAAACTTGAAAATAAACTGGCAAATATGCTTGATGCTGATTTAGCCGAAAAACTTCAAATGAACGATCGCTTGAAACTTTCGTCGCTAGAAAAGGATTTGCAATATTGGGGAATTGATAATTTAACCTTACCCGCTTTAAATTTCGAATTATTTGTGCCAGAGAAAAACGTAGCTGAAGTTTTGGGTGCTTTGTATGTGCTAGAAGGGGCCACACTGGGCGGAAACGTGATAAAAAAGCATATTCTTGCCAATCCCAATTTTCAAGGTGCTGAAGATGGATTGAACTATTATGGCGTTTATGGAGAAGAACTGGGTTCTAAATGGAAAACTTTTGTCTCCATATTAAATGAAAGCGTGCTCGAGGCAGATTACGAGGCTTGTGTAAATAGTGCTAATGAAACATTTGATAATTTAATAAAGCTATCAAAACAGCTCGGCTAAAAGTCTTTAATTGCATATGATTTTAGAGGCTTAATTTTAAAAAATACGATTAAAATAGTGCTAGGGCATTTTTTCGACGTTAAAAATGTGCAAAACTTCTTTCAAATAAATATTTGCTTTCTGTTGTTAATTCAGTGTAAATATGTATTATTGAAAAAATAAATTTTTTAAACCTTAAAAACATCAATTAGCGATGGAAAAATTCTCAAAAGTTAAAGCTGCTGTTGCTGCGATTGAAGCAGATGTAGAAAAATTTTATAATGCTGGCAATGCAGCTGCTGGTACTCGTGTGCGTAAAGCAATGCAAGATCTTAAAGTTTTAGCACAAGAAATCCGTGCAGAAGTAACTGAAAAGAAAAATACTGGCAAATAATATTTCGCGAGTAAGAACAAAAAGGGTTTCGGTATGCCGAAACCCTTTTTGCATTTAAGAGATTTTCTATTCTGTGTAAATCTGTTCCAGCTATTTGAGATGACTGATTGTTGTTTGCTCCAATTCAATTAGTTGCTGAAATATTCAGCATTTAGATTACGCCAGCTGAAGCGATTATTTCTTTTCAGTCGATAGGCATAATAAGAAACGCTGTGCTTTATTTCAATAACGTTTGTTGGCTTACGGCTAACCTTAGTAGTACACTCTAAAACTTTCTTTGATAACACAAAAACTATAAAATGATAAAGCCCTCCATCGCGGAGGGCATTTATCCAACTAACAAAACATATTATTTAAAATTTGAGGAGAGAAAATTTTTATCCTTTTTTAACCAATTTATATTCAAAAACAGGTTTGCCACGAGTTCCCGCATCACCAGCGCCCATAGAAACAAACTTTAGCTTATAATAATTTCCTGCGCCATCTTTAATTACATAGAATGAATCTGTTTTAACACCAGTAGCAGGAGAGGTGCTTCTCCATGTTGATCCAATAGCATCTCTATCGGTTTTAAATACTACAGAACTTAGATTCGCTTCTTTAAAATCCGCATAGCTTACAGTGCTTGTTAAAACCACACCTGCAGTCACACCATTTAAATAGTTCAAGAAAATTAAGTCCGAGAAATTATATGGAACTAAAACGCCACTAAATGAAGTTTGATATACCGAGTAGGTCCAGGTGATATCCCAATTTGCCTTTTCAGGTTCGGCACTAACAATGGCACCATTGGTAAGCGAAACAAATTTGAAGTTAAAGTTTCCATCTTTTGGAATGTCTACAGTGATAAAATTTGTAGTTTCTTTGATTTTTCCATATTGAAGTGTGTAACCACCAGAAGCATTTCTTGTTACTTTAAGTTTGATCCAAGACCTAGCCGGTGTGCTGCCTCCAGTACCCCGATTTAAAATAATAATCTTATTATCTGCAGCAACCGATGATACAGCAGGAATTACCGTATTTGATAAATTACCGCTTATTGCATCAAAGTAAGCAAAATCTGTATTTGCAGGAGATGCTTGACTAACGGCTAAAGTTAAGCCTAAAGTGTCTGCTTCTCCTACGGTAGCCAAACTCGCATTGGTTGTTGTAATAACTTTTGCGCCAGCTGCAGTTGTATTGTTTAAAATAACCCTGAAATCCGATCCACTGTAAAAACCTAAATCCCAAGATGCTCTTGCTACGGCAGTTTGCTTATCGGTACTAAAATCTACATAAATACTATTTCCGGCTGCGCTTCCCAATTCGGAACCTGCCAATCCGTTAAGTGTTAAGGTACTTCCATCCGATGGAGGAGCAACAATAATAGGTTCATCAGTTGTTTTTTTACAAGCTGTAAAAGTAAACGCTACTAGAGCGATAGCAATCATTGAGTTAAATTTATTCATCTTTTGATTTTTATTGATTATGTTAATTTTTATTCCAGTTATAAGTTATGCCCAATGCGTAAGAGCGCCCATAGCTATAAGGCACTGAAGCGCCTCCTGTACTATGTGCACCGCCAGATGCTGTAGAAGTATTGTTTAATTGAGTAATGTTAAAAAGGTTTTTAACACCTGCGTTCAGCGTAATTGATTTATAAATGTTTTTATTCAGCATAAAGTCTGCAAAGCTGAAACCGGCAATTTTGGTAAGTTTTACAGTCTGCGGATTGCTGGTATCCGTTTGATAACCCAGCTTCTCGCCAGTATATTTATAAAAAACACTCGCATTTAAGCCGATTTTTGAAAAAGTATAAGTGAAATTCGCTGTAACCTCTGGCGACCAAACAATTTGAGGTACATCTACCGAGTTATCATCTGAAAAATCATGATAAGTTCCGATATACGAAACGCCAATATTTGCCTGTATATTTTTATAAATAAATGTGTTGTCTAGTGTGCTTCCTATGGTTTTAAATTTATCTACATTCAGCAAAATGGTAATGCTATTATCCGTAGGATCAACTCCGAAATTGATTTTGTTTTTAAACTTATTGTAAAAACCAGCAAGGGTAGAACGGAACTGAATTTCCTTTGTCGAAATACCCGACCATGCCAATGAGCCATTAAAGCTGTTTGATTCTTCTGCCTTTAAATTTGGATTTCCATAAATGGTATGGCTAGCATCAACAAAGTTGTAGTATAATTCTCTAAGTGCCGGCGATCTAAAACCTCTGGCATATGCCAACCTCAGATCGAATTTTTCGGAAAGCTGAAACTTGGTATTGAGTGATGGGATTACTGGTGGAGCATCATAAACAGAGTTTTTGATAAATCTTAATCCTGGGCGAATGTTTATACCTTTTGTTGGTTTAATTTCTGATGAAATAAATAAGGCGTAATCATTAATTACAGGCGATCCGCTAATTCTTTGTCCAGAAGCAGCATCTCTGTTAAATTCGAATCCTGGCTGAAACGAAACCATTTCATTTAATTTATATAGAGCAGTTGATCTAAAAATTGATGAATTAAATTTTGCAACATCTTGCTCGCCAGCCTCAGTTGTTAATATCTCTGTATTATTGGTGAAATTATGCCGAACAGTGCGGGTTGCTCTCTGTAAATCTGTATAACCTGCAATCGCGGTTAACTGCCATTGCTCATTTATTTTCCATTCAGATTGAAGCTGTTGCGTATATCTGTTTGTGGTATAGGTAGCGAGCTTGCCCTCAAAAGTGTTTGGATTTATCCCAAAACGAGCATCAATATCCTCATTTAAACCATCCAGGCGATACCAAATATTGAATTTTTCATTTCTGTAACCCACCTTAGCATTTCCTAACCATTGTTCTTTCGGTTTCCATTGATTGGTTCTTGCATTAAATTCATCTAAAAATGCTGTTTTTGGCGCCATATTCCATCCACCAAATGCGTTATGAGAACCTCCAACTATTGCACTCCAGCCTTTCTTTTGCCAGGTAACACTTAAATTTTGATTATGTAAACCGGCATTCTGAAAGGCATTGTATTCATTTCCTGCAGTTTCTTCTTGAATTCTGGCATTTACGCTTAGCAAAGATTTGCCAGCATTTTTGGTAATAATATTAATTACACCTGCCAGCGCATCTGTACCATATACGACAGACATTGGCCCTTCAACAACTTCAATCCGGTCTACCGTATTAATATCAATTTGTCCTAAGCTTTCCCGAGCATCAGAACGATCGATCATCGGAACACCATCTAATAGGATTTTAACATTCCTGCCTGTCATTCCCATTAAAGAGACATCAGTTGTACCTAGGGTTAAATCATTGGAAAATCTAAAGCCCAGCTCGGTATTTAAAACCTGAAGAACGCTGGTTGCACTTCTCAATCTTATCTTTTCTGCACTTATCGTTTTCACATTGTACACAGAATTCCGTAATGTTTGTGGCCCAAACTGGCCTGTTACAACTACCTCCTTAAGCACATTTGTTTTGGTGGTATCAACTTTAATTTCTTGAGCCACAGCAACAAATGCACACAGTGATAAGGCAGTTGATAAATATATCTTCATTTATTTAGACTAATTATAAATAATTATGCAAATTTGTATATAATCAGCCTATGCAGATAACGCCAAACGGATAATTTATGCCGTTAAACGGATTAAAAATTATGAAAATTAAACTCTCTGAAAATGCCACAAAAAGAATTCTGTTTGAACATGTTTATCCCGAAAACTTTAACGGGGACAATGATATTGATGAACGCTCTACGCATTTAAATGAAGAAAACTGCCATATATATATTAAGGAAAAATGGTTTGATGGGATTTATATTAGTCATGCAAAGATTCAATGCGATGTTTCAACCGAATTTTTATTCGAATCAAGTCAAAACCATATCGGATTTTTATTTTGTGTGCAGGGGGAGGTTAATTACTTTGGTGAAGACAGAGAAAAACTGCTCTCTTTAAAAGAAAATCAGCAGTTCATAAGTGCAGGGAAGCTTAGCAAAGTTATGCTAAGGATTTTTGGAGAAGTTAGATATGTTTTTATTCAGCTTACCAAATCTTATTTTTTCAAAATCACAAATAAGGAATTCGATCCAAGTCTACCATCCTTTAATGAAATTAATATTTCACCCCAAATTGCCTTGATTTTAAATGGCTTAATTAACCACCAGTACGAGGGCAGAATAAAGAGGCTGTTTATAGAATCCAAAATCTTTGAAATGATCATTCATTACATCGATAAAAAAGATCCTTCTCCATTAAAATCTTTGAAAGCAGATGATGTGAAAAAGATTTTACTGGCAAAAAAATTAGTAGAACAAGATTTACAATATCCAAGTTCTTTAATTGAACTATCTCGCAAGGTTGGCATTAATGATTACAAACTTAAAAAAGGCTTTAAGGAAATAACAGGGAACACTGTTTTTGGTTACTTGTATAAATTAAGAATGGATAGGGCACATCACTTATTATCTGTAGAAAAAAAGACAGTGAGCGAAGTTTCGTTTTTAGTAGGCTATAAAAATGCCCAACACTTTATAGCTGCATTTAAAAAACACTACAATATCTTACCGGGTAGTTTAAAAAGGAATTAAAAACTTTGCGCAAACGTTTGATGGAAAATTATTTTTCCTCGTTAATTACTAAATCAGATTCTACAATTGTATTATAGTAGGCTTGGTTTTCTGCTTTTGGTGCATTAATTAAATCGAGCAAAATATTGGCCGCTTTCTGACCTTGTAGATATGGATATTGCTCTACCGACGCAATGGGAGAGTTATCTATATAACTGATTATGGGCAGGTTTGCATAACTAACCAAGTCGAAATCCTGAATTACATTTAATTTTTTTAAATATTTAATTAAAAAAAGTGCCACATAATCATTAAAAGCTACAATGGCTGTTGGTTTTCTTTTATGATTTATAAATTGATTAGCAGCATCGATGGTTCCCTGTTCGGTTAAATCGCAATTGATAATTAAAGATGGATCGTATTTTAGGCGGTTAAAGGTAATGGCTTGCATATAGCCATCCTTACGCTCATTACTGGCGAATAATGTGGTTGGCCCATTAATCATGGCAATCGTTCTATGCCCTTTCTTTAAGAGAAAATTTACAGCTTTAATAGTTGCATTTTCTATACTACAAGCTACATAATGAACATTTTTAAACGGTGGGATTCGATCAAAAAATACAACAGGGATATTAAAAGAGCTTAATTTTTCAAAGTGATCAAATTTAGAGGTGTCTTTGCTAATCGAAACCAATAGTCCATCAACACGTTGATTTTTCATTTTTTCTACTAATCTTACTTCCTGTTCGTAACTATCGTGAGATTGCGCAAAAATTACGGTATAATTCTTTTTCAGTAACTCATCTTCAATAGCAGAAATAGCCGTAGAGAAAAAATGTTCGGAGAGTTCCGGCAAAATTACCCCAATGGTATATGTTTTCCCTTTCTGAAAAAGAATTGCTGTATTATTTGGTTCATAGTTCAGCGATTTTGCCAATTGTTTAATTTTTTCTCGAGTTACGGCGCCAATACTTGGATGGTCATGTAATCCCCTAGAAACACTAGATGGAGAAATATTTAAAATTTTGGCGATTTCCTTTATCGTTGTGGGTTTCGATTGCATTTTAAGTCCTAAAGCAATATTAAAATTTTTAAGGGATAGTTTCTTGGTCTAATCAAACGTTTGCGTAGTTTTTTTAGCTTCTTTTCTCGACGCAATATATAAATATATATAGATTCGGTGAATAAAACGAGCATAATTTAGAAAAATCGAGCACGAAAACAAGATCCAAAATAATGTCAAATCCATCGTCTTTTAATTAAAAGCGATTTCAAATTGAATTATGAATAACAAGCTAGAGCATGAATTCTTTCGACTGATAAAATCAGATAAGCACAAAGCCATTCAAATGGTTTTCGAAGCATATTGGAATCCATTATTCAAGCATGCAATAAAAAGCGTTCACTGTAAAAGCTTGGCACAGGATCTGGTTCAAGATACTTTTATCTCCCTTTGGGATAATCTGGAAATTTTAAATTTTAACAAAAGTGTTCTGGCATATTTATATGCTATACTTAAAAATAAAACACTAAAATTTTACGAAAAAGATGAGGTGCGCTCCCGCTACGCCATTAGTATGGCATCGTTCGGAATTGTTTCTGATTCGAACACCCAAAATATCATTATAGAAAAGGAACTAACACTGATTATTAATGCAGAGATTGAAAAGATGCCCAAAAGAATGAAAGAAATTTATATGCTTAAAAAGGAAGATGATTTATCGATTAAACAGATTGCATCAGGGCTTTCCCTTTCTGAACAAACCATCAAAAATCAACTTCAAATGGCGTACCACAGATTGCGAACAAAGATTGTTTAAACTAGTCTACTGAAACTATTGAGAAATAAATTTTCTAGAACCTTTAATTTCCCCTTATTGCATCATGCTCTACAAATCAAAAAGGATATTTATCAAACAATTAAATAAAGTTTGTATTCGTACATTGGCTTAAATTTTTAATAATGTTAGCAATTTATATCCTTGTAGCGCTAGTGGCTATATTTTTCATTGTAACCAACCTACCAGTTTTCGGAACCTTACCAAAAGGCGAGAGGCTAGATAAAATTAAACATCTTTCAAACTATCGTGATGGAGCCATTCAAAACCTATCGATAACTTTAATGCAACCCGAGGGTGTTGGTTTTTTTAAAATTTTAAAAGCTTTCTTTTTTGAAAAGCATCCCAATAGAAGCCCCAATAAGCCTTTAGAATTTGTTAAACCAGCAATAAACAACAAACAATCAGGTTCAGTTCCAGAGATAATTTGGTTCGGTCACTCTTCATATCTAATTAAAATTAACGATCAAAGGGTTTTGGTTGATCCGGTATTTAGTAAAACACCATCTCCCTTTTCTTTTATCGGCAGTAAGGCATTTCCTGGAACTGATGTGGTAGAAGCCACCGATTTTAAAAATATTGATATTTTAGTCATCACGCATGACCATTACGATCATTTGGATTATCAGAGTATTCTTAAAATTGCGCCCCAAGCAAAACAAATTGTTACATCTTTAGGGGTGGGTTCTCACTTGGAAAAATGGGGAATACCGAAAATGAAAATTAATGAGCTTGCATGGCACCAATCTATTTCTATTTTAGATGGATTACATTTCACGGCTGTACCCGCTAGACATTTTACCGGAAGGAAATTTAAAAGAAATCAAACCGCCTGGTCTGCTTTTGTATTAAAAACGGATGCACATAAAATCTTTTTAGGTGGTGATTCTGGATATGATACACACTTTAAATCGATAGGCGAGGAATACGGGCCATTTGATTTAGCCCTTTTAGAATGTGGACAATACAATACTTATTGGCCGTATATTCATATGTTTCCGGAAGAAGTTGTGGAAGCCGCAAAAGATTTAAAAGCTAAGGTTTTAATGCCTGTGCATTGGGGTAAATTCAGTTTGGCAATGCACCCTTGGGATGAATCTATTTCTAGAGTAGTTGCTGAGGCTGAAAAACAAAATTTTCCTATCATTACTCCCAAACTGGGCGAAACTGTGTTTATGGATAAAAATAATCCCGTTCAGAAATGGTGGCTCGATTAACAAAATTTAAACAATAATAGGCTTGTTGTGTTTAATTGCTATACACAAAAGCAATTATGAAAACAGACCTTGTAGAAATTTTTCAAACCATTAGAGCTGGATTACAACCCTATGCTACGCGAGGATATACGGTTCACGAAAATTCCGAAAGTGGTTATGATCTTTACAGCGAAAAAAATATCGAAGTTGATGGTAAAAAAACTACTGAACGTTTTTTCGCGGGAATTTACATTAATGGTAATCGTGTAGAAGTTAAACTAAACTCCACAGAATTTAATGCGTCAAATCAAAATCTCGAAAATTTTGGGGATGATAAAGCAGGCCTTTCAGTTACAGAGCTTGATGATGAAAAACTCAAGGAAATTGAAGTTCTAATTGAGATTATCCATACTAACTTTAAAGAAAAAGAGTGGATTTAATATTCAGTTAATTAAATTTGCAATAGCTTAGATATTTCTCAAGCCGAAGCTATTTACTCTAATTGAACAAATCCATATTAAAAAATACAAATCCATCCATCAATTGGTATCACGAGGTTTTATCTGCTCTAACCAATGATAGAACTGATTTCGTTCTTGAGATAGAGGATGATTATGTCTTCATCAAAAATGATGGCCTAATTATAAATCTTCTTGATTTAGGAAATAATTTTTTACCGGCAGATTTAATAAAACTTCAGGAACACTACTCCGTTAAAAACATCAAACTTATCCATTTGTGGGAAGATGTTTGGTTTAATAGAAAGGATCAAGTTCTTGCCCGATTGAAATCTATTTTTGGCTACAATACAAAAATTCACGGTCGCCAAACTAAAATTGAAAAACTGAGCAAGCCAATTGCTGAAACCTTTTTAAATGTAAATCACCTTCAGGGTTATGTAAGTAGTCGATATAAACTGGGGTTGTTTTTTAAAGGCGAGCTGGTTGCGGTAGCTACATTTTCGGCATTGAGAAAAATGAACCACTCCGAAAATTATAAATCTGTCGAACTTATCCGTTTTGCCGTAAAAGCCGGATATTCAGTAATCGGTGGGTTAAGTAAATTAATTTCTTCTTTTCGCGATCTACAGAAGCCTAATGATATTATGACCTATGCAGACAGAGATTGGTCAGCAGGTGAAGCCTACATTAAACTGGGCTTCGAATTTACCGATGGTTTAGCGCCTCAGACTTTTAATTTAGATGAGAACTTTAACCGTAAATTGAGAAAGGAAACTGATGAGAAAAATGATCCTGTAATTTACAATACCGGAAGCTTAAAGTATTTATTGAGGTTTTAATATGGAGGATCATAATCTAATCGTAATATTAGGTGCAACAGCATCTGGCAAAACCAAGTTGGCGGTTTCTGTAGCTGAGGAATTAGACGCTGAAATTATTAGCGGTGATAGTCGGCAAATTTTTAAGCGAATGGATCTTGGCACCGGAAAGGATTTAGCCGAATATAAAATGGGTGATAAGGCCATTCCCCACCATCTAATCGATATCCTTGAACCAGGAGAACGATATCATGTAGATGCATTTAAGAATGATTTTTTTAATGCTTTTGAGAAAATAAGACATCAAGGCAAGATTCCAATTCTATGTGGCGGCACCGGAATGTATATTTATAGTATATTACAAAACCAACCATTTACAGCTATACCGGTAAATGAAGAACTTAGAAATGTTTTAGAGCATTTCCCTAAAGAGGAATTAGTAATTAAGCTACAGGCTGAAAAAACAAGTATCGAAATCGATAAATTCGATACTTCATCAAAAAAAAGGTTGGTTAGAGCACTTGAAGTTGTAGAGTATTTGAAACACAATACCCTTAAACATTTAGAAAGACCTGTAATTAAGCCGATAATCTTTGGCCTCAAAAATCAAACTGAGGTAACAAGGTTTAAAATACTAGATAGATTAGAGAAAAGATTTAAAAATGGAATGATTCAGGAAGTAGAAAATCTGTTGGCTGAAGGCGTATCTGCCGAAACACTGATTTTTTACGGATTAGAGTATAAGTTTATTGTGAACTATCTACATGGTAATCTGAGTTTTGACGAACTTAAGTTAAAATTAGGCATCGCAATATGCCAATATGCGAAAAGACAGAATACCTTTTTTAGGAAAATGGAAAAGGATGGGGTTATAATAAATTGGCTTGATGCATCAATCTCGAATAACCTTTTAAAACAAGAAATTCTCGAAAAGGTTTTAACATAAAATTTATAAATATTTATGAGCTTAATTTGATACACTGAAACGTTAAAAACAGCTTAAAAAGCCCTTTTGGCACAGGTTTTGTAATTGTGGGGATATATTAGTTTAACTCAAAAAATAATATTTTAAAATGAAAACAATTACCAAAATTCTTGCTACTTCAGCAGCTGTTGTAGCATTATTCTTTACTACAAATGCAAATGCACAATCTACTCAAAAATTAGGAATAGGACTAAACGTTGGTATTCCAACAGCTACAGGTTATGATTTTGCAATCGGAGGAGATCTTCGTTATCAATTCGACATTGACAAACAATTGTCTATTCCTGTTACTGCTGGTTATACTAATATTTCTGGAAGCTCAGATGTGTTAGGAACAACAGTAAAATATCATTACGGTTATATCCCTGTAAAAGCTGGTATTAAATATTTCTTCAATGATTCTGGTGCTGGTGTTTATGGGTTAGCTGAATTAGGTGCTGGTTTTGGTACAGCTGAAGGATCAGGAACTGCATTTGTTTACTCACCTGCAGTAGGTTATGCTTGGAGTAATGGCTTAGATTTAGGACTTAAATATGAAGGCTTATCTCAAAATGGCGGTACTAACGGCTATTTCGGTCTTCGTTTAGCTTACGGTTTCAGTTTGTAAGCAAAACTGTACAAATAAATATTTTGAATCCTCCGAATTATTCGGGGGATTTTTTGTTTTTAAACATTCTGAAAAAAATGAAACTAAAATAAATCCATTTAAATGATTATGTCGTATGTATAGCTAAACCCTTAATAAATAACTTAAATCATCTAACATGAAAACAATTACTAAAATTTTTGCAACTTCTTTAACAGCGATTGCATTACTTACGACAACAAATTTAAAAGCACAAACTATGTCAACTTCAGATGCATCTATGACCAGTAGTGGCATGGCATTTAAAGTTGGTGCTGGTATTAATGGAGGCTTGTTTCCAAGTGGTTCGGAAATGGATTATGGATACGGTGCAGATATAAGATTACAATACGACTTAAGTAAAAATGTTTCCGTTACTGCCTCTGGTGGTTACACAAAACTTAAATGGAAAAACAGCCCACTAAACTTCGAATTTATTCCTTTAATGGGTGGTGTTAAAGCTTATGTAGCTGATGGATTTTATATTAATCCAGCCTTGGGAACAGGTTTGGCCCTTAAAGACGGAGCGAACATGAATTTTATTTATTCTGGAGGCGTTGGATACGAGTGGAAAAGCGGACTGGATATTGGTGCTAAATATGAAGGCTATGTAAATAATAGTGCATCTGATTTATACTTTATGAAAACCGGCCAAATAAACTTAAGAATAGGTTATAACTTCAAACTATAATTTAATCATCATATATTTTGGAAGCCCTGCAATTTGTAGGGCTTTTTTTATTGTTTTAATATTTTAATTGCTATTTTGAGCACAAAACCAAATAGCATGAAACGAATATTCGGAATTGCCATATTAGCTACTTTAATGGCCTGCAATCAAGCAGAGAAAAAATCAACTGAAACAAAAGATTCTTCAAGCAAGGATTCTACTGTTGTAAAAAATTCAGTAACCCTAACGAACAAAAAGGCAGATGTAATTTTTGCGCAGTACCTTGATCTTAAAAATGCATTAGTAAAATCAGATTCAGCCCAAGTTCAAAAATCAGCAAGCTCTTTGCAAACAAGTTTGGCAGATTATAAAGGTTGCGAAACGACTGCAGATGTTGCCAAAAAGATCTCATCAGTTGCAGATTTAAAATCACAGAGAAAAGATTTTACGGTATTAAGTGCAGATTTAATTGCCTTATTCAAAAGTACGGATGTATCGGCCGGAACTATTTATGTTCAACATTGCCCAATGGCAAATAAGGGCGATGGAGGTGATTGGTTATCAGCCGACAAGGATATTAAGAATCCATATTATGGAAAAGATATGCTAGAGTGCGGTCGGGTAGTTGAGGAAATAAAAGCAAAATAGCTTAGAAAGCTGTTTTAATTAAGCATGATTGTTACGTCTATTTGACTAATATTTCACATTAATTTAACAGATTTGCTATGCATGTATACTAATTTTTATATAATTTAGAAAGCTATAAACACAATACAATAATATGTCAGATATTGCAGAGATTAAAGTTGATGGTAAGACGATTGAATTGCCAGTAATTACAGGAACAGAAGACGAAAAGGCCATTGATATTTCAAAATTAAGAGATTTAACAGGTTTTGTTACATTAGATACCGGTTTCAAAAATACTGGTTCTACAAAAAGCAAAATCACTTTCTTGGATGGAGAAAAAGGAATTCTAAAATATAGAGGTTATTCTATTGAACAACTTGCAGAAAAATCAAGCTTTTTAGAAGTTGCATATCTAATTGTATATGGAAATTTGCCGACTCAAGAAGAATTGGATGGTTTTCAGACAGAAATTAGTAAGCATACCCTAATTCATGAGGATATGAAGAAATTCTTCGATGGTTATCCGTCAAGATCTCATCCTATGGGTCAATTAGGTTCTTTAATCTTTTCTCTCTCTACGTTTTATCCTGAGTGTTTAAAACCAAATCAAACTGCAGAAGAGCAGGACTTAACCATTATTAAATTATTGGCTAAGCTTCCAACAATTGTTTCTTTCATTTATAAAAAATCTTTAGGTCATCCACTTATTTATCCAAAAAATAAATACGATTATGTTACCAACTTTCTTTGGATGACATTTGGCCAGCGTACCGAAGATTATGATGTAAACCCAATTGTGGTAAGCGCTATGAACAAATTACTTATTCTACATGCAGATCACGAACAAAACTGTTCGGCTTCTACCGTTAGAATTGTAGGTTCTTCTGATTGTAATCTTTATGCATCTATTTCTGCAGGCATTGCAGCACTTTGGGGACCACTTCATGGTGGGGCTAACCAAGCTGTTATTGATATGCTTGAATTAATTAAGGCAGATGGTGGAGATACTGAAAAATGGATTAACAAGGCAAAAGATAAAAACGATTCGTTTAGAATGATGGGCTTTGGACACAGAGTTTACAAAAACTTCGATCCTCGTGCTAAAATCATTAAAAAAGCTTGTGATGATATTTTAGAAAACTTGGGTATAGATGATCCAATTTTAGAAATTGCGAAGAAATTAGAAGAAGCTGCGCTAACAGATCAATATTTTATCGATCGTAAATTATATCCAAATGTAGACTTCTATTCAGGAATTATTTATCGTGCTTTAGGCTTCCCATCTGAAATGTTTACAGTATTGTTTGCCTTGGGGCGTTTACCGGGATGGATTGCACAATGGAAAGAAATGCATGAAAACAAGGAACCAATTGGTCGCCCTCGTCAAATTTACGTAGGTGAAACGGATAGAGAATTCGTTGAAATAAAAGACAGAAAGTAATAACATACTGAATAAAAAAACTCCCGATAGAAATATCGGGAGTTTTTTTATGATTGAATTTATTAAACGGCTACGTAATAAATTATATTGATCATTACCATTTCGGTAATTACGACTGCCAAGGCATATAAAATGAAAATCATAATCATCTTACCAATTACTTTCTTTCGTTGATAAAATACTTTAAGGGCATTAAACATATACCAACAGATCCATACAATTACTGCCAGTTCAATAAGCCCTTTGATCAGGCTACTTCCGCCGAAAATATATTTTGTTAATGGTTTAGTAAATATTTCGACCACAAAGTAGGCTGTCATTCCATGTATGGTAAAAATTAAGTGATCAAGATAATAAATATGATTTCTCCTGAAATTCCACATAATAAATAAGGCCAATAGGGGCATTAACAAAAAGTATTGCTTTGGTCTGTTATGTTCTAAAGTTTCCTGGATGACTTCAGATTTTTCGCCAATGGTAATCGAACGTTTTTTAACCATGCGCTCAAACCAGTTATCCTTTTCAAAAAGTGGTAGTTTGCTCTGTCTCGATAAATAGGCCTCGTAGGTAGAATCATTTCTTTCATCATGAATAGAGCTAAATTTTTCGATGACCTTTTTTAAAGAATCTGATTTATGGATCTGATTTTCCTTTTTAAGATTTGCCAGAACTATGCTTTGTTCCTTAAAGCCTAAACTTTTAAATGTTCCCTTATCTAAATCTTCTTCAATGCCCTGTTTAACTTCGTTAACTATTCCCGGAGCTTTTGCCTTAATGCCTGCAGCTTGAAGTTTTTTATCAACGCTATCTAATGCTGCTTTTTGCTCGTTTCTTGTTTTTGTACTAACATGAACTTCTTTATTGCTGTGTTCTGGAGAATAAGCAACTAAAAAATAAACAATTGATACAAAAATGTACATGCTTACTGGGTTGATGTATCTGGCACGCTTACCTGCTAAATAATCAAGTGTAACTTGTCCTGGTTTAGTTAAGAGTGGGGTTAGCGTTTGAAAAAATTTATTGTCAAAATGAAAGTAATGTGCAATACTATGACTTATAAAACCCCAGAAACTTTCTTTTAACTCTAGATTGGGTTGACCACAATTGCTACAATAATGCTTCTCTACGTGAGCTCCACAGTTTAAACAATTGTGTTCTTTTCTATACTTACCAGCTGACATAAGGGATTTCGAAATTATAATTAATGACTAATGGCTTCAATAGCTTCAACTTCTGCTCTAGTATGTTTATGTTTAAATAAGAGCGCAAAGAGTATGGTTATTACTAAAGCATATACGGTAAAAGAAAGCCAGATGCTATGCCAGTCTTTCATATGAATGGTTTTATCGAATGTCCCATTGTTTAAAATGCTTACACCCTGACTTTTTACGAAATTTAACAGATGGTTGTTGGTAGGTTCTGAGCCTACAAATTCTGAAGTTGCTTGAATGGTGCTAAAAGATTTTGTGAAATATCTATCAATCATCCAACCCGAAACCAAACTACCAAATACCGCTCCGAAACCATTAGTCATCATCATAAACATACCTTGTGCAGATGACCTTGTTTTTGCTGTTGTTGAAGTTTCTACGAATAAAGATCCTGAGATGTTAAAGAAATCGAATGCCATACCATAAACTACGCAAGAAAGGATAATCATCCATAAATTTCCTGCCGGATTACCATATGCAAAGAGTCCAAATCTAAAAACCCAAGCTAGCATAGCAATAATCATTACCTTTTTAATTCCAAAACGCTTTAAAAAGAAGGGGATAGCCAAAATAAAAAGTGTTTCTGATACTTGGGATATAGACATTATAATAGTTGAAAACTTAACTACAAAAGAATCTGCATATTTCGGAAAGTTTTTAAATTCATCTAAGAAGACATCGCCATAGGCATTTGTAAGTTGCAACGCACCACCCAAAAACATAGAAAATATAAAGAACAATGCCATTTTATAATCTGCAAAAAGCTTAAATGCTTCTAAACCTAATGTTTGCATTAAAGAAGCTTTTTCAGAAATTAATTTACTTGGCTTGCATTTAGGTAAGGTAAACGCATATAAGCCGAGCAAAAGTGCTCCAGATCCTGCAATATAAAATTGATAGGCACTTGCTTTATTTCCCGTTAAATTTGTAATCCACATGGCTGCTATAAAACCAACAGTTCCCCAAACCCGAATAGGGGGGAAATCTTTAACTACATCTAAATTGCCCGATTTTAGGGTTGTGTATGAAATTGAATTACTTAATGAGATGGTTGGCATGTAAAAACACATGGCCAATAAAATTGTCCAAAAAAATGCATTAGGACTTTCTACCTGTGGTAGGTAAAAGAGTACTCCGGCATACAAAATATGAAGTATGCCATACAATACTTCTGCATTTACCCATTTATCTGCAATTATGCCAGTAAGCGTTGGCATAAATAAAGATGCAAAACCCATAGTAGCGAAAATAGCTCCGAATTGAGTACCATCCCATTGTTTTGTTCCAAACCAATAATTCGCAATTGTAATTAGCCAGGCGCCCCACACAAAAAATTGCATAAAGCTCATTATGGTTAAGCGAAACTTAACATTCATCATATAGTTTTGTTTGATTTTGAAAGTAAAAGCTGAATATAGAACTATTTTAAATCATAATTCAAAAATGAACCCAAATTATTTTAAACAATTTGGGTCATTTTAAATTTTAGATTTTTTTATGCTAAAATTGGTTTAAAAATCCCTTAGAATTAGAGATTTTTGCAATAAATATCAACTTATTAAGATGTTCCTCGCTTATTAAGTTCGTCTCTAAGTCTTGCGGCTTTTTCATAAGCTTCATCTGCAATGGCTTCCTGCAATTTTTGTTGTAATTCTTCCAATGTTAAATCTCCAAAACCCTGAGATTTGGTGGATGTTGGCAAGCTATCTGCATCAGGCTCTTTTGCTATACTATCCATGTTTTCTAAAAATAGAAAATCATTTCCTTCAATAACTATTCCTGCCGAAGCCAAAATAAACTCGTATGTATAAATTAGGGCATTAAATCTTACTGCAAGTGCAATTGCATCTGATGTTCTGGCATCAATTTCATGGGTGTTTTTCCCATCGGTACAAATTAATTTAGCATAAAAGACACCATCTACAAGGTTGTAAATAATAATTTCCTGAATGCTTAAGTTAAATGTATCTGCAAGCGATTTAAATAAATCGTGTGTCAATGGCCTGCTTGGGGTCATTTTTTCAATCTCAATAGCAATGGCCTGAGCTTCGAAGGCGCCAATGATTATAGGCAGGCGTCTGCGCCCATTAACTTCTCCCAATACCAGTGCATAAGCGCCAGATTGAGTTTGGCTATAAGATAATCCTACAATGTCTAATTTAACTTTTTTCATATTCTCATATGCCATGTTGAGCTTGCTGAAACATTTCTAATTATCCAGCAAGATCAGGATGACAAAAATTATGCTTTGTGTGCTTTTAATGCTTCAATCAATTTTGGAACAACTTCAAATGCATCGCCAACAATACCATAATCGGCAACCTTAAAGAATGGTGCCTCAGGATCTTTGTTAATAACAACGATAACTTTTGATGAACTTACTCCGGCTAAATGCTGAATTGCACCAGAAATACCAATTGCAATATATAAATTGGGACTAATCGAAATTCCTGTTTGGCCTACGTGTTCTGAATGTGGTCTCCAGTCTGCATCACTTACCGGTTTAGAGCAAGCTGTTGCTGCTCCTAGTAAATTTGCCAATTCTTCGATCATGCCCCAGTTTTCTGGCCCTTTCAATCCTCTACCTGCTGAAACAACCAATTCGGCATCAGGTAAAGAAACCTTATCAGTTGCTCTAACAATATCTTTAATAACAGTTCCTAAATCTGATTGTTTAACATCGGCAGTAAAGTTTTCAAGGGTTGCATCCGTTGCGTTCTCTTTTACACCAAATGCATTAGGGTTTAAAGCAATAACCTTATTTGCAGAAGTTAATTCTGTAATGGCAAAAGCTTTACCAGAGAATGCGGTTTTTTTGACTGCAAATTTGCCATCAGTTGTTGGCAATTCTACTGCACCATCTGCTAAACCGGCTTTAAGCTTTACTGCAATTCGCGGTGCTAAACCTTTCCCAGAGAAAGAGTTAGATAAAACAACTACATCAGCCGATTCCTTTTCAGCAGCATTAGCTATTACACTCGCATAGGCTTGATTAACAAAGGTTTTTAACTGATCTATACTTACATTTAAAACTTTTGATGCGCCATATTTGCCCAACTCCTTTAATTCATCTTCAGCAACGTTTCCAATGGAAATTGCTGTTAAATTAGTTGATTGTTGATCTGCAATTGCTTTGGCATAAGAAACAGCTTCGTAAACAGATTTCTTAAATTTACCTTCAGCTTGTTCTACATATACTAATACTGACATATATTTATTTCTAGATCCTTATAAAAGGATTTGTGTAAACTATTTGAATTATTTTAATAATTGCTCTAAGTTATATTTAAATAACTTTCGCTTCGGAATGTAACAAGCTAATTAATTGCTCGGTTTGATCTGCTGGAACTAATTTTACCTGTCCACGGGGTGCTGGGGTTTCATATTTGGTAACCTTGGTCACTTCTTCAATAGAAACAGCTTCAACAACATTTAATGGTTTAGTTCTAGCACTCATAATTCCACGCATGTTCGGAATTTTTGGTTCGGCCACACCTTCAGCACAGCTTGCAACAAATTTGCCTGAAACAGTTACTACTTCCTTACCACCTTCAATTTCTCTTTCCAAGGTTGCAGAATCGCCATCTACATCCAATTTTTTAATAATCGAAATAGAAGGAATATCTAAAAACTCACCAACCATAGCGGCAACTTGATTGCCGTTGTAATCAATTGATTCGCGACCGGTTAAAATAATATTGAAATCTTTATCTTTTGCATATTCTGCAATTTGCTTTGCTACAAAATAAGCATCGCGAGGCACAGCGTTAACTCTAACTGCATCATCAGCGCCAATTGCAAGTGCTTTTCTTATTGTTGGATCGTTGCTCGCTTCTCCAACATTAATTACAGTTACCGTACCTTTACCTCCCTCAGTTAACTCTATAGCCTTCGATAATGCAATTTCATCATAAGGATTAACAATATATTGTACACCTGCAGTATTGAATTCGGTATTATCGTTAGTAAAAGTTATTTTTGTCGTTGTGTCTGGCACGTTACTGATACAAACTAATATTTTCATATGTATTATGTTTAATATATAAGGTCTTTCTGCAAATTTAATTAAAAAAGCAAGGAATTAAAATGTCATCTACCCGATTAAGTAAGTTATTGGAGTTTTTAGAAAGTGATCCCAATGATCCATTTATACTATATGCCTTAGCCACAGAGTATAACGCACAAAATGATAAAGAAAAAGCATATTCTTTTTACCTTCAATTAACTGATAAACATCCTGATTATGTTGGAACTTATTATCATTTGGGAAAATTATACGAAAAAGATGATCAGAAGGATAGCGCAATTAAGATTTATGCTAAGGGGATGGAAGTAGCTAGAAATAAAAGAGATATGCATGCATTTTCAGAATTGCAGGGTGCTTTTAACACTGCCTCTGGCTTGGATTACGAAGATGATTAACACAAACCTTAAACGGATTCTAGCATAAATATAAATGCAGGCAAAACCTATAGCATCTAAAAAACAATGGCTCTTTATTAGAAATGTTGTTTTTTTTACTTTTACGTCCTTTGGAGGAGCTCAAGCGCATTTGGCCTTGCTCTTAAAATATTTCGTTCACAGTACTAAATTTATATCAGAAGAGGAATTGCTCGAGTTAAATGCTTTAGCTCAGGTATTACCAGGTCCGGCATCTACGCAAACCCTTGTTGGTATTGCCTGGAAAGTGGGAAAACTGAAACTTGCCATCATAACATTCTTAATTTGGATTTTGCCTACAGCAGCAATTATGACTTTTGCTGCAATTAGTTATGCATTGCTGGATCAAAAACAAAAATTTAATGATATTCTGGAGTACATTCAACCAATAGCTTTAGGTATTGTTGGCTATGGGGCCTACAAGCTCGGCACCAAAGTTTTAAAAACTCAGGTATCTGTTTTTTTGGCTGTTGGATCTGTTATAGCAACCTTTGTACTCAGAAATGCTTATGTTTTTCCAATTGCTATTTTAGTTGGTGGGATGATTTCTTCGGCAATTGAAACCCCAAGGGATGAAGCTGACCTTCGGGTAAAATTATTTTCCAATATAAATCCGCGGAAACTGATTTACTTTATTGGGGCATTATTGTTATTTGCACTCGTTGGAGCAATTATTAATCGAACATCGCCATTTAGTTTACCTATACGTTTACTGGAAAATTTTTACCGTAACGGGATCCTGGTTTTTGGTGGGGGACAGGTACTTGTTCCACTGATGTTTACAGAGTTTGTACAGATGAAGCATTACTTACAAGCATCTGGATTTCTATCAGGCTATGCACTTCAGCAGGCATTGCCCGGACCTACATTTTCTTTTACCAGTTATCTTGGTGCACTGAGCATGAAAAACTTCGGTTATGGAATGTGGGGGCAAATACTGGGCGGATTAATAGGGGTAATTGGCATTAATTTGCCTGGACTCATTTTAGTTTTATTTATTGTTCCCTTTTGGGATGATTTAAAGAAAATATCTAGAATTCGCCACAGTTTGTCTGGAATTAATGCCGTAAGCGTTGGTTTTATAATCGCTGCATTTGTTCTTCTTCTTATTCCAATGGGATTTAACTGGCTCTTTTTAGGTATAATGCTTGCCACTTTTCTTGTGCTAAATTTTACCAAAATAAGTCCTCCAATTATTGTTTTAATTGGAATTTTTATTGGTTATCTTTTCTAAATAAATACAGTCACAAAAAAAGGGAAACGTAATTACATTTCCCTTACAAGTATTTTGTTTTAAACCTTAAAATGGTGGTTCCTCGTCGCTATAATCATCCATTTTTGAAGGGCGAATAATCACGTTGCTCTGTTTTTCAAAATCTTGAGATGGATACATTCCAGACGAAGGATTATCAGCAGCGAAAGATGTAGGCGCACTGAAATCTTCTTCTAAGTCAATAAACTTAACAAATTTACCAACAAATCTTAATGGCACAATCCCAGTTTCACCATTACGGTGTTTTGCGATGATAACCTCGCCAATTCCGGCTTGAGACCTACCTTGCTCATCTTCGGTAATTCCGTAATATTCAGGACGGTATAAAAACAGTACCATATCTGCATCCTGCTCAATAGATCCAGATTCACGCAAATCGGATAACATTGGTCTTTTACCTTGTAAACCAGGTCTACTCTCTACAGCACGACTTAACTGTGATAACGCTAAAACAGGTACATCTAACTCCTTTGCTACAGATTTTAAAGCTCTTGATATACTACCAATTTCCTGTTCACGATTACCGCCACCTTTTCCTTCGCCTTTACCATGCATCAACTGCAAGTAATCGACAATTACGAGTTGAATATCGTACTGAGATTTTAACCGTCTACATTTTGCCCTGAATTCGAAAATGTTTAGTGCGGGTGTATCATCAATTAGGAGTGGAGCTTCTGTTAAACGGCCAATTTTGCTGTGCAACTGTTGCCATTCCCATTCCTGTAAGTTTCCTTTTCTGATTTTTTCCTGTTCAATTTCTGCCTCCCCAGAAATCAAACGATTAACCAACTGAACAGAAGACATCTCTAAAGAGAAAACAACTGTTGGTTTTTGAAAATCGACAGTGGCGTTTCTGGCGCAGGTAAGCACGAAAGCTGTTTTACCCATTGCCGGACGAGCTGCGATAATAACTAAATCTTGTTTCTGCCAGCCTCCAGTAATTCTATCTAAACCTGTAAAACCAGTTGGTACACCGGTTAAACCATCTGTTTTTGTTCTAAGTTCTTCTAAGGTAGCTAATGACTGTTTAATAATATCATCCATTTTTTGCGTATCTCTACGCAAGTTATTTTGAGCAATATCAAACAATCCTTTTTCCGCATGATCCAATAAGTCGAATATATCCGTCGTATCTTCGTATGCATTGGTGATAATATCTGTAGAAATTCGAATCAGTTCCCGTTGAATATATTTTTGAGAAATAATACGAGCGTGGTATTCAATATTTGCTGCCGAAGCAACGCGATTGGTAAGATTGGTAATGTAATAAGCACCGCCAACCATTTCTAAAGTTCCAAGCTGTCTTAACTGAGCTGTAACCGTTAAAATATCAACAGGTTTCGATTTTTCGAACAATAAATGAATGGCCTCAAAGATCTTTTGATGCGCTTCCTGATAAAAAATCTCAGGTTTCAAAATATCGATTACAGCAGATAAGGCATCTTTTTCAAGCATCAAAGCACCTAAAACCGCTTCCTCCAAATCTAATGCCTGGGGAGGTAATTTACCCATAGAACTTACCGTATTGCCTAGTCTTGCTTTTCGGGATGTAATGCTATTCTTTCCGCCCTGTTCGTTATCGTTACTCATAGAACAAAAGTAGTTAAATTTTACTCCGATTGTTTTAACAAGTTCTTAGCTGTTTGTTAACAAATTGAAGTATAATCAGATTATTTTTTTTGTGATTTAGGATTACAAAGAAAATTTTAAACATTTAAATGTTGATAAGAACGAAGATAGATTAGGGGCAAAGCATTTATTTGAATACTTTTGCCTAACAATTTAGAAACATGGATAATTTTAGAAGACCGCAACGCGTAAAAGAAAATAACGAATTTGTATTTGGCATTAGAGCTGTGATAGAAGCAGTGAAAGCGGGTAGAGATATCGAAACAATTTATTTACAGCGTGGTTTGGCAGGTGAATTATTTCTAGAATTGAAGGCTCTTTTAGTGGGCACTTTAATTCCCCTAAATTCTGTACCGGTTGAGAAATTGAACCGAATGTCTCAAAAAAACCATCAAGGTGTTATAGCGGTGATTTCGCCAATTACTTATCAAAATATCGAAGACATTGTTCCCGCTATTTTTGAAAAAGGAGAGGTACCCTTAATTTTGGTTTTAGATAGTGTTACCGATGTTCGTAACATGGGGGCTATTGCAAGAACTGCCGCATGTGTGGGCGTACATGCCATTGTTGTTCCTTTAAAAAATGCAGCTCAAATTAATGCTGATGCCATAAAAACCTCGGCTGGTGCTTTGTTTAGCATTCCGATTTGCCGACATTCCAATCTCCATAAAACCTGTTTGTTTTTACAAGAAAGCGGATTGCAAATTGTAGCCTGTACAGAAAAAACCAACGATTTAATTTATGCTCCCGATTTTACTTTGCCAACTGTAATTGTTATGGGCTCAGAAGATGAGGGAATTTCCAATGAGCTTTTGCGTGTTGCAGATCGTTTGGCTAAAATCCCTATGGCCGGAAAAATCGAATCGTTAAATGTTTCTGTATCTGCCGGAGTAATTTTATATGAGGCTGTAAGACAAAGAACCATCTAATAATTCTTTAACTCAATTTCTTAACAAAAGCTATATTTATATATTTTTATTAGAAATTGAAAATTATGCTCCCTGCAAAGACCATTACTGAAGTAATTGCTAGACTTGATGAAATCATCAATGAAAGTATAGCCAAAAAATCTCGTTTGGGTTATTTTGCATGCTTGTATCGAAAAATGACTATTGCAGTGCAAAAAGGAATTAACGATGGTATGTTCACTGATGGGGCAAGGATGGAAAAACTGGATGTCATTTTTGCCAATCGATATCTTAACGCCTATTATTGTAAATCACAAAATACTGCTACAACGTCCTCTTGGAAAATAGCGTTTGATGCTACTTCTCAGCCATATACGGTTATTCAACATCTACTTTTAGGAATGAATGCTCATATTAACCTCGATCTTGGTGTAGCTGCTGCAGAAACTTCTAAGGGTCTGGACATTCAATTGATGAAAAAAGATTTTGATCTGATAAATGATGTAATTGGAAGCTTGATTAATATTGTTCAGAAAGATTTGGAAGAAATTTGTTTGCCCATGAAAATGTTGGCCTATATAGATAACAAGAGCAAAGAATCAGTAATAAATTTTAGCATTACAACAGCTAGAAATACAGCCTGGGCAAATGCAGTTGGTCTTTCTACAGTATTACCTACCATGTACGATCCATACGTTAAAACTTTAGATTCAAAGATTGCTATAGTTGCAAATAATATAAAAAACCCTAATCTTTCTCAAAGTTTTTTGTTGAGAACAATTAGGGCGTTTGAGCCAACTGATGTTGGCGAAATTATTAACTTTTTAAAAGATTAAATAAATTTATTGCCAAATCGAGATTTTACCTCGGCAACAAACTCCTTAACTTTTTGTTCTTCATTTCTCGGACAGATCATCAACATATTGTTGTTTTCTACTACAATATAATCGTGTAAGCCATTTAAAATTACCAGTTTATCTTTTGGTACGTTAACCATGCAATTAGATGAATCAAACATAATTACCTGTTCGGCTGGAATAACTGCGTTGCCAACATAATCTTTATCGGCCATCTCATAAATTGATGCCCATGTACCTAAATCTGACCAGCCAAAATCTGAAGGAAGAACATATACATTGTCTGCTTTTTCCATAATTCCAAAATCAATGGAGATATTGGTGCATTGAAAATAAGCATTATTGATAAAAGCTTTTTCACCATCGCCATTTAATTCTGCACGTCCAACATTAAAGATTTCGTACATATCAGGCAAGTACTTTTCAAATGCATTTAAAATCGATTTTGCCGACCAGATAAAGATTCCGGCATTCCAGAGAAAGTCTCCACTTGATAGAAAAGATTTTGCAAGTTCAAGATTTGGCTTTTCTGTAAAAGTTTTAACCTTATGAAGGTCTGAATCTGTATTCAAAACATAATCCGTATGTTGAATATAGCCATAACCTGTATCAGGACGATTTGGTTTAATGCCCAAGGTAATTAAACAATCATTTTTTGAGGCTGCGTTGAGAGATTGTTCTATCGATTTAACAAAGCCATCCAAATCAGCAATTGTATGATCAGAGGGTGCAACTACAATAGTTGCATTGGGGTTTAGTTCATATATTTTTAAACTTCCATATGCTACACAAGGTGCAGTATTGCGCATTAATGGTTCAGCCAAAATCTGATTATCGCTTAATTGCGGAAGTTGTTCCTTAATTAAATCTGAATAAATTTCATTGGTTACGATAAAGATATTTTCAGGTGGACAGATTTCTAAAAATCTATCATAAGTACTTTGGATTAACGTTTTGCCAACTCCAAAAAAATCAATAAACTGTTTAGGGTATTCAGTTCTGCTCACTGGCCAAAAGCGACTTCCGACGCCACCGGCCATAATTAAGGCATAAAAATCTTTATTCATTATATAAGTTAAAATTACACAATTCCTTCGTTCAAAAGATCGTGCAAATGGATGATGCCAAAGTAAGTATTTTGTTCTAGAACTAACAACTGTGTAATGTTATTTTCTTTGATTAAATTAAGTGCATCTACCGCAAGTGCATCAAACTGAATACTTTTAGGGTTTTTGCCCATAATGTCTTCCGCTTTTAAATGCTCGATATTTGAATAATTTTCAAGCATTCTTCTAATATCACCGTCTGTAATTACACCAATAACTCTGTTTTCAGCATCAATAACAGCAACTGCACCCAAACGGTTTTTGCTAATTTCAATTAAAGCTTCCTTAACCGATGCTTTAGGACTAATAGAAGGTTTTTCGTTAGAAAGTGCTAAATCTTTCGCCTTTAAATATAATTTTTTTCCCAATGATCCACCGGGATGATATTTCGCAAAATCAGATTCGTTAAATTCCCTGCATTCTAATAAACAAACTGCAAGTGCATCGCCCATAGCCAATTGTGCTGTTGTACTTGTGGTTGGAGCCAAATTATGTGGACAAGCTTCTTTTTCCACTGAAGTATTTAAAACCAAATCTGCCTGGTCGGCTAAAAAAGATTTAAGTTCTCCAACCATGCCAATCAATTTATTGCCAGATGTTTTTAAAAGTGGGGTGAGCACTTTAATTTCTGGCGTATTGCCACTCTTAGATAAGCATATTACAACATCGTTTTTTTGGATCATACCCAAATCTCCATGTATGGCATCAGCCGCATGCATAAAAATTGCAGGTGTTCCGGTAGAGTTAAAGGTAGCTACAATTTTTTGTGCAATGATGGCGCTTTTACCTATTCCGGTTACAATTACACGACCATTACACTGTAAAATGGTTGATACCACTTTTTCAAAATCATCGTTAATATTTTTCGCAACATTTAAAATTGCGGCTGCTTCGAGCTCTAACGTGCTTACAGCGGATTGAATAATTGATTTTTTACTTTTCAAAGAGAAAAAAATTGTCTGTTAATACTTGAAATTCTTGTAAAATTATGTTATTTTGGATACAAAAATAGCATCGCATATTTTATTACACAAAATGGACGTGAAAAAGTCGTTATTTGATAACCTACAAAATTTCTTTGGGTTTGATAATTTCAAAGGTGATCAGGAGTCGATCATAACAAATATTTTAGAAGGCAACAATACTTTTGTTATAATGCCAACGGGCGGAGGGAAGTCTATATGCTATCAATTGCCTGCTTTAATGAGTGAAGGAACTGCAATAGTAATTTCGCCCTTAATTGCTTTAATGAAAAACCAGGTAGACCAGTTGCGGGCTTTTGGTGGAAATGATAGTATTGCTCATTTTCTTAATTCATCTTTAAACAAATCCGAAATTACCCAAGTTAAGTCTGATCTGTTAAGTGGTCAAACTAAGTTATTATATGTTGCGCCAGAATCTTTGGCCAAACAAGAAAACATAGAGTTTTTAAACCTCATTAAAATTTCTTTCGTCGCCGTTGATGAAGCACACTGTATCTCGGAATGGGGACATGATTTTAGGCCAGAATACAGGAAGATAAGGCAGGTTATTAGTGGCTTGGGCGATAATATTCCAATTATTGCGCTAACGGCTACAGCAACGCCAAAAGTTCAGCAGGATATTGTTAAAAATCTTGGAATGACAGAGGCAACTTTGTTTAAATCATCTTTTAACAGGCCAAACTTATTTTATGAAATCCGTCCGAAAAGAGACATTACAAAAGAAATTATCAAGTACATTAAATCCAATCCTGGTAAATCTGGAATTATCTACTGCCTAAGTCGTAAAAAGGTAGAAGAAGTTGCCGAAGCCTTAAATTTAAATGGAATTAGTGCTTTGCCGTACCACGCAGGATTAGATCCAAAAGTTAGAGCAGATACTCAAGATCGGTTTTTAATGGAAGATGCCGAAGTAATTGTTGCTACAATTGCTTTCGGAATGGGAATTGATAAACCCGACGTTCGTTTTGTAATCCACCATGATGTGCCTAAAAGCATGGAAGGTTACTATCAGGAAACGGGTAGAGCAGGTCGTGATGGTGGTGAAGGTGTTTGCATTGCTTTCTACGCACAAAAAGATGTAGATAAGCTTGCTAAATTTATGAAAGACAAACCTGTTTCCGAACGTGAGATTGGTACTCAGATATTAAAGGAGGTTATTGATTATGCAGAATCTGGCGTTTGTCGCCGGAAGCAAATTCTACACTATTTCGGCGAAAACTTTAACGAAACAGGTTGTAATTGCATGTGCGATAATTGCAAAAAACCTAAAAAACAGTTTGATGCCGAACAGCATTTATCAACTTTGTTAAAGTTTATCGAAACTTCGGGCGAAAAGTTTGATGACGTTCATTTATTAAATGTTTTCCTTGGATTAGAAACTGCACAAACCATTGCCTACGAACACAGCAAAGTACCCGAATTTGGTATTGGAAAAGAAGATGGGGAATTGATGTGGAAATCGATTGTTCGTCAGGCTGTATTAAATAATTATCTATATAAGGATATTGATAATTATGGTTTGCTAAAATTAACCAAACAGGGAAAAGATTTCATCATTAATCCTTACAGCCTTAAATTTTTGTTGAATGAACCCATCGAAAGCGGTGCAGATGATGATGAAGATGAGGTTAAACATGGCTCTGGTACACTAGATAATCAACTATTGCTGTTGCTTAAAGATCTTCGCAAGAAAATTGCTAAGCAAAAGAATGTTCCACCGTTTGTTGTTTTCCAAGACCCATCTTTAGAGGAAATGTGTACGCACTACCCAATTACAATGGAAGAGCTTCGTCAGATTTCTGGCGTTGGATCTGGAAAGGCAATGAAGTTCGGAACTCCGTTTATTGAGCTGATTAAAAAATATGTGGATGATAACGATATTGAGCGACCAATTGATTTGATTATAAAAACTCAAGCCAATAAATCGCAAATGAAAGTTTCGATCATACAAAATATAGATAGACAAATCGGACTTGAAGATATTGCTGATTCGAAAGGAATTACTTATGAGGAAATTTTGAAAGAAGTAGAATCGATAGTAAATTCTGGTACAAAGCTTAATCTAAATTATTTTATTGATGAGGTTATTGATGATGATAGGCAGGATGAGGTGTTTGATTACTTTAGAGCCGCCGATAGTGATTCAATTGACGAAGCTTTAAATGAATTGGGTGAAACGGATTACACCCGTGAAGAAATTCAATTAATGAGAATCAAATTCATGTCAGAACTAGGAAACTAGCGTTGATGTAAGATGGTAAATGTAAAATGGATAATGGAGTTTCAAACTTAAATTATTCCTTTACGCTTACCATCATCTATTTTACATAATACATTTTACATGCTTAATTATTTAGATAAAATAAAAAATACGGAATCGGGTAATTTCTTTCTAATGGCTGGGCCATGTGCAATTGAAGGCGAAGATATCGCCATGCGAATTGCAGAAAAAATTATTTCTATAACCGACAAACTCCAAATTCCATACATCTTTAAAGGCTCTTATCGCAAAGCAAATAGGAGCAAAGGCAGTTCGTTTACTGGCATTGGCGATGAAAAAGCTTTACGCATTCTAGAAAGGATTGGTCGCGAGTTTAATGTGCCAACTGTGACAGATATTCACGAAAGTGGCGAAGCTGCTATGGCCGCTGCCTATGTAGATGTGTTGCAAATCCCAGCTTTCCTTTGTCGCCAAACAGATTTATTAATTGCCGCGGCAGAAACGGGAAAAGTTGTTAATGTGAAAAAGGGTCAGTTTCTTTCTGCAGGTTCAATGAGATTTGCCGTAGAAAAGGTTAAAGAAGCAGGAAATAACAAAGTAATTTTAACAGAGAGAGGTAATACATTTGGTTATCAGGATTTAATTGTTGATTACAGAGGCCTACCTGAAATGCAGAGTTTTGGTGTACCTGTAGTAATGGATTGTACGCATTCCCTACAACAGCCCAACCAGAGCAGTGGAGTTACTGGCGGTAAACCCGAATTAATTTTAACCATTGCCAAAGCGGCGATTGCGGTAGGTGCTGATGGCTTGTTTATTGAAACACATCCAGATCCTGCAAATGCAAAATCTGACGGTGCCAACATGTTGCATTTGGATTTACTGGAAGAAACTTTGACAAAGTTAATACGTATCAGACAAGCAATTTTGTAATCTTGGCAACTCCAAAAGTATTTCTCACTGCCGAATGGCGAAAACTTGCTCTGGCCCAATATCAAGTTGATGCAGCAATACTTTTGAAATATTTGCCTCCCCACACCGAGCTCGATGACTGGAAGGGAAGGTACTATGTAAGTTTGGTAGGTTTTATGTTTATCGATGTAAAGCTTCGCGGATTAAACATACCATATCATACCACCTTTGAAGAGGTAAATCTTCGTTTTTATGTTAAATATAAAGATGGTGAAGAATGGAAACGCGGCGTTGTTTTTGTGAAGGAAATTGTACCCTTGCCAGCCATAACCTTTGTAGCAAATACAATTTATAAAGAAAACTATCAAACTCTGTCAATGAAGCATATTTGGATAGAGCAAGAACATCAGATTGAAGTAGACTATCTTTGGAAAAATAAAACCTGGAATAAATTTTCTATTAAGGCTGAGTCAAAAAGCAATAAAATTGAAATCGGGAGTGAAGAAGAATTTATAACCGAGCATTATTGGGGTTACACAAAAATTGGCAACAATAAAACTTCAGAATATGGAGTTGAACATCCAAGATGGGAAGTATATCCTGTCAGTGATTATACTATTGATGTTGATTTTGGCGCAAACTATGGAAGCGATTTTTCTTTTTTAAATAATGCTCATCCAGATTCAGTAATGCTGGCTGAAGGATCAGAAATAAGCGTTATGAAAGGTAAGAAGTTTTAAATATCTCTTAGTAGAGAACTGTCAGCCTGAGTTTATCGAAGGCCTTTAAAGAAAGTGCTTCGACCGGCTTCCTGCTAATATAATGACTATATTCTATGATAATCTCCACGCCAGTTTTTAATCTCCTTTTTAATTTCATCTGGAGATAAATTATTTGAGACTGCTTTATCAACCAAACTGACAAACTCATCATCGCTGGCAAACCTAAGTGCAATAACCTGTCCCATTCTTAATTCGGTTGGAAATGCTTTATTCGTTAAAATGAAATAACGCAGTTTTTCTTCCGCTCTTACAGCTCTATCTTGAGCCTTAAGCGCAAACATTCTTGCCATCAATGCAACAAGCAAAATCAAAATAAATGCAAGTGCAATTAAGCCTGTAACAATATTTGGTATTGATATAACGGTATAAATGGCCAATCCTAAACCAATTACGGTTAACGGAATAGTGGTAAAATGAAATAATGGATAAAATCTTTTATGGTTACTATAATTTTGGGTCATGCTAAATTTTCGTGATAATGAATGATGTTCTTCGGTTATTTTTTCTACCAAGTTCTGTTTTGTTATCTGCAATAGGCTTAGTTTCTCCGAAGCCTTTAAAAGTAAGTCTTTTTGAATCTATATTATTTTTGATTAAATACTCGTAAACCGCACTTGCTCTATTTAATGATAATTTTTCATTCAATTTATCATCACCTACATTATCCGTATGCCCTTGAATTTCGATATTTACCTTCTCATTTTCGTTTAAGAAATTGATTAAAATTTCCAGTTCTTTTATTGAGGCTGGCAAGAGATTGTATTTGTTGGTATCGAAAAAGATGTTTCTTAAAGTAACATTCGCACCAGCCTTTATTCTCTCAATACTTACCTCAATTTGATAAGGTTTATTTATATCGCCACTCTTCAGTTCAAAATTTTCGGAATAAAACATATAACCTTCAGCACTTACATTAAACATGTAATTGCTGCCCACAGGCATAACAGCTAAAAACTGACCGGTTTCTGCATCTGTATAATCATCAAAAACGGTTTTATTGGTTTTTAAATCCACCACCTGAACATTGCTTTCTATCGTTTTTTGACTATCCTTATCTTTAACGATTCCCTTAACGTAAGTGATTTTTAAAGGTTTAGCCGGCTCCGGGATGCCAAAACTATAAATATCCTGTCCACCAAATCCATCTTTTAAATTAGAAGAGAATAACCCCAAATTTCCATCTGCACTTACAACCAAACCACTTTCATCTTCAAATGAATTAATTGGATAACCAATATTTATAGGCTTTTGCCATTTGCCCTCATCAGTCATTCTACTATAATAAATGTCTTTATTTCCGAAACCTGGCCAACCATCCGACGAAAAGTAAAGTGTTTTACCATCTGCATGCAAGAATGGAGTATTTTCATCATACGCTGTATTTATTTCGGGCCCAAGATTTATTGCTGGTCCCCACTTTGCGTCATCGGTAATGGTACTTTTCCAAATATCGTAACCTCCAGAACCGCCAGGCCGATTGCTTATAAAATAGAGTGTTCTTCCATCAGGACTTATTGCCGGCTGCGATTCCCAGTATTCTGAATTTACTGGTGTCCCAACATTATAAGGTTCCCCCCAATCCTTACCTTCGCGGTGTGAAACATAAATATCGCATCTTCCTAAGCCATCAGGGCGATTGCATCCTGTAAAAAAGAGGTATTTTCCATCTGGTGAAATCGTTTGGGCACCTTCATTATATTTGGCTGTATTGATTTTACTGGAAAGTGGTTTAGCCAAATTCCATGAGTTATTTTTTAATTGAGATGTCCAAAAATCTTCGTTACCATTAATCTGCCGAGTAAAAATCAGCGTTTCACCATCTGCGGTTAATGCGGGAAAATATTCGGCATCAGTCGTATTGACATTTTGGCCTAAATTGTTTGGTGCGTATTTTACTGGTTTTTTTATGGCCTCAGAAGCAAAATCGCAGTCTAAAAGATATTTTCTTGCCTTTCTATTTTTATCGGAAGATTTGTCGACTGCTAAAAACTCCAAGAAATGCTGCTTGGCTTTAGTGTAATCTGCCGTGGCAAATTCAGATTCTGCTAATCCAAAAATAACTTCGGGCTTAACGTTTTTATTAATGGCAATTGCCTTTTGATAAGAGGATTTTGATTCAGGATATCTCTTTTGAATTCTATATACATCACCTAAAACCAAAAATGCAGTTTGAAACTGAGGATCTGCCTGGACTGCACTTTCTAAAAATTGAATGGCTTCTGTATAATTTTGCTTTTGTAGAGCGGGATTGGCTTTCTCGAAAAAGTTTTGTGCTTTTTTGTTTGGAGAATTTTGACCAAAGCAATAAATGCTTAGTACGCTAAAAAAAAGAAATAAGCGAAGTTTCATTACATTAACATTTGGTTAAAGCTAATGTAAACTATTTATGGAATATTTAAAAATTTGTGTGTTTGTAAAGAAATCTCCCATTTTGGGTTGGCCATTACATACTCAATAATTAAAGGTGTAATTTCTTTCGATTTTGACCATTCAGGCTGTAAATATAACTTGCAGGTGGGAGATACCATTGCCGCATATTCTTCGGCCCATTTGAAATCGCTTTTATTAAAAACAATCACTTTTAGCTCATGCGCAAAGGGCGTAATATCTGGTCGCGGTGCCTTAAATTTCTTCGGAGATAAACAAATCCAATCCCAATTTCCCGATAATGGGTAAGCCCCAGATGTTTCGATGAAAGTTAAAATTCCTCTATCTTTTAATTTAGTGGTTAGATAATCGAGATTGTAAATTAATGGTTCTCCACCAGTTATAACTACAGCTTTGCCAGGAAATTTATCAGCATTTTCTACAATTACATCGGCAGGTGTGAGCGGGTGCATTTCTGCATCCCAGCTTTCTTTAACATCGCACCAATGGCAACCCACATCGCAACCACCTAAACGGATGAAATAAGCCGCTTTGCCAGTATTAAATCCCTCGCCTTGTATTGTATAGAACTCTTCCATTAAAGGAAGTAATGTGCCGTCTTCTGGTATGTCTTGTTTCATTTTTGAGGATGCAAATATCCTAAAAAAATATGGTCTAGTGGTTCCACTTTCAAAAATTAATGTAAAGATGAAATAACACTGATATTTAAATGCTTATTTTAGCTTAATGAAGTGGTTTAAGGCGCTTAATAAAATTCAAATCCCTAATTCTGATTCAATTAAAACGGTTGAAGTGAATGGGAAACAACTTTGTATCATCAATAACGATAATAAAATTACAGCCACTCAATCTTATTGTCCGCATGCAGGAGGGCATTTCAGTGGGGGATGGTGCAAAAATGGCAATCTGATTTGTCCGATTCATCGTTGGGAATATAGTTTAACTACCGGTCGAGGAGCAGAGGGGCAGGGAGATTACATTAATATTTACCCGACTGAATTACGTGAAGATGGATTATATGTTGGCTTTGAGGAAAGCTGGTGGAACAAGCTTTGGAGCTGAAAAAATGAGCAAAAAACAAGGATGAAAGATCAAAGACTTGGCCACTATATCTTTATTCTTTGTTCCTTTATCCTTGTTCTTACCGCAAATACTGTTTAAAAAACTCCTGACAGTTTAAAACTTCGATATCCGAGAAATAAAAATCTTCAATATCTTCGGTAATTATGCATTTGCAATCTTTTTGGTAAGCAGCATAATATTCTAGGCCATCTTCAAAATCATGAATTTTCTTATTCGATAATGTATCTGAAACGCCCTTAGAAGAATTCTCAGCAATCTTTATATGTTGGCAAAGCAAATCGATTTTCTGCTTGGCCACCTGAGATTTATGTTTCTTCTCGGCAAAATAAAATGCAATGGCCAAACAAAGTGGCGAAGTATAAACTTCAAATTTTGGATGTGATGCCAAACTCAAAATCCTCGAAGAATAGGTGAAAAGGGGATACTCTTTATTCAAAACAGAGACGAGAATGTTAGCATCTAAAAATATCTTCATTACTTACTTTTTAGAAGAAAAGAATTCATCTTTTGATGCTTTGCGACCAGCTTTAACTGTTTTTTTGTATTCTACTTCACCTTCTGCAACCATACTTACCCAATCACTGATGGGGTAATCCTCTAGCGATTTATAATTGCTAGCAGTAACCTGGGTTAACAAGTGCTCAATTAAACGTGATAAGCTAATGTTATTATCAGCAGCGTATTTTTTAGCCTTGGTAACTACATCTTGGTTAAAGCTTAAAGTGAGTTTCGCATCCATATCTTATTAATTTATATTCAAAGATAATAAATGTACGTGTAAATAAAAATTCTTGCACGTAATAAAAACAAAAAATAAGGAACAAAGTAGACGTTTTTTATCTTTGTTCCTTTACCCTTACTCTAATTATAAATTTCTTTTCTAGCGGAAGCTAAAGTGTTTTTCAATAAGCCAACAATGGTCATTAAACCAACACCGCCGGGAACAGGTGTGATGTATGATGAAATAGGTGCTACGTTTTCGAAATCAACATCACCATAAAGTTTAAAACCAGATTTAGTTTCTGTAGATGTTTCTCGGTTTATACCAACATCGATTACAATTGCACCAGGTTTAACCATATCAGCAGTAATAAAGTTCTTTTTACCAATTGCAGCGATGATGATGTCTGCTTGCAGCACTTGTTCCTTTAAATCTTTTGTACGGGAGTGGGTAAGTGTTACCGTGCAATTTCCTGGATTTGCATTACGAGCCATCAAAATACTCATTGGGCTACCTACAATATTACTACGCCCAACCACAACACAATGCATTCCTGTCGTATCGATATTGTATTCTTGCAACATCAATAAAATGCCATATGGCGTAGCGGGAATAAAACAAGGTAAATTGCGCATCATTCTACCCAAATTAACGGGGTGAAAACCATCTACATCTTTACGGTAATCTATGGTTTCGGTAACTTTTTCTGGGTCAATATGCTTTGGTAATGGCAATTGAACAATTAATCCATCAACATCAGCATCTTGATTAATTTCTTCGATTTTAGCCAATAACTCAGCTTCGGTAACAGAATTATCGTACCTATGGAGTGAGGATTTAAAACCTACCTTTTCGCAATTTTTCATTTTGCTGGCTACGTAAGTTTCGCTGCCACCATCATTACCTACTAAAATGGCAACCAAATGTGGTTTTCTGCCAGTATTATTTAAAAATTCAGCAGCCTCTTCGGCAATTTGAACTTTAACTTTTTCCGATACGTATTTACCGTCTAATAATTTCATTCTTAAGAGATGTGAGACATCAGATATTAGATTTGAGATTGGACGGTTATCATCTCAAATCTCAAATCTAATATCTCAAATCTATTTTAATCCAACTTCAAAACCGCCATAAATGCACTTTGCGGAATTTCTACGTTTCCAACCTGGCGCATGCGTTTTTTACCTTTTTTCTGTTTCTCCAATAACTTACGTTTACGAGAAATATCACCCCCATAACATTTAGCTGTTACATCCTTGCGCAAAGCACTCAACGTTTCGCGGGCAATAACTTTTGCACCAATAGAGGCCTGTATTTTGATCTCAAATTGCTGACGAGGGATTAACTCTCTCAATTTCTCGCAAATTTTCTTTCCGAAATCATATGCATTACTTCTATGAATTAATGAAGATAAAGCATCTACGGGCTCATCATTCAGTAACATATCCAAGCGTACTAAATCTGATTTGCGATACCCAATTTGATGATAATCGAAAGATGCATAACCTTTGGAAATCGTTTTCAGTTTATCATAAAAATCGAATACAATTTCCCCCATCGGCATTTCAAAAATCAATTCAACCCGATCAGAAGTTAAATAAGATTGATTTACGATAATTCCGCGTTTTTGAATACATAGCGACATTACTGGTCCAACAAATTCGGCTTTGGTAATAATATTTGCTTTTATAAACGGTTCTTCAACCGAATCCAATTTACTTGGATCTGGTAAATCAGACGGGTTATTAACGGTAACTTCCTCTCCTTTAGTTGTATGGGCAATGTACGATACGTTGGGAACAGTTGTGATAACCGTCATGTCAAATTCACGCTCCAAACGTTCCTGAATGATCTCCATGTGCAACATTCCGAGAAATCCGCAACGGAAACCAAAACCTAAAGCAGCAGAGCTTTCTGGTTCAAAAACGATAGACGCATCATTTAACTGCAATTTATGCATCGCTTCACGAAGCTCTTCGAACTCATCAGTATCAACCGGGTAAATCCCAGCAAAAACCATTGGCTTAACCTCTTCAAAACCTTGGATCGAATCTAATGAAGGTCTATCAACGGTTGTAATCGTATCACCAACTTTTACCTCGCGAGCTTCTTTAATTCCTGAAATAATGTAACCAACATCGCCGGTTTTAACCACATTTCTTGGCGACATATCCAGTTTTAAAATACCAACTTCATCAGCCAAGTATTGTTTACCTGTATTAATAAATTTTACTTTATCACCTTTTTTAATTTCGCCGTTAACCACTTTATAGTAGGCAATAATACCTCTAAACGAGTTAAAAACCGAATCGAAAATCAAAGCCTGTAACGGTGCTTCAGGATCTCCAACCGGAGCAGGAACACGATCTACAATGGCTTGGATAATATCTGGAATTCCAAGTCCGGTTTTACCAGATGCTGGAATAATGTCTTCTCTTTTACATCCGATTAAATCAATAATCTGGTCTTTCACTTCCTCGGGCATTGCGCCTGGTAAATCCATTTTATTTAAAATCGGAATTATTTCCAGGTCGTGTTCCAAAGCTAAATATAAGTTCGAAATAGTCTGTGCCTGAATCCCTTGAGATGCATCAACAATTAGCAAGGCACCTTCGCAAGCTGCAATAGAACGCGAAACTTCATAAGAAAAATCTACGTGTCCGGGAGTGTCAATTAAGTTAAAATTGTACTCAATATCTCCAACTTTATAGTTCATTTGTATGGCATGACTTTTTATCGTAATGCCTCTCTCACGCTCCAAATCCATGTTATCGAGCAATTGCGCCTGCGCCTCACGCTTGGAAATCGTCTCGGTATATTCTAATAACCTATCGGCCAGAGTACTCTTTCCGTGGTCAATATGTGCAATAATGCAAAAATTACGTATATGCTTCATCTTTGCGCAAAGATATAGTTTTTAATGGAAAATTTAAGGTGTTTGAGCGAAGCGAAATCCCGAATTTTTTGGGAGAAAATTAATTCGACAAAAACGATGATTTGAAAAGCAAAGCCTGTAGTTTTTCGGTTCTTGCAGCCTTGCTTTCCACTTTATCTTTTTTGTGGATGCCGTCAGAAATTCGAGATTCTGCGCCAAAAAAGTATGCCGTTTCAATCAAGTTTATGTATTTTAATGTAGTAATTCTTTTGAATGTTACCTTTCTTCTACCCACACCATACTTTTAAAGTAACAAAATAATATTTCGGTTATCTAAACATCAGAATAAACTATCATTAACTTGTTAAGCTTAACGAACATCAACAAAAAGTACGGCAGCCACGAAGTATTAAATTTTCGCGAATGGAAAATCGATAATGGCATCCATTGGCTAAAAGATGGCAACGGAACGGGTAAATCAACGCTGTTCCGAATCATTTCAGGTCAAACACCTTTCAAGGGTGAAGTGGAATTGAATGGTGTTAATCTGAAAAAAGAGCCAATTAAATTTCGGTCTAAAATTAGTTTCGCCGAGGCCGAGCCCCAATATCCCTTATTTATTACAGGAAATGAACTGATAGATTTTTACACAGAAACACGAAACGCTCAACGAAAACAGGCAGATGAACTTACTGATTACTTTGAAATGTCTGCGTTTATTAATAATAAGATTGGCAGTTATTCAAGCGGGATGCTGAAAAAACTTTCCTTGATATGTGCTTTCATCGGAAACCCTGATATATACATTTTAGATGAACCTTTAATTACCATTGATGTGGCTTCTGCAGATAAACTTTATCAATTAATTAACGAAAAAGCGACTCAAGGAAAATCATTTCTTTTATCATCACATCAGGAAGTTAGCAATGATAAACTGAAATTAGATGCCTTATTCCAAATTATTGAAAAACAAATTGTTAAACTCTAAATGCTGAAGTTATTAATCAATAGTTTAGCGAAAGAATTTTATCAGCAACATGCCGGTTTTTTTCTGGTTGGGATTTATATTTTATTCGGTGTAGTAGAACCATCACAGTTAATCGGCTACCAAAAAGCTTTGCTTTTGGCCGGCATTTCTTCGCCGGTTGGGCTGGCTATCGTGTTTGCATCATGGTTTTTATATTCACTAAAAGCACATTTCTTTATCAAACAACGGCTTGTACAAGCTCAATATAATTTCGTAGGTGAAACAACAGCTCTACTTAAGAATACTCAATTGAAGTTATGGCTGAGATTATATTTAATCATACTTGCACCAATTTTAATTTATTTTTTTCTATTAATAGGGTTAAGTTTCGGCTATCAGCTTTATTTAAGTGTTATAAGTATTTTAATTGTTTTTTCAGCTTTGGTTTTTGGTTTATCATGGCTAACTTTTCAGTCGTTGACTTTTGGTTTTCTTAAACAGGAAAGGCAAATCACACATTTTGTTTTAAAAGTTAAGAAGCCTTTCTTCTCCTGGCCATTATTTCATTTGTTTAACGAGCAACCTTTAATGTTGCTGATGTGCAAATTATTATCGCTAGTTTTCTTTAAAGGAATGTTGTGGATGTTTGCCGACGTAGGCAATGATATTCGGGTTTTATTGGTTGCAATGTTAGCATCAATTTTATGCCACGCAACATTGGTTTTCACTTTGTTGAAATTCGAAACAGAATATCTTAACGTCAGTAAAAGTCTTGAAATATCAGTTTACAAGAGACTTCAAAATTGGCTGTTGGTTTTTACAATCATTTTAATTCCTGAATGTATATTTTTAACATCGGCATCTCATCTTGAATTATATTCAATTGTAAATGGTTTTGTGTTCGGCCTTGCCGGATTAATATTTCTCCTAACCTTATTATACATTGTAAAGTTGAACATGGATAATTACCTGAAATGGCTATTGTTCTTTTTCTTTATTTCTATGTGGGCAATTCTTGGGCATTATTACCTTTTGTTCAGCTTGGCTTTATTGGTTACCTGCACAATATATTATGTGATGATGTTTAACAAAACTGATTTAAAAGGGATAGAATAATAAATTTTTAACCACAGATAAACGGATTTTTTGCCATGGAAAAAATGAATCCGCAGAAGTTTGACTTTTCATAATGCCGAGTTATCTGTGTTCATCCTGCTTATCTGTGGTTAATTATCTATATGGAATCATAGGAAATTAACAGTATATTAATCTGTTTGCTGTGGCTGATTTATCCGTGGTTAAATTTATTTAAACCATCGTTTTCTTCCATTTACCTTTTTTAAATAAGATAAATGCAGCAACGGCAATACCGGCTTCGGCAGTTGGAATGGCAATAAAGACACCTGTTGGCCCCATGTCTAAATATTTAGCCAGGAAGTAAGCCAATGGAATTTGGAACAGCCAGAAAGCAAAAACATTAATTTTAGTTGGTGTCCAGGTATCTCCAGCACCATTGAAAGCACTGCTAAAAACCATCGCCGAGCCATAAATAACAAAACCGATACTTAAAATTTTCAGCGCACGACTTGCAATCTCAATTACCTTCACATCGGAAGTAAAAAATGATGCAAATAAATGTCCGCAGGTTAAAAATACAACGCTTACCACAGCCATAAAAATGATAATGTATTTTAAGGTTTGAAAAACAGATTGTTCAGCTCTATCGATATGGCCAGCGCCCAAATTTTGACCGACCAATGTTGCTGCCGCATTGCTCAATCCCCATGCGGGTAATAAGAAGAACATCATTAATCGAAGTGCCGTTTGATAACCTGCCGAACCCTCATCGCCGCCTGTTGTGGCTACGAGTTCTGCCAAAAAGACCCAACTACAACTTGCGATTATAAACTGGAAAATAGCGGGAGCAGCAATTTTAACAATGGCTTTAATTTGCTCAAAATCTGGAATAAATTGACTAATCCGAATTTTTAATGCGTTTTTTCCATTGAATAAATTATACACCTGATAAGTTACACCCAGGCCTCGACCAATTGTTGTAGCAATTGCGGCACCGGTTAAGCCAAATGCAGGAATGGGTCCTAAACCATTAATGAAAATAGGGCAGAGGATAATGTTGGCAATGTTGGCAATCCATAAACTGCGCATAGCAATTGCCGCATTACCCGCACCTCGAAAAATACCATTTATTAAAAATAGCAAAACAATAATGATACTTCCCCCCATCATAATCCGAACGAAAGTGGTTCCATGCAGTGCAGTTTCTGTTGATGCACCCATTAATAAAAGAATGTCTCTGGCATAAATTAATCCAGCAATGCTGATTAAAATGTTAATTGCTACTGCAATTACGATGGTTTGCATTCCTGCTTTTGCGGCTGCTTCGGGGTTTTTCTCACCAATTCTTCTGGCTACAACCGCAGTAGCTGCCATGCTCAATCCAACGGCTAAGGAATATATAATGGTTAAGACTGATTCGGTTAAACCTACGGTTTGTATGGCATGGCTGCTGTTTTCTAAGTGACCCACGAAATATAAATCGACTAATGCAAAAACTGATTCCATTGCCATTTCTAGCATCATCGGAATGGCTAATAAAATAATTGCCCGTTTAATGCTAATTGAAGTTAAATCAACTTCATTGCCTTTTAAGGATTGTACAAGTACTTCAAAAAAAGATGATAGTTTGCCCTGTGTCTTTACTGACTGTGACATAAAATATAAATAAGATGTTATGAATAAACCAAAAGATAGGCAATTAAATGCACATATCTAATACTGAAATGGGAGGGAATCCTCGGTTATTTAAAACCTAAAACGGATTGCAGATACTATCATGGTTCTGTTCTTTTTGATCCGACAAAGATAAATAAATTTTTCAATTGTCAAATTTTTATGACTGATTTTTAAGGTGTTGATTAAATTATCCGCCACGGAAACACGGAAATCACGGAATCAAATCTTTGAGTTGATGATGTTGTAAGTTATATATATTTCAGTTCGTGGGAACAAGAACCGAGGTACAGGGGTCAGGATGTATTCTCAAATACAATATCTTCGGACCTCCGACTTTCTAACTAAATACTATATGCTTTAATCATCTCTTCAGTAACCTTTGTGCCACGGCTTGTGTTTAAATCAATTAATACATAATCAAAAATTCCATCCGAAGCTACTTTGCCAGTTTTTTTATTGATGATTTCGAACTGAACCGAACATCCTTTATCATTCATATTTAAAATGCCAGTTCTAATCAACATTAAATCGTTCATTAAAAGTGGGCGTTTAAAATTAATATCGACATGACTTACCACCCAGCCTAAACCTTGTTTTGTAAAATGTTCCCAGGGCATCCCATAGAATTTTTCCATCTGCTCGTAACGGGCGGCCAATACATAATCCAAGTATTTGCTGTTATGTACATGGTTGAACATGTCTATATCGTCAGGGCGTACACGTAACTCGCTTTCGAAAATGCTAAATTGATTCTTTTCCAAGGGTAAAATGTTTTGTACAAAAGTATGATAAGGTTTTGATATCTTGTTGTAAAGATATTTTATGTATTTTTGATTAGAAATGGGAAAGCTTACACTATATGATATTTCAATTCCACGCGAAACACTTATCGAGGAGCGTGAAAATGTATACTTGAGCCGTACTCCAGAGCAACGATTTTTTGGTGTTTTGCAACTCAACCACATTTCAGTAACCATGAATGGCGGTAAACCATTAAAATTTCCTCAAGGAAAAGGTATTGTTATTCGTAAGCCAAGCCTTTAATTTTTCAGTATGTCCTTTGATAAAGAGAATCCAGAAATGCTTTTGTTATTGGAAACATTCCAGCAATTCGATTTGCGATATCTTATTGTTGGTGGCTTTGCAGTTAACCGTTATGGATATAATAGGACTACAGGAGATTTAGATATCTATTTAAAGGACACAAAAGAAAACAGGCAGAATTTGATTTACGCTTTAGATGAAATGGGTTACGGTAAATACGATATGCTTTTGGATGTTCCAATTATTGCCGGATATTGCGAAGTTTTAATGGATGATGGAATGTATGCTGATTTAATGACTGATATTCCTGGATTGGATAAGCAGAAATTTGATGAGTATTTCCAAATGGCTACTGTTGATGAAATAAATGGCATTAAGGCTCGGTTTCTACATTATAATCATCTTCTTGATAATAAACGTGCGACTAATAGACCAAAAGACCAGTTGGATGTTTTGGAATTAGAGCGTATTAATAATAAAAAATAAGTTTCTTGAACAATCTTATTTCTCTAAACCCGACTTAGCGGAAATCCTTTTTGTAGCACTTTCTGAATGAGATTGCTTTCCCGAATATTCGGGACAGGCTGTCGTTCCTCCTCGCAAAGACGATAATGGAAGTAATAACAGCAAAAAGATTGAAGCGGGGGTGGGGCTGGATTAACCAATAAAAACAGAACCGTGCTTTTCAAAATGAGACTACCAAGATTCAATTTTACAACTGAGCAATTAAACAATAAACCATACTTTGTTAATAAGTTAAAAATATCTTATCTTTGCGCCACAATTAATTTAATTTTTATCACTTTAATATTATTCAAGAATGTATTTAAGTCCAGAAAAGAAAGCCGAAATCTTTAAACAACACGGCGAAGTAGAAACCAACACAGGTTCTGCAGAAGGTCAAGTAGCGTTATTTACATACCGTATTGCGCACTTAACAGAACACTTAAAGAAAAATCGTAAAGATTTCTCTACTCAGTTGTCACTTCAAAAATTGGTAGGTAAACGCCGCGGTATTTTGGCATACTTATACAAAAAAGATATTGAGCGCTATCGTGCTATCATCAAAGCTTTATCGCTTCGTGATATCATTAAACAAAAATAAGCGTAATTTTATCAACAAGAGCCATTCTTTAGGGAATGGCTTTTTAATTTTCATTAGCTTTACAACAAGTTATTGAAATTGCGGTAAACCTAAAGTTTACCTTAGTTTGCAAAAACAAAAACATATATAAACAACGGTGTGTAGAAAGAGGAAAACACACCATAATTCTATTTAAATGAATGTAATAAAAAAATCGTTCGATTTGGGCGATGGCAGAATTGTAGAAATCGAAACTGGTAAATTGGCTAAACAAGCTGATGGTTCGGTTGTAGTAAAAATGGGCGATACGATGTTGTTAGCAACAGTTGTATCTACTGTTGGTGCTAAACCAGGTACTGATTTTTTACCTTTATCGGTTGATTATCAAGAAAAATATGCGGCAACTGGCCGTATTCCAGGAGGCTTTTTACGTCGTGAAGCAAGATTATCTGACTATGAGGTTTTAATCTCTCGTTTGGTTGACAGAGCTTTACGCCCAATGTTCCCAAGTGATTATCACTCTGATACGCAAGTGATGATTTCTTTAATCTCTGCTGATAAAGATATTATGCCGGATTGTTTGGCAGGTTTAGCCGCATCTGCTGCATTATCAGTTTCTGATATTCCTTTCAACGGTCCTATTTCTGAAGTGCGTGTTGCAAAAATTGATGGTAAATTGGTAATTAATCCATTAGCTAGCGATTTAGAGCGTGCAACTTTAGAGTTTATGGTTGCTGGTTCGGCTAACGATATCGGTATGGTTGAGGGTGAGTGCGACGAAATTCAAGAAGATGAAATGGTTGAAGCTTTAAAATTTGCGCATGATGCAATTAAAGTTCAATGTGCTGTTCAGGTTGAATTGACTGAAGCTACTGGCAAAACTATAAAACGTGAATATAACCACGAAGACCACGATGCTGATTTAAAAGCTAAAGTTTATGCTGATACTTACGATAAAGTTTATGCTGTAGCGAAAGCAGGTGGCAATAAAGATGTTCGTAAAGAGGGTTTTACCGCTATTATTAATGAGTTTTTCGAAGCAATGCCAGAAGATACTGCAGATTTAACTAAAGCAATGGCTAAACATTATTACCATGATGTTCAGTACGATGCAATTAGAAATCTGTTATTAGATGAGGGTATTCGTTTGGATGGTCGTAAGACTACAGAAATTCGTCCTATCTGGAGCGAAGTTGGTTATTTACCTGCTGCTCACGGTTCGGCTGTGTTTACACGTGGCGAAACTCAATCATTAACTTCAGTTACTTTAGGTAGTAAAGATGATGAGCAAATGATTGATGGTGCTTTCTTCAACGGTTACAACAAATTCTTATTACACTATAATTTCCCTGGTTTCTCAACCGGAGAGGTTAGACCGAACAGAGGTGCGGGTCGTCGTGAAATTGGTCACGGTGCTTTAGCGCAACGTTCATTGAAAAAAGTATTGCCACAAGGTGAGGCAAATCCTTATACTATTCGTATCGTTTCTGATATTTTAGAATCTAACGGTTCATCATCAATGGCGACTGTTTGTGCCGGTACTTTAGCATTGATGGATGCAGGTATTAAAATCAAATCGCCAGTATCTGGTATTGCAATGGGTTTAATTACAGATGAGAAAACTGGTAAATTTGCAATCCTTTCTGATATTTTAGGTGATGAAGACCACTTAGGTGATATGGACTTTAAAGTAACTGGTACTGAACATGGTATTGTTGCTTGTCAAATGGACTTAAAAATCAATGGTTTATCATACGAAGTTTTAACAAAAGCTTTATTACAGGCTAAAGAAGGTCGTTTACACATCTTAAACGAGATGAAGAAAACGATCAGCCAGCCGAATGAAGATTATAAACCACATGCTCCACGTATTGTTTCTTTAACTATTGAGAAAGAATTTATTGGTGCAATTATCGGCCCAGGAGGTAAAATTATCCAGGAAATGCAACGCGAAACTGGTGCTTCAATCTCTATCGAAGAAGTTGACGGTAAAGGTATCGTAGAAGTTTTTGCTGATAATAAAGCGGCTATTGACGCTGCAGTTACCCGTATCCGTAACATCGTAGCTAAACCAGAAATTGGTGAGGTTTACCAAGGTAAAGTAAAATCAATTATGCCATTTGGAGCATTTGTTGAGGTTATGCCGGGTAAAGATGGTTTATTGCATATCTCTGAAATTTCATGGGAACGTTTAGAAACCATGGATGGTGTTTTGAAAGAAGGTGATAAAATCGAGGTTAAATTATTAGACATCGATAAACAAGGTAAAATGAAGCTTTCTCGTAAAGTTTTATTACCAAGACCTGAAAAACCAGCTGCGCCACAAGCTTAATTCAATTAGCTAATTCACTAATGTGCTAATTAGCTAATTAAAAACCCTTTCAGTTTTTATACTGAAAGGGTTTTTTGTTATGGAACTACTTTATTTTAATGTCACTTTTATAAACTTCTTCACTGACAACTTTACCCTTTTCATCTTTACAGATTCTGGTTCCTTCTTTGTTGCCGTTTACATAAGTAGATTCACATTTCGGCTTTCCACTTTCGAAAAAGCTCTTCCAATTCCCTTCTTGTTTATCGTTTCGATAGGTACCTTGTTGTGATATGCCTCCGTTGTCGAAGTATAATGTGTAGTTTCCCTCTAACTTATCATCTACATAAAAGCAGTTTTCATTCAGCTTGCCGTTTTTAAAAAACTTTTTAAAATTGCCCTCTTTTAATTCTGCAAAATCACGATAAACATAAAATTCATCAGCCTCTAATATTCCGTTTTCATAAAAATATTTCCATTCGCCGTTTCTTTTATCTTTAGTAAAATTGCCTGTTGCCTTTAATTGCCCGTTTTCGTAATAATAATTGGCAATACCCTCTCTTTTACCCTTTTTCCAATTTTCAATTAAGCTGGGTTTACCATTGCTGTAAAATTGCTTGCAAGTTCCCTCTTGTAATCCATCTTTCATGCCACAGGGTTTTTCCTTTTGCGGGTAAGCAATGGTATAAAAGAAAATAAGCAATACTGTGCAGATATAATTTTTCATTATGTTGTTTTTTATTCCCAAATAGTTTAATTATGTAATGATATAAATACAATTTCAAAAATCAAATTTTAATCCGGCTTATGAAAAAACTACAAATTCTTATTCTATCCCTAATCATTACATCCACAATTTTGAAAGCAAATGCACAAAAGGCAGCTTACTATCCACAGGTTCCTTTTGATTCACTCCAAGCAAAAAGCATGCTGGCGTTAGGGACATCGAGTATTGAAGGCGTAGCTTTTACAAAGCCTAAATCATCTTTCGGTTACAAGGCACCATTGGCACCTAAAATTTTGGCAACTAATGTTACCGTAACCCTATTTCCTGTTACCACGTATTTTGAAGAATGGTATCGGTTAAGAAAGAAAGAAGAAAATAAGAAAACGAGTGTTTACATGTCTCAAGAGGCTTTTAGATGGAGAATTACCGTTCAAACAGATGAATATGGAAGATTTAAATTTAATAAGATGAAACCCGGTAAATATTTTATCCAGTCTTTTGCGAGTTACTCACGGTCGGGTACAACACCGGTTTACCGTGGTACAGGATATAATAATTATGGCGGACAAACTGATTATTATGAATACCAGAGTTACACCAATAACTACACAGATAGGATTGAAGAGTTTGTAGAAATTACGAGAGACGGGCAAGCACTCGAAATTAAATTAAGATAAAGTCAAAACCCTTTCAACTTTTACTGAGAGGGTTTTTTGTTGAGATATAATTAAGTTTGAAATGATTTTGTAACTTGCATTGTTGGTAAAATTATATAAACACATCGTCATTGCGAGGAACGAAATAATCTCCTTTATGATTCGCCAAAGCATTAAGATTGCTTCGTTCCTCGCAATGACGAAAACCATAAATTAAAATGAAATACATCATTGCCCCATCCATACTTTCGGCCGATTTCGGCAATTTACAACGCGATATCGAAATGATTAATCAAAGTGATGCCGATTGGTTTCATGTTGATGTAATGGATGGTGTTTTTGTGCCGAATATTTCTTTTGGTTTTCCTATATTATCCGCAGTTAAAAAACACGCTACCAAACCATTAGATGTTCATTTAATGATTGTGGAACCCGATAAATTTATTCCTGAATTTGCAAAGGCAGGAGCCGATAGAATTACGGTTCATTACGAAGCCTGTACTCATCTACATAGAACCATTCAGTTAATTAAAGCATCCGGATGTAAAGCTGGGGTCGCTTTAAATCCGCACACCCCAGTTGCTTTTTTGAATGATATTATTGAAGATTTGGATTTAGTATTGATTATGTCTGTTAATCCAGGTTTTGGTGGACAACAGTTTATTCATAATACCTATAAGAAAATTCAGGATTTAAAAAGGTTGATTCAAGGTAAAAATGAAGATTTAATTATAGAGGTTGACGGTGGTGTAGGTTTACAAAATATTGGTACATTAGTATCAGCAGGTGCTAATGCCTTCGTAGCCGGAAATGCAATTTTTGTATCCGATAATCCTACAGAAACCATTTCTAAAATGAAAAGCTTATTTAGCAATAGCTTAAATGTTTAACTGTAGAATCGGTTATTTGGGGCGGGCTACTAATAGCTAAAAGCCTTGATACTTAATCTTCATTTTGATACTAACCAATGCTCAAATTAAGGCTAATCCTTTTTCTGTTAATTGCTGGTTGCAGTCTAGCTGTAGCGCAACCTCTAGTTAGGGTATCGGGAATTGTTTATAATGAAGAAAAATTACCCTTATCACAGGTTACTGTAATTGTTTTGGGTCAGGCGCAATCTACCGTAACAGATGAATTTGGCGTTTATACAATTTACTCAAAGACCAAAAACTTTAGCATAAAATATTCTTTACTGGGATATCAGCACCAAACTTTGAAGTTTAGTGAGCGTTCTGGCGCTAGAATAAATCAACCGGTTACTTTAATTGCAAATATTAATGAACTTGAACAAGTCAATATTACCGATAAACAAAACCAGCTCAGTAATACAACAACTTTAAATATTGCTGATGTTCCATCTATGCCCTTGGTTTCTGGGAACTTTGAAACCATGCTTAAAACTTTACCTGGGGTTTCTACCAACAACGAATTAAGTGCTCAGTACAGCGTTAGAGGGGGAAATTTTGATGAAAATCTCATTTATATTAACGATGTCGAAATTAATAGTCCAATATTAATTCGGAATGGCCAGCAGGAGGGCTTAAGTTTTATAAATAGCGATTTAATTAGCAAGGCCAAATTTTCTGCAGGAGGCTTCGAGGCAAGATATGGTGATAAGCTGTCATCTGTTTTGGATATCAAATACGATAAACCCGATAGCAATCAAACAATTTTAAGCACCAGTTTTTTAAATACCTCTTTATCAACAAAGAGATTATTTAAAAATAGTTTTCTTTTGGTGGGATTAAGATATAAAAACAATTCAAGCGTACTCATAAAGCAAGATGAAAAGGGAAGTTACAATCCTAATTTTGCCGATGCGCAAATCATGTATCAGTATAATTTTTCTCCTAAATTTAATTTAAGCTTTTTGGGAAATTTAAACTTAGGGCAATTTAAATTGGTTCCAGAAAATAGGGAAACAAAATTTGGCACCTTAAGTACAACTTTAAGGCTTAATGTAGATTATGAAGGGCAGGAAATAGACGATTACCAAACAGCCGGGTCTGCTATAACCGCAACATTTTTACCTGAGCCAAATCTGGTTATAAAGTTTATAAATAGTTATTTCAGT
>Ga0160460_100148_pt1 | contig 80857 bp, 76 predicted proteins | sample HID1973M_E6MG_FD_108238 | JGI IMG/M metagenome (GOLD analysis project Ga0160460, IMG submission 108238) | Enriched mosquito-associated microbial communities from UW Madison campus, WI, USA - HID1973M_E6 MG | ecosystem: Host-associated > Arthropoda: Insects > Digestive system > Unclassified ... | reverse complement strand
CCGAGCCGTCGCCACACGATACGACAAGCGAGACGACAACTTCCTCGCATCCGTCCAACTCGCCGCAATCCGCATCTGGCTGCGACATAATGAGTCGGTGGCCTAAGGTCACACTATCGAGCATGTTTTCGAGGGCTCGGCAGTGGGCCGCTGCTCGGCGGAATATGGGCTATGAGAGGCATGTGGCGTGGCATGCCACCGGCCTGCCATGGATGCCTGGCTGTAGGACAGCGGAAATATGCGTTGGGGACGATGCATGTCGGGCGTTGCGCGGCGCGTCGCCTTTCAGGACGGCCTTTTTCTCGGGCGAGTGGCCAACTTGTCGTGGCAAGCGGACGTCGCTGAAGTTAGACTTTACCCATGCCTGGCGTGCCGGGGCATATGGGGTTCGCGACGGCCGATCCTCAGTCACATCAGGATGAGGGCCGGCGGATGATTACCGTGTGGGGCGGGCAGACTTCGCGATCGATCCGGGTCGTCTGGGTGTTGGAGGAGATGGGCCTTCCCTATCGCGTGCGGCAGGTGGACATGCTGGCCGCCGAGCAGGATCCCGCGTTCCTGGCGATCAACCCCGCCGACTACATCCCTGCGATCGAGGACGGCGAGGTCGTCATGGTCGAGTCGATCGCGATCATGGAATATCTGATGGCCCGCTACGGGCCGACGCCGCTGGCGCCCGCGCCGCACGATCCGGCCTTCCCCGCCTACCAGCAGTTTCTGCACCTCGGCGAAGCGGGTCTCGCGACGCTGATGATGCCCGTCGTCGTCAGCCGCTTCATCGCGCCCGAAGCCGAGCGGGAAAACTGGGGCGCGGCCTGGTGCCTGCAATCCTTCCAGAAGCGGCTGAAGCTGGTCAGCCAGCGGCTTGCCAGATCGCCTCACCTCGCAGGCGAGGCTTTCACCGCGGCCGACATCTCGGTGACCTACGCCCTGAACCTGGCCCAACGGAACTGCGGCATCACGTTCGGTGACGCCGAACAGGCCTACCTCGCCCGCACCACCGGCCGCGACGCCTACAAGCGCGCCATGGAACGCTCGCATGAAGGCGTGAATAGCTGAGCCCAATCTGCTCCGCGAATGGAACCGCGAGAGGGCAGCAATCAAATGCCGTCATGTCCGGTTTCGGGGAAACAGAGTAGTCCCCTGAATGAAGTGAAAGTCGGGGGGGGCCGACGTTGCACTAGGGGCCTCGTCCTCCATAAATGCCCCAAATGTCCTCGATCCGGCCATCATTGGCTTTCCAGCCGATGTGCCAGACTGATTGAACCAGAAACTTATTGTCCGAAAAGGTTGCGAAAGAACCGTGCTCGTTGGTCACAAGTGAGAAACCTTGTCGCTCGACTTCTACGATCAGCTTCGCCTCCTCGCTGCCGATTGGAAAGTGATCTTTCACCCGTGCGTCAAAGGCGCGCTCTCCTTCGGCGTAACGCGACGGAAGATCGCGAGCCATCTTCGGGACCGCCCGATTACGGCCAGCGAGGGCTTTCACGAAGGAGGCGAGAAGCAGTCGCACCGGCCCAGTCTAATCATCGGGCCAATGCCGGCAAGGTCGTCGTGTCCGAACAGTCCGCTTTTCGCCGGAAATCGTCGAAAGCGGTCATGTCCGGTTTTGCGAAGGCTGGGATATTCGCCGAATGGCGGGGTGGGGTGGAAAGCAGTCGTAAGGTTGAATAACAAGGACCAATGGACAGAACCCTGTTTCCAACCTTCGCAGCCGCGTTGTTAGTAGGGTGCAGTTCATCTCCCGGTCTGCCGGGAGGCTATACCGTCAGCCACGGCGATCGAGGCAAGGCTTGGCTCCAAAATCCCGACGGAACGATCGCTTATCCCGGGCTCATCAAGCAGCTTCATGCTGATAATAGGCGCATTCTATTAATCGCTTACCCAGTGAGTTACGGAGGCGAAGCGGCTCCACCGCGCCCGATGGATGATTCCTGCTACGTGGCTATCGTCGTTGACATCCTGGCGCGACGATTGAGGCAAATCGGAATTGCGGAAGCAGAGCGCCTCGCAGCAGGTATGCTGGAGATCGAATCCCACGACCGACCATGCCTTGAAGGGATGCCCACAGCTAAGATCTGAACACTTGAAATATAGCGCCGCAATGTCGTCGTGTCCGGGCAGGCAGGTTCCAAGGCGCCGTGCCTACGAAGCGGACGATCGATTTGTCGCGGTTTCCCGTCGCTAGCCCCTCCCCTTTAGGGGAGGGTCGGGGTGGGGCTTCGACGCCGGGGATCGTCGCTTCGCGAGCGATGCTGCGCATCACCACCACCCCAACCCCTATTTCCAAAGAGCAGGGGCGACAGAGGACGGTTTGCTCATCGGCCAATGCCCGGCGCGGTCGAGCCGCTGCCAACCGTCGCCGTCACGACGTAACGGCCGGCCCTTCCTTGCCGCCCGCTGCAGCGGCTTCCCGCGCGGCCGCGAGCACATCGCGCGCCGCCTCGGCCAATTGGTTCACCGAGAAAGGCTTGGGCAGGAAGGCGACATTGTCGATGTCGATCGAGTTGCGCAGCTGCTCCTCGGCATAGCCGGACATGAACAGCACCGGCATGTTCGGATTGGCGGCGCGGACGGCGCGGACCATGGTCGGCCCGTCCATGCCGGGCATGACGACGTCCGAGATCAGCAGGTCGATCTTCTCGGCCTGATTGAGGCGGGCCAGCCCCTGCTCGCCGTCGCTGGCGGTGATGACCGTGTAGCCCTGCCGCGTCAGCGCGCGCTCGGCGACGCTGCGGACCATGTCCTCGTCCTCCACGAGCAGGATGGTGCCGGTGCCCCAGGTCTCGGCCGGCGGCTTGCGGCGCGTCGCGGTCGTGCCCGTGCTGGCTTCGGCGGCGGCGGAGTGGACCGGCAGGTAGATGTTGAACACCGTGCCCTTACCGAGCTCGGAATCCGGGAAGATGAACCCGCCCGACTGCTTGACGATGCCGTACACGGTCGAGAGGCCGAGGCCGGTGCCGCGCCCGACGCCCTTGGTCGTGTAGAATGGCTCGAAGATCTTGCCGAGCAGTTCCGGCGCGATGCCGGTGCCGGTGTCGCCGACGCTGAGGCCGGTATAGTCACCGATCGGCATGATCTCGTTCTTCATGTCACGCACGTCGGCGGCGCTGACCGCGAAGGTGCGGATCGTCACCGTGCCGCCCTCGGGCATCGCGTCGCGCGCGTTGACGACGAGATTGACGATCACCTGCTCGAGCTGGCCGGGATCGGCGCGGACGGTGCCCAGATTGCGGCCATGATAGGTCTCGAGCTTGATGTTCTCGCCGAGGAGCCGCTTGAGCAGCGTCGAGATTTCCGAGACCACGTCGGGAAGCTGCAGCACCTGCGGACGCAGGGTCTGCTGGCGCGAAAAGGCGAGCAGCTGGCGAGTCAGCGCGGCGGCGCGGTTGGAGTTCGCCTTGACCTGCTGGATATCGTCATAGTCGCTATCGCCCGGCGTGTGGCGCATCAGCATGAGATCGCAATGGCCGATGATCGCGGTCAGGATGTTGTTGAAATCGTGCGCGACGCCGCCGGCGAGCTGACCGACCGCCTGCATCTTGGTCTGTTGGGCGACCTGGCGCTTGAGGCGCGTTTCCTCGCTATTGTCCTTGAGGCTGAGCAGCACCGCCGCCTCGCCAAGGCCGCGCACGCCCGCGAGGCTGAGCGACACCGGCTCCTCCGGCGCGCCGCGCAGGCGGATCTGGATATCCCCGGACATTTGCGGACCGATGGCATAGCGGCGGATCGACTCCGCCACGGCCGCCTGATCCTCGCTGATGACGAGATCGCCAGGATAGCTCGGCTTCTCCGCCGGGCCGATGCCCGCCGCGCGCCCGAAGGCGTTGTTGAAGAACAGCAGCCGCCCGTCGCGATCGGCCATGCCGAGGCCGAAGGGCAGCAGCGAGAGCAGGGTCTCGACATAAGCGAGGCTCGAAATGCCGTCGACCGAGGCGACGGTATCGTCGACCATGATGAGCACGAGCAGGCCCTGCGGATCGTCCGGCCGCACCGGGATCTGGATCATGCGGACCGGCGTCGCCTGGCTTTCCTCCTGCGCGAAGAAGATGCGGCCCTTGGCGTCGACGCGCATATAGCCGGCAAAGTCACGGCCGATGATGTTGGCATCGAGCCGGCCGGTGGCGCGCAGCGCGAAGGCTGGATTGGCGGCGCGGATCCGCCCTTCCCCGCCGATCATCACGCACATGATGCCGGCTTCGCTGATCTGCTTGCCCGCCTCGCCCTCGATGACGCGCAGATAATCGTCCATGACGCTGCTCTGGCGTACGCTCGCGAATCGCCAGAGCAGATAATCGTCGACCCGGCCGGTGCGGACCACCTGCACATCGAGCTGGAGACTGCCGCGCATCAGGCCGAGAACCTCGGCCTCCCCGTCGCGCCAGGCGGCGCGGCCGGCATTGGCCAGCTGCTCCTGATCGCGCGTGGTGACCTTGATCTCGGGCGGGATCGGATAGCCGGGGAACCAATCGCCATATTGATCGCTGGCGCAGACGATGCGCCCGGTGCGGTCCGTCACGGCGATGGCGAGGCCGGCAGCCTGCGCGGCGGCGCGGGTGATCGTCCAGTCGACGACCACCGACTGATCGGTCTCGACGACGGGAAAGAGCCGGCGCGCATACCAGATGAGCGCGCCCCCGCCGAGCACGGCCGCGACGAAGCCGCCGGCCAGCACGGCATCCTTGAGCAGCCAGAGCAGGATCCCGCCGCTCGCCAGCGCTGCCGCCAGAATGACCGGCAGAGGGCTTATTCGCGGCTTGTCGGCGGTCAGGCTGAGCAGATCGCCTCTATGCGAGCCCGGCCCGATCGCTTTCACGATACCTGTTCCTGGAGAGTCAGTTCGCTGAGTTCAGCGCGGGCCGTTGCCCTGAGATGGGCGCGATGTCGCCACTTGCGGGCAAGACGGCCGCGCCAGAGCCAGGTCGCGAGGAGATAACCCACGGCGGCCGAGACGATCGAAATGATGGCAAGGCCGAACAGCAGGGCCGGCGCGGCTTCCGAAGAGAGCCAGCGCGCCCATTCCGCAATGCTGGCGTGCCGATCGATCATCGCCATGAGATGACTCATATCGCCCGTTCCGCCAAGCATCCGCGTGCCGATGAAGTAGGACGCCGCCAGAATGAAGGGCGTGGTGGCCGGGTTGGAGAGGAAGGTCATCGCCGCGGCGATGGGCACATTCGCGCGGAACGGCAGAGCCAGAAGCGCCGCGCCCGCGATCTGCAGGCCCGGAATCAGCAGGAAGATGCCGACCAGCAGGCCGAGCGCCACGCCGCGCGGCACCGAGCGACGGGTGAAGCGCCACAATTCGGGCGCCAGCACGCGGTGCGCCACGGGGCGGATGAACCGGTTTTCCTCGAGCCCTTCACGCGTGGGCATCGCATCGCGAAAGGCGCGGACGACGTGTTTCGCGGGCATCAGCCGCGCTCTCTCATGATGCGGCCCTGCTCACGCTTCCACTCGCGTTCCTTGGTCGTCTCGCGCTTGTCCCGCACATTCTTGCCCTTGGCCAGCGCCAGTTCGACCTTCGCCTTGCCGCGCTCATTGAAATAAACGCTGAGCGGCACGAGAGTCATGCCATCCCGCGCGACTGCACCGTGCATCTTGGCGATCTCGCGCTGCTTGAGCAGCAGCTTGCGAGGACGCTTGGGCTCATGATTGAACCGGTTGCCGTGGCTGAACTCGGGAATATTGCTGTTCACCAGCCAAATTTCCTCGCCCTTCACCTCGGCATAGCTTTCGGTGATCGAGCCATCGCCAAAGCGCAGCGACTTCACTTCCGTGCCGCGCAGCACGATGCCGGCTTCATAGACGTCCTGAATGGCGTAATCGAACCGCGCGCGCCGGTTCTCGGCGACGGTCTTGACCTTGTTGAATTCTGCGGGGCGCGGGCGGGCCATCAAATATCTCTGCTTGGGAACGTCTTATAAATCTAGGATATGAACCGGCCCTAAACCAGTCCCGCAATTTCCAGCGCACGGTCGACCGTCGCACGCGCAGCACCGGATGGCCATGTAATCGGCAGGCGCACTTCGTTGGGCATGTCGTTGCGCAGACGCGAGAGCGCATACTTCACCGGCCCGGGCGAAGAATCGCAGAACATGGCATCATGGAGCGGGAACAGCCGGTCCTGCAACAGCAGCGCCGTCTCCCAGTCGCCGGTCAGGCAGGCATTCTGGAAGTCGGCACACAGGCGCGGCGCGATATTGGCGGTGACCGAGATGCAGCCGCGGCCACCCATGGCGTTGAAACCGAGCGCGGTCTCGTCATTGCCGGAAAGCTGGCAGAACTTCGGCCCGCAGGCGAGCCGCTGGGCGGTCACGCGGCCAAGGTTTCCGGTCGCATCCTTGACGCCGACCACCGAGCTGAACTCCTCGGCCAGGCGATGCATGACCGGCACGCCGATGTCGGTAATCGTGCGGGTCGGCACGTTATAGAGCACGATCGGCAAATCGCAGCGCTCGGCGAGATAGGCGAAGTGCTGATAGACGCCGTCCTGGTTGGGCTTGTTGTAATAAGGCGCGACGACCAGCGCGGCATCGGCGCCCGCTGCCTGCGCGGCAAACATGTGCTCCAGCGCGATGCGCGTATCGTTCGACCCACAGCCGGCAATGACCGGAACCCGGCCCGCCGCCTGCTCGACGCAGATGCGCACGACGCGATTATGCTCCTCGATGGTCATCGTCGCGCTCTCGCCAGTCGTGCCGCAGGGCACCAGACCGCTCGACCCCTGGGCAATCTGCCAGTCGACGAAGGTCCGAAACGCCGCCTCGTCCACCTTTCCGTCGCGAAAAGGTGTCACAAGTGCAGGAATCGAACCGGAAAACATGAAAAAACTCCTTCAAAGCAGACGCTCGGACAGGCATAATGGCGACATGCACGACGCGCCCGTTCACCGTTCGATCATCTGGGCCTTGCCATAATGCAACCCATGGGAAAAGACCTTCGCTTGGGTGGGCTGGTTCTGATTGCAGCATTGGCGAGCGCCGGCACCAGCGCTTCCTCGCCGCAGACCGCCCCTGTCGTGACCTGGGAAGCGGTTCGCGGCCAGATCGAGGCGGGCGGCGCCGAGGAGGCGCGAACGCGCGACGCGATCGACAATTGGCGCCGTCTTTCCGCCAGCGACAGCTACACTTTCTCCGCTTATGCCGACTTCCTGCTCGCCTATCCCGGCTGGCCCGACGAGACGCGGATGCGCGGCAATGCCGAGCGGCTGGTCAATATCGACCTCGACGATCCGGCGAAGATTCTCGCCTTCTTCAAGCGCTTTCCGGCGACGACCGCGCAGGGCAAGGCCGTCCATGCGCTGACGCTGGCGCGCATGGCGCAACGCGAGGAAGCGACGAAGATGGCGCGCGCCGCCTGGGTCGCAGGTCCGATGGACCCACTGATCGAGGAGCGACTGCGCTCGCAGTTCGTCGGCTCGTTCACGGCTGACGACAATCTCCAGCGCGCCGACGCCGCGCTCTGGCGCCGCCGGCCGGACACAGCCGAGCGGGTGTTGCCGATGGTGGCTATCACCCGGCAGGCAGTCATCGCGGCGCGCATCGCCTTCCAGCGCAAGGCGCCCGACGCGGTGTTGAAGATGGGCGCCGCCGATCCGGTCGGCGTGATGGATGCGGGCTATCTTGCCGACAAGGCCCGCTGGATGGTCGACAATGGAGACAGCGGGGGCGCGCGGACGATGCTCGCCAGCCGCCCGAAGCTGGCGCAGGGCCCGAGCGATCAGGAAAAATGGTATGAGTTGCTGCTGTCCCAGGCGCGGGCGGCGGTGAACGACAATCAATGGTCGACCGCCTACGCGATCGCCTCCAAGGTCGACGACGCCTATCCCGCCGGGACCGACATCAGTCTGCAATCGCTTGGCGTGCGCGACGATTATACCAGCCTGACGTGGCTCGCCGGCACGATGGCGCTCAACAAGCTCGGCCGCCCAGCGGACGCAGAGGGCATGTTCGCGCGGTACGCGACCGGCGCCCGATCGCCGCAGACCGTTTCCAAGGGCTATTACTGGGCCGGACGCGCCGCTTCGGCTGCGGGACGTTCCACGGAAGCGAATGACTATTTCACGCGGGCCAGCGGCTTCCCTGATCAATATTACGGCCAGCTGGCGCTGGAGCGCCAGGGCAAACCGATCCCCACGCCCGGCGCGGCGGAGCGGTCGGTGGAGCTGGCCTCGGCGGATCGCACCAATTTCCTCGCCCGCCCGATCGTCCGCGCCGCGCTGCAACTGGGCCGCGAGGGCCAGTGGATGGACCAGTCCAAGTTCGTCCGCGCGATCGCCGCGCAAGCGGAGACAGACCAGGACCATGTCCTCGCTTCAGAGCTCGCACGCACGCTGGGCCGGCCGGACCTAGGCGTCATGGTCGGCCGCCGCGCGACGGCGAGCGGGCTTTCGGGATACGCCGAAGCCAGCTTCCCGCGCATGACGGTGCCCGACGGCCACCAGACCAACTGGACGATGATCCACGCGATCACGCGACAGGAAAGCCAGTTCGACCGAGCAATCGTCTCGCGGGCGGGGGCCCGCGGCCTCATGCAGCTCATGCCCGCCACGGCGGCGGAAGTCGCCGGCAAGATGCAGCTCTCGTACAGCCAGGGCTCGCTGTTCGATCCCAGCTACAACATCCAGCTCGGCAGCACCTATTTCCGGCAGGTGCTCAACTATTATGGCGGCAGCTATCCGCTGGCGGTCGCGGCCTATAATGCCGGCATGGGCAATGTGAACAAATGGCTCAAGGCCAATGGCGACCCCCGCCTGCCCGGCGGCGACATGGTGCAGTGGATCGAGGACATCCCGATCTACGAGACGCGCAACTATGTGCAGCGCGTGCTGGAAAATGCGGTGGTCTATGATCTGGTGAGCCCGGTGCGGACTGTCGACATGTCGCCCGCACCGCTCAGCCGCTATCTCGGCAAGTCGCGACCGGGCTAAGACCTGCAGCGCATTGCGCCCAACCCGCACAAGCGCCTAGAAGAGAGCCATGACCGAAGACAAGACGAGCTCCGGCGCACCGGAGAAGAGCACTGCCGAGGCCGACACCGCCACGCCCGGCAACCCCGCCAACAAGGCTTTCTGGATGGGCATCGGCATCGGATCGGCCGCTTTGGTCGCCGCGCTGATGTATGCCAAGCGACCGCGCGGCAAGCGCGACACCTGAATGAGTCTCAACCCGCGTCCGAACTACATCACGCCAGGCGGCTATGCGGCCCTGCGCGCCGAATATGACCAGCTGCTGGGCGAGGAGCGGCCCCGCGTCGTCGAGATCGTGAGCTGGGCGGCGGGCAATGGCGACCGCAGCGAGAATGGCGACTATCTCTACGGCCGCAAGCGCATGCGCGAAATCGACCGGCGCCTGAAATGGCTGGCCGAGCGGATGAAGGCCGCCAAGGTCGTCAACCCGACCGAGCAGCCGGACAAGAGCCGCACCTATTTCGGCGCGACGGTGACGGTGGCCGATGAGGAGGACAATGAGCGCACCGTCACGATCGTCGGCAATGATGAGGCGGACGCGGGTGCCGGCCGGATCGGCTGGGACAGCCCTCTCGCACGCGCTTTGCGCGGCGCCGCCGTCGGAGACCTGCGGCGGGTGAACCTGCCCGCCGGCGAGAAGGAATACGAGATTCTGTCGATCCTCTATCTCGCCTGATGGCCAATCGGCGCCGGGCGACCCAGCCGCCCGGCGCGATCAGCAGGCTGCCTTATTGCGTCAACTGACCCTTGGGCGTGATCAGCCGGACGAGCACGCGGCGGGCCTCATCGTTGCTCGTCGGCGGAGATTCGCCGGGAGCCGTGGTGCCCTCGCCCATCGGAGACGGCGCAAGCACGCGCCCAGGCTCGATCGGCGGCGTCTGGCGAACGAACGCGCTCACCGCAGCCGCACGCCGCATGCTGAGCTTCTCGTTCGCCTCGGCATTGCCGGTGGAGTCCGCAAAGCCGAGAATCGAAACCCGGTAGTTGCCGAGTCCCGGTGCCTTCTGGGCCAGCGCGCGGAGGTCCGCCTTATACTCGTCGGCGACGTTGAACTTGCCCGTCGCGAAATAGACCGTGGTCTGCTCGCGAATGACATATTCCTGGCCGTCGATGATCGCCTGGCGCAGTTCGGTGAACTGCTCGGTGGTGCCGGCCTTGGTCGCCACGGCGGCACGCCAGTCGCTCTTCTTGAACTTGATCTCATAAGCCGTGACGGTGTTGCCCGTTTGGGGGCCCTCCACCGTGAAAATCAGGCCCGGAATCAGGCTCTTGGCGTCGCGCGTCGTCTTGCTGAGAACGCCGCTGGTTTCCTTGATCTCGGTCTTCGGCGTCACGACGACCGTCAGCGGCCCTTCCCTCGAGCGCGCCGAGATCTGGTTATTGCTGACCGAAAGAATGACTGCCTCGATCTTGTCATCGGCGGCCACCGCCGGCGCCGAGGCCATGAGAGCAGCAAATAGCGCGAGACTATGCTTCGGTATTCCCATCACGTTTTTCCCTCCTGCGGCAAAATCCTCCCTTGGGTCTATGCGTCCTCACTGAGCCCCGGTATCGGCGAGACTACCTACTATTGCCTAGATTACTCATGGCCGGGTCAGGGTCTCTCCGGGGTCTCCCGCTTGACCCGCAGCGCGTGGCGGCGTCTATTCGCGCCTTCCCTGGGGAGGTCCGCCCATGCCGTTCCGCTTTCTGGCTGCCTTGTACGGGGCCGTGCTACTTGCGACGCCGGCGCTTGCGACGGAGTGTCCTATGGGCGTGTTTCGCGCCGCTGCCGGCCCAGACACCGCCTCGATGATCGAGATCATGCCCAATGGCCGGTTCCGCTATGGCATGAGCGAAGGCGCGATGGACGAGCAGGCCGAGGGGCGCTGGACTTGCGAGGGCGGCACGCTCAAGCTGACCACCGAGCCGACGCCCAAGCCCGCCGCGTTCACGCTCGACAAGGTGACCGACGGGGAGGAGGCGCCGTTCACGCTGATCGTGACCTGGCCGGACGGGCGCGGCGTGGCGCTCGTGGACTTCCGGCTCGATTTCGACGGCGTCGAGCCCGTGATGGGTTATACCCAGCAGGATGGCTGGTCACGCGATCTCGACGGGCACATGCCCAAGGCCGTGCAACTGGCCGAGCCCTTCTACCAGACCATATCCCCGGTCTTTCCCATCCCCCTGCGCAAGAACATCAAGGTCCATGTCGTGCTGACGCCCAACGACATGGGAACGGCGGATTTCCGCGACGTCATCGTGACGAAGGAGGATGACCGCATTCTCCTCCACTGGCGGGGCCGGGCAATCCCTTATGTCCGGGTCGAGAAGGAGAAGTAGCGCCTCCGCCGCGTTCAGGTCATCAGTTCGAGCGGCTTCGGCAGCGTTTCGAGCAAGGCCTCGTCGAACGTCGCATCGATGTGGAAGAAGGCGCAACGGGCGATGCTGTCCGAGCGATTCTCCCAGGCGTGATTGGTGCCGCGCTGCACGACGACGTCGCCCGGACCCAGAATCACTTCGCTGTCATCGAGCAGCAGCACGACCTCGCCCTCGATCACGACCACATAATCCAGCGTGCGGGTGCGGTGCATGACGGTGCGGTGACCGCCCATGCTGGCGGGATAAAGCTCGATCAGGCGGAGCAGATGGCCCGAAGGCGGCATGATCGTGAAGGGTCGATCGTTCGGCTCGGCCGCCTCGGTCGCGGTCAGCGAAGGCACGGCGCCCGCATTCCATATCTCGACGAAGTCCGCGCCGACGCCGGGACCGGTCATCGGGTGGCTCTGCGGCGGCGGACCATCCGAGAGGATGATCGACTTGCCTGCTTCATCATGCCCCGTAACGACGCGGCGGCCCTTGCTGCTCATTGCCCTCTCCTCATTGGCTAGCCTAGAGGTTCTGGAGTTGCGAGCGCACAAGTCAAGCGCTTAGCAAGCAAATGAATTGGTGGGGGCAATCATGAGCATATCCAGGACCTTTCTCTGGGATCCGAAACCCGACGACCACCTGTTCGCGATTCCCCTGCCCTTCGATGCCAAGGCCGTGTTCGGCCGGGGCAACGCGCCGGTGGTTGTCGCCATTGGCGGCCATAGCTATCGCAGCACCGTCACCAACATGGGTGGATCGCCGTGGGTGCCCTTTCGCCAGAGCAATCGCGCCGCGGCCGGAGTGACGGAAGCGCCTGCGCCGATGGAGGTGACGATCACGCTCGATGAGGCCGAGCGGACGGTTGAGGTGCCAGACGATCTGGCGAGCGCACTGGCGGCGGTTTCGGGCGGGCGAGCGGCCTGGGACGCGATGAGCTTCACCAGCCGGCGCGAGCATGTCGAGGGGATCGAAGGCGCCAAGCGGCCGGAGACACGGGCAGCGCGGCTGGAGAAAGCACTGGCGGTGGTGCGGGGAAAGATCGGCTGATGTATATTCGCGCCGCAACCGACGCAGACTGGCCCGCAATCTGGTCCATCATCAAGCCGATCATCCGCGAAGGCGAGACCCTCGCGGTGGATTCCGAAGCAGGCCCTGCGGACGGCAGGGCCTATTGGCACGCGCCCGAAAAGAGCGTGTTCGTGGCGCTCGACGAGACGAACGTGATCGTCGGCAGCTACACGCTGCGCGCCAACCAGTCGGGGCCGGCCGGCCATGTCGCCAATGCCGGCTATGCGGTGCGGGAAGACCAGCGCGGCAAGGGGATCGCGCAGGCGCTCTGTCTCCATTCGCTGCAAACCGCCCATGCGCTCGGCTATCGCGCCATGCAGTTCAATCTGGTGGTCTCGACCAACAAGCGCGCCGTGCGGCTGTGGCAGCATATGGGCTTCGAGATCGTCGGCACCCTGCCCGGCGCCTTCCGGCATCCGACGCTCGGCTATGTCGACGCCCATGTCATGTATCAGGCGCTGGCCGACACATAGCCAGCGCCCGCAAGCAACTCTCCGAGCGCCTTCGCGCCTGTCCATCGCACCGCTCGCCACCCGCGCGCGAGCGCGGCATCGACATTGGCCTGCCTGTCGTCGACGAAAAATATCTCGCCGGGTGCAAGGCCGGTGCGCTGCTCGATCCGCGCGAAGAAGGCCGCGTCCGGCTTGGCGGCGCTCAGATCGGCGGAATAATGGAGGCGATCGAACCGGTCGCGTAGCCCCAGCGTCTCCCAAAGGTAGCGCGCGCGCTCATGCTCCTGCAGGGTGGCGAGGTGCAGTTCGATGCCTGCCGCGCGCAACGCCGCGATCTCGTCGAGCAGCTCCAGGTTCAGGTGCGCGTCCTGCGCGAACCAGTAGGCGATGAGCGTCTCGCAATCGAGGCGAGGCGCGATCTCGGCCAGCACGGGCGCCAGCCGATCGCGCAATGCCGCCCGGCCATGAACGATGTCCGCCCAATGCGGCGCGAAAAAAGCCTGCTGCAGCAGCGCAGTGGAGAGGCCCAGGTCGCGCTCCAGATTGACGCTCCATCCCACCGGGTGCGGATGGACGACGAGCACGCCGTCGACGTCGAACAGTGCGGCCTTGATCGGCGCGCCGGTCACGGCTCGTAGCCGAACGCCTCGTGCGCGAGTTTGACCACGGCGGGGTCCGCCGGGGGGGGCTCCATGGGCACATTCTTCTCGAGAACGTTCGCAATGGTCGTCAGCGCGGCCATCCGGCCGGCCTTGCGATCATTGCCGTCGATGACGTGCCATGGCGCCCAGCGCGTGTCGGTGCGCTTGAACATGTCGTGGATCGCCTCGACATAGTCTTTGCGCCGCGTCCGGTTGCGATAATCCTCCGTGCCGGTCTTCCACCGTTTCCAGGGGTCGTCGAGCCGCTGGGCAAGCTGCTTGTCCTGCGTCTTCTGGGTGATGTGGATGAACAGCTTGACGATGGTGTTGCCGCTGTCGACCTGCTGCGCCTCGAACTCGTTTATCTCGTCGTAGCCGCGCTTCCACTCCTTTTCGGAGCAGAGTTCCTCGACGCGCTCGACGAGGACGCGCCCGTACCAGCTGCGGTCGAAGATCGCGAGGTGTCCGTTGGCGGGCAGCCGCGTCCAGAAGCGCCAGAGGAAGTGATGCCCCCGCTCCTCCTCGGTCGGTGTGCCGATCGGCCAGACGCGGAAGTAGCGCGGATCGAGCAGCGCGGTCATGCGCTTGACGATGCCGCCCTTGCCCGAAGCGTCCCATCCTTCGAGCATGACGACGCTGCGCTTCTTGTGGAGGATATGGGCAACCTGGATCTTCTCCAGCCGCTGCTGGAGCTTCGCCAGGTCCGCATCGAAGTCGCCGTCATAGTCGGCGCCCTTCTCATAGTCGGAGAGCTTGATGGCCATGCATCAACTATCCGGTTCGCCGCTCTTCTGTCCAGCGGCGACGCTGGTCACGAGCTATCGGCAGAAGAAGAAGCTGAGATACGTGCGCGTGGAGGTTCCGGACGCCGTCACGGTGAGCGGCGTGCCCGATTGCCCGGCAAAGGCCGCCACCGCATTTGCGAACTTGGTCTCGCTCGGTTCGGCGCGCACGATATCCCCGTAGATGCCGTAGCCGGGCCGAGCGTTCACGATGGGCGAGAGCGGGCGAAGCCGCACACGCCCCAGCGCCTCTCCCCCGATCTTGCGATTGCCTTTCGACGCATCGGCGAGCGCCGTCGAGAATTTGAGAGCGCGCTGATAGCGCGCCGGTTCCATGGCCGTTCCCTGGCACCAGAACACGTCGAAGTCCCAGCCGATTTTCGTGTAGGGCGCGAGGACCGTCGTCTGCGCCGTCGGCATTGTCGGCGCCGACGTCGCCGCAGCCTGCGCCACGGGGCCGGTAGGCGAAGCCGCATTCACGCGATCGAAGTCGACCGTGGCACTCAACGCTGATTGCGCACCGCTCGCGACCTTGTCGTCCTCCGAACCGGTTAATGCCGTGACCAGCCGGGTGCTCATCGGCTCCGGCAAGGACTGGGCGAGCGCCAGCAGCGCCATCTGCTTCTTCGCGTTGCTGCTTTCGATCGATGCGAGCGTCAACTCGGCAACCTTCAGCTGATACTCACGGTCAAGCGCGAGGTCCGCGCGGTCTTCCTGCCTGAAGGACAAGAGCTGGGTAGCCTTTTCATCGGTCGCCTTCGCCCTCTTTTGCGCCACATCGGCATACTGCTGGGCGAGGAAGGAAAATATTGCTGCCAGGCCGGACGCGATGACGGCGGCCGGCTTCCAGACACGATCGACGAATTGCGTCAACCAGCCTGGTGTGGATGTCGGGGAACTCGGCGATTCCCCCCCATTGGAATGACTTGCCATGTATCGGCTCCCACTGCCTGTCGCGGCAGGTTACCACGACAGGCAGCGAGAACCGAAGGCAATTGCTCCGTTTCGGAGGCCGCTTGGTCAGCCCTTGTTGGGTTCCACCACCCGGATATGCAGCTCGCGCAGTTGCTTGAGCTCAGCCGGCGCGGGCGAACCCATGAGCAGGTCCTCGGCACGCTGGTTCATCGGGAACAGCGTGATCTCGCGCAGGTTGGCCGCGCCGCAAAGCAGCATGACCACGCGGTCAATACCGAAGGCCGCGCCGCCATGCGGGGGCGCGCCATATTGGAAGGCGCGATAGAGACCGCCGAAACGCTCCTCGACATCCGCCTTGCTGAGACCCACCAGTTCGAATGCCTTCACCATCGTCTCGGGCAGATGGTTGCGGACCGAGCCCGAGGCGATCTCATAGCCGTTGCAGACCGCGTCATACTGATAGGCCTTGATGGTGAGCGGATCAGCGTTCTGCAGCGCCTCGATCCCGCCCTGCGGCATCGAGAACGGGTTGTGCGAGAAGTCGACCTTCTTCTCGTCCTCGTTCCACTCGTAGAAGGGGAAGTCGACGATCCAGCACAGCTCGAACCGGTTCTTGTCGATGATGTCCAGTTGCTCGCCCACGCGGATGCGCGCGAGGCCGGCGAGCTTCGCCGCCTGATCGCGCTTGCCGGCGGCGAAGAAGACGCCGTCGTTGGGGCCGAGGCCAAGCGCCGCGATCAGCTTCGCCGTCGCTTCCGGACCGTGGTTCTTGGCGATCGGGCCGCCCGGCTCGCCATCCTTGATGTTGATGTAGCCGAGGCCCGAATAGCCTTCGCTGCGCGACCAGTTGTTCATGTCGTCGAAGAACTTGCGGCTGCCGGCGCCGGCGCCGGGCGCAGGAATCGCGCGGATGACGCCGCCGCTCTCGACGATCGAGGCGAAGATGCCGAAGCCCGAGCCCAGGAAATGATCCGTCACGTCGGTGATGATGACCGGGTTACGCAGATCCGGCTTGTCCGAGCCATATTTGAGCATGGCTTCGTCATAGGGAATGCGCGGCCACTGGCCGGCGGGCGTGACGTGCTTGCCCTCGGCGAAGGTCTCGAACACGCCGGACATGACCGGCTCGAGCGTCGCCCAGACGTCTTCCTGCGTGACGAAGCTCATCTCAAGATCGAGCTGGTAGAATTCGCCCGGCAGGCGGTCGGCGCGCGGATCCTCGTCGCGGAAGCAGGGCGCGATCTGGAAGTAGCGATCGAAACCGGCGACCATCAGCAATTGCTTGTAGATCTGCGGCGCCTGCGGCAGCGCGTAGAACTTGCCCGCATGGATACGGCTCGGCACCAGGAAGTCGCGCGCGCCCTCCGGCGAGGAAGCGGTCAGGATCGGCGTCGAATATTCGGTGAAGCCCGAGGCCTGCATGCGCTGGCGCATGTCCGCGATGATCTTGGTGCGCTTGACGATGTTGCCGTGCAGCGTGTCGCGGCGCAGATCCAGGAAACGATAGCGCAGGCGCTGCTCCTCGGGATATTCCTGCTCACCCGCGACCGGGACCGGCAGCTCGGCGGCCGCCGACTGTACGACGGCTTCCGCTACGCGAATCTCGATCTCGCCGGTCGGCAGGTTCGCGTTCACCACTTCGGGCGCGCGGGCATGCACCTTGCCGGTGATCGTCACGACGCTCTCGGCCTTCAGGCTTTCGATCACCGAGAAGACCGGACCATCCACTTCGGTGACGATCTGCACCATGCCGTAATGATCGCGCAGGTCGATGAAGACGAGATCGCCATGATCGCGCTTGCGATGGACCCAGCCGGACACACGGACCGTTTCGCCGGCGTGGGTCGCGCGGAGCTCGCCGCAGGTGTGAGTGCGATAGGCGTGCATCTTTACTGGCCTTTATTTCGTGCCCCGCATTGCGAGGTCGCTGGATGAATGACAAAGACTGACGACAAAGTCTGATTGGGGAGCTAAGAGACCCGCCTCAATTGCCTGTCACCCGGCTCCCGATCGAGGATCGGCCCATAATAAGATCACCTGCCATATGCAAATCCATCCATTGATTACCGACTCCGCAGCGCTCGCAGATCTGTGCAAGCGTTTGTCCAAGGCCGATTTCGTCGCGGTCGATACCGAGTTCATGCGCGAGAACAGCTATTGGCCGGATCTCTGCCTGTTCCAGATCTCCGACGGCAAGGAAGCCGCCGCGATCGACCCCAAGGCGCCGGGGCTCGACATGACGCCGCTGCTCGATCTTCTGGTCGACAATGAGGACGTGCTGAAGGTGTTCCATGCCGGCGGGCAGGACATCGAGATCGTCTTCAACCTGACCGGCAAGACGCCTCACCCGCTGTTCGACACGCAGATCGCCAGCATGGCGCTCAGCCAGGGCGAGCAGATCGGCTATTCGAACCTGGTCGATTCGTGGCTCGGCATCCATCTCGACAAGGGCGCCCGCTTCACCGACTGGGCGCGTCGCCCGCTCGACAAGCGCCAGATCGATTACGCCATTGGCGACGTGACCCACCTCGCCGAAATCTTCCCGATGATGCTGGAGGAACTGCGTAAGACCGGCCGCGGCGTCTGGCTCGATCAGGAGATGGAGCGGCTGGCCGACCCGTCGAACTATAACGTCAACCCGGGCGAGGCCTGGAAGCGCGTGCGCATATCAAGCCGCAAGGCCGATGTGCTCGGCCGCCTCAAGGCGATCGCCGGCTGGCGTGAGCTTGAGGCGCGCGACAAGAACCTGCCGCGCGGGCGAATCGCCAAGGACGAGACGCTGGCCGACATCGCCTCGCATCCGCCGCGCAGCCAGGAGGAACTCGGCAAGGTCCGCGGTCTCTCGGCAAGCTGGAAGGCCAACGATATCGGCGCGCGGCTGATGTCCGCGATCCAGAATTCGGTGCCCCTCCCCCGCGACGAAATGCCCGAGCGCGACCCGAGCCGGCCCGGCCTCGGCAAGGAAGGCATCCTCGTCGCCGATCTGCTGAAACTGCTGCTCAAGATCCGTTCGCGCGAGATCAACGTCGCTTCGCGCCTGCTGGCGCGATCGGACGATCTTGAATTGCTGGCGGCGGGCGTTCGCAACGGCCTGCCGATCCTCGACGGCTGGCGCTTCGAGCAGTTCGGCCGCGACGCGCTCGATCTCGTCGAGGGCCGGATGGCCTTCGCCGTGCGGGACGGCAAGCTGCTGATGACACGGACGGAGGCATGAGCCATGCGCACCCGGTTGGTCCTGATCGCTCTTCTGACCTTGCCGGGATGCGCCACGACTGGCGCTGAGCCGCCCGCAACAGGCTCGACTGCCGAAGCCGGCAAGTGCGACGGCTCGGACCTCGACGCCTATGTCGGCCGAACGGTGACGGCCGATCTCGGCGCGGAGCTTCTGGCGAAATCCGGCGCGCGGACCCTCCGCTGGGGACCGCCCGGCGCGGCAATGACCATGGACTTCCGCCCGGACCGCCTGACCGTCAGCTATGACGACCGGATGGCGATCAAGCGGCTTGGCTGCGGGTAAGCCGTCCGTTCAATTGTAGGAGTTGTGCCCTCGCGCTTCGTCTTCGGCGCGGCATTGGGGGCAATGCGACTTGGCGACGAAATGCGCCGCGCATTCCCTGCAGCGGACGACCCTGACCAGCCGGCGATACCATGAGACGACGCGCATGATGCGCCCTTCACGACGCACGATCGCTGACACGCTTGTTCGCTGATCCACGCTTTCGGCCTTTCCCGGACTGAAAATGCGGCACCGGCCGGCACATCGCCCGACCCGGAACCACCGTAGCGCACATCAATGTCAGCAACCGCCGTTCGGCGTTTCGCATTTCGCGACATTCTTTTGTTTATTGACGCCACCGTGATCGAGCGCTGCCGAAAGCGCATCACGCGGCGGGCCGTGCCTGCTCACGCGTCGAGCAGGAAGCCCATCCCCATGGCCTGGCCGAGTTGCTTGAGGCGCCGATCGATCGACTCACCAGCCAGCCCGGCATAGTCCGCGCCGAGGCGCAGGATGATCGTGCCGTCGCGGGTTTCCAGCGACGATCCTTCGAGCGGGCCTTCCGCACCGCCCGACAGGCGCTGACACAGGCGGATGGCAAGGCCCCATTGCGTGGCGCGGCGCAGAACGTCGGGGGACGCCAGGGTCTCCAGTGTCGGCGCGATGCTCGTGCCACCGCCGAAATTCGCATAGAGCGCCTGGGCGAGCGCCGCCCGCTCCTCGGCGGTAATGCCGACCCAGTTGCCGTGTAGCCCGAATTCCAGGCCGCGCTCGGCGCGGAATTCCGGATTCGCGCGCCAGCCGACATCGGCCAGCATGCAGGCGGCAAGGCGAATCCGTGCCCATTCGGGCGGATCGTCGTCGAACAAGGGCGAAATCCAGCCGCTGATCTGGTCGCCGTGCCCGACGAAGCGCCCCTGCGCCTCGCCCTCCACGCGCGCCGCCAGGAGCAGCGGGTCCTGCGCCGCGAGCTCCGCGGGCAACGGCTCGAACAACAGGCCTTCGCGCAACCCGAAGGCCGACACGGTCAGGTGTGAGGATCGGAGGCGCTCGACGATGGTGCAGAGCATATGCGCCGCGTCAGGCAGGCCCGGCAAACGTGCGCTGCTGACTGCGGGCAGGTTGCGGAATTCGCCCTTGCCCTGCCGCGCCAGCCGCCGCAGCAGTTCCGCCGGCCGGTCCGGCTCCATTTCGTAATGATGCAGGATCGGCAGCGGATAGCCCGTGAGCAGCATGTCGAGCCGGGCCAGCGCGCGCCAGCTCCCGCCGATCAGGTAGAAGGGCAATCCGGTCTCGATGTCCGCGATACCATGTTCGGCCAGAAGATCATCGAAGCGCTGCGCCAGCGCCTTCTTGCCCCGCTGCCTGATCTCGCCAACGCGGAACACGCCGAGCGGCAGCGAGACCGCCCGCCCGACCTTGCCGCCGGAAACGCGCACCAGCTCCAGGCTGCCGCCGCCGAGATCGCCCATGATTCCATCGGCCTCGGGCATGCCGGAGAGCAGGCCATGGGCGGAGGCCAGGCCTTCTTCCTCACCGCTAAGGACACGCACGTCGAGACCGAGCTCGGCAGCGCGGGCGACGAACTCGGGGCCGTTGCTGGCATCGCGCACGGCGGCCGTGGCGACCACGCTCAGATGGTCGACTGCCATTTCCACGCACAGCCGCGCGAAACGCTCCAACGCCGCGATACCGCGGTCCATGGCTTCGGCGCCGATCCGGCCGCTGTTGCCCATGTCGGCACCCAGCCCCGCCATCACCTTCTCGTTGAAGAGCGTGAAGGGGATGCGCTGCGGCCCGTCATAGACGACGAGTCGGATGCTGTTGGAGCCGATGTCGATGATGGCGGTGCGGCGGAAATGCGCGCCCCGCAGCATGGAGCGGACGGGGCGGCGAGCCAGTCGGTCGAGAAGAGTCATGTGCGTGCCGTCCCGATCAGTCCTGCTTGGGCAGCGAAAGCTTGGGCACGACCTCATCCTTGCGGCGAGCGGCTCCCCGCCCGGAGAGCGACGGGTTGGTCATGAAATAATGGTGCAAGTTGAACTTCTTCTTGTCGGTCACGAGCCGCTCGTAGCGGCCATCGCTCTTGAGCGTCCAGCTCTGCTCATTGTCGAGCAGATTGGCAAGCAGCACCTGATCGAGAATCTGGTCATGGACGGTCGGGTTCTCGATCGGCAGCATATATTCGACGCGCCGGTCGAAATTGCGGGGCATCCAGTCGGCCGAGCTGATGAACACCTTCGCGTTGTTGTTGGGCAGCACCTTGCCGTTGCCGAACGCCCAGATACGGCTGTGCTCCAGGAACCGGCCGATCACCGACTTGACCGAGATATTGTCCGACATGCCGGGCACGCCCGGCCGCAGGCAGCAGATGCCACGGATGATGAGCTCGATATGCACCCCGGCGTTGCTGGCGGCATAGAGCTTCTCGATGATCGCTGCATCGACGAGACTATTCATCTTCGCCCAGATCGTTCCCGGACGACCGGCGCGAACATGCTCGATCTCGGCGTCGATGAGATTGCTGAGGTTCTGCCGCAGCTGGAGTGGCGAGAGCGACAACAGCTCCATATGCTGCGGTTCGACATAGCCCGTGATGTAGTTGAACACCGCAGCGGCATCGCGGCTCGCGCGCGGATCGGCGGTGAAGAAGCTGAGATCGGTATAGATGCGCGCCGTCACCGGGTGATAGTTGCCGGTGCCGAAGTGACAATAGGTGCGGAACCCGTCACCTTCCCGCCGCACGACCATCGAGATCTTGGCGTGGGTCTTCCACTCGATGAAGCCATAGACGACCTGCACACCGGCGCGTTCGAGCTGGCTCGCCCAGAGCAGGTTCTGCTCCTCATCGAAGCGCGCCTTCAGTTCGACCACCGCCGTCACCGACTTGCCCGCCTCGGCGGCATCGATCAGCGCGCGGATGATCGCCGATTGCTTGCCGGCACGGTAGAGCGTCTGCTTGATCGCGACCACGTCCGGATCAGCCGCCGCCTGCGCCAAGAATGCGATGACGACGTCAAAGCTCTCATAGGGATGGTGAACGACGATGTCCTTCGCCCGGATCGCGGCGAAGCAATCGCCGCCATATTCGCGGATGCGCTCGGGAAAGCGCGGCACATAGGCAGTGAACTTGAGGTCGGGACGGTCCTCCTCGACAAGCTGCTCCAGATCGGTGATGCCGACGAAGCCGTCGATATCGACGGTCATCGCGTCCTCACCCTGCATCAGCGTCTGGAGCATGTCCTCGACCGGCTCGGCAACGCCGCTTTCCATCTCGAGACGGATGATCCGGCCGCGGCGGCGCTGTTTGATGGCGGTGCGGTAATAGCGAACGAGGTCTTCGGCCTCCTCCTCGATTTCGATGTCGCTGTCGCGCAGGATCCGGAAGAGGCCGCTTTCTCGCACGTTGAAGCCGGGGAATAGCAGGTCCGTGCAGCGCCGCACGAGGGACTCGATCGCTATGTAGCGCGCGGCGCGACCTGGCACACGGATGAAGCGCGGCAGGCTGGCCGGCAGAATCACCAGCTCCTGCACCACTTCCTTGTCCGAATTGCGCACGAGATCGAAGAAGAGGCTAAGCCCCTTGTTCGGGATGAAGGGGAAAGGATGGGCCGGATCCAGCGCCTGCGGCGTGATGATCGGGAAAACCTGCTCTAGGAAGTGCGCGCGCAGGGCCGCTTCGGCCTTGGCGTCGACGGTCTCCTCACCGATCACACTGATATTCGCGCCACGCAACGCGCCGCGCAGATCGTGCCAGACGCTTTGCTGCTCCGCCATCAGCGCATCCACGCGCGCGCCGATCGCGTCGAGCTGCTGCGCCGGGGTCAGGCCGTCGACAGACCGAAGCTCCACGCCTTCCAGTTGCTGGCCCTTCAGGCCCGCGACGCGGACCATGAAGAATTCGTCGAGATTGTTGCCCGAAATGGACAGGAAGCGAAGCCGCTCCAGCAGCGGATGCGCCGGATTGCAGGCCTCCTCAAGAACGCGCTGATTGAAGTTGAGCCAGGAAAGCTCACGATTGAAGTAGCGAGCGCCCGCTCCGGTGTCCGCGATCGTCTGGATCGGATCGGCTTCTGCCACGATGGTTCAATCCTTGCGCTTCAAAGGTCCGTTTCGTCGTCTAGACCGCTATTGTTACAAAGCGCTTGCCGGGCCAGACCGACGGACAGCTTCTGACCGGAAGAGACCGACAAGCCATTGAGCGCGCTTACGAGCGTATCGACATCTTCATAGCATCGCGGCGTCCGGCGGGCGATAAATTCCGGCACATCCGGCGCAAAAGCCGAACCGGCCAGCTCAAGACCATGGGCGATGAGCGCGGCGGAAACCGCTTCGTCCGGCGCCGCGATCCGCGCGATCGCGGCCGTGGCCAGGCGCGTGCGCAGGTCCGGCAGGCCGATCTTCCACGCCGGCGGCGCCTTCGTCGCGATCAGCAGCAGCAGGCGCCCATTGTCGCGCGCCTCGTTCCAGAGATGGAAAAGCCGTTCGTCCTCTACCTCCTCGGCATCGTCGACGACGATCGCGCCGGCCTCAGCCTCGAACAGGCGGCCGATCATGGTCCGGCCAGACTTGGCCGGGCCGACCAGAAGCGTGCAATGGGAAGGCCAGCTACGCCAATCGCGCAGCAAGGCGATGGCCTCGGCATTGGCGCCGTGGATCAGCAGGTTTTCCGGTCCACCGCGCCGCGACCAACTCATGGGCAGCGGCAACTGGCTCATTGACCGCCCCCACCGGACGGCACGGGAGCGGCCGTCGGCGGCGCAGTCTGCGCGCGTCGAACGATGCGCAGCGTGGCACCATTGACCGTCACGGTGAAGCCACGAGCCTCCAGCGCGACGCGCAGTTGCTCGATCGGCCCGTCAAAGCCGACCTGCATCACCGAGGTGCCGCCAAGCGCGAGGCTGCTCGTCGAAACCGTGCGGACGCCCGGAACAGCGCGGACCAGACCCTGAACCTCGCTGAGCGCAGCCGCTGTCGGCGTATCGAACTGGACATTGAAACCGCCAGCGACCGGCACGCCGCTGTCTTCGCTCGACATGGCCGAGATGAGCGAGTCGAGATCGCCGGCATTCTCGATCGTCACCGCATTCAGCGGTTCCTCGATCACCAGCGAGGGATCGGGCCGCAAGACGCCGCTGATCAGTGCCTGGCTGTAAAGCGAATCGATCTTGGCGACCGCGTCGGCCATCATCCGCGGGATATCGGACGAGCGATCGACCCGCAGGGTGAAGCTGCCGATGAACTGGTTATCCGGCCCATAACGCGCGGCGAAGTGACCGGTGACGGGACCGCCGGGCCAGCTGCGCTCGAGGCGCGCAATGGGCATGATGACGTCGGCCGCGCCGTAAAGATCGAGCAGCAAGCGCCACCAGTTGCGACCGCGCCGTCCGGGCTGGCCGGCATTGAGCAGCAGCGCGTCCGGCCCGTCGCCGGTCGTGCGCACATAGTCGATGGCGCTGTCCGCCGTGCGGAACATCGCCCAGGCTTTCTGCCACTCGGTCGGCGTCTCGAAGGTCGTCGCGGTGCCGCCATCCCAGATCACGGGAATGACCAGCAGCGGCGGTGAGCGCATCACCTGCCCGCTGACGCCCAGCGCCTGGCCGGCGCGAGCGCGGTCGAACATCACAGCGAGAGTCGCGATATAGCGATTGGGGCCGATCTGCTCCTGCTGCACCTCGATGCCGGAAACCAGGCCATCCAGCACGCCGTCGCCCAGCATATGGCCCGCGCCGCCGTTGGTGCGCTTCCACAACGACTGCCAGGCAAGCCGCTGCGCCAGCCGCCAGCCGGTCGCGCGCGCCATGTCGGCATTGGGCCCATAGACGTCGACATGGACATCCCTGACCTCGAAGTCGCCGTTCGACGCGATCGGCGCAATGCCACGCTCGCCCTCGATCTGGGCGATCAACACCGCCGCGAAGGCCGCGAGGACCAGCGCAAAAAGGAGATGGATGGGGCGCAGGGAGGGCAGGCTGAGCGTCACGGCGTCCTTTTGGCGGCATTGCTCTGGAAAACCAAGCGCGATTTGGTAAGGCGCTTCGCATGGACAAGAAGCACAACGAACCCGCCGGCTACACCTATGCGCAGGCTGGCGTGGACATCGCCGCCGGCAATGCGCTGGTGCGCGCCATCGCCCCGCTCGCCAAGGCAACCCGGCGCCCCGGTGCCGATGCGGACCTCGGCGGATTCGGCGGATTTTTCGATCTGAAGGCGGCCGGCTTCAAGGACCCGCTGCTGGTCGCGGCCAATGACGGCGTGGGCACCAAGCTCAAACTCGCCATCGACAGCGGGAAGCACGACACGGTCGGGATCGACCTCGTCGCCATGTGCGTCAACGACATGATCGTGCAGGGCGCGGAGCCTTTGTTCTTCCTCGACTATTTCGCGACCGGCAAGCTCGACAACGGCGTCGCCGAACAGGTCATCGCGGGCATCGCGGAAGGCTGCAAGCAGGCCGGCTGTGCACTGATCGGCGGCGAAACGGCGGAAATGCCGGGCATGTACGCGCCGGGCGATTACGATCTCGGAGGATTCTGCGTTGGCGCGGTGGAGCGCGACGAGGTGCTGACCGCCGACAAAGTGGCGGATGGCGACGTCATCCTCGGCCTTGCCTCCTCGGGCGTGCATTCGAACGGCTATTCGCTGGTGCGCCGCCTGGCCACGGACAAGGGCTGGAAGCTCGATCGCCCTGCCCTGTTCGACCAGGACGTGCTGCTGATCGACGCGCTGATGGCGCCGACGAAGATCTATGTGAAGCAGCTGCTGCCGCTAGTCCGCGCGGGCAAGATCCACGCCATGGCGCACATCACGGGCGGCGGCCTGCTGGAAAACATTCCGCGCGTGCTGCCGGCGGACCTGCACGCGCATGTCGAAGCCGACCTCTGGGAACAGCCGCGACTCATGGCCTTCCTGCAGGCTCAGGGCAATATCGAGCCGGGCGAGATGGCTCGGACCTTCAACTGCGGCATCGGCATGGCGGTGGTCGTCGCGCCGGAGGATGCGGCGGACGTGACCGCCGCGCTGACCGCAGCGGGCGAGACCGTGCACCGCATCGGCGAGATTCGCGCAGGCGCCAAGGGCTGCACGGTTCGCGGATCGGCCGACGCCTGGAGCGCGATGTCTGCCTGGGAAGCGACGCACAACGCGTAACATACAAACGGTTCGGGCCGAGCTTGTCGAAGCCACGTCCTTCTTCCTAGAAAGAGCACCCCTTCGACAGGCTCGGGGCGAACGGGGTTCGGAGTGAACGAAATGGCCAAGGCAAAAGTCGCCGTCATGCTTAGCGGCACCGGCACGACCATGGCGTCGCTGCTCTACGCCTCGCGCCTGCCTGATTGCCCCTACGAGATCGTGCTGGTGCTTTCGAACAAGCCGGAAGCGCGCGGCCTGCAGGTCGCCGCGTCCGAAGGCATCGCGACCTTCGCGCATAGCCACAAGGGCCTGTCGCGCGAGGCGCATGATGCGATCATGCAAGCGCAGCTTGCCGCAGCGGGCGCCGATTACATCGCGCTCTGCGGTTATATGCGCATCCTGTCGTCCGGCTTCGTCGAGCAGTGGGCCGGTCGGATGCTCAACACCCATCCCGCGCTGCTTCCGAAGTACAAAGGTCTCGACACGCACCAACGCGCGATCGACGCGGGCGACAGCCATGGCGGCTGCTCGGTCCATGTCGTGACGCCCGAGCTGGACGATGGCCCGGTGCTCGGCCAGATCCCGGTGGCGATCCTGCCGGGCGACAGCGCCGAGACGCTGGCGCAGCGGGTTCTCTACGCCGAATATCAGCTCTATCCCCGCATCCTGGCCGATTATGTCGGGCGCGAGATGGACGCGGACTGGATCATCGGGAAGGTCGCGGACCTGGCGCTGGCACTGCCCGAGACCGACGCCCGCTCGTCGCACGGCAGCCCCGGCTGGCGCGTCGGCGGCGAGAAATCAGGCAAGTTCTTCGCCTATGTCTCGGTCAATCATCATGGCGAAGAGGCCATAGCCCTACTGGTCAAGACCAGCGGCCCGGACGAGATGAACGCCCTCATCGATGCCGAGCCGGATATCTACTATCGCCCCGCTTATTACGGCGCGTCCGGCTGGATCGCCCTCAAGCTGGATCGACCGGGCGTGGACTGGGAGCATGTCGGCGACTGGCTCGCCAAGAGCTGGCGCGCCGTGGCGCCCAAGCGCCTCACCAAATTCATGGAAATCGCCGACGAGTTTTAGCGGAAATTGTCCGCGTAGGCCTGAATTTTCAGGGTCTTGGGCGGGGTCTTCACGACATGGAACGCGATGCCGTAGCGCTCGGCATAAGCGCGGGCTGCGTCCTCGCTCTCGAAGGCCAGCTTGATCTGCTCGCGTGTGTCGCCCGAACCGGCCCAACCCGTCATCGGATCGGGCTTCTTGGCCTCGGCAGGCTCGAACTCCAGCATCCACGTCGCCGTGCGCGCCTTGCCCGACTGCATGGCGTTCTTGGGCATCTGGTAGATCCGCGCGGACATGGAAAGCACTCCTGAGTTTGGTGGACTCGCCGTCGCTCAAAGGGGGCGCTTCTGTCAAGATTCGCTGTGCTGACGGATTGCCTACGCAAGCTGCGTTCGGACGAACCGGGCACGCTCCGCCACGTCGGCGACAGGCAGAACAACCAGTTCATAGCCATGCGCGACATAGACGCGCCGCAGGACATGGAACTGCGCTTCGGCTTCCTCCGGCACCTGCTTGCGCTCGGCATCCTGCGTGAAGATCTCAGGCCAATAGGGTGCGATGAAGACGCGCCTATTGTAGCGATACAGTTCGGCGGCGCGCTGAAGGGAGGCAGGCACCGGCAGATCGCACAGGATGAGATAGGCAATTACATCCGGGAGACCGCGATCGAGAATAACCGGCCCGGGCAGCCTGCGTGCCTCGTGATGAGACCGCAATTCCCAGCCCAGCATCAGCTGTGCGAAGGACTCGCGATCGACCCAGGGCAAGGCATCGCCGCCGATGGCGACCTGATCCTGGATGATCGCCCGGCCACCTTCCGGCATATGGTGCAGGCCGGACGCGGCAAGATGCGCGACAAGCGTCGACTTGCCCGAACTCGGCCCGCCGGTAATGACGAAGAGATGGTCGGTTTCGCTCATCGGTGCATCCGTCTTGGTTGTCGGGCTTTCACCGCCCGTTCGGTCTTTCAGGGCATGGCTTTTACGCTGGGGGCGATATCGGCGTCGCCAAAAGCATCTACCGGGTCAAGTTGCCCCCAGCAGCCCTCGTCGTTTCGCCGCACATCCCCTTTCCAAGAGGCCGCGTATCGACTAAAGGCGCGCCCTCTCCTTCCATGACGGCTCGCCTCTTACGGGTTTCCGGCGGCCGCATATCTTCACCGAGCCCGCAGGAATACATGCGATGGCTTGGATCATCCTCGGCATAGCCGTGGTTACGGAAATTATCTGGGCGCTCAGCCTCAAATGGGCAGCGGGCTACGGTAGCTGGCACGCATCGATCGTGCCCGTTACTCTCAGCTTCGTGAACATGGCGCTGCTAGCGCTGGCGATGCGCGGCCTCCCGGCCGGGACAGCCTATGCCGTCTGGACGGGCTTGGGCGCGGTCGGCGTCATCATCGGCGGCATTATCCTGTTCGGCGACAAGGTTGCGCCGGTGCAGGCTGGTTTCATGGCCCTGACGATCATCGGCGTGGTCGGCACGAAACTCTTCGCCGCCGCCTGACCGCTGCGCTAGCGCCGCGCATCCGCCTTCTTGGTGCGCAGCGTCGCGTTGGCGCCGGCCGGATCGTCGGGCCAGGGGTGCCGGGGATAACGGCCGCGCATCTCTTTGGCGACTTCGGCCCAGCTGCCTTTCCAGAAGGCTGGCAGGTCGCGCGTGGTCTGGATCGGGCGACCGGCGGGCGATGTCAGCGACAGGACGAGCGGGATCCGCTCGCGACCGACCGTGGGATGCTCGGCAAGGCCGAATAGGGCCTGCACACGCAGTTCCACGGTCGGGCCGGCCGGGGCCGCATAGTCGATGGCGTGACTGCTGCCGGCGGGACTCGTGAACGCTGCGGGCGCGAGCGCCTCCAGGCGCTGCGTCGCGTCCCAACCGAGGCGCTGGGTCAGCAAGCCGTGCAGCGCGCCCGGATCGATCCCGCCCAGACGACGGGCATTGGCCGGGAGCAGCATTTCCAGCCACTCCTCGGAATCGGCGAGCAAGGCGGCATCGGACACCGGCTCGCCGACCCCCGCATAATCGGCGCGGGTGCGCAGCGCTTCGGCAGCCTTGCCCCACGGGAGCAGGTCCAGTCCTTCGTTCCGCAACGCTTGGGCCAGCGCCGCAACGACGGCAGCGCGATCGGGCGAATCGTCCGGACCGCTCGAAAGACGGATTGCGCCCAGCCAGCGTTCGCGCAGGGCCTCGACGCCGCCCAGATCCTTCCGCCAGCGCACGGTGCGCCGCTCGCTGATGCGCGGCGCGGCGGCGGACAGCACGTCACTCTCCTCGATGGCCACGGCGGAGAGGATGCGCGCACCCGCGGCGCTGCCCTGTATCTCGCCAACGGCTAGCCAGCCGGCCCGCGCCAGCGGATCGGCCGGATCGAGCCGGAAGCCCCGACCGCCTGCGCTGATCCAGTCCTCCCCGCTGTCGTCACGGCGCTTGGCGACACGATCGGGAAAGGCGCGCACGAGGCAGCGGGCGAGCGCGGCATCATCGGACGGCCCGCCGGGGCGCGCGTTGACGAGCCCGATCCAGCGACGCGCCAGCCCGCGTGCCGCCTCGGCCCGCGGGCCGCGCTCGCGCAGCCAGCTCGCGCGGCGGCGTGCAAGATCGACGGACGGACCTCCAAGACCGCGCTCGGTGAGGAGCACCGCGACGTCTGCGGCCATCCCTGCCTCGCCTTCCTCCGCCGAGACGAGCAGCATATGGGCCAGGCGCGGTTCGAGCGGCAGTTCCGCGACCTTGCGGCCATGCGGCGTCGCTCTGCCCTCCTCGTCCAGCGCGTCGATGGCAATCAGGCGACGGCGCGCCTCGCTGATCGCGGCAACCGGCGGCGGGTCGAGCCAGCGCAACGTCGCAGGCTCGGTCACGCCCCACACGGCGCAATCGAGCAGCAAGCCGGTCAGGTCGCTCTCCAGTATCTCGGGCGGATCGAACGGTGGCAGCCCGGCGGTGGCGGCGGCTTCCCACAGGCGATAGGCGACGCCCGGACCCTGCCGCCCGGCGCGACCGGCGCGCTGGGTGACGGCGGCCTGGCTCGCCCGCTCGGTGACGAGACGGGTGACGCCAGCGGCAAGATCGTGACGGGGACGCCGGGCAAGCCCCGAATCCACAACGATGCGCACACCGTCGATTGTCAGGCTGGTCTCGGCGATGCTTGTCGCGAGGATGACCTTGCGCATGCCGGGCGGCGCTGGACGCAGGGCCGCGCGCTGCTCCGATGGGTCGAGCGAACCGTGGAGCCGGTGGAGCGCGATGCTCTCAGGTAGGCTGGCGAGGCGCTCCGCCGTCCGCTCGATCTCGCCGACGCCGGGCAGGAAGGCGAGCAAGTCGCCCTGCCCTTCCTCGGTCAGCGCGCGCCGGACGGCGGCCGCCATCGAGTCCTCGATCCGCGCATCAGCCGCCCGACCAATATGGCGCAGGTCGATGGGATAGCTTCGGCCCTCGCTCTCAATCACCGGCGCGCCATCCATGAGCCGGGCGAAGCGCGCGCCGTCCAGCGTCGCCGACATTGCGACCAGCCGCAGATCCTCCCGCAACCCCGCCTGCGCATCGAGCGCCAGCGCGAGGCCGAAATCTCCCTCGAGGCTGCGCTCATGCACTTCGTCGAAAAGCACGGCAGCGACGCCCGACAGCTCCGGATCGGCCTGGATGCGGCGGCGGAAAATGCCCTCAGTGACGACGAGGACGCGCGTGCGAGCAGAGGTCCGGCTTTCGAGTCGAGTCGCATAGCCGATGGTCTCCCCCGGCTTCTCGCCGGCGAGGTCCGCCATGCGCTCGGCGGCGGCACGGGCGGCCAGGCGGCGGGGCGAGAGAAGCCAAATCTGTCCGCCCGCGACCCAGGGCTCGGCGAGCAGCGCCGGCGCGACCATCGTCGTCTTGCCCGCGCCCGGCGGGGCGACCAGCACGGCGCTCGATACCGCACGCAGGGCAGCGAGCAGATCGGGCAGGACGGCGTGGATGGGCAGCGCGCTCATCCCGGCCGCTTACCGCCGCGCGCCCCGCTTTGCCAACCGGTTGCGCACTTGACCCGGCTGCCCACCATCCTATCTGGGCCGGGCGAGGCCACGTCCTCCCCCGATCAGGGCAGAAGTCCGGGACGGCCCGGCACCCGAATATCGGAGGATATGATGGCGTGGATCGTGCTCGTCGTGGCCGGACTTCTGGAAGTTGTCTGGGCTTTTTCCATGAAGCAATCGGACGGGTTTACACGGCTCTGGCCGAGCCTCGTCACACTGGTCGCGATGCTGTTCAGCTTCGGCCTGCTCTCCTGGTCGATGCGCACCCTGCCGCTCGGCACGGCCTATACGGTGTGGACCGGCATCGGCGCCCTGGGGGCGTTCCTCGTCGGCATTCTCTTCCTCGGTGAGGCGGCGAGCGCGATGCGGCTGGGCGCGGCGGCGCTCATCGTCAGTGGCCTCGTGATGATGAAACTCGCGAGCTGACGCCCGGAGGGCCGTCACCGCGGAAACAACCCCATGAGTTCACCATGCGTGAGCGTCGCCTTGGCGCCGGCTATGTCGCCCGTTCGTAGAGCCCGGGCCGCATCGATCAGCCCGTCATAGGCGCGGCGCTGAAGCGCGCCGCCCATGCTCACGCGCTTGACGCCGATGCCTGCCAGCGTCGCGAGATCGGCGGGGCCGATCAGCACGTTGACCGGTTTGGGCGCGACGGCCTTCACCACGGCCTCGATCGCCTCCAGCGACGGCAGGCCCGGCGCATAGAGCACATCCGCGCCGACCTCGGCAAAGGCGACAAGGCGGCGTATGGTGTCGTCGAGATCGGGGCGGCCATTGATGAAATTATCGGCGCGGGCGGTGAGGAGGATACGACCGCGCGCGGCCTCCGCGGCGGCCGCGACGCGGGAAACGGCAGCATCGAAGCCGTGTATCGGATCGGCCGGATCGGCGGTCGTGTCCTCGATGCCAAGACCGGCGAGACCGGCCGCGATGGCGGCCTCGACGGTCAGGGCGCAATCCGAGGGATCCGGGCCGAAGCCGTCCTCCAGATCGCCGTTGACCGGGAGACCGCTGGCAGAGCCTAGCAGCACGGCATTGGCGATCGCATCCTCCCTGCTCACGGCACGCGCTCCATCCTGCCGGCCCAGCGCGAAGGCGATGGCCGCGGAGGACGACCCGAGCGCTTCGAAGCCCTCGCGCGCCAGCAGCGCGGCCGAGGCCGCATCCCACGCATTGGGCATGATGAAGGCGCCGCGCCGCTCATGGAGCGTATGGAAGCGCGCATAGGCGTCGGCCTGGCTCATGCCGGGCGCGCCGGAATGGTGAGGCCGCGTTGCACCGCAGGTCGCGCAAGACAGCGCTCGAGCCATCCCGGCACATGGCTGAGCGAGGCATAGTCGACCAGCTCACCCGCCTCGTAGAAGCCGATGAGATTGCGCACCCAGCCAAGGCAGGCGCACTCGACGATGGTGAAGTCATCACCCATCAACCAGGGGCGCCCGTCCGCCAGCCGATCGTCCAGCAGCTTCAGCATGCGCTTGGCCTCCGCGACGAAGCGGTCGCGCGGGCGCTTGTCCTCGATCTCCTTGCCGGCGAACTTGTGGAAGAAGCCGACCTGACCGAACATCGGGCCGATATGCGCGGCCTGGAGGAACAGCCATTCGCGCACATGAAGCTGCCCCGCGCGGTCCGCCGGGATCAGCTTGCCCGTCTTCTCGGCCAGATAGAGCAGGATCGCATTGGATTCGAACAGGCCGATCGGCTCGCCGCCCGGCCCGTCCGGATCAACGATCGCCGGGATCTTGCCGTTCGGATTGAGCGACAGAAATTCCTCGGTCCAGCTCTCGTTCTTCATGATGTCCACCAGATGCGGCTCATAGGGGAGCGCCATCTCCTCCAGCGCGATCGAGACCTTGACGCCGTTGGGCGTCGGCAGGCCGTAAAGCTGGATGATATCGGGATCAGCCGCGGGCCAGCGGCGGGCAATGGGAAACCGGTCGAGTTTGCTCATGGGTTGAAGGCTCCTCTCCAGGGAACGGGGTGTCGTCGTCTGTCTAGCGTTTGATGGCGGTCGGGTCGCCAAGCTCCGCGTTGAGCGCTGCCGCGGCGGCGGCGAGCCGCGTGATCTGCGTGCTCGCAATCTCATCGCCTTCCCTCAGCGTGATGTTGCCGAGCTCATATTTGCCGCTCGCCTTGATGCGCGGTTCCAGTTCGCGCAGCCGCTTGCCGCGCCAGAAGCCGAGCAGCACGCGATGCTCCTCCACGTGAATGAGCAGACACAGGCCACCCGAGGCGAAGACGAGATTGCCCCATTTGATCTGCTCGTCGAACGCGCCCCCGGCATGGATCGCGGCGCGCAACTGCTCCACCAGCGGACGCTGCCATGCCCCGGCCCCGGCGACGAAGGCATCCGGGCTAGCGAAGGACGGCATCTTCATGAGCGATCTCCCCGTGGCGAGACAGGTGCGAAACGGCATCGTGCCATAGCCGACGGCCTCTCGCACAGTCCCGGAGTGCTACTGCTTCTCAGGCTGACTCTACAGCACCAGCCGCATAAGTGTGCCCGGCAGCACATGGCCGCCGATCACGGGCGCGCTCTCTTCCTGTGCCTCGAAACCGAAGGCGGCATAGAAACGCTCCGCACCGCGCGCGCTGTCCGCCAGCAGAGACTCCAGCCCGGCAGCCCTCGCCTCGTCGATGCAGCGCCGGAGCATGGCGGCGCCGATGCCCCGGCGCAGCCAGAGCGGATCAGTGGCGAAATGGCGAATATGGCCGGTGCCGGTCGTCAACGCGCCCGTGCCCGGCGCTTCGTGCGTCCAGCCGCCGCAGCCCACGACCATGCCCCGATCCGAAACGGCAACGAAGAACGTGCCCGATGCCAGCAGCGCGGGATTGGCGCGCGTCACCAGGGGGCGGACGGCCTCCAGCAGATCGGCGTCGTACAAGCCGGCCCACAAGGCAGGATAGGATCGATCGAGCAGCGCCGAGACGGGCTCGGCATCGTCGGGCATCGCGACGCGCAGAGCCCAGCTCCGCGCGCCCGGCACGTCAGTAGGCCCGGGCGATGGCGAACTCGACCGCCTCGACCAGCGCGGACTTCGCCTCGCCATTGCCGAACATGCCGATCGCATCGATGGCGCGCTGGCCATAATGGCGCGCGCGGGCCAGCGTGTCGTCGATCGCGCTGCTCGACTTGAGCAGGGTCAGCGCGTGGTCCAGATCGGCATTGTCACCGTGAAGGCCGGACATGGCCTCCTTCCAGAACTTGCGGTCCGCCTCATTGCCGCGCGCATATGCAAGGATCACCGGCAAGGTGATCTTGCCGTCGCGGAAGTCGTCGCCCGTATCCTTGCCCATCGTCTCGCCGTCCGAGACATAGTCGATCGCGTCATCGACGAGCTGGAAGGCGATGCCGAGATTGCGACCGTAAGCGTCCAGCGCCAGTTCCTCGGCCTCGGGACGCTCGGCAACCACGGCGGCGATGCGACAGGCAGCGGCGAACAGAGCGGCGGTCTTTGCGCCGATGATGTCGAGATACTGGTCCTCGTCAGTCTCGATACGGCGCTGGGCCGTGAGCTGGTTGACCTCGCCTTCCGCGATCACGGCCGAGGCGTTCGAGAGAATGCGCAGCACCTTGAGCGAGCCGTCCTCGACCATCAGTTCGAACGAACGGCTGAACAGGAAATCGCCGACGAGCACCGAGGCGTTGTTGCCCCAGATCATGTTCGCGGTGCGGCGGCCACGGCGCATGGCGCTGCCGTCGACCACATCGTCATGCAACAGCGTCGCGGTGTGGATGAACTCCACCGCGGCCGAGAGCTTGTGATGGCGCGTGCCGGCATATTCGAGGAGGCGCGCGCAGGCGAGCGTCAGCATCGGGCGCATGCGCTTGCCACCGCCGGCGATCAGATGACCGGCCAGCTCCGGGATCAGTGGGATCTTCGACTGCATGCGCGCGAGGATCACGGCGTTCACCGCGTTCATGTCCTGTGCGACAAGGCTCATCATGGGCTGGAGCGAGGGCGTGCCGTTGCGCGGCAGGCGGTGGATCGTGGCGCTCATGCGGCGTGCTCTGGCGAGGCACGGACGCTTTGGCAAGCAAATTGGCTTGCCTTGTGCTGCGCAAGAGGCGAGTGATGCCCGCGCTCAAACAGGGAAGAAGGCGGCCCAATGGACGAAACGCTCAGGCGCTATCGTGAAAGCATAGACAATATCGACGCCGCGCTCGTCTTCATGCTGGCGGAGCGCTTCAAGATCACCAAGGCCGTGGGCGAGTACAAAGCCGATGCCGCGCTGCCTCCGGCCGATCCGGAGCGTGAGAGCCGGCAGGTCGCGCGACTGCGCCGCCTGGCCACGGACGCCAATCTCGACCCCGATTTCACGGAGAAGTTCCTGCGCTTCATCATCGATGAAGTGATCCGCCATCATGAGCGGATGCGGGGGAATGACTGAACCCGCGGCCCTCGCGGATTTCTGGGATTATCGCGTCAAAAAGACGGCCGCGAAGCTGAGCGCGCGGGCGCGGGCGGCGCTGGTGCGCGCGCGATCCTCCCTCGGCCGGAGAATCGGGCTCGACGATCCGGCCTACGTCCGCTCCAGCTACGGCGTGCTGATGCGCGCCAACTGGGCGGACAGGACCTTCCAATATTGCCGCTACGGCACCTACGGCACCGCCCTTGTCGACCTGATCGGCAGCGTGAAGGAGCCGTTTTCCTTCCTCGACATCGGCGCCAATCAGGGGCTCTACAGCCTGCTCGCGACGGCCAATCCGCATTGCCGACACGTCTGGGCGCTGGAGCCGGTGCGACACACGCACAGGCTGCTCCAGGACAATATCGCAGCAAACGGCCTCGCCGATCGGATCACGGCCATCGAGGCGGCTTTGTCGGATCGCTCCGGCACGGCGACCATGGCCGCCGATCCGCTCCACAGCGGCGCGGCATCGCTCGAGCATGGCTCCGCCGGCGAGGGATCATCACCTCATGACGTGCGGCTGATCGATCATGAAGCGCTCGACGCGCTCATCGCCTCATCGGAGGCGCTGGTCGTCAAGGTCGATGTCGAAGGGCACGAGAAAGTCGCGATCACGGAATTGATGAAATCGAGCCATGCCGCCGCCATCCGCCATATCTTCTACGAGATCGACCAACGATGGACGGACGGGGACGAGATCGCAGCGCTGCTGCGCCGGTCCGGTTTTGCGCATTTCCGCAAGTTCGGTGTCGGCCGGCACTATGACGTGCTCGCCTCGCGTTGAGGCCAAGAAAAAGGGGCATCCGATTGCCCGGCGCCCCTTATTCACTGGCCTGTCAGGCTGAAATCAGCCGACAATCTCTTCCGGCTTGAAGAAATAGGCGATCTCGATCGCGGCATTCTCGTCGCTGTCGGAACCGTGGACGCTGTTGGCCTCGATCGACTCGGCCAGCTCCTTGCGGATCGTGCCCGGCTCGGCATTGGCCGGATTGGTCGCGCCCATGATGTCGCGGTTGCGCTGCATCGCGTTCTCGCCCTCGAGCACCTGCACGACGACCGGGCCGGAGATCATGAAATCGACCAGTTCGCCGAAGAAGGGGCGCTCCTTGTGGACCGCGTAGAAGCCCTCGGCCTGCTCGCGGGTCATGTGGATGCGCTTGGAGGCGACGACGCGAAGGCCGGCTTCCTCGAGCATCCTGGTGACCGCGCCGGTCAGGTTGCGACGGGTCGCGTCGGGCTTGATGATCGAAAAGGTGCGGGTCACCGCCATGGGAAAAACTCCGGATTTTTGGCTGAAAAGAAAGTCGCGCGCCCTCTAGCGGCGAACCGTTACGGGATCAAGTGGGGCGAACATCCGGTTTGCCGCCTCCGTGCCGCGCATCATCGCTCGGGCGCGGCCTATCTCAAGGCCCCTGCCGCCACTTGCCGCCGTCCTGCTTCCAAAAGCGCGGCGTCACGCCCTCGGCCTTGCTGAGCGTGCGCCAGGCGTCGCGCGCCTCGCCGATGGTCGCGTCATCGAAGAAATAGAAGGCGCGCTCGAAGCCAAGAGCCTCGTCGCGCCAGTGGCCGTCGGCGAGTGCGATGTGGCGGGCACCATTGGCGGCGGCGCAGGCGCTGGAGAGGAGGATCGGCTGGCTCTGCGGCAGCGGCGCGTCATCATGATCGTTGGCGAGATAGCTGTCCGGCCCGGCGCTCCAAAAGCTCTGCGAGATGCTCTCGAGCTGGCCTCGCTCGGTCGAGACGACCAGCAGCCGCCCGCCATCCTCCAGGATGCGGCGGGCGATGCCGGGGATCACGGTTTCGGCCGGATCGCGGCTGAGCTGGTAGAAATCGACCTGCATTTCGACGCCATACAATTCCTGCCTCTCGCCGTCACCCCAGCGAAAGCTGGGGCCTCATCCGGGCGGAAAAGTTACCGACGGGCGAGATTCCAGCATACGCCGGGATACGATATGAAGGCAGGTCGGGAGGCGTGAGCTCACCCGGCCTGATAATGGTCGCGGATCAGCTGATCGAGCAGGCGCACGCCATAGCCGGTCGCGCCCTTGTCCCAGGTCGCGCCGGGCTTGTCGGCCCATACCATGCCGGCAATGTCGAGATGCGCCCATTTGACGCCTTCCTGGACATAGCGCTTGATGAACTGCGCGGCCGTGATCGAGCCGCCGTAGCGCGGGCCGATATTCTTCATGTCGGCGATCGGGCTGTCGATCAGCTTGTCGTAAGCGTCCGAAAGCGGGAAGCGCCACAGCTTGTCGCCGCTCGCAAGGCCGGCGGCGAGCAGGCGATCGGCCAGTTCATCGTCATTGGCGAACAGGCCGCCATGTTCGGAGCCGAGCGAGATCAGCATCGCGCCGGTCAGCGTCGCGAGGTCAATGACGGTGTTCGGCTTGTAGGTCTGCTGCGCCCACCAGATCGCGTCGCACAGGACGAGACGGCCCTCGGCATCCGTATTCAGCACCTCGATCGTCTGGCCCGACATGCTGGTGACGATATCGCCCGGCCGCTGTGCGCCTCCGTCCGGCATGTTCTCGACCAGGCCGCAGATGCCGACGACATGCGCCTTCGCCTTGCGCAGGGCCAGCGCCTTCATCGCGCCGACCACGGCACCGGCGCCGCCCATGTCCCACTTCATGTCTTCCATGCCCGGGCCGGGCTTCAGCGAAATGCCGCCGGTGTCGAAGGTTACGCCCTTGCCGACCAGCACTAGCGGCGTTTCCTGCGCGCCGTTGCTGCCGTCCCAGCGCAGCGCCAGCAGGCGCGGCTTGCGGATCGAGCCCTGCGCCACGCCGAGCAGCGCGCCCATGCCCAGATTGGCCATGTCGGCCTCGTCCAGCACGCTGACCTCGATGCCGAGATCCTTGAAATGCTGGCAGCGCTCCACGAACGTCTCGGGATAGATGATGTTGCCGGGCTCGGAGACGAGCTCACGGGTGAAGGCGACGCCCTGCGCGACGGCTTCCTGATCGGCCCAGGCGTCCGCGACACCCTCGGCGGTGCTCACCAGCGTCAGCGTCTCGAGCGTCGGCTTGGCCTTCTCGCTCAGCTTGGTGCGGTAGGTGTCGATCCGCCAGGAGCGCAGCAGGGCGCCAAGACCCAGATGCGCGAGCGCGTCGGCATCGATGCCGGCGCCGTCCACGGCCGCATGCGTCACGCCCGAGGTCAGCAGGCGCGCGCTGATCGCCGCGCCGGCGCGTTCGAAATCGGTCGCCTTGCCCTCGCCCGTGCCAACCAGAAGCACGCGCTGCGTGCGGCCCGCCTCGCTGGCGAACAGCTCGACCAGGGCCCCCGTCTCCCCGGCGAAGCGCGACGCGGCAGCAGCCTCGGCCGCCAGCGACTGCGCCTCGATCGCCGGCGCGATGGTGCTGCCTTTAGCGATCGGGATGATGAGGCAACTCGCGTCCGACGGACGGGAAGCACTGAGGGCGATCTTCATGAAATAAACTCCGGGGTCTCAGATGCGCCGGCCGGCGCGCGATCGGCACGAAATAGCGACTTGGCAGCGCGCGCGCCACGGCAAACGGATGGCAAAGCGCGATTTCATGCTCGGGAAGGCGATTGCGGTCGCCGCGCTGCAATGCAATAGGCGCCAAGAGTGGGAATGCCGGCCAACGAGCCGGGTGGAGTAGAAGAGCTTGGCGACCGCGACGCGCCGCAAGGATAATGGCCAGTTCAGCGTGCGGCTCGGCGTGCTCATGCCCGCCGCCGTCATCGCCATGCTTCTGCTCGCCGCCGCCAGTCCGGCCGGTGCGCAGGAACAGGGCGACACGCCCTCCGGCCTCCAGGACCGTCCGGACCGCGGCGTCGACGTCGCCCCGCCGAACCAGCCCATCTCGGCCGAGGAAATCGGCTTCGAGGCCAACCGCATCGACTACGACTATGAGAAGGACGTCGTCACCGCCTCGGGCAATGTCCGTGTCGCGCGGCAGGGCGAGCGGCTGGTGGCGGATGAAGTGGTATGGGATCGCGCCGCCGGTACCGTGATCGCGCGCGGCGATGTCGCGCTGGTCAACAAGAACGGCGACAAGGCCTATGCCGACGAGATGGACGTGACCGAGAATTTGCGGGACGGCGTCATCGCCAACCTGTTGATCGTCACGGCCAAGAATAACCGCCTCGCCGCCGAGAAGGGCACGCGATCGGGCGACGTCTATGTGCTCGAAAGCGCGGCCTATACACCGTGTCGCGTCGAGGATGACGACGGCTGCCCCAAGGAGCCGACCTGGCAGATCCAGGCCGACCGCGTCGTTCTGGACGAGGCACGCGAGCGCGTTCGCTATGACAATGCCCGCGTGAAGCTGTTCGGCTTCCCCATCATCCCCCTGCCCGGCCTGCGCCACAGCATCGGCGATGACGGCAGCAGCGGCCTGCTCGTGCCCTATGTCGGCTATGACGGCCGCAACGGCTTCGAGGTCGCGGTGCCCTACTACTGGCGCCTCGCCAGCAATCGGGACCTTACCATCAAGCCGCATGTCTATAGCGGCGTGCTGCCCATGCTGGAGGGCAATTACCGCGCCCTCCTGTCCAATGGCGCCTATCAGGTCACCGGCTTCGCCACCGTCAGCGAGGTGACGCCGGTCTCCACGCCCGGAGCGCCCACCGACGAGCGGTTCCGCGGCTATTTCGCCGCGAGCGGCAAGTTTCAGCTCGACCCGCTCTGGTCCGCCTCGGGATCGCTCCGCTACGCGAGCGACCGCACGTTCCTCAATCGCTACGACATCAGCCATGAGGACCGCCTTCGCTCCACGATCAACCTCGAACGGACCGGCACCCGCAGCTATCTCTCGATCGCCGGGTGGGATTTCCAGTCACTGCGCGCCAATGTCGATGCCGGCCAGGTGCCTATCGCGATCCCCGCCATCGATTACCGGCTGCGCACCACCGATCCGCTGCTGGGCGGTTCCGTGCAGATCCAGCTCAACAGCCTCGCCATCCTGCGCTCTGCGGGCCAGGACACGCAGCGGGCCTTCGCCGGCTTCACCTGGACGCAGAGCCGCCTGACCAAGTTCGGCCAGGAACTGACGCTGACCGGCTATGCACGCGCCGACGTCTATCACAGCGCCCAGAACGAGCTGAGCCCGACCCTCATCTACCGGGGCGAATCGGGCTGGCAGACCCGCGGCATCGCGGCCCTCGCGCTCGACATGCGCTGGCCCTTCATCGGCCGGGCGATGGGCGGCACGCAGCGCGTGGTGCCGCGTGTTCAGCTCGTCGTGGCGCCGCGCATCTCCAATCTCCGGCTTCCCAACGAGGATTCGCGCGCGATCGACCTGGAGGATTCCAACCTTTTCGCGCTGAACCGCTTCCCCGGCTACGATCGCTATGAGGATTCGAGCCGCGTCACCTATGGCTTCGATTATCGGCTCGACCGGCCGAACTTCAATCTCGATGCCACGATCGGCCAGAGCTACCGGCTCGACGAGCGCGCGACCGTCCTGCCGGAAGGCACCGGCCTCTCCGATCGCCTCTCGGACATCGTCGGGCGGTGGCAGCTGCGCTACAAGGACTTCCTGCAGTTCACGCACAGGTTCCGGCTGGACAAGTCCAATCTCGCCGTCCGCCGCAACGAGATCGAGGCGACAGTCGGCTCGCGCAAGACCTATGCCGAGGTCGGCTATCTCCGCCTTAATCGCAACATCACCACGGGCGTCGAGGATCTGCGCGACGTCGAGGAAATCCGGCTCGGCGCGCGTGTCGCCTTCGCCAAGAACTGGTCCGTGTTCGGCTCGACCAACATCGACTTGACCGGCCCGAACGACGATCCGCAGACGACACAGTCCGGTTTCGAGCCGGTGCGCAGCCGTCTCGGCATCGCTTATGAGGACGACTGCCTCGAAATGGGGCTGACCTGGCGCCGCGACTACCAGACGGTGGGCGACGCGCAGCGAGGCAATTCCTTTCAGCTGCGGCTGGTATTTAAGAATCTGGGTCTGTAAAGACGTCGCTTCGCGACCCCTGCAACCTGGACCGGTGCGGGGATTGCTCAGCCGTGGTTAAGCCGCGATGAGGCAAGGAGCGCGGCAGGAGAGCCGATCGATGGTCGGTGCCTGTTTGCGGATGGAGAGCATATTGGTTGAAGTGAAGTCGATGTCTGCCCGTTTCATCGGCCTTCTGGCCGTCGGGGCCGCAAGTTGCGCACTGGTGCTCGGAGCCCATGCCCAGACGGTGGACGAAGGGCAGCTGGATGCGCCCAGCTCCACGCTGGATATTCCGGATTCGGTCAAGCTGTTCGGCAAGCGTGATCCCAACATCCGCACCGCCACCGCGCTGGTGAACGGCGAGGTCATTACCGAGACCGATGTCGATCAGCGGCTCGCGCTCGTCGTGCTCGCCAATGGCGGCAAGGTGAGCGACGAGGAACGCGATCGCCTCAAGCTGCAGGTGCTGCGCAACCTCATCGACGAGACGCTGCAGATCCAGGCGGCGGCATCGAAGGACATCCACATCTCGCGTGGCGAGCTGGATGAGAACTTCGCGCGCGTTGCCACAAACTTCCGCTACACGCCGGATAATTTTGCGAAATATCTCGCGGCCCAGGGCTCCTCTGATCGCAGCATCAAGCGGCAGATCGAGGGCGAGGTCGCGTGGAATCGCCTGCTCCGCCGCGAGGTGCAGCCGTTCGTCAACGTCTCCGAGGAAGAAGTCCGCGCGATCATCAAGCGCACGATGGAAGCCAAGGGGCAGGACGAATACCGGATCGGTGAAATCTATCTCTCCGCCTCCCCCGAGACGGCGCAGCGGGTGGCCCAGAACGGCCAGCAGATCATGGACCAGATCAAGGCCGGCGGCTCGTTCCAGGCTTATGCGCGCCAATATTCCGAGGCGTCGACCGCGTCGGTCGGCGGCGATCTCGGCTGGGTCCGGCTCGGCCAGCTTCCCGAGGAACTGGGCGCCGCCGCCCAGCAGCTCCAGATCGGCCAGATCGTTGGCCCGATCCAGGTGCCGGGCGGCTTCTCGATCCTTTACCTCACTGACAAGCGCCAGGTGCTGACCGCCGACCCGCGCGACGCGGTGCTGAGCCTCAAGCAGCTCGCCATCGACTTCCCTGCCGGCACGACGCCCGCGCAGGCGCAGCAGCGTGCCAATGCCTTTGGCGAGGCACTGAAGGCCCTCAACGGCTGCGGTGCGGTGTCCGATCTGGCCTCGCGGCTTGGTGCCACGGTGGTCGAGAACGACATCCAGGCGCGCAACCTGCCGCCGCAGCTCCAGTCGATCCTGCTCGCCATGCAGGTCGGCGAGGCGACACCGCCGTTCGGCTCGGCGACCGAGGGCGTGCGCGCGCTCATTCTGTGCGGCCGCGACGACCCCAAGGAAGCCAACGGGCCGAGCTTCGATCAGGTCATGTCGCAGATGGAAGAGGAACGCGTGAACAAGCGGGCGCGCACCTATCTGCGCGACCTGCGACGCGACGCGGTGATCGACTATAACTGAGCAATCCGAGCTCTGGCCCGGCGCCGTGCTGTCTCGCCCCATCGCGATCTCGCTGGGCGATCCGGCAGGCATCGGGCCGGAAGTCATCGCCAGGTCATGGGATTTGCGGGAGAGCGAGCATCTCCCCAAATTCTTCGTCGTGGGCGACATCGCGGCGATCAAGGCGGTCTGGGACGGTCCGGTGGAGCGCATCGACGATCCCGCCGAGGCAACGCACGTCTTTCCCCACGCCCTCCCCTGCCTGCAAGTGGCCGAGGCCGGCGAGATCATCCCGGGCAGTCCGACGCTCGACGGCGCACGCTGCGCGTTCCAGGCTCTTGAGGCGGCGACCGGTCTCGTCCGCGCGGAAAGTGCCTCGGCGCTCGTGACTGGCCCCGTCTCCAAGGCGCAGCTGGCGCAGGTCGGCTTTACCCATCCCGGCCAGACGGAGTTCGTTGCCGAGCGCTGCGGCGTGGGTCGCGACAATATCGTGATGATGCTCGCCGGCCCGAGCCTGCGCGTCGTGCCGCTCACCATCCACGTCCCCTTCAGTGAGGTCATCCAGACGTTGACCCCTGCGCTCATCCGCAGCCGCGCGCTCGCGACGGTACGCGGGCTGCGTCGCCTGTTCGGTATCGAGAATCCCCGTCTCGCGATGGCAGGACTCAATCCCCATGCGGGCGAGGGCGGATTGCTGGGCCATGAGGAACAGCGGCTGATCGAGCCGGTGCTGGAGCAGTTGCGCGAGGAAGGGCTGGACATCAGCGGTCCGCACGCTGCCGACGCGATGTTCTCGCCCCGCGCCCGCGCGCGTTATGATGCCGCGCTCTGCTGCTATCACGATCAGGCGCTGATCCCGATCAAGACGCTGCATTTCGACGACGGCGTCAACATCACGCTCGGCCTGCCGATCGTACGCACATCGCCCGACCATGGCACCGCCTTCTCACTGGCCGGGCGCGGCCATGCCCATCCCGGCGCGATGATCGCCGCCATCCGCATGGCGCGCGATGCCGAGGTCTGCCGCCGCTCCTGGGCCGACGCCGGCTAGGCGCGACCATGGCCGGGCCTCCCTCATTGCCGCCGCTTCGCGAGGTGATCGCGACCCATGGCCTGCGCGCCAGCAAGGCGCTCGGCCAGAATTTCCTGCTCGACGAGCAATTGCTGGACCGCATCGCCGCGGTGCCGGGCGCGCTCGCCGGCGAGCGCGTCTTCGAGGTAGGGCCGGGACCGGGCGGTCTCACCCGTGCGCTGCTGCGCGCCGGGGCGCAGGTCACGGCGGTCGAGCGGGACGATCGCTGCCTGCCGGCGCTCGCCGAGTTGGGCGCCGCCTTTCCGGGTAAGCTGCGCGTCATCGCCGAGGATGCGCTCAAGATCGATCCAGAAGCGGAATGCGGCGGGCCGGCGCACATCGTGGCGAACCTGCCATACAATGTCGGCACCGCCCTGCTGGTCGGGTGGCTCGAAAGCGAGACCTGGCCGCCCTGGTGGAAATCCGCCGCCCTCATGTTCCAGGCGGAAGTCGCCGAGCGGATCGTCGCCAAACCGGGGAGTGATGCCTATGGCCGCCTCGCCGTGCTGGCGCAGTGGCGCTCCTCGGCGCGCATCGCGATGAAGGTCCATCGCTCGGCCTTCACGCCACCGCCCAAGGTCATGTCGGCCGTGGTCCACATCGTCCCCGGCGAGGCGCCGGAGGGCGTTGACGTGAAGGTGCTCGGCCGCCTCACCGCCGCTGCCTTCGGCCAGCGCCGCAAGATGCTGCGGCAGAGCCTCAAGGGCGTGCCCGGCGCGCTCGATGCGCTGGCGGAAGTCGGGATCGACGAAAGCCGGCGCGCGGAAACGCTCGGCGTCGAGGATTTCGTGCAGGTTGCGCGCCTGCTGGGTGGGCGCGCCTAAACGACAGGACTTACTGCTGCTCGACCTTCTTGGGCAGCGTCGGCGCTTCGGCCACCGCCATCTTCGGCCCACCGGAGGCGATCGCGGCAACCAGCGGCTCGGCAGTGCTGCAATTGGACTTGCAGACGGTCCGCAGCTTGGCGAGCGTCTCGCGCGCGCTTTCCGTGGCGCCCTTGTCCATCATCGCCAGGCCTTCGCCCTGAAGGGCCAGCTGGTTGCCGGGATCAAGCTCCTGCGCGCGGCTGTAATAGCGGATCGCCTTGCCCGGCATCTTCTGTGCGCGGGCGATCTTGCCGAGGGCGAGATAGATGCCCGGATCCTGCGGCGCGAGCAGCGCGGCCGTCTCATAAGCGTCCCGCGCGGCGTTGTAATTGCCGGCCCCCAGCGCTTCCTGTCCCTTCGCGATCCACTGCGAGGCCCGCGCGCTCGGTGCCTGAACGGTCGCCTGCTTGCCGATGCCGCTGCTTGCGGACAGGGCCAGAGCGCTTGCCAACAGGATGGAAGCGGGAGTGAACCGCATAATCGTCTCCAAAACAGAACCGCGTGCCACGGACGCCATAAAGCCAAACGCTATCATGCTTTTTCGAGAACCGCGAAAAAAAAGCCATCCGTCTCGTCATGGGCGGGGCTGAGCAAAATGCCGTCGCCCCAAGGCCTTCCCGCCGCGCTCGTCGCTTGGCCGACCCATAGGGGATCGGACATAACAAATTGCTGAACCTGCCCCCTACCCTCGCGATCCAGCAATGAGCAGACCGCATAGACGAGCCGCCCGCCCGGCCTGACGAGCGGGGCCGCGACCTGCAGAAGTCGTGCCTGAAGCGCGACGATCCGATCGAGCCGCTCGGGCGTGAGCCGCCAGCGCGCCTCGGGATTGCGCCGCCAGGTGCCGGTGCCGCTGCAGGGCGCATCGATCAGCACGATGTCGCACTGTCCTTCCAGCGCGGCGAGCCGGGCGCTCTCCTTGCCGGGGTCAAGCAGCACCGTCTCGATCATGCCTGCAACGCCGGCTCGCTCGGCCCGAGGCGTCAGGCGCGCGAGACGATCCCGCACCGTGTCGGCAGCGAGAAGCCGCCCCTCGCCGCCCATGTCCGCCGCCAGCGCGAGCGTCTTGCCGCCGCCGCCGGCGCAAAGGTCGAGCACGGTCATGCCGGGCTTCGCGGCGCAAGCTTCCGCGATGAGCTGGCTACCGGCGTCCTGTATCTCCAGCGCGCCCTCATGGGCGAGCGGATCACCCTCGACATCAGTCCCTGCGGGAAGCTCGACGCCGCGCGTCGTCGCGGCGAGGGTCCGCGCGTCCGGCCAATGGGCCAACATCGCCTCACGGCTCGTCTTCAGCGGATTGGCGCGCACATGCAGAGGGGCGCGCTCCAGCAGCGCCGCCCGTTCCGGTTCATCGAGCAGGCCCGCCAGTTCCGGACCAATCCAGCCCGGCAGCAGCGTGCGTGCGGGCATGGGCTCATCGGCGCGGATCGCCGCCGGCGCGTGCGACGAACCGTCGAACAACACTGCAAGTTCCGCATCCTCGCGGGCAAGCCCCACCATGGCCGCACGGCCGCTTTCCGGCCGGTCGCCATAAGCGCGGATGGCTCGATAGACGAGATCGCGCACCGCGCGGCGATCCTTAGACCCCGCGTAGCGACGCTCCTTGAAGTAGCGCGCGATCAGCGTGTCGGCGGCCGGACCATCATCACGGGCGGCGGCGATGATGAGATCGAGCAGCTCGATCGCGGCCTGGGTGCGGGCGGCAGGTGTCATGGCGAACTCACACCCTCCGGTTCAGAGGAGGGGCCGAGGCAGCTTTACCGCGTCGGATAATTGGGTGCCTCACGGGTGATCGTCACGTCGTGCACGTGGCTCTCGGACAAACCGGCATTGGTGATCTGGACGAAGCGGGCGCGCTCCTGCAGGTCCTTGATCGTGCGGCTACCGGTATAGCCCATCGCGGCCTTGATGCCGCCGACGAGCTGATGGATCACATCCTTGGCCGGACCCTTATAGGGCACCTGGCCCTCGATACCCTCGGGAACCAGCTTCATCTGGTCCTTGATGTCCTGCTGGAAATAGCGGTCGGCCGAGCCGCGCGCCATGGCGCCCACCGAGCCCATGCCGCGATAGCTCTTGTAGGCGCGGCCCTGGTACAGGAACGTCTCGCCCGGCGCTTCCTCCGTGCCCGCCAGCAGCGAGCCGATCATGACGGCCGAGCCGCCCGCGGCCAGCGCCTTGGCGACGTCGCCCGAGGTGCGGATGCCGCCGTCGGCGATCACCGGCACGCCCGACTTGGCGGCTTCCTCGGCGGCGTCCATCACGGCTGTAAGCTGCGGCACGCCGACACCGGCGACGACGCGGGTGGTGCAGATCGAGCCGGGTCCAATGCCGACCTTGACGCCGTCAGCGCCCGCATCAATCAGCGCGCGGGTCGCCTCGGCAGTCGCGACATTGCCGGCAACGAGCTGGACGCTGTTGGAAAGCTTGCGGATACGGGCAACGCTCTCGGCCACCATCTTCGAATGGCCATGGGCGGTGTCGACGATGATGAGATCGCATTCAGCGTCGATCAGCGCCTCGGTGCGCTCCAGGCCCTTGTCGCCCACGGTGGTCGCGGCGGCGACGCGGAGGCGGCCGGTCACGTCCTTCGTGGCTTGCGGATAATTGACCGCCTTCTCGATGTCCTTGACGGTGATGAGGCCGACGCAATGATAGGCGTCGTCCACGACCAGCAGCTTCTCGATGCGGCGCTGGTGGAGCAGGCGGCGCGCTTCCTCCTGCGCGACGCCTGCGCGAACCGTCGCCAGATTCTCGTGCGTCATCAGCTCGCGAACCGGCTGGTTCGGGTTCTCGGCGAAGCGCACATCACGATTGGTGAGAATGCCGACGAGCTTGCCCGATGCCTCGACGATCGGAATGCCGCTGATCTTGTGGCGCGTCATCAGCGCCTGCGCGTCACTCAGCGGCTGGTCGGGGCCCATGGTGATGGGATTGACGACCATGCCGCTTTCGAAGCGCTTGACCGCGCGGACCGCGGCAACCTGTTCCTCGACGGTGAGATTGCGGTGCAGCACGCCGATGCCGCCGAGCTGCGCCATGACGATCGCCATGTCCGCCTCGGTCACCGTGTCCATGGCCGAGGAAAGGATCGGGATGTTGAGCGAGATCTCGCGGCTTACCCGGGTCGCGACATCAGCCTGGCTCGGCAGCACGTCGGACTCCCCCGGTTGCAGGAGAACGTCGTCGAAAGTGAGGCCAAGCCTAATGTCCATGGGTGCGCCACCTGGGTCTTGAGGGTCCGCTGGGGAATCAGTGGCGGCCCATGTAACCATTTCCCCCCAAACTCGCTAGGGGGTGGTGCGATTTAGCCTAAATGGCGCGTTCAGTCTGCCGTGGCGACGGTCCCCACCTGTCGACATGACCGGCGAATGACGGAACCGCACCGCGCCCGGCACCGTTTCGAACCGGCACCGACCTATGCTAGACCGGATGTGCGGGAGGTAGTCATGACCCACATTTGGAACTGGCTCGTCAATCCGACGGGCCTCACGCCGCACGGCTTCTGCCTGACCTGGGCGCCCGGGCTGATCTGGACGCACGCCATCGCGGACATCGTGATCGGCCTTGCCTATTTCTCGATTCCCGTGGCGCTCAGCTATTTCGTGGTCAGGCGCAAGGATCTGGAATTCCGCTGGATCGTCTATCTCTTCGTCGGCTTCATCATGGCCTGCGGTCTTACCCACTTCGTCTCGGTCTACGTCCTGTGGGTCGCCGCTTATGGCGTCGAGGGGATCATCAAGGTCATCACCGCCATCCTCTCGGTCGCGACCGCCTTCCTGCTCTGGCCGCTCATTCCCAAGCTCCTCTCCCTGCCCTCGCCGACCGAAATGAAGGCGCTCAACCTCATTCTCTCCCGCAAGATCGACGAGCAGGAGCGCACGAACCTGCTCCTCCACGCCAGCGAGGAAAAGGTGCGGCTCTCACACGCGGAGCTGGAACGCAGGGTGGCGCAGCGCACCGCCGATCTCTCCGAGGCCAACACCAACCTGATGACCACCCTCAACGATCTCGACCATGCGCGCGCGCAGCTCGAGGCGCTGGTGCAGGAGAAGACCGAGGCGCTCCAGCAGCGCGACCTGCTTCTTCGCGAGGTCTATCATCGCGTGAAGAACAATCTGCAGATCGTGGACTCGCTCATCACCATGCAGGAAACCAGCCTCAGCGACACCGAAGCCAAGGCTTCGTTGCAGGCGCTGCGCAGCCGCGTCTATGCGCTCGGCCTGGTCCACCAGCAGCTGATGACCTCGCACGATCTCAAGACCTTCGACATCGCGCCCTTCCTCAAGGAACTGACCGAGAATGTCGTCTCCTCCGGCGCGACCGGCGATGTCGAGTTGCAGGTCAACGCCTGCGAGCTGCCGGTCAATCTCGACTTCGCGGTGCCGCTCGGCTTGCTAGTCACTGAACTCGTGACCAATTCCATCAAGCATGCCTTCCCTGACGGCGAGGGAAAAATATCCGTCACACTGGCGCGGAGCGATGAAGACGGTAATATCCAGGTCACGGTCAGCGACAATGGCCGCGGAGACCAAGATCAGAAAACGGCGTCGCGCACGGGCCTGGGCAAGAGATTGATCCAGGGTCTTGTCCGCCAGCTACAGGGGCAAATGGACATTCAATGGCACAATGGGACAACAGCCAAAGTGACTCTTCCGATGCCGAATCTGGCCTGACCCACAAGATCAATTGCGCACTCGTCGTGGAGGACGAGTTCATCATCGCCGAAGGATTGCGTCTCCAGCTCGAGCAGATGGGCGTGTCCGTCTGCGGCATCGCCGCGACCGCCGACGATGCCGTCAGCCTCGCCAAGGAGCATGATCCGCGCCTCGTGCTCATGGATGTGCGGCTGAAGGGCGAACGCGACGGCGTCGACGCAGCGCTCGATATCCACCATGCGGTCGGCTCGAAAGTGATCTTCATCACCGGATCGCGCGAGCAGGCGACGATAGACCGGATCGGGCTGGATCATCCCGCCGCGACCCTGTTCAAGCCGGTTTCGCCTTTCCAGCTCCGCCGCACGATCGAGCGGGTCATCGGCTGACCGACGCCGGCTTCGGCCGGCGTCGCTCCCTTTATCGCCGCTGGCGCTCGGCGCGCTCGACAAGCGCCTTGGCTTCCTCGACATGCATGGTTTCGATCATGCGCCCGTCATACCGCTGGGCGCCGCCTGTGAACGCGTCGATCAGCGCGCGGGCCTGCTCGATGGCCGGACCGCTCGGCGAGAAGGCGTTGTTGGCGATCTCCACGTGACTGGGGTGGATAATCGACTTGCCGTCAAAGCCCATTTGCCGGCCCTCCTCGCATTCCTGCGCCAGTCCCTGCGGGTCCTCGAGATTGTTGTAGACCCCGTCGAACGCGGCGACTCCGGCCGCCCGCGCGGCCAGCACGATCGACTGGAGCGCGAAGGATATGGCGGTGCGCGGCGCATCGGGCGGCACGCCGAGCCCCCGCCGCATGTCGTTGGTGCCGGCAAGCAGAGCCACGACGCCGGGTTCACGGGCGATGCGCTGGGCATTCACCAGGCCCGCCGGGCTCTCGATCATCGCGATGACCTGCCGCTGCGTCACATGATGAACGTCATGCGTCTGCCGTGCCTCGATGACCTTGGGGACGATGACATAGGGCGGCGAAGCGGCGCGAACGGCCACCATGTCGAGCCCGTGATCGGAGCGGCCCTCGGCATTGATGCGGATCGCGCAGGGGCGCCCGTCGAAACCGGCGCGAATCGCTTCCACCGCGTTCTGCCGCGCCTGATCGCGATCATGCGGGAGAACCGAATCCTCAAGGTCCAGAATGATGAAATCGCAGTCGAGCGTGCGCGCCTTTTCTATCGCGCGCGGGCGGGACGCAGGCACGAACAGCATCGTGCGCACCAGCCGCAGCGGCAATTCATGATCCGGCCGTTCCCTGCCCTTCCTCATCCCGTCATCCCCCTTTCATGCGCAACTGATTCCGCTTCCCGGCGACCGTGCGTCGCGCCATAGTAACGCCAGCAGGAGCAGGAGGCCACTGGCCATGGACGTCATAACATTCGCGTTGTTCATCGTTATTCTGGTGGTCTTCTATCTCTTCGCGAGCGTGAAGATCGTCCGGCAGGGCTTTCAATATACGATCGAACGCTTCGGTCGTTTCACGGAGGTCGCCGCTCCCGGCTTCAACGTCTATCCCGCCTTCTTCTATCGCGTCGGTCGCAAGATCAACATGATGGAGCAGGTCATCGACGTGCCCAGCCAGGAGATCATCACCCGCGACAACGCGATGGTCTCGGTCGACGGCGTGGTGTTCTTCCAGGTGCTGGACGCCGCCAAGGCCGCCTATGAGGTGAGCAACCTCAACGTTGCTTTGCTGCAGCTCTCGACCACCAACCTGCGCACCGTGATGGGCGCGATGGATCTCGACGAAACGCTCTCGAAGCGCGACGAGATCAATGCGCGGCTGCTGAGCGTGGTCGATCACGCGACCAATGCCTGGGGCGTCAAGATCACTCGCGTCGAGATCAAGGACATCCGGCCCCCGACGGATATCGTCAATGCGATGGGCCGGCAGATGAAGGCCGAGCGCGAGAAGCGCGCCAATATTCTCGAGGCCGAGGGCTTCAAGAGCGCCGAGATCCTGCGCGCCGAGGGCGCCAAGCAAGCGCAGATCCTGGAAGCCGAAGGCAAGCGCGAGGCCGCCTTCCGTGAAGCCGAAGCCCGCGAACGCGCGGCAGAGGCCGAGGCGAAGGCGACCACGCTGGTCAGCCAGGCGATCGCGAGCGGCAACGCGCAGGCAATCAACTATTTTGTCGCGCAGAAATATGTCGAAGCGGTGGAGAAGTTCGCCACGTCGAGCAACGCCAAGACCATCCTTTTCCCGGTCGAGGCGACGCAACTTATCGGCACGCTCGGCGGCATCGGACAACTCGCCCGCGAAGCGCTGGGCGTGGATGACGGCGGCGTCGCGGCCCCGCGCACCGCCACCGGCCTGCCGAAAACCAAGACGCCATGATCAGCGACCTGTTCGGCGGCGTTCATCCCTCGATCGTCTGGGGCGTGCTGGCGATCGTCCTCGCCCTCACCGAGATATTCGTGCCGGGCGTTTTCCTCGTCTGGCTCGCGGTCGCCGCCGCGCTGACCGCCGGGCTCGCCTCGCTGCTGCCGATCAGCGAGACCTTCCAGCTCCTTGCCTTCGCTATCTTCAGCGCGCTGTCGGTGAGCGGCGGGCGGCTCTGGTATCTCGCCCGCCCGGTCGAAGGTGACGACCCGCTGCTCAACGATCGCGCGGCGCGCATGCTGGGCCGCACTGTCGTGGTGATCGAGGCGATCACGCATGGCCAGGGCCGTGTGCGGGTGGATGACGGAAGCTGGCAGGCAACAGGCCCGGACGCGGAAGCGGGTACGCACATGGTGGTGACCGGGGTCTCCGGATCGGTGCTGACCGTTGCGCCTCTCCAGCTCGGCCAGCGCTAAGGCGCTGCGTATCCAGATCGTCGCGCGGGCACTCTATGCGCCGGCGCACGAGCATCAATGCCGGGTATAATCCTCGTCAGTGAAGCCGAGCCAATAGCCGTGCCCATCGCCGCCGAGCGACGGTTCGGTCTCGAGGGGAAAAAGCCCGGAGCGGCCATATATCATCGGCATGCCGTCGCGCGCGCAGATTTGCTCCTGCGCGACCTGCTTCACGGCCGCCATCATGTCACTGCCCTCGGCGACCCGCGCGTTCACGGCACGGATCATTCGCTGCAGCTGCCAGGCCGGTAAACCCAACTTGCCGGCAATCTCCTCGAGATTGCTCAGAAGGTCGTCGAACATGCTCATCAATCGTCCACCCCACATGGCCGAAAATGAAAACGGCGACCTTCCATAACAGAAGGCCGCCGCCGGAAACTAAACCCATGTTTGTTTCAGTCAAGTATCGCCATCAGGCGGCGACCGTCATCACCTCACGGACCGACGCATCCACGTCATTCTCGAACTGGGCGAAGTTCTGGACGAACTTGCGGACGAGGTCGGCGGCCGTCGCGTCGTAGCCGGCCTTGTCGCCCTGCCAGGCCGCGCGCGGATCGAGCAGGTTCGAATCGATCCCCGGCACCGCGACCGGAACCTCGAAGCCGAAGTTCGGATCGATGCGGAATTCGACGTCGTTGAGGCTGCCGTCGAGCGCGGCGTTGAGCAGCGCGCGCGTCACCTTGATCGGCATGCGCTTGATGCCCGGATCGGTGGCCTTGCCGCCGGTCCAGCCGGTATTGACCAGCCAGCACTTCACGCCACCCTTGGCGATGCGCTCCTTGAGCAGGTTGCCGTAGACGCTGGGCGGACGCGGCATGAACGGCGCGCCGAAGCAGGTCGAGAAGGTCGCCGTCGGCTCGGTCACGCCGATCTCGGTGCCAGCGACGCGCGCGGTGTAGCCCGAGAGGAAGTGATACATGGCCTGATCCGGCGACAGGCGCGAGATCGGCGGCAGCACGCCATAAGCATCGGCGGTCAGGAAGATGATGTTCTTCGGGACCGGGCCGAGATTCTTCTCGCTCGTGTTCGGGATGAACTCGAGCGGATAGGAACCGCGGCTATTCTCGGCGAGGCTATTGTCGTCGAAGTCGAGTTCGCGAGTCTCCGGGTTCATCACCACATTCTCAAGCACCGTGCCGAAGCGCTTGCTGGTCGCGAAGATCTCCGGCTCGGCCTCGGCCGAGAGGTTGATCATCTTGGCGTAGCAGCCGCCCTCGAAATTGAAGACCGCCGTGTCCGACCAGCCATGCTCGTCGTCGCCGATCAGCGTGCGGCTGGCGTCGGCCGAGAGCGTCGTCTTGCCGGTGCCGGACAGGCCGAAGAACACCGCCGTGTCGCCGTTCGGGCCGATATTGGCCGAGCAGTGCATCGGCATGATGCCCTTGGCCGGCAGCAGGTAGTTGAGGATCGAGAAGACCGACTTCTTCATCTCGCCGGCATAGGCCGTGCCGCCGATGAGGATCAGCTTCTCGGTGAAGTTGACTGCGATCACCGTCTCGGAGCGGATGCCGTACTTGGCCGGGTCAGCCTTGAAGCTGGGCAGATCGATGATGGTATAGTCCGGCGCCAAGCTCGCCAGCGCGTCGCGCTCCGGGCGGACCAGCAGCGTGCGGATGAACAGGTTGTGCCAGGCGAACTCGTTGATGACGCGCACGTTGACGCGGTGCTCGGGCTGCGAGCCGCCGTAAAGGTCGGCGACGTAAAGCTTCTTCTTCTCACCGAGCGCAGCGAAGAAGTCGGCCTTGAGCAGCGCGAACTTCTCGGGCGTCATGCCGACATTGACGTCGCCCCAGCCGATCGTGTCCTCGGTGTTGGCGTCGCGGACGATGAACTTGTCCTTGGCGCTGCGGCCGGTGTGCTTGCCGGTCGCGACGACCAGCGGACCGTCCTTGGCGAGCTGACCCTCGCCGTTGCGCAGCGCTTCCTCGACGAGCTGCGCCGTCAGGAGGTTCCACTGAACATCGGCGGACGTCGAAATGCCCTGTTCACTCAAGCCGAAGGAAGGTTTCGCTTGCACAGCTGTCTCCTAATTCATCGTTTTGCGGTCCCGGTTCGGCCAGACCGCGAAGCGAGTGGGTCACCACAGAAATTGACGTTGTCATCTGCCGCATAAGCATTTGGCCTGCCAGCGTCAAACCTCTACCATGCTGCAATGCCACGGATTGGGACATGCCCGCTCCATTCGGCCTGCCGGGGCAGCGTCTGGCCGACACGCGTCATGTTGCGCACAATCATAGCATCGTCTACGCCCGAATCCCACGCAATTACATGGGTTGGCGCCTAGGCCCGATGAGCGCTTCGATCGCCCTGGTCGACGACGACCGCAACATCCTCTCCTCGCTCAGTATTGCGCTGAGCGCGGAAGGCTTCGTGACGCGCCTCTACTCCGATGGAGCGGCCGCGCTGCCGTCCCTGATCGACAATCCGCCGGACCTCGTCGTGTGCGACATCAAGATGCCCAATCTGGATGGCGTCGAGCTGCTGCGGCGGCTGCGCGAGAAGAGCAGCCTGCCTTTCATCTTTCTCACCTCCAAGACCGACGAGCTGGACGAGGCGCTGGGCTTCGCGATGGGTGCGGACGACTATATCGCCAAGCCCTTCTCGCAGCGCCTGCTGATCGCCCGCATCCGCGCTTTGCTGCGCCGTGCTGCATTGACGCGGACGCCGGACGAGGAGGAAGCCGAAAACCTGCCCGAGAAGATCGTGCGCGGTCGCCTGACGATGGACCCGGCCCGGCATCGCGTGCAATGGGACGACCGCGAGGTCGCGCTCACTGTCACCGAATTCATGATTCTTGAGGCGCTCGCCCAGCGCCCGGGCATCGTCAAGACGCGCAACCAGCTTATGGACGCGGCCTATCAGGACGACATCTATGTCGATGACCGCACCATCGACAGCCACATCAAGCGCCTGCGCCGCAAGTTCCGCGAGGCAGCGCCGGATTTCAACGCGATAGATACGCTTTATGGCGCCGGATACCGCTTCAACGAGGAATGAGGAGCGTCACGGGAATGGCGAGTGGCGCAGCCGAATCTCGCTCACCCGGCGCATCCTCGCGGTCAACGTCTTCGCGCTCGCGATTCTGGCCGGCGGTTTCTTCTACCTCGACAGCTACCGCACGCGGCTGATCGACGGGCGGATGACGGCGATCGGGCGTGAGGCCGCGCTGATCGACGCCGCGCTGGAGACCGCCCCGCCCGAGGACCGCACCCAGCTTCTGCTGCGCTCGGCGCAGGCGACGGGGCTGCGCCTGCGTCTCTATGATCGCCGGGGCACCAAGAGCCTCGACAGCTTCACTCTCGGGCCGCCGACCTATGACCTGCGCGATCCGGCGAGCGACCCCATCCATATCCGCATCGCGCGGGTGCTCGATCGCGTGGTGGAGACGATCGCCTTCGCCTCCCGCCCGCCCTATCTCGCCGAGCCGCCCGTGGACCGGCTCGATGCGTGGCCCGAGGCGCAGGAGGCGGCGCGCGCCAAGGGCACCGCCGCTGCCTATCGCTTCGCACCGGACCGCACGCCCTTCCTCAGCGTGGCGCGGCCGCTGGCCAATGACGGCACCATCCTGCTCGCCACCGTCAACGCCCGCGACATCACCGACATCGTGCGCGCCGAGCGGCTGCGGATCAGCCTCGTCCTCGCCGCCGCGATCATCGCCTCGATCCTGCTCTCGCTGTTCCTGGCGCGGACCATCGTGCTGCCGCTGCGCCGTCTCGCCCGCGCGGCGGTGCGCGTGCGGCTCGGCCGGGCACGCGAGGTGATCGTGCCGCGCCTGCCCGAGCGGCGCGACGAGATCGGCATGCTCGCCCGCGCCATTTCGGACATGAGCCAGGCGCTGCGCCAGCGCATCGACGCGACAGACGCCTTCGCCGCCGATGTGAGCCACGAGCTCAAGAACCCGATCGCCTCCCTCCGCTCGGCGCTCGAAGGGCTCGGCCAGATCAAGGATCCCGCCCTGCAGGCCAAGCTGCTCGACATCGCGCAGGATGACGTCCGTCGGCTCGACCGGCTCGTGACCGACATCGCCGAGGCCTCGCGCATTGATGCTCAGCTCTCGCGCACGCCCTTCGAGACGATTGATCTCGGCCGCATGATCGGCCGCATTGCCCGCACCCAGCCGGTCCGCGACGAGCCGAGCGTCAAGGTGAGCTATGCCGGGCCTGGCCGCGGCCATCTCTTCGTCATGGGCGATCCGCAGAAGCTCTCACGCGTCGTCGAGAATCTCGTCGGCAATGCCCGCTCCTTCTCGCCCGAAGGCGGCCGGGTGCGGCTGGTGGTCGAGGCCGTCGGCGACAAGGCGCGGGTCGCCGTCGAGGATGACGGCCCCGGCGTGCCGGAAAACGAGCGCGAGGCGATCTTCCGCCGCTTCCACAGTGTTCGGCCGGAGCGCGACGGCTTCGGCAAGCATAGCGGCCTCGGCCTCGCCATTGCCCGCACCATCCTCGATGGGCATCACGGTGTCATCTGGGTCGAGGATCGCCCTGACGGCAAGCATGGTGCGCGCTTCGTCTTCACGCTGCCGCGCGTCACGGACGGGGCGCAACTCCCCGCCAAGTCGGCCAGCTGAGCAAGATCGTGGCCGCGCTCTCATCCGAAACCGTCCATGCCACCAGCGTCGCGATCGACGGGCGCGGCGTGCTGATCCTGGGGGCCAGCGGGGCCGGCAAGTCCGACCTCGCGCTGCGCCTGATCGACCGGGGTGCGATATTGGTAAGCGACGACTACACCATCGCCACCGTTCGCGACGGCGCCCTGCGCCTCAACCCGCCTGCAAACATCGCAGGCAGGATGGAAGTGCGCCACTTGGGGCTTGTCGACGCGCCTTATGTGGAGGATGTGGAGGCAGTCCTTGCGATCAGACTGGAAGATAATCCCGCGCGCATGCCTGAAGAATTCCCGATCATCGTCCTGGCAGGCATCGCCCTGCCGGTCATCGCGCTCGCCGGCCTTGAGGCCTCCGCCCCGGTCAAGGTGGAGCTCGCGCTGCGCCATCTGCCGCGCCTGATGGGTTCTGCATGAGCGCGCCCGGCTCTCCCAAGTCGATCCTCATCGTCACGGGCCTTTCCGGCGCGGGCAAGTCCACCACGCTCAAGACGCTGGAGGATGCCGGCTGGGAAACGGTGGACAATCTGCCGCTGACCCTGCTCGACAGCCTACTCGCCGCGCCCGTGCCCGAGGGCCATGAGGAAACCGAATCCCGTCCGCTCGCCATCGGCATCGACAGCCGGACGCGCGGCTTCGACGCCGACACGATCCTCGCGCGCATCGCCTCGCTGCGCACCAGGCAGGGCGCCCGCGTGGAGATGCTGTTCCTCGATTGCGCTGGCTCGGTGCTGGAGCGCCGCTATGCCGAGACGCGCCGCCGCCACCCGCTCGCGCTCGACCGTCCGGCCGCTGACGGTATCGCTCGCGAGCGCGAACTGCTGGAGCCACTCCGTCGCGCCGCCGAGCATGTGATCGACACAAGCGATTTCGCCAGCAACACCCTCCAGCAGGAAATCCGCCGCCGCTTCGCCGAGAGCTTCGAATCGACGCTGACGCTGCTCAGCTTCGGCTTCGCGCGCGGTGTGCCGCGCAATGCGGACCTGATGTTCGACATGCGCTTCCTGCAAAATCCCTATTGGGAAGAGCCGCTGCGCGACCTCACCGGCCTCGATCCGGCAGTGCGCGCGCATGTCATGGCCGATCCGCTGTTCGACACCGCGATCGGGCAGATCGAGGCGCTGCTGAAGACCGTGCTTCCCCGCTACAGCGAGGAAGGCAAGGCCTATGTGACCGTGGCCTTCGGCTGTACCGGTGGGAGACACAGATCGGTCTGCGTCACCGAGGAAATCGCTACGCGCTTGCGCGCCGCGGGCTTTTCGCCCACGATCACACACCGCAATCTGGAATCAGTGCAGCTAGACGCCTATGAGAACCGGCGCCGAAGCAAACGAAACGGCAACGAAGGGCGGGGCGCTTAGTCATCATGATCGGTTTGGTGCTCGTGACACATGGCGGGCTGGCGACGGAATTTCGGATCGCCATGGAGCACGTCGTTGGCCCGCAGGAGGCCATTGAGGCAGTCTGCATCGGCCCTGACGACGACATGGAGGCGCGGCGCGCCGACATCGCGGCCGCCGTGGACCGGGTGAATGACGGCGCAGGCGTCATCCTGCTGACCGATTTGTTCGGCGGCACGCCGTCCAATCTCGCTATCTCCCTGCTCGACGCCGGGCGCGTCGAGGTGATCGCCGGCATCAACCTGCCGATGCTGATCCGGCTGGAGAGCGCACGCCGCACGATGACCGTGACGCAAGCCGTCGCCGCCGCGCGCGAGGCGGGCAAGAAATATATCAGCGTCGCCTCAGAGCTGCTGGGAAGCGCACCGTGAGCGGGGAAGCGCTGAGCCGGACCGTTCGCGTCACCAACCGGCGCGGCCTTCACGCGCGCGCCAGCGCGAAGTTCGTCACGCTGGCCAGCGGCCTTACGGCGACGATCACCGTGCGCAAGAACGGCCACGATCAGGAAGTGGTCGGCACCTCGATCATGGGCCTCATGATGCTCGGCGCCGCAATGGGCGACGACATCACCATTTCCGCCAATGGCGACGGCGCCGAGCAAGCCCTCGCGGCGATGACGGAACTGGTCGAAGCCCGCTTCGGCGAAGACTGAGGCCGATGCCCGGTCGAACATATTTCCGCCGTTCGCCGCGAACGGCCTGAAGGTCAGCGCGCAATGCCTCGCGAAATCACCGGTTTTTCCAATCCGCTCGTCAAACGCGTGCGCTCGCTGCGCGAGAAGAAGCATCGCAAGCGCGAGGGACTGTTCCTCGCCGAGGGGCTGCGCATCCTCACCGAGGCGCGCGAGCAGGGCGTGCTGCCCGAGATGCTGTTCATGGCGACAGACTCCCGGCCGCATCCGCTTGCCCAGACCCTTGTCGACGAGGTGGAGGCGCGCGGCGGCGACGTCGTGCTTACCAGCGCCGACATTCTCGGCAAGATGTCCGGCAAGGACAATGCGCAGGCGATCGTGGGCGTCTATAGCGACCGGTTGACGCCCCTGCCCCAGCTCGACCGGAGCAAGGCGCCGATCTGGTTCGTGGCGCAGGCGATGCGCGATCCGGGCAATCTCGGCACGCTGATGCGCATCGGCGATGCGGTCGGCGCCGGCGGCGTGATCCTGGTCGACGATTGCGTCGATCCCTTCTCGGTCGAGACGGTCCGCGCCTCGATGGGCGCCCTCTTCACCCAGGCGATCGTGCAGGCGGAGTGGGCAGACTTCCTCGCCTGGCTCCGCGCCGGCCCCGGCCAGCTCGTCGGCACCAGCCTCAACACGGATTTCGATTATCAGCAGCCCAGCTATCAGGCTCCGACCTTCCTGCTCATCGGCAACGAGGCACGCGGCCTGCCCGCCGACTATGAAGCGGCCTGCGACCTGCTGGTGAAGATGCCGATGATGGGCCGAGCGGACAGCCTCAACGCGTCCGTGGCAGGTGCCGTCATGGCCTATGAGGTGCTGAACCAGTTCCGGCGGGCTTGAGCACCAGGCGCGTTCCCCAAGCGAAAATTGAGGACCAATGCGGCCCGGCTTGTCTATACGGGCCGGAGTCGGCCACGCGCCGGCCGGGGAACGAAAAGAAGGCGGGGGACGCATGAACGCAACAACGGCACCGATCGACGGCTGGCGCGCGATGATCAAACATCGCCGCGTGCTCATCGCGAGCCTCGCCGGCACGACGATCGAATTCTACGATTTCTATATCTACGCGACCGCCGCCAGCCTCGTCTTCGGGCCGCTGTTCTTCCCCGCAAGCTCGCCCACCGCGCAGCTTCTCTCCGCCTTCGCGACCATCGCGCTCGCCTTCGTCGCCCGCCCACTGGGCGCAGCAGTCTTCGGCCATTTCGGCGATCGTGTCGGCCGCAAGTCGACGCTGGTCGCCTCGCTGATGCTGATGGGCGGATCGACCTTCCTCATCGCCTTCCTGCCGACCTACGCCATGGCCGGCTGGATCGCGCCGTTTTTGCTCTGTCTCCTGCGCTTCGGCCAGGGCTTCGGCCTCGGCGGAGAATGGGGCGGCGCGGCCCTGCTCGCGGTCGAAAACGCACCGGCCGGATGGCGCGCGCGCTTCGGCATGATGCCGCAACTCGGTGCCCCGCTCGGCTTCATCGCCGCCAACGGTCTGTTCCTGCTGCTCGGCCTGTGGCTGTCCGAGGAGGATTTCGTCGCCTGGGGCTGGCGCCTGCCGTTCGTGGCGAGCGCACTGCTGGTTTTCATCGGCCTGTGGGTCCGCCTCAAGCTCGGTGAGACGCCGGAGTTCAAGGCCGCGCTGGCCGAGAAGCCCCCGGCAGCGGTGCCACTGGCCGAGCTTCTCACCAAGCATCTGCGTGAGACCATCGCCGGCACGCTCGGCGTCGTCGCCTGCTTCGCCCTGTTCTACATCGCGACCGCCTTCGCGCTCGGCTACGCCACCACCACGCTCGGCATGCCGCGCGGCGAAGTGCTGGGCATCCAGCTCATCGCGATCATCATGATGGCGATCGGCATCGTGCTGGCCGGATGGTGGTCGGACCGGCAGACCGCCGCGCGCGTCCTCGTGGCGGGCAGCGCCGCCACTTTGATCCTCGGATTCGTCTTCGGCGGCGGGTTCGATCCCTCCGCGCCGGGCCTGCTGCTGATGGTTCTGGCAATCGCCCTGTTCATCATGGGCTTCACCTATGGCCCGCTCGGCGAGTGGCTGACCGCCCTGTTCCCGCCGCGCGTGCGCTATTCGGGCGCCTCCTTCGCGTTCAACGTCGGCGGCATCATCGGCGGCGCGCCAGCCCCGATCGTCGCGCAATATCTGGTGACGACGCACGGCGTCGGCGCCGTCGGCCTCTACCTCTCGGCGGCGGGCGCGATCAGCCTCATCGGCCTGCTCTGGGTGATGCCGAAAAGCGCAGACTGAGAGCCATAACCCCGGCGCAAGCTGGGGTCAGGTTCAGGCGAGCGCTACCATCGGACAGGATCCCGGCTTTCGCCGGGATTTCGGCCTTGAGACTTACGCCAGCGCCCCGTGGCAGTGCTTGTACTTCTCACCCGAACCGCAGGGGCACGGCGCGTTGCGGCTGATGTTCGTCTCCGCATAGGGATTGCCCTCCGTGCGCGGCGGGGTGGTCGCCATGCGCGGGATCGTCGTGGTGATGAAGCCGCGCGAACCGGCGTCGCTGTCGGCGCTGTCGTCCTCGCCCGTGAACGGATCGATGTGGCTGGTCAGGAAGCTCGGCAGCGCCGGCAGCTCGATCGGGGCCGGCTCCTGCATCTGGAACTGCACATGGCTGATCGTGTTGGTCACGTCCTCGCGGATGCTGTCCAGCATGCGCTCGAACAGCGCGAAGGCTTCCTGCTTATATTCGTTGATCGGCGTCTTCTGCGCATAGGCGCGCAGGTGCACCACCTGGCGCAGCGCGTCGAGCGTCGAGAGATGCTCCTTCCAGTGATGGTCCAGGTTCTGGAGGAGGATGCTCTTCTCGATCTGCGCCCAGGTCTCCGGCTTGAGATCCACGACCTTGTCGGCGAGCGCCGCGTCGGACATCGCGATCAGCCGCTCGACGAAGATCTCGGGATCGACATGATCTTCCTTGAGCCAGCCGTCGATGTCCGGCGTCAGCGCCAGCACGCGCTCCAGTTCTTCCTTGAGCGCGGCGACGTTCCACTGCTCGGGATAGGTGCCCGGAGGGCAAGCCGCGCCGACGATGCTGTTCACGCTCTCGTGCCGCATGTCGGTGACGACATCGCCCACCGTCTCGGCGTCCATGATGTCGCTGCGCTGCTCGTAGATGACCTTGCGCTGGTCGTTCATCACGTCGTCATATTCGACGACCTGCTTGCGGATGTCGTAGTTGCGCTGCTCGACCTTCTTCTGCGCGGTCTCGATCGCCTTGCTCATCCACTTGGAGGGGGGCAGCGCCTCGCCATCCTCGAGGCTCGAACGCATCATCCGGGCGAACAGCGTGTCCGGGCCGAAGATGCGCAGCAGATCGTCGTCGAGGCTCAGATAGAAACGGCTGAGGCCCGGATCGCCCTGACGGCCCGAACGGCCGCGCAGCTGGTTATCGATGCGGCGGCTTTCGTGACGCTCGGTGCCGAGCACGAACAGGCCGCCCGCGTCCAGCACCTGCTGGCGCTCCGCGGCGATCTCGGCCTTGATCTTCTCGATCGCCGCGACGCGCTCCGGCCCGTCGGCAATCCCCTTCAGCTCGTCCTCGATGCGGAATTCGAGATTGCCGCCGAGCTGGATGTCGGTGCCGCGACCCGCCATGTTGGTGGCGATCGTCACCGCGCCCAGGCGGCCGGCCTGCGCCACGATATGCGCCTCGCTCTCGTGGAAGCGGGCGTTCAGCACGCTATGCTGCACCTTCTCCTGCTTCAGGAACTCGGAGAGCAGCTCGGACTTCTCGATGGAGACCGTGCCGACCAGCACCGGCTGGCCCTTGGCGGCATGCTCGCCGATCGTGCGGGCAATGCCTTTGAACTTGTCCTCGGTGCTCTTGTAGAAGAGGTCCTCCTCATCCTGCCGCTGGATCGGCAGGTTGGTCGGGATCGTCACCACGTTCATCTTGTAGATGTCATAGAATTCCGCCGCCTCGGTCGCCGCCGTGCCGGTCATGCCGGAGAGCTTCGGATACATGCGGAAATAGTTCTGGAAGGTGATCGAGGCGAGCGTCTGGTTCTCCGGCTCGATGTTGACGCCTTCCTTGGCCTCGACCGCCTGATGCAGGCCATCCGACCAGCGGCGGCCGTCCATCATGCGGCCGGTGAATTCGTCGATGATGACGACCTTGCCGTCCTTGACGATGTAGTCGATGTCGCGGCGGAACATGAAGATCGCTCGCAGCGCCTGGTTGACGTGGTGGACGACCTGGGTGTTCTCGAAGTCGTAGAGATTGGCGCCCTGCAGCAGGCCCGCATTCTCCAGCATCCGCTCGACGCGCTCGGTGCCGTCCTCGGTCAGCACGATGCTGCGCTGCTTCTCGTCCTTCTCGAAATCCTTGTCGGCCAGCTGGCTGACCAGCTCGTCGACCGCGATGTACATCTCGGACTTGTCGTCGGTCGGGCCGGAAATGATGAGCGGCGTGCGCGCCTCGTCGATCAGGATCGAGTCCACCTCGTCGACGATCGCGTAGTTGAACGGGCGCTGCACCATCTGGCCGCGCTCATATTTCATGTTGTCGCGCAGATAGTCGAAGCCGAGCTCGTTGTTGGTCGCGTAGGTGATGTCGGCATTATAGGCCTCGCGCCGCTCCTCCTCGGAGAGGTTGGGCACGATGACGCCGGTGGTCAGCCCGAGGAAACGATAGACCTGGCCCATCCAGTCGCAGTCGCGACGGGCGAGATAGTCATTCACGGTGACGACGTGGACGCCCTTGCCCTCCAGCGCATTGAGATAGGTGGCGAGCGTCGCGACCAGCGTCTTGCCCTCGCCCGTGCGCATCTCGGCGATCTCGCCGCGATGGAGCACGATGCCGCCGATCATCTGCACGTCATAGTGGCGCTGGCCGAGCGTGCGCTTGGCCGCCTCGCGCACCGTGGCGAACGCCTCGGGCAGCAGGTCGTCGAGCTTGGCCCCCTCGGCGAGGCGGGTGCGGAACTTGGCGGTCTGCGCCACCAGCTCCTCGTCGCTCAGTGCCGAGATTGTGGGCTCGAAGGCCGCGATCTGCTCCACGGTCTTGCGGAGGGATTTGACATAGCGATCGTTGGACGATCCGAAGAGGGATTTGGCAAGGCCGCCGAACATGGGCAATTCCTGTCTGAAATGAGATGCGTGATGCCCGGCCGAGACGGCCGGCAGCGAGCGTGCGACGGACGCACGCGGAAAGGGCGGGCCGCGCGCGGCGGCCCGTCACCGGCTCAGTGGAGCCAGCTCTGCTTCAGGCTGAGAAGCGTGCGGGGCGCCGGCACGAAGGCGGGCGCATCGGCCGAAACGGCCTGCATGACGACACGCGGCAGCCGCGCCGGGGCGCTGAGCGGTCGGTCGGCAGCCTTGGCGGCCACCTCGCCGGACTGCACGAAGGACGCAACCGCGCTCAGCTCCACCTGCGCACGCTCGGCCGGCCGCTCCCCGGCAGCAAGGCCGGTCAGCGACGCCAGAAGCGCGGACAAGAAGATCATCAACTGCAAGCGCGGATCACTCCAAGCATGAGACCGGCAATCCCATAGGATGGGACGCGCCCCTCGTCTATCGCATTCACGATTAACGGAAAGGGAATGGGTGTACCTCCTAACCTATCAGGGCACAGGCTTGATGAAAACGACGTGTCCCATGAAGAATTTCTGGGCGACAGCTTTGCCCTTTGCATCCTGTAGCGGCGGCAAGCGCCCGTCCGGCATGCGCCCGCAAATGGGCGGCAGGTTGGGCCATGAGCCCTCGGCCAACCCAGCGACGCAATCGCCGGGAAGCCCTTGCGCATCGACAACGAAAGCCGCCGTTTGCATGGCGAGCCTTTGCCAGCCCGTCGTCCTTGAAAGCGCCCTGGACAGGTCGGTTTCATTGGACTTGGACGCGAAAATCCAGCGAACCGCCCTCTCCCCGCTCCCGGTTGCCGGCAGACGTTCGGTGATGCGTTGCGCGATGGTCATGGCCCCATTCGGGCAAGGATTCGTGACGATGTCCCCACGCGCCGGCATGATTTCCATCACGCATGCTTTCGCCTGGCCGTCCGCCGTGGCGACGAAGGTGAGCTGGGTAACGCTCGAAAACATAAATTGCCGGATCAGTTGGGCCGTCTCCTCCTTGGAAACCTGAGACAGCTTCCAGGAGACGCGGTGCCGATAATGTCCCTCGGCCGGCCTTCCGCTCTGATCGAGCGCAGGCTCGAAGGTCGCGCGCTGCGTCATCAGATTGCAGGTAGCCTCATCGAGAACGGTCTGACCGCTGCTCCAAATCACCGTGCAGTTCTTGACCTTTCCGTCAGGGCCCACCGTCAGCCCGACGTCGATCGTGCCGGAATATTCCTGCCGAAGCGCCTCTTCCGGGTAGTCGTCTACTGTCAGCCAGCGGCCCGGAGCTTGCGGGATCGGCGCCCGTTCCTTCCCCGCGGCATGAAGCGGCGTCGTCGTCGCTCCGATGAGATACGCTGCCAACATCAACGCCTTGCGCATCTTCTGCTCCCCCTGAACTCTTTCGGTCCTCGCGTTCCTCTTAACAGAGCGCCGAGGCGTGGCTATCGCCCATTTGAACCGCGCCATATTTGCGCTATCGGGCGCCCCATGATCGACATTTCGCCTCTCGCTCGCCCCTTCCCCGCCATGCCCGACATCGGCGGCGTGACGCGACGCGTGGCGCGGGCGCACTACAAGACGTGGGACCGCTGCGACCTCACTTATGTCGAGCTGGCCGAAAACACGGTCGTCGCGGGTGTATTCACGCGCAATGTCTGCTGCTCGACCGAGGTGGAGCTGGGCCGCGAGAGCGCAGCAGGCGGCAAGGCTCGCGCGCTCGTGGTCAACGCGGGCAACAGCAATGCCTTCACCGGTTTCCGGGGCCGCGAGGCGGTCGACCAGATCCGCGATCAGGTCGCCGCACATCTCGGCTGCGCGCCCTCCGAAGTGTTCGTGAGCTCGACCGGGGTGATCGGCGTGCCCCTGCCCAAGGACAAGGCGCGCGACGGCGTCGCTGCTGCCCTCACCGCCGAGCCCTGCAGCTGGGAGCAGGTCGCCGAGACCATCGGCACCACCGACACCTTCGCCAAGGGCGCGATGGCGACGGCCATCGTCGGCGGCAGGACGGTCACGCTGGCCGGCATCATCAAGGGCTCGGGGATGATCGCGCCCGACATGGCGACGATGCTCGGCTATATCTTCACCGACGCCGCCATCGAGCCGGCGCTGCTCCAGCAGATGCTCGGCGCCTCCAACAAGCGAAGCTTCTCCTGCATCACGGTGGACAGCGACACCTCGACCAGCGACACCGTCCTCGCCTTCGCCACCGGCGCGGCCGGCAATGCGCCGCTCGCGAGCATGGACGATGCCGGTGCCGACGCCTTCCAGGCCGCGCTGGACGATGTCTGCACCCAGCTTGCCCATCTCGTCGTGCGTGACGGGGAAGGCGCGCAGAAGTTCATCGAGATCGAGGTCACCGGCGCCGTCAGCGACGAGAGCGCCCGCAAGATCGGCCTCAGCGTCGCCAACTCGCCGCTGCTCAAGACCGCCATCGCCGGCGAGGACGCCAATTGGGGCCGCGTCGTCATGGCCGTGGGCAAGGCCGGGGAGCCGGCAGACCGCGACAAGCTCGCCATCCGCTTCGCCGACAAATGGGTCGCGCAGGCCGGTCTCGCCGCGGACAGCTATGACGAGGCACCGGTCGCCGCCCACCTCAAGGGCCGCGAAATCCGCATCGGCGTCGATCTGGGCCTTGGCGACGGCCGCGCGACCGTGTGGACCTGCGACCTGACGCATGGCTACATCTCGATCAACGCTGACTATCGGAGCTGAGCCGAGATGAACGCGCTCACGCAGGCCGTCGCCGATCTCATGCGCGATGTCGCGGCGCGGGAAATCATGCCGCGCTACCGCAATCTCGCAACCCACGAGGTCGAGGAAAAGACGGTCGGCGAGCTGGTCACCGTTGCGGATCGGGAAGCCGAACTGCGGCTGAATGACGGCCTCGCGACGATCCTGCCCGAGGCCGGTCTTGTCGGCGAGGAAGCCTGCGCCGCCGATCCGAGCCTGGTCCGAAAGCTCGGCACCGGTCTCAATTGGCTGATCGACCCGATCGACGGCACCCACAATTTCGCATCCGGCAATCCACCCTTCGGCATCATGATCGCGCTGGTCGACGGCGGCGAGACGCAGGAAAGCTGGATGCTGGATCCAGTGACGGGGCGCCTCTGCCACGCCGTGCTCGGCAAGGGCGCGACCATCGACGGCGAGACCGTCCATGCCCGTGCGAGCGGCGCTTCGCTGCCCATCGCCGGCCTGTCGCTGCTGTTCGTCGACCCCGCCCGACGGGAAGCGATGAAGGAACGGGCGCAGGGCAAGCTGCAGATGGTCGACATTCCCCGCTGCGCCGCGGAGCAATATCCGCGCATCGTGCTGGGCCAGAACGACCTTGCCCTCTTCGAGCGCACCCTGGCCTGGGATCACGCGCCCGGCGTGCTATTCGTGAATGAGGCAGGTGGCCTCGTCGCCCGCCCGGATGGCAGCGCCTATCGCCCAGATCAGGACCGCAAGGGCATGCTGGCGGCGGCATCTCCCGCGCTGTGGGACCAGGGCGCGGCGATCCTCTACGGCTGAGATTTAGGGCTGTCCTACAGCCCTCGTTTCATGGCAGGCCGTTCGAGGCTCATTCTCCATCGCGGATTGCGCAGTTTTGCGCCCTTTTGCACGGTGCCGAGCGTCCCGCTCCGGCCGGGCAAAACATGCTCGATAGTGTGACTTTAGTGTGACCTTAGTGTGAACTTCGGGGGTGAACATCCCAGCGAACCTCCGCCGACGTCGCAGGATCGCGGGCATGAAAAAAGCGGGAAAACCCGCCGCACGGACCGATCTCGCCATGTCGCACGAGGCCGGATCGACACAGGAAAGCGTCCGGGCGCCCACTGCAGGCGCCCGGTCGATCAGACGATCAGAGCGAGCTTTCCAGCCAGCCCTTGAGCGCGCTCTTGGGCGCGGCGCCGACCTTGGTCGCGGCGGGCTCGCCATTCTTGAAGAGGATCATCGTGGGGATGCCGCGCACGCCGTAGCGCGCCGGGGCGTCGGGATGATCGTCGATGTTGATCTTCGCGATCGTGACCTTGTCGGCCAGTTCGTCGGCGATCTCCTCGAGCGCCGGGCCGATCATCTTGCACGGGCCGCACCACTCGGCCCAGAAATCGACAAGCACCGGCTTGTCGGCGGCGATCACGTCCTCGTGAAAGCTCGCGTCGGAAATTGCCTTGGTGGCCATGGCTTGAAAACTCCTTACCTGTTGGATCGCAATCTAGTCAGCGGGTGCCCCGGCCTCAAGACCGGCAGGGGACAAGAACTGCTCGCCCTGCCCCAAGCGTGGCTTGTGCGCGGCAAGAAGCTCGGCCGGCAGCGTCACCAGCAGCGGCCGCGCGGTGTAGAGCAGGCTCACCTTGAGGGCCCGGCCAGGGAATATCTCGCCGAGCGCGGCGGCATAGGCGGCCATCTGGCGCACGTGGGAAAGCGGCAGTTCGTCGATCGGCCGCGGCGCGCGACGGCCGGTCTTGAAGTCGACGACGTGGATAAGCTCGTCCGTCACCAACAGCCGGTCGACCGTGCCGGCGATCACCTGCCCGTCGACCACGGCGGCGATCGGCACCTCGGCCAGCGCATCCGGCCCGAACAGGGCGGCATGGGCGGGGTCGGCGAGCACCGCCTCGACATGATCGATCAGCACGCGGCGCGCCTCCGGATCGGCGACGCCCGCGCTCTGCGTCAGCCAGCGGTCGGCAGCCTCCGTCCGCTCGGCCGGAGCCACATCGGGCAGCCGCTCGAACAGCGCGTGCAGGAGCCGGCCGCGCTCGGCGGCCGCGCGCATCGCCGCGTCGGGCGGCGGATTGGGCTCCTCGTCCTCGATCGCAGCCGAGGGAGCGAGCGGGCGCGGCGGGCGGGCCTCGGTCGGGGCGGGCGCGCGCAGCCAGACCGGCAGCGGCTCCTCCGGCACGGCGTCCGTCGCCTCGACGTGCTCGACGGCGGCCGGCGTCAGGTCCGGCGGGCCGAGCCACAGCTTGCCCTCGCCCCAACCCTCTATCGGTTCAGGCGTCGCACCGAGCCGCACCATCGCCCGGTCGACCGCGCGATACCAGCTCTGCTCGGGCGGCTCGCCCTTGGCGCGGCTGCCGAGCGCGCCGGTGACGACAAGCTGCTCCTCGGCGCGGGTGAGGCCGACATAGAGCAGCCGCCAATGTTCCTGCTGCTCCAGCGCGTCGGCCTGCTTCATCGCGTCGGCGATCTTCTCCGCCGCCTCGCCCTTGCCCGGCCGGATCAGCGGCACGCTCGCCGCCTGCACCGGCAGGTCGACCGCATCGGCGCGCGGTTTGGCGCCCGGATCGAAGGCGGCATCGGCGAGGATGACGATCGGCGCTTCGAGGCCCTTGGCGCCATGCACGGTCATCACCCGCACCATGTCGCCGCCCTCGCCCAACTCGCGCTTGATATCCGCGTCGCCGCGGTCGAACCAGTCGATGAAACGCTGGAGCGAAGGATGATCGTCCATCTCGAAGGCCAGCGCGGCGTTGACCAGTTCGTCGATCGCATCGCGCGCTTCCTCGCCCAGCCGTGCGACAAGCGCGCGGCGCCCATCCAGCGGTCCGGAGAGAATGGCTTCGAGATAGCGATAAGGCGTCGAGAAGTCGGCCGAAGCGAGCAGCGCGCGGAGCGGCGCCTGATCCTCCGGCGTCAGCGTCTCGCGCAGATGCGACCAGAGAGAGCGGCCGCCCGGGCGGATCGCGCGAGCCATCAAGTCGTCCTGGCTCCAGCCAATCAGCGGCGAGACCAGCAGATTGGCGAGATTGAGGTCGTCTTCCGGCTGCACGGCAAAGCGCAGCGCCGCCAGCAGATCGCGCACCGCCAGCGGAGCCTGCAGCCGCAAGCGGTCGACACCGGCCACCGGCACGCCCGCCTCGTAAAGCCGCGCGACGATCAGCCGCGAGAGCGCCCCGCGGCTACGCAACAGGATGAGCACATCGCCCGGCCGCATGACACGTCCCTTGGTGTCCAGCCACAGCTTCTCGTCGAGCCAGCTCTTGACCAGCTGGGCGATCTTCTCGGCATGGCGGCGCTGATGGTCGGCGAGCCAGTCCTCCTCGCCTTCGGTCGGGCTTTCCTCCGGCGTCTCGCCGCTCTCCTCGCCTTCCTCCGTCTCTGCCGGAACCAGCGACGTCGGCGGCAGCAGCAGGATCCGTCCCGGATGCTGGCGAGCGCTCTCGTGCCGCGCCGAGGGCGCGTCCAGCCCCAGCGCATCATGGCCGACCTCGTCGAGCAGCGCGTCGACCACGTCCAGAACGGCCGGCATCGAGCGGAAGCTCAGCCGCAGCGGCAGTTCCGCGAATGGCTGCTCCGCCCGCTCGGCCAGTCCCCGGAAGTGCCGCAGCGCATTGACGAACGCTTCCGGGCTCGTGCCCTGAAAGCCGAAGATCGCCTGCTTGGTGTCGCCCACCACGAACAAAGTGCGCAGCAGGCGGCGCTCCGGCGCATCGAGCGCCACCTCGAAATATTCCCGCACGACCGCGTCGACGATTTCCCACTGGGGGTCGTTGGTGTCCTGCGCCTCGTCGACAAGGATATGGTCGACCCGCTGATCGAGCTTGTAGCGGATCCAGTCCGCCATGCCGTCCTGCGTCAGCAGCGCGCTTGCGCGGCCGATCAGATCGTCGAAATCGACCGCGCCTGCCTGCCGTTTGGCCTGCGCATAAGCGCGCGCATAGGCGCGCCCGGCGGCAAGCCCCTGCGCCGCCAACCGGGCGAACGCGACTTGTCGGCGCAGGTCGAGTAGCGCCCGGATCGCCTCGCCGCACTCGCTCGCCAGCGCGACATAATCCGGCTCGGCAGCGAGCAGCTTGTCGCGATTGCGATTCTTGACCTCGCCGTCCTTGGTGAGCAGCGCGGACAGCAGGTCGTCGAGCGAGGCCGCGCGCGCCTCCTGCGCTCCCCCGAGCCAGCTAGCGATACGCTCCGCGCAATCGACGCCGGACGCGGCGCCCCAGGCGCGATTGGCGGCGGCGACACGGCGCAATGGTCCGCTGGGGAAAGCCGTGTCCCCGCACGCCTCCAGGATCGCCGCGTCGACATCCTCGGGCAGTCCCAGAAAGGCGAACAGAAACGGCTCCAGCGCATCCGGCAGGACGTCGAGCACGCGCGTCGCCGGCACGCAGCGCCGCAGATAGGCCTGCGTCCCCATCTCGCCCAGCCGGAGCGCCAGCATCTCGATCGCCGCCAGCACCGGCTCGTCGCGGTCGCGCTCCGCCGTCTCGATCATCGCGATCAGCGCCTTGCGGCCAAGCTCCGCCTGACCACGGTCGTCGAGCGGCTTGAAGCCGGGCACCAGGCCCGCTTCCATCGGAAAGGCCGCGAGCAGGCCTTGGCAAAAGCTATGGATGGTCTGGATCCGCAGGCCCCCGCCGGTGGCATCGAGCACACGGGCGAACAGCTTGCGTGCATCGGCGACGGAGTCCGGCCCCGGATCCTCGCCCAGCGCGATCAGATCCTTGGCGACCTCCGGCCCCTTGCTCTGCACCCAGCGTGCGAGCCGGCTGTGCACGCGCTCCGCCATCTCCGCCGCGCCCGCCTTGGTGAAGGTGAGGCACAGGATGCGCTCCGGCGCGACGCCCTGAAGCAGCAGCCGCAGCACGCGCGAGGACAGCACCGCCGTCTTGCCCGTGCCCGCCGATGCGCTGAGCCAGACATGGCTGTCCGGTCGCGAGGCATGGGCCTGATCGCGCGTCAGCGGATGCAGCGCCTTCTGCTCAGCCATTGCCGCCTCCCGGCCGCCCACGGCCGAACCATTCCTCCAGTCGCATGAGCTGGTCGTAATCGGTGAAGACCGGCGCATCCGAATGCGGCCGCGCCGTGAACGGCTCCTCACCGGTCAGCCAGGCATCGGCCGCGCCATCGAAGAAGCGTTCGACCAGCGGCAGGAAGTCGTCGGTAGCGATGCGACCGCGACTGCCCTTGCTGTCAGTCAGTTGCTTGCGATTGCCGAACTGCCCGTTCGTACCCTTGTTGAGCCGCCAATATTCGAAGGCGCGCACGTCGGTGCCCTTCTCCACCTGTTCGAAGCCCCCTTCCCGTGCGATCAGGCCGAGCAGGCCGAGTTGCAGCGAGTAGCCCGCCCGCACCTGGTTGACCGAGGCCGTGGCCCCGCTCTTATAGTCGACGATGCCAACCGCGCCTTCTGGCAGGCGGTCAACCCGGTCCGGCTTGCCGCGCAGGGTGACGCCGCCACGCTCGATCCTGCCCCATTTCTCGCCGAACAGGATGTGCCGTCCGGCCTCGGCTTGCGCCGCGACCTCGGCAGCGACCCAGTCCAGCGCCGCCAGCAGGCGCGGTTGCCAGAGCGCGCGCAGCAGCGGGTGGGCCGCCGCTTCCCCGATCATCTCGCGCGCCAGCGTGGCGAGGCGCTCGGGATCGGCGCCCCCTTCCTCCATCCAGCGCTGCAGCACGTCATGCGCGCGCGTCCCTCGCCACGCCGGCCCCGGATCGGCATCGACCGGCTCGAGCACGGAGAGGCGCAGGATACGCGCTGCATAGAAGGCGTAGGGATCGGCCCGCAGTCGGTCGACGTCGGTGACGGCGATCTCCCTCGGCCGCGCATCCGCCGGAGGACGCGGCGCGGGCGGCACATAGGCCGGAGCGGGTTCGCCCTGGTCGATGCGCCGGGCCAGCGCGACAAGCCTGCGGTCGCCGATCCAGCGCTCGCCCGTCATGGCCTCCAGCCGCAGCCAGAAGCGTGAGGCGATCGTCGGCGCCGAGCGATCCCGGCGCGCGCGCGACAGGATGACCTGCGGCGCCCCGAGGCCATTGGCGAAATCATGCGCCGAAAGGCCGATGCGATAATCGAGACCCGGCAAGCCGAGCGCATGCCGGATGCGCGGCGCGAGCCACGGGTCGGGCGACGGGAGCCCCGGCCAAACGCCTTCGTTGAGCCCGGCGAGTATCATCAGGTCGGCCTGTTGCAGCCGCGCTTCGAGCAAGCCGAGGATCTGCAGGCGCGGATGGCCGCCCTGCGGCGGGCGCACCGCCTGCCCGGCAAGAATCTGCCCGAGCATGCCGACAAAGCCCGGCCCGTCCGCCGTCAGCGGGCCGTGCGTCGCCGCGGACTCAGCGTCGCCGATGCACTGGGCGGCGGCATGCCCCTGATGTCCGGCCCAGACGCGCTCGCCGCTCAGCACAGAGGCAACCTCGCGCAGCGCAGCAAACAGGGCAGGCAACGGCTGCTCGCCGGTAAAGACCGCCGCGACAGGCTCCAGCCACTCGGCGACCTGCGGCCACCAGGGTCGCAACGCCGCTCGCAATTCCTTGCCGCGCCCGCCTTCCTCGGCGAGTAGCTGCGTGATGCCGGCGAGGCCCGCGGCAGGTCGCGGGCCGCGCAGCGCCAGATCCAGCATGCGCACCTGCTCCAGCCAGGCAAGTCGTTCCTCGCCCGCCTTGACCAGCGGATGCTTGAGCAGCGCAAGCAGCGAGACCGGCGCGAACTGCTCGGCCCCTGCCTGCGCCAGTGCCAGCAGCAAGGTGCCCGGCGGAAGCTGGGCGAGCGGACGGCCGGCGGAATCGTCCGCATCGATACCCCATCGCCGCAAATGGGCCGAGACGCGCGTGGCGAGATCGCGGTCGGGCGTCACCAGCGCCGCCGTGCGACCGGGCGTCTCCATCGCCTCGCGCATCGCAATGGCGACCGCTTGCGCCTCCTCGGCTGGATTGCCAGCCTCGATCGCGACGACATCCTTGAGCGATCGCTCGCCGGGCGGCACGTCCGGCCAGCCGCCGGTGAGCAAGGCAGGCAGCATGGCGTTGCTGATCGCCTTGCCCCGCGTCGCGCGCGCGTCATGCTCGCTGCCCCAGCGCCACAGCGCCACCTCGTCGCGATGCGCGCCCATCCGCTCAAGCAGCAGCTTCAGCGCATATTGGGGATGGGATTGCTGCGCCTCCGCGCGTATCTCCCCCGGCGCGGGCGGCGTCACCGGGCCGATGGCGTCCCATTGCTCCGGCGTCAGATTCTGGTCGAGATCAGGCAGCACGACCATACCTTGCGGCAGCGCCGCGACCGTCCTCAGCAGCCCCGCCACCGCCGGCGCATTGGTGACGATACCCGCCGCGACGACGAAGCCGCCCGGCGGCGCTTCGCGCCAGCGCGCCGCGACATGATCGAGCAGCCGGTTGCGTCGCTCCGCCATATCGACGAGGCCACGCCGCGCCAGCTCGGCCTGCCACGCATCGACGAGCAGTTCGAATTCGCCGAACGCCGCCTGCCAGTGGCCCGAGAGGTCGTCCGGCGCGAGTGCCCTGAGATCCGCCAGCCCCTTGCGTTCGACAGTCAGCTGGTCGAGCGCCTGCGCCAGTGCGCTCGCCAGCCGCCACGCCTCGCCGATCTCCAGCCGCTCCCCCGCCCGCTCGCGCCGGTCGCGGACCAGCCGGGCGAGGATCATCAGCCGCTCGGCGGGGGCGATGGCAGGTGGCACCGCCACATCGGCGCCCAGCGGCGCCAGCGCGCTGCCCAGCGTCTCCTCGAGATCGACGTCACCGACCGCCACCAGCCGCGGCAGAAGCAGTCCCTTGCCCGACGCGCGCACAAAGGCGTCGCGCACGGCGCGAATGGCGCGGTTGTTGGGCAGCAGGACGATGCCCCGCGCCAGCGCCAAACCTCCGCCGGCCCGGCCATGCTGGGCCAGCAAGCCGGCGGCGAGCGCATCCGAAAAGGCCCGGTGCGCGGGAATGGTGTAGAGGGCTGGCGCGCGCCGCTCAGCCACCGGCGATACCGGCCTCGACCAGCGGGATGGACTGCGGCGTCCCGACATCGAACCAGAGGCCGGAATGGACCATGCCATAGGCGCGGCCCCGGGCGATCGCGCGATCCCAGAAGATGTTGGTGGAGAAGACCTCCGCAGGCGGGTCCGTGATCAGGGCCGGCGAGAGGATCTGCACGCCCGTATAGACGAAGGGTGCAACGCGGCCCGGCTTGCGGCGCGCCAACCGCCCCTGCCCATCCATATGGAAATCGCCCAGCCCGCTGTTGCCGGTCGCGCGGGCATGGGGCACGAACAGGAGCAGCGCGTCCATCGCGTCGCTGTCCCAGCGGTCAGCCAGCATCCGGATCGAATCGACCGGACCGTTGATCCAGATATTGTCGCTGTTGGCGCAGAGAAACGGCGCATCGCCCAGCAGCGGCAGCGCCTTGACGAGCCCGCCGCCGGTCTCCAGCAGCCGCGCGCGCTCGTCCGACATGACATAGTCGGCGCCCGTGCGCCGGGCCCGGGCGTTCAGGTGCGCTTCGACCGCATCGGCCAGATAATGCACATTCACGATCGTCCGCCGGATGCCGGCTTCCTCGATCCGGTCCAGCGCATGGTCGAGCAGGGCCTGCCCCGCGACGCGGACCAACGGTTTGGGCCGCGTTGCGGTCAGGGGACGCATGCGCTTGCCGAGGCCCGCCGCCATCAGCATCGCGGTGTCGAGGCGCGTGCTCATGCGGCGTCGTCGATCCTCAGTTCGCCCCGCGCCTCGGCCGGCACATTCTCGTCGAACCAGCGCGTGACAGGCGCCAGTGCCGGATGGGCGAGATCCCGCTCCAGCAGGCCCCACATGCGCGGCAGGAAATCGAGGTAGCGCGGCTTGCCGTCCCGCTGGCAAAGGCGGGTGAAGATGCCGATGATCTTGGCGTTGCGCTGCGCACCGAGCACGGCATAGGCCGCCTCGAAATCCGCCGAGCAGCGGGCATGGGCCTGATAATGCGCCAGCATCGCCGCCTCCACCGCCGGGCTGACGTCGCGCCGCGCGTCTTGCAGGAAGGAGACGAGATCATAGGCCGGATGACCGGCCAGCGCGTCCTGAAAGTCGAGCAGACCCAGGCCGTGCGAGCGGCCGAGATCCGGCAGCAGCATGATGTTCTCGGCATGATAGTCGCGCAACACCGTCACGACCGGCGCGTCGTCCAGCTCGGCAATGGGCAGCACCGCGTCCCAGGCGGCGGAATAGGCGGCGGCATCAACATTGAGACCGGCGGCCGGGCAGAACCATTCGGTCAGCAGCCCCGCCTCGCGCTGATAGACGGCGCGGTCATAGGGTGCGAGACCGTTCTGGGCCGGGAACTTGTGCAGGTCGACCAGCAGATCGACGCCACGCTCGTACAGCGGCGCCTCATCCTGCGGCACAGCGTCGACATGCTCGCGCAGCCGCTCGTCGCCGAAATCCTCCAGCAGCACGAGGCCCTGCGTCAGGTCGCGCGCCAGGATCTCCGGCGCGGCAAAGCCATTGTCGCACAGCCATTGCCCGACGGAGAGGAACGGACCCGGATCCTCATGCGGCGGCGGCGCATCCATCAGGATCGCGCGGCGCGCGCCGTCGACGATGCGGAAATAGCGGCGAAAGGAGGCGTCTCCCGCCAGCGGGAGGATTTCTGCGCTCTGCCATCCGGCGGCGTCGATGAAGGCGCGTGCGCCGGCGGGCGGGATCATCTTGGTGGCCATCGGCCTTCCCAAGACTTGGGCACGCGCGCTGTCAAGAGACGGGTGCCGTCATCCGGCACGGCAATGTGGATCGCCAGCGCCAGATCGACATAAAGCGCGCCAAGCCGGTCCGGCCACTCGATGACCAGCGCGCCGCCCGCCAGCCATTCGCCGAGGCCCAGTTCCTCCAGTTCCTCAGCCTCCTCGATCCGGTAGAGATCGACATGGCCGAGCGGCAGGCGCGTCTCGGGCAGCTCATAGCCCTGCAGGATCGCGAAGGTCGGGCTCGGCACGTCGCCGACAAAACCGAGGCCGCGCAACAGGCCCCGCGCGAAAGTGGTCTTGCCTGCGCCCAGCCCCCCCTCCAGTGTGATGACATCACCGGGGAGCATCCGCCCGGCCAGCGCCTTGCCGAGGGCTTCCATCGCCTCCGGTCCGTGCACCGCGAGCGGCTCGTCGCTCATCCCACCACGTCTCCGCGCGGCAGGTCCATGGTGACGATCGTCCCCTGTCCCGGCTCGGAAACCAGGCTGACCGTGCCGCCATGCGCTTCCACGAACTGGCGGACCAGCGGAAGGCCGAGGCCAGAGGTCTCGCCTTCCCCATTGCGGCCGAAACGCGCGAAGCTGTCGAAGATGCGGGCCTGGGTCTTGGCGTCGATGCCCGGTCCGTTGTCGGACACGATGATCCGCACCGCCTTGTGGCTGCCCTCGCCGTGGATCAGCACGCGGCCGCCATCGTTGACGAAGCGCACGGCGTTGTCGACGACATGGTCGATGGCCTGCCGCACGCGCCGCTCGTCGCCCTTGACGCTGCCGAGACCCGCGCGCAGCGTCAGCGCCAGCGTGATCTTGCGCGCCTTGGCCTTGTCCTCGAAGCGCCCCGCCACATCGGCCAGCATCACCTCGACGTCCACCGGCTTGCGCTCGAGCGGCAAGCCGCCCGCCGCGCCCTGCGTCAGGTCGAGCACATTGTCGATCAGGCGCGCGAGCCGTGTCGTGCTGGTGATGATGGCATCGACATATTCGCGCGTCTGCGGCGTCAACTCGCCCGCATAGCCGGACTGCATCATCTCCGCGAAACCGACGATGGACGTGAGCGGCGTGCGCAACTCGTAGCTCATGTTGGAGACGAACGCGGTCTTGACGCGGTCGGCATCCTCCAGCGCCTCGTTGCGGTCGCGCAGGGCCTGCTCGATGCGGCGGCTGTCGGAGATATCGAGCATCACGAACAGCGCGTTGCCGTCCGGCAGCGGGATCGCGGCGAACTCGAAATAGCGCCCGTCTGCAAAGGCGATGCGCCCGCCGCGCTGGCGCCGCTCCACCGTCGCGGCGCGGATGAGCTGGTGGACAAGGCTCGATTGCTGCGGCCGGGCAAGGCGGTCGGCCAGCGCCGCCATCAGCTCGTCGACGCGCGGATGCGTCGCCAGCATGACTTCCTGCACGGCCCAGATCTGGCGGAAGCGGCTGTTCCAGAGATGCAGACGCCCGTCCGAGGAGAACACCGCGATCGCCTCGAACAGATTGTCCAGCGTGGCGGTGCGCACCCGCAGCAGCGTGTCGCGCGCGCTGGAGAGCTGCACATGCTCGGTGCGGTCCTCGAAGATCAGCAGCAGGCCGCCATCGGGCAGCGGCTGGGCATAGACGCGCAGATGCACGCCGTCACGCAACCGCCAATGCTCCTCATGCGCGTTGGGCGACTGGAACCAGTCACGCCGGTCCTTGCGCCAGGCCGGGAAGTCCGCCGTCTCCGGCACCAGCCCCGCATCGCGCATCGCGTCGAGCACGCGGTCGAAATGGGTATCCACGGCCGTCGTATCCGGCGTCAGGCCGAAGATGCTGAGGAACGGCTGGTTGCAGAATTCGAGCAACTGATTGGCGCCGAACTGTGCCACGCCTGCTGAGAGGCGGTCGAGCATATCGCGATTGGCCTGGACGAGGTGGCGCAGTTCCCCGCGCACTTCCTCGAGCTCCTGCATGTCGATGGCGTAGCCGGCGACACCGACCGCGCCGAGCGGCACATCGACGATGCGCATCAGCCGCCGCTCGCCATCGATGGTGACGGGCAGCATGCGCGCCGACGGAGCCTGCGCGTTGGCGGCAAGAGCGGCCGAGGCGCCTGGCGAAAGACCGTCGACCGCCTCGATCAGTTCGATGCCCTGCTCAATCACCTGGTTGGCGGAGCGCGCATCGACCGCCTGGACATAGGCGCTGTTGACGAGGCTGAGGCGCTGGTCGGGCGTGCGGTGCCACACCGGCATGGGCGCTGCCTCGATGACACCGGACAGCGCCTCCAGCGCATCCCGGTAGCGCCCGACCTGCCCTCGCAGTTCCTCGATCTGCGACTGGCTTTCCGTCGCATCGAAGATCCACAGGACGATAGTGCCGGGGCTGGCAAGATCCGGGCCGGCCGGGCCGCCGCGCACGAGCAGGGTGCGGTTCGATCCTGCGGCGCGGACCGGCAGCACGAAGGAGCGGCTGCCGCGCTGCGCGGCCTTCACTTCCTCGGCCAGCGCGCGAGCATGATCCGGCTCGAAGCCGCTTTCCTCGGAGACCAGTTCGGAGAGGAACGCCGGAACGGTCGTGCGCCCCAGCCAGTTGGCGAGCCGGTCGGGCGCTTCAATGCGCCCGTCGGCGCGCACGAGCATCGGGATTGCGGGCGCGGATTGCAGCAGGTCGGCGAGGCGGTCGGCTTGTCCCCGCGCCTGACGCGAGCTGCGCCGCAGCACGAGGCCCGATATCAGCGCCCATACCGACAAGGCCATCCAGAGCGCCAGCAGGGCGCCGATCGCGGCAAGGACAAGCGGCGGAAGCGAAGTCACGATGCTGGCTTACGAGGCAATGGCGACAGAGACAAGGCGGCTGGCAGCAGCACGACTTGCAAGAGCGCCGCCTGTCCCCAACGCGACAAGAATATGCGGGAGGCGCGTCACCCGCGCCTCCCGGTTGTGGCTCAGTAGCGGTAGTGATCGGGCTTGAAGGGGCCCTTGGTGGAGACGCCGATATAGGCGGCCTGCTTCTCGGTGAGGGTGGAGAGCTTGACCCCGAGCTTGTCGAGGTGGAGCGCTGCGACCTTCTCGTCGAGATGCTTGGGCAGCACGTAGACCTGGTTCTCGTAGTTCTCGCTCTTGGTCCACAGCTCGATCTGCGCCAGCACCTGGTTGGTGAAGCTGGAGCTCATCACGAAGCTGGGGTGGCCGGTCGCGTTGCCCAGGTTCACCAGGCGGCCCTTGGAGAGCACGATGATGCGCTTGCCGTCGGGGAACTCGACCTCGTCGACCTGCGGCTTGATCTCGGTCCACTTCATGTTGCTGAGCGCCGCGATCTGGATCTCGGCGTCGAAGTGGCCGATGTTCGAGACGATCGCCATGTTCTTCATGGCGCGCATATGCTCAAGCGTGATCACGTCGGCATTGCCGGTCGCGGTCACGAAGATGTCGGCGCGGGTCGCCGCCTCTTCCATGGTCACGACCTCATAACCTTCCATCGCCGCCTGCAGCGCGCAGATCGGATCGACCTCAGTGACCAGCACGCGGGCGCCGCCATTGCGCAGCGAGGCCGCCGAGCCCTTGCCGACGTCGCCGAAGCCAGCCACGACTGCGACCTTGCCGGCCAGCATCACGTCGGTGGCGCGACGGATCGCGTCGACGAGGCTCTCCTTGCAGCCGTAGAGATTGTCGAACTTGGACTTGGTCACGCTGTCGTTGACGTTGATCGCCGGGAAGGGAAGCTTGCCCTGCTTGGCGATCTCGTAAAGGCGGTGCACGCCGGTGGTGGTCTCTTCCGAGACGCCCTTGATCGCCGCCACGGTCCTGGTGAGATAGCCCGGGTTCGCCGCGACGAACGCCTTGAGCTTGGCCGCGAAGATCTCCTCTTCCTCGTTCGAGGGGGTGAACAGCGCTTCACCGGCCTCGATGCGCGCGCCCCACAGCGCAAACATGGTGGCGTCGCCGCCATCGTCCAGGATCATGTTGGTGGGCGTGTCGCCCCACTCGAAGATCTTGCCGATATAGTCCCAATATTCCTCCAGCGTCTCGCCCTTGACGGCGAACACCGGGATGCCTGCCGCCGCGATCGCCGCCGCCGCATGGTCCTGGGTCGAGAAGATGTTGCACGAGGCCCAGCGGATCTCGGCGCCCAGCTCGGCCAGCGTCTCGATCAGCACCGCCGTCTGGATCGTCATGTGCAAGGCACCCGTGATCCGCGCGCCCTTCAAGGGCTTCGACGCTCCAAACTCGGCACGAAGCGCCATCAACCCAGGCATCTCCGTCTCCGCTATCTCAATCTCCTTCCGGCCAAAGCCGGAAAGCGAAAGGTCGGCAACTTTGTAGTCAGGCTCAGCAAGCGTAGCCATATTCTGTCTCCTTAAATCCTTGGTCCGTCGCCCCTCCTTTGCGGGAGGGGTTAGGGGTGGGGAGGCCCAGCACCGTCGCTCGATGGCCGGGCCTCACGCCGCCCTCCTCCGAAGAGGAGGGGCTGAAAACTTACAGCGCAGCCTTGAGGTCATCGACGAGGTCGGTGCGCTCCCAGGAGAAGAAGTCGCCTTCGGGCGTGCGGCCGAAGTGGCCGTAGGCGGCGGTCTTCTTGTAGATCGGCTTGTTGAGGCCGAGATGG